>Ga0209399_10001565_pt1 | contig 11775 bp, 10 predicted proteins | sample OV2TP3_FD_184130 | JGI IMG/M metagenome (GOLD analysis project Ga0209399, IMG submission 184130) | Hot spring microbial communities from Beatty, Nevada to study Microbial Dark Matter (Phase II) - OV2 TP3 (SPAdes) (version 3) | ecosystem: Environmental > Aquatic > Thermal springs > Hot (42-90C) ... | reverse complement strand
CCACAGCCGTTCCATCGGGTTCGTTCTCCGTATGATGTAAAAAAATAATATGCAAAAAAACAGGCTAAATGACAATAAAAATATGTCTGTTGCGGTTTATCCCTCACGGGTTGCGCTGACGCGGAGAGGGGTCTGTCTGCTGAAGAAACTGGTAGATTCTGGGGCGGTTGGTGCCCAGCAGGCGGGCGGCCGCGGCGATGTTGCCGTGGGTCTGTTCGAGGGCGCGTTTGATCAGGAGGTCCTCGGCCTGTCTGAGGTTCAGGGGGAGGCCGGCGGTCAGGGCCTCCGGGTCGAGGGCTGCCGGGCCTGGGGGGGAAGGGGCGGGGGGCTGCAGGAAGTCGAGGTGTTCGGGCCGGAGGTCTGCGCCGGCGCTTTTGAGGAGGGCGCGCTCGACGATGTTCTTCAACTCGCGGACGTTGCCGGGGAAGTCGTAGGCCTCCAGGGCGGCCAGGGCTTCCTGGCTGAGGGGGGGCGGGTCCACGTCCATCTCGGCGGCGAACAGGCCGAGGAAGTGCCGGGTCAGCAGGGGGATGTCCTCCCGGCGCTCCCGCAGGGGGGGGACGTGGACCGGGAACCGGGCCAGGCGAAAGTAGAGGTCCTGCCGGAACCTGCCGGAGGCGATGTCCGACTGGAGGTCCCGATTGGTGGCGGCCAGGACCCGGGCGTCCACGCGCCTGCCCCGGGCTGCGCCCAGGGGGAGGACCCAGCCGTCCTCCAGGACGCGCAGGAGCTTGGCCTGGACGCCGGGGGGCGTGTCCCCGACCTCGTCCAGGAAGAGGGTCCCGCCGTCGGCCAGGTCGAAGCAGCCGGTGCGGTCCCTGTCCGCGCCCGTGAACGCCCCGCGCGCGTGGCCGAAGAGCGTTGACTCGGCCAGGTCGGCGGGGATGGCGGCGCAGTTGACGGGGATGAAGGGGCCGGAGGACCGGGGGCTGCCGTGGTGAATGGCCCGCGCGATCAGCTCCTTGCCGGTCCCGCTCTCGCCGGTGATCAGGACGGTGGTCCCGGTGTTCTGGAGGAGGCCGATGTCCTGGAGGATTTTGTCGATGGTCCTGCTCTTGCCCACCAGCCCGGCGATGCCCCAGCGCTCGACCTCCCGCGAGGAGATGAGGGAGAGGTGGTCGGCCAGGTGGTTGCGCTCCGCGCTGAGGGCCTTACGCCGGGCGATCTCCTCCAGGAGTTGATGATTGATCTGGCTCAGTTCGGCGTTTTTCCGGGTCAGCTCCCGCGTTAGGCGGTCGATCCTCAGGTGGGTCCGGACGCGGGCCAGGACCTCCTCGGCTTGAAACGGCTTGACGACGTAGTCGATGCCGCCGGCCCGGAAGCCCTCTGTGACGGCCTCGGTCTCTGCCCTGGCGGTGATGAAGAGGACGGGGATGTCCCGCGTGGCGGGGTCCCGCTTGAGGCGGCGGCAGGTCTCGAAGCCGTCCAGGCCGGGCATGAGCACGTCTAACAGGACCAGGTCGGGCTGCGCAGAGCGGACGAGCTTGAGGGCGGCCTCCCCGCTGGAGGCGATGAGGATACTGTAGCCCTCGGGTTCGAGGGCCTGGCGGAGGACCTTCAGGTTGTCGGGCAGGTCGTCCACGAGGAGGAGTTTGGCGTCGGTCTCGTCGGGTGGAGGGGTGTTCAAGGTGGGTCTCCTTCGAAAGACAGACCACAGGACCACAGGACCACAGGACCTATAGTCTTTTTTGGGTCTTGTGGTCTTGTGGTCTTGTAGTCTTGTGGTCTTTCACTTTGCCAGTTGCTCCAATATACTCAAAATCTCCTCCGTCCTGAAGTCCTGACTCAGGGCGCGCAGGTGAGCAGCCAGCCGGCCCTCCTCCGTTCCGATCTTCTTCACCTCGTCGAGGGTCTTCTCCAGCGCCGTCACGTTGGAGAACTCCGCCGCCTGCCTGAGACGCTTCAGAAGGGGTTCAGGCAGAGAGACGGCCTTCAGGTCCAGGGCAGGCCCTTCGACAGGGGCGACAGGCTCCGCATACTCGTATTCGACGTGGAGCAGGTCGGCCAGGCAGGCGTAGACCTGCTCGGCGCGGAAGGGCTTGGGGATGAAGCCGTCGAAGCCCTCGTCGAGATACTGCCTGCGCTCGTGGTCCAGAGCAGAAGCGGAGATGGCCACGATGTGGGGGGCTTTCTCCCCCTGTTCCTGCCGGATGAGCCGGGCGGCCTCCAGGCCACCCAGGATGGGCATGCGGATGTCCAGAAAGGCGATGTCGAACCTCTGGGCGCGGACCTGTTCGAGGGCTTCTCTCCCGTTTTCCGTGAGCGTGACCTGCACGCCGATGTCGGACAGCAGCGCCGAGAGCACCTCCCGGTTTTCGGGGATGTCGTCGGCGATCAGGGCCTTCACACGGAAGCCTTCCTTCAGGCTCTTCACCTGCACCCACCGATCCGCAGAGATGCCCTCTACCTCGGTCTTTGCCGGAGGCAGAGGGACTGTGAAGAAGAAGCGAGACCCCTGCCCCGGCGTGGACTCCAGTTCCAACTGTCCCCCCATCAACTCCAGCACCTTCTGTGAGATGGCCAGACCCAGACCGGTGCCCCCCTTCCTGACCCCCTCATCCGCCTGCACAAACGGCTCAAAAATGGCCTTCTGAGCCTGCTCTGAAATGCCAGGGCCGGTGTCTATGACCTCGAAGAGGTAAGGCACAGGCCAGCGGCCTGTGCCACTCATGGACTCAGGTAAGGCTGTAACCCTGAGCGTGATGCCCCCCTCATCCGTGAACTTGACGGCATTGCCCAAAAGATTGATGAGCACCTGCGACAGCTTGGCCTCGTCTGCGTGAACCGGGATGCGTTCGGTGGCGGGCCTTTCGACCCGCCAGGCCAGCCGCTTCTGCTCACAGCGCAGACGAAACATCACGTCCAGGCCCTGCAAAAGCCCCTGCAGGTCGAAGTCGGAGGGGTGGAGTTCGAGGCGGCCGGCCTCGATTCTGGAGATGTCGAGCACGTCGTTGATCAGGGTCAGGAGGTGATCGCCGCTGCGGTGAATGGTCTGAACGGCGCTTCGGTGGTTGGGGGAGAGGCTGCCGTCGCGCTGGAGGATCTGCGCGTAGCCCAGGATGGCGTTCATCGGCGTTCTGATCTCGTGACTCATGTTGGCCAGGAAGAGGCTCTTGGCGCGGTTGGCCCCTTCGGCGGCGTCTTTGGCCTCTGTCAGTTCCTGGTTGAGGCCGAACAGGTCCTTGTTGGCGGACGAGAGGGCCGCATTGGACACTCGCAACTGCCGGTCCCGCCGGACTACCCGGACGGATTGCCAGGCCACTATCGCCAGGGCGATGCCCAGGGCGGACAACAACCCGATTCGCTCATAGGGCAGATGTACCCGCAGGGTTACTGTCGCAGGGGTCTTCGAGTAGACCAGGTCCCGGTCCACCGCCTGCACCTCAAACGTATACGTCCCTCTCGGCAGGTCCGGGTACTCCACCCGGCGCTCGTGCGTGGTCTTCCAACCTTGATCATATCCGTTCAGCCGATATCGGTAGACCATTTGCTCCGGCCTCGTCTTGAAGCTGATCGCGTGGAACTCGAAGACAGTGAGGCCGACGGTGGAGGGGAATCTCAGTTCAGACACATTCTCGTGGCGCCGGTCCGTCACCACCGCGTCGAGGAAGACCGGAGGAGGCCACGGCACTGGCGGGTGATAGCGTGTCACACCGCCATAGCCGCCGAACCAGATGTACCCATCCCGGCTCTCTAACAGCCAATAGACCTGGTTGCTCGCCAGCCCGTCTCTGGTGGTGAGCGTGGTCCAGGTCTGGCCGCCTGCCCTGAGCTTTGCCGAAGGGTCAAACCGGCTCACTCCCCCGCCATGAGTTCCGAACCAGAGATGCCCTTTCTGGTCCTGAAAGATCGACAATATGAGATTGTCCGCCAGCCCCTCTTTTGTGGTGAAGGTGGTAAAGGTCTTCACATCATACCGGCTCAGACCGCCAGTGGTGCCGAACCAGAGCCCCCCCTCCCGGTCCTGCAAAATCGACCGCACCGCATTGTGCGCCAGCCCCTCTTTTGTGGTGAAGGTGGTAAAGGTCTTCCCATCATAAAGACTTACACCACCGCCCTGAGCGCCAAACCAGAGATGTCCCTCTCGATCCTGAAAGATCGGCCCCCCCACGGAGGCGAAGGTGGTAAAGGTTTTCCCATCATACTGGCTCAGACCACTCCTGGTGCCGAACCAGATATATCCCTCTCGATCCTGAAAAATTTCTCCCACCTCATTGCTCGCCAGCCCATCTGCTGCGGTAAAGGTGGTAAAGGTCTTTCCATCATACCTGCTCACGCCGCCACCCTGAGTGCTAAACCAGAAGCGTCCCTCCCGATCCTGCAACATCGACCGCACAAAATTGGAAGGCAACCCGTCTCTGGTGGTGAAAGTGGTCCAGTTCTGTCCATCATATCGGCTGACGCCCCCCCAAACGGTTCCAAACCAGAGATGTCCCTCCCGATCCTGTAAGACCGACTGCACCATATTATCCGCCAGCCCATCTCTGGTCGTAAAAGTGGTAAAACTCTGTCCATCAAATCGGCTCACGCCGCCCCCCCAGGTGCCGAACCAGAGATGCCCTTCTCGATCCTGCAAGCTGGACGACAATTGGTTGGCCGCCAGGCCGTCTTTGGTCGTGAACGTGACCCACTTTTGCCCTGGGCCTGCCGAAGGATCAAACCGGCTCACGCCTCCACCATCCGTGCCAAACCAAAAACGCCCCTCCGGGTCCTGAACAATCGACTTCACATTACCCGTAACTAACCCATCTTTCGTGGTGAAAGCGGTCCAGTTCTGTCCATCATACCGGCTCACGCCCCCGCCATAGCCGCAAAACCAGAGATTCCCTTCTCGATCCTGCAACATCTTCTGAACAAAATTGTCGACCAACCCATCTTTTGTAGTGAAGATAGTCCAGTTCTGTCCATCATACCGGCTCACCCCACTCCCTGTGCCGAACCAGATATGTCCCTGTCGATCCAGCAAGAGGGAGGTTACTTTATCACCCGCCAGTCCATCTTTTGTGGTAAAGGTAGCGAATGGCTTACCAGCGCCGTCGAGAGCTGTCGAAGACTTGCGCCGGTTCACGCCCCCGCCAAAAGTGCCAAACCAGAGATTTCCCTCTCTATCCTGAAGGATCGATCGCACTTCGTTGTTTGCAAGCCCATCTTTTGTTGTAAAAGTGGTCCACCTTTGCCCGGTTTGTCCTGAGCGGGTCGAAGGATCATATCGGCTCACGCCTTCCTGAGTGCCAAACCAGAAATATCCCTCCCGATCCTGAAAGATCGACCACACGTCATCGTTCGCCAGTCCATCCTTTGACGTGAAAGTGGTAAAAGTCTGCCCATCATATCGGCTCACGCCGCCCCCCCAGGTACCGAACCAGAGGTGGCCTTCCTGATCCTGAAAGATCGTCCGCACCCTCGCACCTGCAAATCCGTTCGCCGCATCGTAAGTGTTCCAGCGACCTGTCCCGGATTCTGCGGGCACCTTCTTGCCTGACCCGGCAGGCGCATCGTAAAGCAGAAAATCGTTTTGAATAAGACCGTTTCGCCAGGACATTCCAAAGGCCGTCCCCAGGCTTCGTAACACCGCCGTCCACGTTAAGTCACCCCGGAGCGCCCTCTGCTTCTCCTCCACTGCGGCAGGCGTCTTCACCTCGAACAGCCTGCAAAACATGCTGTCCACGGTCGCCCGACCCCGCTCGGAGGATTCCGTCAGGCCGTGCCGCTTCAGGATGGGAACAATCTTCGCCTCATAGGCGGATTCGAATTCGGCCATGCGCTGCGGCGGGACCCAGAAGGAGAGCCGGGCCAGGGTGGGAGCGACCGGCCGGTTCTGTAAGGGCGAGGCATGCCTCACCCCTGCGGTCAACAACATCACGACGAGGCTCGCCGGGGCGAAAGTTCGGATTGGGACCATAGCAGACGTCCTCACGCTCTTGGTATGACGATGGGATATCTCAAGCGTAGTGGGGTGGGAGTCGCTCAAACCAACTGTTGCAGAACCTGGGCAGGCGTACGGACGTCGATCCTCTGTCGGATCGACTCAAAATGCTGGTCGTAGGTGACGATAAAGTCACATCCGGTCAGATGGGCGAGGATCACATGGGGCTGGTCAGAGGAGTCAAGCAGATTGAACATTCCACGATACGAAAGACGTTGCTGTCTGGAGAGCAGACCGACCAGCTCGACGTCGTGTTCACAGATCGCCGCCAGGGCGCGCCGGAAGATTCGTCCAGAAATGTCTGCCGGAAACGTGTTCCGGCAGAATGCGTAGACCTCTTGAAGCGCATAGAAAGAGATCACGGCGTCGAGCTGTCCCCGGTCGACGGCTTCAAAAAGCGCCTGGGTCTCCGGGAGACGTTCCCGGTCCTTTTCCGTGTGCTCACTGAATAGCAGGACCTGAATGACTGTGGTATCCAGGTATGCCTTCATTTCTTGCCAGCCTCAGTGAGTCTCTCAGGATGTTCCATCATCTCAGCGATAAAATTGGATAATGCAATGGAGAGGACCGAAAGTCCCTGGTCGTTCAGCAGACGTGAGGCGTCCTGGCGGGCCTTACGTGTGGCCTCAATGAGGTCCACCTCTTTGAGATAACGGGCTTCTTTTTTACTCAATTTCATCGTGCCGCTCCTTTTATAAGGCATTCTGATGGATGACGCCTCGAAATTCTTCCACGCTGACTCATCTATAAGATACAATTCTTATCTTCCCGACACAATTATTCTTCTGAACGACGGCCTTTCTGAAGGATTCATATTTGCAATTTGCAATTTGCAATTTGCAATTTCCCGCCTCAGAAGGCGTATTGTATCTCCCCCACCACGATCCTGCCGATCCTGGCCCCATCCACCATTTCAATGTGCTCATTGTCGAAGATGTTTGTGACGGAGAGCCTGCAGGTGATGCCGTATTTCGTCTGGTAACCGAGGTGGAGGTCCACCACCGCGTAGGTCGGAACTGTACCCACATGGACGCCGGACCGGAAGTCGAACTTTGAGACGTGACGGAGCGAGGCGTCCAGAGTGGCCCTCTTGACCAGGAAGTCGTCGTATGAAAGGCCGAGGTTGAAAATGGTCCGGGGCGTGTTGAAGGGCTGAAGAATGCCCCCGGCGTCCTCCAGCGCGCCGGCTTTGATGAAGGAGACATTGCCTTTGAAGATGACCCGGTCTGTGGCGTATACATTCGTTCCCAGATCGAACCCCCAAACCTGTTGTCGCCCAAAATTGATGTTGGTCAGGGTTCTCTTATCTTTTCTGAGATCTCCCTTCTCATCCAGAACGACAACCCCCTTGGCCAGATCCCCGATGGGCAGGAGAGAGCTGATGAAGTTTCTGTTCCATGTTTTATAGCCACTGACATCCAGGAACACCTTCTTCGCAACGACCCCCTTCACACCGAGTTCAAATGTTGTGCTTTCCTGTGACTTCAGTTTTGGAATGCCGTCTGCAAACTGAGGAGGCAACGGCTCTCCCGTCGCACTGCCAAACCTGAACCCCTTGCCGTTGCCTCGGGCGACGGTTGTCGGGTTGACACGCAACAGGACGCGCTGTTCAAAGGTGGTCGGGCTTCTGAACGCCCGGTCGAACGTGGCCCGGAAGGCGGCAACGGATAGGGGCTTGAAAATCAGGGCAGCCTTGGGGCTGAATTGTGTGCCGTAGACTTCGTGGATATCTGCACGAGACGCCAGGACGACCCTGAGTCTTTCACTCAGCCCGGTCTCTGAGTGAGCATAGAGTCCGACCTGGCTGACAGGTCCCTTCCCCTCTATACCTGTCACATTGGGTCTTTGTTATCGAAAATCGGCTCCCACGCTGAAATGCGTATTTTTCAGGGAAGGGACATCAAAATTGCACCGCCCGTTCGCCCCCCACAGGGACGATTTTCCGATCCATCTTGCCCGCTGTTGGGCCTCCTCCGGAGGGACACCGGCCAGCCGGTTCTGCGCCCTGGTGTGCAATAGATATGAATCGCCTGTGTCGTCTGCCGTGCGATAGATATTCAGGTGTAGACCTGAGGAGGTATAGGTGACTTGCTGGTACTGATAGACCCAGTCTGCGGTCTGAAATCGTCCTGTATTGACAAGATATACCCAGTTATAGCGGGCCGCGCCCGCGCCAAAGCTCAGTCTGGATTGATCGTCCGGGTAGTAAAACAGACCCACCCCACCGCGCAGCGCGTTGGCGTCAAAGTCGGGATCATCGGTCACGGAGGCCGATCTGTCTGCGTTGAAGAACGTTTGGATGGTTTCAAAATCGTGCGCTCTCTGATACTCCCCTGAGACCTTCCAGCCCCACCTGTTGCGCATCCCCGCGTGGCGAAACCGTCCCTTGAAGGTGTTACGAGAGCCGCCCACAATGGCGAAGGTCGTGCCTTGAGACTATCTGGGGTCTTTCGTGGTGATACTGATCACACCGGCGACGGCGTCTGAGCCGTAGAGGGCAGAGCCGGGGCCAACGATGACCTCCACATCCTGAAGATCATCTTTGGAGATGGGATCCCCGGCGTCTATAGGCCCTCCTGCGCCTGAAGGCAGGGTAGAAAAGCGGCCGTCAATCAGCAACAGCATCCGGGTGTTCAGGACTGCGTTGAGGCCCCTGGCGTTGAAGCTCTCGTTCAGAATGCCCCTCTGAGTATAGTCGATCCCTTTCACGTTTTTGATCGCGCTGACGAAGGTGTTCCCCGCCGAGTTTCTTTCTATCTCCTTCGCATCTACTTTGGAGATCGAGACAGGGGCATCCACGACGTTCTCCGCCCGGCGGCTGGCGGAGACCACCATCTCCCCCATCGCATAAGGCGCAACCGTCATCCGAAAATCCATCTCCACAGACGTGCCCGCAGTCACCGCCACGCCTCTCACGGTCTCCCCACGATATCCGCTGAAACTCGCCCTGACAGTGTACGTGCCCGCAGGGACGTTCTCGACCGCATACCGGCCGTCGGCCCTGCTCACCGCGCCTATTTTCTTCTTAAGGGCCGGGCCGAGGACCTCCACGGTCGCGCCCGAAAGGGGCTCTCGCTTGTCCTGTGTGATCACCGTCCCGGCGATGCGGCCGGTCTGCGCCCAGGCAGTCCCGACCAGGAATGCGAGGGCCAGCGATGTCAGACAGATGATGATTCGCATGGCAAGGTCTCCTTTCCATGTCGATCAGAACGTTGCAAAAGGAAGTGGTCAGAGCCGCACGCGACGATGCAGTTTGCGCTTGAATTTCAGCGGCAAGATGGCTATACTTAATAAAATCTCGACAACACGCTCCGGCATTCCAGCCCTCATCTTCAGGAGGACTCGCTTTGAGCAAACAGGTCTCCATACCGGATGAACTCTATGAGCACATCTCTGAGCAGGCGAACAAGATCGCTGTGCCTGTTGAAACCTTGGTGACGCACCTGCTCGAAAATGGACTGTCTCAATCCCCTCATAAAGCGTTGATCGACGCCATCACGCAGGCCTATGCAAATGGACAGCCCATTCCCTCCGTGGGGGCCTGGACGCAGGTTGAAGCGGAGCTGGCGGCGACGGCGTCTCCTTTTGAGTCCCTCGAAGCGGCCATGAACTATTCTCGCGGGCGTCCTTGATGGATCTCCTGGACTCTGACATCTTCGTCCTGGACCTGCGGTTTCCGAACGACCCGCGCCACGCCATCAACAGGCGTCTTGTGGAATCGCGCCAGCCCGGGCGGGCAACGACGATCTTCAACCTCCTGGAGGTCTGTGGCATTCTGTCCTTCAATCTCAGCCGGGAGGCGCTGCTGGCGCTGTATGGAAACTTCAGCCAGCACTATGCCGTGTCTGTGCTGTTCCCTCCTGGAACGCCTGATCTCAGCAGTTTATCCGCCATGATCTCCGGGACGTTTGAGAAGATCACCCGGAAGATGAGTTACGGGGATGCTCAGATCCTCTGGGTCGCCGAACAACATCCGGGAGTGGATCGGCTGATTTCCTGGAACGCAAAGGATTTCATCGGACGGACACATCTCCAGGTTATAACCCCTCAGGAGTGGACAGAGGAGATGCGAGCGGAAGAACGTAGATTGTGAGAATACGAGTTACGCACTTGGCCGAATCTGGCCCAGAATCAGGCGATCTGTACGGCGTTGTAGGCGCGATCGGTGATCGCGCATCGGCCCTGTCAGATTGAATCGCCAGGCGACCACCGGTCGCCCCTACAGCCTGCGCCCAAACCGATCTGTTCTGGGCCTTCAGGGGCCAGATGCGTAACTCGTAGTGAGAAGTGTGGTGCGTTCACGGTTGGATCTTCTCCAGGATACTCAGGATCTCCTCCATCTTGAAGTCCTGACTCAACCCGCGTAAATGCGTAGCCAGCCGGCCCTCCTCCGGGCCGAGCTTCTCCACTTCATCGAGGGTCTTCTCCAGCGCCGTCACGTTGGACATCTCCGCCGCCTGCCTGAGACGATTCAGAAGGGGTTCAGGCAGAGAGACGGCCTTCAGATCCAGGGCAGGCCCTTCGACAGGGGCGACCGGCTCTGCATACTCGTATTCGACGGCCAGCAACTCGGCCAGGCAGGCGTAGACCTGCTCGGCGCGGAAGGGCTTGGGGATGAAGCCGTCGAAGCCCTCGTCGAGGTACTGTCTGCGCTCGTGGTCCAGGGCAGAGGCGGAGATGGCCACGATGTGGGGGGCTTTCTCCCCCTGTTCCTGCCGGATGAGCCGGGCGGCTTCCAGACCACCCATCTCTGGCATGCGGATGTCCAGAAGGGCGATGTCGAAGGTATTGGCGCGGACCTGTTCGAGGGCCTCCTTCCCGTTTTCGGCCAGGGTGACTTCCACGCCGATGTCGGTCAACAGGCCGGAGAGCACCTCCCGGTTTTCGGGGATGTCGTCGGCCAGAAGGGCACGCACGCGATGACCTTGTTGGAGGCGTTTGACGCGCGTCCATTGTTCTGAGGAGGCCACGACCATCTCCCCGGCTGCCGGGGGCAGGGGAACGGTGAAGAAGAACCGCGATCCCTTGCCGGGTGTGGACTCCAACTTCAACTGCCCTCCCATCAACTCCAGGACCTTCTGCGAGATGGCCAGACCCAGCCCTGTGCCCCCCTTCTTGAGACCGGCCTCCTCCTGATGGAACGGCTCAAAGATGGCCTTCTGAGCCTCCGGCGAGATGCCGGGGCCGGTGTCTATGACCTCGAAGAGGTAGAGGACACCCCCCCTCGTTCCCCCCGTGAACGGGGGGATGAGCCCCCCCTGTAGTCCCCCCGTGAACGGGGGGACCCTAGCTCCCTCCCCGCCCGCGGGGAGGGCCGGGGTGGGGGCTGTGACCCTGAGGGCGATGCCTCCCTCATCGGTGAACTTGACGGCGTTTCCCAGGAGGTTGATGAGCACCTGCGACAGCTTGGCCTCGTCTCCGTGCACCGGGATGCGATCCGTTGCCGGACGCTCCACCTTCCAGGTCAGCCGTTTCTGCTCGCAGCGAAGACGAAACATCACGTCTAAACCCTGCAACAACCCCTGAAGGTCGAAGTCGGAGGGGTGGAGTTCGTAGCGGCCGGCCTCGATGCGGGAGATGTCGAGCACGTCGTTGATGAGGGTGAGCAGGTGATTCCCGCTGCGGTGAATGGTCTCGACGGCCTTGCGATCGTCCGGGGCCAGAGTGGATTTGCGCTGCAAAATCTGTGCGTAGCCCAGGATGGCGTTCATCGGCGTTCTGATCTCGTGGGACATGTTGGCCAGGAAGGCGCTCTTGGCCCGGTTGGCCCCTTCGGCGGCCTCTTTGGCCTCTGTCAGTTCCTGGTTGAGGCCGAACAGGTCCTTGTTGGCGGACGAGAGGGCCGCGTT
>Ga0209399_10001564_pt1 | contig 11778 bp, 11 predicted proteins | sample OV2TP3_FD_184130 | JGI IMG/M metagenome (GOLD analysis project Ga0209399, IMG submission 184130) | Hot spring microbial communities from Beatty, Nevada to study Microbial Dark Matter (Phase II) - OV2 TP3 (SPAdes) (version 3) | ecosystem: Environmental > Aquatic > Thermal springs > Hot (42-90C) ... | reverse complement strand
AGGCACTACCTGTGTAGCTGACGCGCTCCCCGACTGGATGAGGGCCCCAGGGTCTGCGAACCGCGCCGTGATGACCCCTGAAAATGGGGCATACACTTTGGTGTAGTCGAGCATCGTGCGACGGTTATTCATCAGATGTTTGGCGGCCTCAGCCGCTGCTTTCGCCACATCCACATCCTGCTTGGCGATCACATCCGGGTTCTCTTTCCAGACGTTATGGAGCCGTTCAGAGGTGATCCGCTTGATGGCATAGTCGGCCTCGGCCTCCAGGTACTTCTGCTCCACTTCGGGGGCCTCTATCACTGCAAGGAGTTGCCCCTTCTTGACCGAGTCTCCCTTGTCGAACCCCATCCATTTCAGGTAGCCGGGAACCTTGGCGTACAGGGTGGCCTGGTACCAAGGCGAGACGTTGGCCGGCAAGGTGATCGTGTAAGATACGTCCTGCCGCTGGGGTTTCATGATCTGGACAGGCAATGCCTCGGCGGCGCTTTGGTTGGTCGAGCCGCTTTTCCGATCCGTCTCTGCTGTAGTCGCGATCGGAGCGTCTTCCTTGAGCAGGGTGAACGCGAGGACAAGGACCAAGAGTAGAGCCGCCGTCCCGGCGATGGTCAGGGCCATTTTGACGCGACGGCCAGTCATGGCGACCGACGATTCACCTTCTGGGGGAGTGACTGGTGTCAGATGTTCATCCATGGCTTGTTTACAAGTCTCCGGACCCATGAGTGCTCCCCGCCACGCGGGCGGCTGACCGGCGGCGGGCAAGGACATGCAGGACCGGCACGAACAGCAGGGTCATGAACGTGGAGACCAGCAGCCCCCCGATGACCGCCCGCGCCAGCGGTATATTGGCCTCGCTCCCTTCACCGATCCCTAAGGCCATCGGCGCGAGACCGAGGATCGTCGCCAGCGCGGTCATCAGGATCGGACGGATCCGCAGCCGCCCCGCCTCCACCACTGCCTCCTCCAGCGGCATCCCCTCCCGCAGCCGCCGGTTGGCAAAGTCCACCAACAACACGCTGTTTGCCACCACAATCCCGATCATCATCAGCGTGCCGATGAGCGATTCCACATTCACGGACGTGTTGGTGAGCAGCAGCATGCCGATCACCCCGATGAAGCCCAGCGGCACCGCAAACATGATGATGAAGGGATCCAGGTAGGAGCGAAACAGCCCGACCATGACCAGGTAGATCAGCACCATCGCCAGCGGCAGCACCCCGCTAAATCCCCTGAGCGCAGCCCGCATGCTATCCACCTCGCCTTTGAACGCCAGCATGACATCTTTGGGAAGATCCACCGTCGGCAGCGTCTGCTCAATCTGGCTGGCCACCCGGCCCAGGTCGTTGCCCGGCACATTCACCAGGACATCCATGGTGCGCTGGAGGTTGTAGTGGTCCACGGTCTCCGGCCCGGTCCTACGGCTGACCTCTACCAGATCCCGCAGCAGCACCGGAGCCCCGTCGACCGGTTCTTCCCCTTGTGAAGAAGCTGGCTGTGGGTCGGGGAGAGTAGGTTGCTCCGGGAACGGGGTCTGCTGGAACGCCAGTGTGCCCATGCCGGTGGTGGCAGATGGTTGCTCGATCCGTGCCCCGACGAGCGGGGTGTTCAGGAAGTCTTCAAACCGGATCAGTGTCTGCTCGGGGTACTGGGCCACGACAAAATAGGCATTGTTGGATTTCGGATCGATCCAGTACCCCGGATTGAGCGTGAGGTTGGAGCTTAGTCCGGTGATCAGATCCATCACTACCCGCTGCTCGGTGAGGCCCAGATAGGCAGACTTAGCCCGGTTCACATCTAGGTGAATCTCTGGATAGTCCATCCCCTGCCGGACCTGCACATCGGCGGTGCCCGGGACCTGGGCCGCCACCGCCCGAATCCGATTTGCCGCCTCAGCCACTTCGGTCAGCTTGGGCCCGCTCACCTTGATGTCAATCGGGGCCGGCAGGCCGAAGTTCAGCACATCGCTCACGATCCCGCCGGTCTGAAAGGAGAACTTGAGCCCCGGGAATTCCTGAGCCAGCCGCGCGCGCAACCGGGTAATGATGGCGTCGGTGCGCAGGGTGTGTTCCCGCGTGAGGCTGACCAGGAGGAAGGCCTGATGCGGGCCATTGACCGGGGTGTAGAGCACCATCCAGCCATGCGGCAACCCCATGTTCGCGACGAGCTGGTCGAGTTCCGTCGCCGGAATCTCCTGGCGGATGAGTGTCTCGATCTGGGCCACGATCGCCTCGGTCTTCTCCACCCGCGTGCCCTCCGGCACCGCCACGTTCAGGATAAACTGGCCGGCATCCACCTTGGGGAAGAACTCAGTGGCCAGCCGGGGCGCCGTCAGCAGCGCACCCACAAACACAGCCGTCACGGTGAGGACCACGAGCGCCTTGTGCGCTAAACACCAGCGCAGGACCTGCACGTAGCGATCCACCATCCGGCCGAACAGCCGATCAAAGAGGCGCGGGATATGTCCTGCGTCATTCTCTGCGCCATGGGATTCGGGTTTGAAGAGGGCTGCCATCGCCACGGGGGCGACCGTCATCGAGGCCAGGTAGGAAACTCCCATCGCATAAGCCACAGCCAGCGCCAGCGGGACGAAGAGAAACTTGATGATGCCAGTGAAAAACATAATCGGCAGATACACGATCAGGATACTGATCGTGGCCACCAGCATCGGAAGCGCCACCTCGCTCGTCCCGTCGCCGGCCGCCTGGCCGGGTAACTTTCCCATCCCTAAGTGCCGATGCACGTTCTCCAGCACCACAATGTTATTGTCCAGGAGCGTGCCGATCACCAGGGCCAACCCACCCAACGTCATCACATTGACAGTGTGTCCGGTGAAGTAGAGCAGCACAAACGCCGCTAGGATAGACAGGGGAATCGCCAGAGCAATGATGACGGTGGAGCGGAGGCTTCCCAGGAACAGCAGAACCATCAGGCAGGCCAGGCCGCCACCCAACAGGCCCTCGTGCTCCAGCGTCTGGATCGCCTGGCGGATATAGAGCGACTGATCAAAAATCAAGTTGACGGTCAGGTCCTTGGGCAACCCGATCAGCTTCGGCAGCGCGGCCTTGATCCCGTCAATGACCTCGATCGTGTTCGCCCCGGCCTGCTTCATGATCGGCAGATAGACCGCCCGGCGGCCGTTGATGCGCACGACGTTCCCCTGGATCGTCGTGGAATCCACTGCCCGCGCCACATCCTTGAGTAGCAGCGGGACACCATTGACCACTTTGACCGGGATGTCGTTCATCTGTTCCACGATCCGGATCATGTTATTGGTGTAGACGTTGTAGTCAAACCCGCCGATCTTGACGTTGCCGGCTGGGAGCAGAAGGCTCTGTGTATTCACCGCCTTGACCACATCATTCGGAGACAGTCCGCGGGCCAGCATCCGCTCCCGGTCCAGGAACACCGTGATCTGACGAACCCTCCCACCAAAAGTGGGGGGAAGTGAGATGCCAGGGATGTTGCCCAGTTGGGACCGCACGCTAAAGTAGGCCAGGTCCCGCACCTCCTTCTCGCTCAGCGTCTCGCTGCTCACCGTGAGGGTGCCAATCGGCAGGCTGGCCGCCCCGAACTTGATGATGACTGGTGGGAAAATGCCCTGGGGAAGATAGCGCAGCGCTGAGTAGGTAAGGCTGGTGATCTCAGCCATCCCGGCGTTCACATCGTAGGAGGGGTGAAAATAGATCTTGATGAGGCTGACCCCGGGCAACGAGCGGGACTCGATGTGCTCCACATAGGAGGCTTGCAAGAAGAGCTGCTCCAGGCGCAGCGTGATGGCCCCCTCGACCTCGGAGGGGCCCATGCCCTTGTAGAAGGTGGCCACTGCCACCACCGGCAGGTTGATCTCCGGGAAGATGTCCACCACCATGTTCTGGTAGGACACCACCCCCAGAATCACCACAATCAGGCTGATCGCCACCACCGCATAGGGATTGTGGAGCGCCGCTCGGATCATTGCTTACTCACTTTCCTACACCACCTGGAGGCAGGGTAGGACAAACACCCGCAGAGGGAGCTTGACCCCATGTTGCTGCTGCGCTCGTTGATCACGAAACGCCTTCAACCCCTCCACCACCCGGTCTGCATGATCCTCCGGTAAGGCAGCGAGGACCATCGCGTTGCTCCCCGGCCAAGCAAAGGAGTGAAACGCAGCCCCGGCCTCACCGGCCCCACCGACTTTGTGCAGCTCAGTGAAGGCCTTGACATGAAGCTCCTTCAGCAATCCGTGAATCTCTTCTTCAAGAGACTCCCGAAACAGGATCAGGAGCATCTTCATCGCATCCTCCATGTCTCAGGCTAGTTGCGGGTTATCGCATGATCACCTTGCCGGTCTTGCTCCAGTACCAGAAGATCGAGAAATTGGGATAGATCGCGTCAATGGCGTTCTGGCCGGTGACCGTAAACAGCACCCCTGCTGCACTCACGAAATTTGATTGGCCCCATCGCCACTGAATGGCTGGCTCCACGCCAATCGTCTGAAGCCCGCTCGTTCTCCCGGCATTGGTATCGTGGCCATCGGCTCGCCAAGTCAGGCCATGCAGGCCAATGAATTCGATGTTGTATCCGAACCCCCTTTTGTCGTCGAGGATATGCTCAAAGATCAGACGGGTATTGACGATATCCGGGGTATAGGTCGTTCGGTTCCCTTCGCTTCCAGGAAGCGCATAGGTATAGAAGACCCCGGCGCTGATTCGGAATGGCTTGACGTTCTTCCTGAAGGTGAGGCCTTCGGTAATGCCCAGGGCGCCAAACTGCGTGGCCGGGAAACGGCCCAAGGGGGCAAAGCCGCCAGGCGGCTTCTCAGTTCCGGTGAACCACTGGCCTGTCGGCAGCAGGAACTGGGAGAACAGCGTAAGGGTTGGTTTCCAGGTTTCGGGGTCCTGCACGATCGGACGGTATTTCAGTATCAGCGAGGTATCTCCCAACCCTGTATTGGTAGTCATTGGGCCCTCTCGGCCCTTGTTAACGGCGATGGAATCCCTGGCCCAGAACGTACCCCAAGAAATAGTCGCGCCTATCTCGATGTGGTCGCTGATCCCATAGGCAGAGTTGAGAAACGGATGCTGGACTGAATACAAATGGACAGGCCCAGCCTTCGTTTCCGTTGGCAACGTGAGACGGTTGCCGTAACTCCTCTCCCCGATTTGGGAAAAGATAAAAGGCCGGACATGCAATTGGCCCTTCGGCTGGATATCGACTGCAGAGATCAGGATAGGCCCGTGCGAGAACGGGTTCCAACTGCGGCGATATTTTCGGATCTCCTCTTCAGAGGGGACCCATTCGAAGGCGTCGGCGGTTTCTACCCGCGCCATGCAGACCAATTGAAAAAAAGCGAAAGAGAAGAGGAAAACGGTGCGCATCTGCTGGCATGCCCGCAAAGAATCCTCCTTAGCCCTATCTACCTCTAAAATTAAACGAATCGCCGCAAACCTAGCGGCAAAGTCTACACCATGTAGACTTCAAATACGAGCGAATTCGCACAGCCCGCACAGTGCGAAAACGCTCGACACAACAACGGTGCTGTTCTAAAGATGCTGGGTCTTCTGGAATGGGCCAAAGGCAGGACAATGTTTCTGGAGGAAATCGGCGATCTGGATCTGGCTATGCAGGCCTGCTTCGCGGGTCCTGGAGGAACGGTCCTTGAGGCGGCTGAGCGGCACGGACGATATCGAGGTGGATTTTTAGTTGATTGCGGCCACGAACCGAGATCTCAAAAAGAAAGTGACGCACGTGGAGGACATTATTCCGCTCTGCCTGGGGCGTCGTCGCTACGGGAAAGAGTTCCGGAAAGAAGCGCTGGACATCGCCCCAGAGGCTCAGGGCGCTAAGCGCTCCACACCTTTGTCTTGCACGCTTTGCTCTGGATCGGCGATTGAAGAAGATAATGGAGGATTAGACGGGCGGCCTGGTCACCCACTGACTTCAATAAAGAAGGGGATTGCCTCAACAGTCCACTGCACGAGTTGGTCATCACGGAATATCAGGCTCCATTGATAATAATGGTCTAGCTCGCGATCCCAATCATAGCGCAGCCGAATTATGCCCGGTCCATCTAAAAACTTCTCCTTGGGCTCTCCATACAGCCGCGTCACTTTCTTGATGGAGTCCCCCAGGTGCAGACCCTTCCCCGTTCCAACGGTTGCCGAGTGACCGTTCAGCAGCCCATCGATAGATCCATAGCAGACTTCCGGAGCAATCGGCTCCAGGCTCATTGTCATCGACTCGACGAGGCGATAGTCCACATCGGACGGAGTCTCATTCACGATAAACCGTAAATAGCTGCCCTCTGTGGTTCGATAGAAATAGGAAATGGTCTCGCTGTTGGATGAGGGCCTTGCGCACGGCGTGCTACCCAGCTTGCGCTGCACCTCCATTTCTCCATCCTTGACCACGGCAATGGTAGCCAACTCCGTGTCCCCGGTGCGCTCGACGTCTTCGGAGAAAGCCCAGCCGTTCCCAGACAGGAGCCCCATCAGTAGGGCTGCCGCTCCACCGAAAACTCCCAACAGTGTTTGCGGGTGACGTGGGAACATGGACTTTCGCTTGAGCCTCCCGGCATCACATTAAGCAAAGATAATGCCGGTTCTCTCCTGAGCCGTATTGCCTTCATTGCCGAGGGTTAGAGGGGCTTTGGGGCTGGATGTCTCTTAGCTCTGAGCGGAATCGCACAGCCCGCACAGTGCGGAGAGATACGTCCTCAGTCCTACCCCCCTCACCTTCTCCTCTCCCCATCACCCGTTGCCGGGACCCATTGCTCCGAAGAATGCAATGGGTGCCCCAGAGCAACGGGTCCCCGGGGAGAGGGCTGGGGTGAGGGGGCTGCCGGCATGGCGTAACAACTTTTCTTGCGTTTGCTATAGTCAGGACAGCCAGCGAGTCATCCACATAGGCTGGCTGTTTGCTTCAGAGCTCCGAGCAATGGTAAGGTTTAACTGAGTTAAACCAGGGAGGAACTATGGCGCGGAAAACTACCGTGTTGGGCTTTTCGGTCAGCCCGGACCTCGCGAAGGAGTACGAACGACTGGCCGAGCGCGAAGGGACTACCAAAAGCGAACTGTTCCGCCGGATGGTCCAGACTTACAAGGCTGAGCTAAATGACCAGGAGTTTCAGCGGCTTCAACGGAAGATGGCGCGCCGGGCGCGTAAAAGAGGGATCCTGACGGAACAAGAAGTGGAGCGGATCGTGTTTGAGGACCGCTGATGAAAGCGGTCTTTGACACGAACGTCTATGTGTCGGCTTTTCTTGTTCCAGGCAGTCAAGGAGACGAGGCTTTCCGGTTGGCCTGCCGAAAGCGCTTTACCCTGTATAGCTCGGTGCCGATCCTGACCGAAACCGCCCATGTCCTGAGAACCAAGTTCCATCAATCAGAAGATGACATTCGTGACGCCCTGAAGCTCATCAGCCGCACGACCATGATTCTCCAGCCATTGGAGAAGGTAACGGTCCTTCGGGATCTTGCGGACAATCGAATCTTGGAATGCGCCCTGGCCGCCCAGGCCGACCTCGTGGTGTCCGGCGATCACCACCTCCTGGAACTCAGGAAATTTCATGACATCGTCGTCGTACGGCTCTCTGACTTTCTGAGGATGTTTCCGCAAGAAGATTCCTAACGACACTCAAATCAAGGTTTGACCTGCCTAGGGCACCTGAACGGGGCCCAGGTCGCCCCGGCGTTGGTGGAGCTTCACTGAAGCTGCGTGGATTGCTGGGCGACTCTCGCGAAGTAGTCGGTGGTTTTGGCCTTTCACAGCATCTGCGATGGAATACTTCCTGCTCGGTTCCTCGTTCGCATCGAGATTCATCCTGACCGCCTTCACGTGCCCCGTCAGGCTATCCTCCGAACTGTGATAGCACTTAATCAGTTCTTCCCCGGTCAGCCTTTTTTCCGGTGAAAGCTTCGCCGTGGACAGGAAATCCAGATCCACCGCCAGTCCCAGGTCACTCTGTGGCACTTGATGGTAATAGTCCGCGGCCAGCGGGACCGGCGTCGCGCACGATAGAAGTAAGGGTATTGAGAGCATGAGCACCAACGCGGTATTGTCAATATGCCTGCGCACCAGATTTTTTCATCACAAAGGACTACACCTTGGCCAGCGTGAAACTTGCTTCGAGTGGAAGCGTCACCTTATCGAGACCTTCGCCTGCTCGCTTCAGGAAGTTCAGGATCGTGAATCCTACGACATCGCCTGTGATGGGGTCGCGGTGGATGATCACATCATCGCCGATCTCCTCGGATTCAACCTCAGAAGAGGGGTCGCCCTTGGAAAGATAGAGGACATCGGCTTCACGATCAAATGAGTATTGGATATTAGCCTTCATAGGGTTGCCCTCCCACGAGCCGGCGTGTGATGTACACAGTTAGAATGAACCTTCGCCCATCGGTCTTTACGACGACCACCAAATGTTTTCCATCCAGGATGTCGGAATAGAATAGGGAGAAAAGGAGGACGTTGGGGTCATAGGTGCTCCTGCGAACTCTATCCGGACGGGTGAGCACTTCATGAATGCGATCCAGAAAGGGGGCAACTGCCGGATGACGTTTGAGAATGTGACCGCGGCGCTCATCAGTAAGTTCCACCGGTTGCCCCAGAACCGATGGATATTTCTCAATGGCCATGCGCCGTCATTATACATCAGTGCCACGTTTCGGACGGAGAAATCTCCGTGTAGGTCATTCATCCAGCAGGGGATCGATCAACCGGCGATCGCCTGAGCCTTGTCACGACAATTGACTATCGCCTCCAAGCATGTAAAAAGGCTCTTCTTGCCGACTTCGAAAAGGCCAGAACGGCTCGTCGTGCTGGCGCTCGCCTTAAAACTGAAGATCCCCTTGTGGTCAAACGATCGCGATTTTGAAGAGACGGGCATCGCCCTGTTCACGACCGCTCGCCTCTCGTCTCTGCGTTTTGGTAGACCGGCTCCCTAAACCCGTTCACATCGCTATTGCAAACGCAATTACCGCAGTTACACGCTTTCCCCCTCACCTTCTCCTCTCCCCCAGTGGGGGAGAGGAGAAGGTGAGGGGGCTACCGGCATGGCGTAACAACTTTTCTTGCGTTTGCTATAGTCAGGACAGCCAGCGAGTCATCCACATAGGCCGGTGTCCGCCGCCGAGGCTGGGTGGCTTAACGCCTGCGCAACCGCAGTGGGGTCGCTGATGGGCGCTTCGCAGACAAAATTCCGACACACGTACAGGGCCGCCTGCCCCCGCACCAGACCCTTGCCGATCAGCAAGGGATGCCGACTCTCCTCTTGGCCGGGCCCTGTCGGATCCTCGTGCGCGATGATCCGGTCGGGCAGAAAGACCCGATTGACCTCGAGCCGTAGCGCCTCATAGCGCGGCTCGCCCGGCTGCCCGATCAGCGCCAGCTCGACCGGACCGTTCAGCAACAGATCCGTCACCATGAGACTCTTGGCAAAGGCCCGGGGGTATCGCGCCATCTGCCGGCCCGCGGCGCGGATCGCCCTCGCGGCCGCCTCTCGAAACTCTTCCCGCCCATAGTGATAGGACAGCCGGGCCAGCACAGCCGCGGCCACGGCATTCGCGCTCGGCGTCGCGCCGTCAGCGAGCTCGCGGCTTCGCACGATGAGCGACTCGTGATCGCTCGCGGTTGTAAAAAACCCACCGTACTCGTTGTCAGAGAAGTCTGCCAGGATGCGCTCCGCCAGGCGCACCGCCTCGGTCAGGTAGCGCTCGTCGCTGCCGGCTTCGTACAGGTCGATCAGCGCCTCCGCGAGCCAGGCATAGTCCTCCAGGCAGGCCTGAATGTGCGCCTTGCCTGCCCTGAGCTCCGTCGAAGGGCCAGCCCTGAGTCTTGTCGAAGGGCCTGCCCTGAGCTCCGTCGAAGGGCCCGCCCGGTAGGTCCGGTAGAGACCTCCGTCCTGACGAGACATCACATTCAGCAGGAACGACGCAGCCCGCTCGGCAGCGGCCAGGTAGCGTGGGTCACCCACGATCCGCGCCGCTTCCGCCATGGCGCTGATCATCATGCCATTCCAGGCGGTGAGCACCTTGTCGTCCAGTCCCGGCGGCACGCGCCGGCGCCGGGCTTCGTACACGAGCGGGCGACTCCGTTCGAGGCTCGCGCGCAGCTCTTCGGGGGTGATGCCGAGGTCCCGCGCGACTGCTTCCAGAGGGCGCGGGGTGTTGGGGATGTTCGTGTGCTCCCAGTTGCCCTCAGGGGTGATGTCGTAGTAGGCGCAGAAGCGCCTGGCCTCTTCTTCGTTCCCGATGGCCTCCCGGATCTCCTCGGGCGTCCAGACGAAAAACTTGCCTTCCACGCCTTCCGAGTCGGCGTCGGTGGCCGAATAGAAGCCGCCGTCCGGAGAGGTCATCTCCCGCAGGATGTAGTCCAGGGTTTCCGTCGCGACGCGTCGGTAGTTGGGGTCCTGCGTGACCTGATACGCCTCGAGATAGGTGCGAGCCAGGAGGGCATTGTCGTAGAGCATTTTCTCGAAGTGGGGCACGAGCCAACGCTCATCGGTGGAGTACCGCGCGAAGCCGCCTCCGACCTGATCGTACATCCCTCCCGCCGCCATCCCGTCCAGCGTCTTCCTGACCATTTCCAGGAGGCGCGTATCCCCGGTTCGATGGAACCGGCGCAGCAACAGGGCGAGGCCGGTGGCCGGTGGGAACTTCGGCGCACTGCCGAACCCCCCGTAGCGGGGATCGAACTCCCGGCTGAACTGGCTGACCGCCGCCTCCACCTCCGTTTCACCGACGGCTGCCGGGGCTGCGGCCCGCATTTCCTCTCTCAGACGCTCGGTGAACTGAGAGGCCTGCCGCCGGACTCCGTCCGCATCCCGCTGCCAGAATTCCGCCACCTTCTGCAGCACCGTGGCGAAGCCCGGGCGGCCCCAGCGGTCGGTCGGCGGGAAATACGTGCCGGCGAAGATGGGTTCCTGCTCGGGGGTGAGGAACACCGTCATCGGCCATCCGCCTTGCCCCTGGTTCATCGCCAGGGTGGCCTGCATGTAGATTTCATCCAGGTCGGGCCGCTCCTCGCGGTCCACTTTGACGCAGATGAAGTGTTCGTTCATGAGCGCGGCGATGCGCTCGTCCTCGAACGATTCGCGCTCCATGACATGACACCAGTGGCACGCGGAATACCCGATGGACAGCACGATCGGCTTGTTCAGCTCCCGAGCTTTGGCGAGGGCTTCAGGCCCCCAGGGATACCAGTCCACGGGATTGTAGGCATGCTGCAGCAGGTAAGGGCTCGTTTCCCGGGCGAGACGGTTCGGCTGACGTTGGGGCTGTTCCGGCGACACGGTGACTCACCCTAGCATCCGATCTTCCTGGCGGTCAACCGAGGGAGGGGGACTGGAAAATGATCGGCCCGCCACTCCTGAGAGCGCGGGCCGAGCCGGAGCGGTGTTGCTATCCGGAGGACTACTTCTTTTTCTTCTCTTCCTTCTTTTTTTCTTCCTTCTTCGCACCCTTGGCGTCGCCCTTCATCTCGCCGCCCTTGGCGTCGCCTTTCATCTCGCCCTTGGCTTCCGTCTTGGCGCCCGCTTTCTCATCGGCGAAGGAGATCGCATTGAAGCCGAGCAGGAACATGACCGCCACCATGGCCACCATGAGTCGCTTCATCGTGTTGTCACCTCCTTTCCTCTCTATCAATGGGGTTTGGCCGACACAGGGCCGTTTACCTTAAACGAAAGCCTCTAGCGTGTCAACGGCGAAGAATTTGACGAGCAATGGTACAATCATCAATGAGACAATCGCTCAGGAGGGAGGGGGCACATGGCTCAAGAGGGGCCCTATTCAAACTACC
>Ga0209399_10001562_pt1 | contig 11805 bp, 8 predicted proteins | sample OV2TP3_FD_184130 | JGI IMG/M metagenome (GOLD analysis project Ga0209399, IMG submission 184130) | Hot spring microbial communities from Beatty, Nevada to study Microbial Dark Matter (Phase II) - OV2 TP3 (SPAdes) (version 3) | ecosystem: Environmental > Aquatic > Thermal springs > Hot (42-90C) ... | reverse complement strand
ATCGAACGCTCCGGCCGCGATTTTGAAAACGCGGGCAATCTGATCCCAGCTCATGTTGTTATCCTCGGAGGCTGAGCCAAGCACCCAGGCGCCGCCGCAACCGGCTTTTACGAAATGGTCGGCAAGGCGATAGATGCCGTCCTCGTCCGGTTCGCCCTTAATCGTCATCGGCGTGACCATGACGGGCACGATGCCATGCAGTTCGACATTCACCATCCTCGTGGCCCTCGCGTGATAGTTTATCAGTTTCCCCTCCGTACGGCCCATGCCAGGGCAGCGGCGACCGCACGCGCGTCAGCAAGCCCGTCGTGAGCGCGGCCCGCGGCTGGCGCGCCAGTCAGCGCATTCAAATCAGCACTGGAGAAGCTGCGATTGAGGCGCCCCAGCGCCGCGCCCAGGAGCGGGCGCACGTTAAGAAACCGGTGACAAGCACTCGGGTCGGATAAGCCGTTGAGCGCGGCGTTCTCGGCAAGCACGGCAGCATCGTTGCCATTCGACAGGAAGGCGACCGTGTCCGCGGAGAAATTGAAGAATCGCGCCTGTGCATCCGCATAGTTCAGGCCGTATGCGTCGATATCTGCCTGCCTTATGCCGGTTAGCACCTGCACGTGCTCGCTGAGCGCCGGGTTGATATTCGGCCGCACCAGGCAGGCGAAGGCATCCCGCTCCGCAAAATCCGGATAGCCCGTGATACGCACCGCCCCGATCTGGATTACCTCCCTGTGCTCATTCGATCCCGACCATTCGCGTTCGAGCGATCCGGGCCAGGACGTATATTCAAGGTCAAACACGATGACGTCGCCGCACGCGACGGTGCGCAATTCGGCGAGCGCAGCCGAGAGTGCCACCGGTCCCTCACCCGTAATCTGTCGATCCGGCCGGGTCCCGGCACTCATCTGACCTGCCGCCGGGCCATCGTAGTGAAATCGCGCGCAACCGCCTGTGCATACCAGCCACCGCGCCGTACAAGTTCAGCGTGTGTCCCCACATCAACAACGTGGCCGCGATTCATTACCACGATCCGGTCAGCATCGGCAATCGAATCGAGGCGGTGTGCTACGACGATTACGGTGAGATCGCCCCTGCTGCGCAGGCGTCGCAACGATTCGCGAAAGATTTGTTCGACTTCGATGTCGACCGCTGAAGTCGGCTCATCCAGGATCAGAATCCTGCTGCCGCGCAACAGTGCGCGGGCGAGATCGATCCGCTGCCGCTGGCCGGCCGAGATCATGACTCCGAACTCGCCGCAAACCGTGTCATAACCCCTGGACAATTGGTCAACGAAGCGGGTCACACCGGCAAGTTCGGCGGCGGCGCGGACCTCCGCATCGGTGGCATCCGGCTTTCCGTAGCGGATGTGCTCGGCAATTGTGACGTTGAAGATGAACGGGATCTGCGGCACGAACGAGATGCCGGCGCGAAGGCTGGGGATCGAAAATTCCCGTAAAGGAATTCCGTCGATCCTGATAATGCCCGTGGTCGGATCGCGCAGGCGCGGTATCAGGTCGATAAGCGTGGATTTACCGCTTCCCGAGGGGCCGACAATGGCGGTGAGTTCCCCTGCGCGTATCGCGAACGAAACGTTTTCAATTGCCGGGACATCGCCATCCGTGTACGCGTAAGAGACATGATCGAAACAGATCTCATCGCTCAATTGCGCAAAAACCAGAGCGCCCCCTCTCGGCTCGCGCGCGATCTCCATGGCATTGAGTCGCCGTTCGACGACGCGCAGGCTGGCATACTGCGAAAGCGCAGATTGGTAGTCAGCAATCACGTCTCGCGCCATCGGCAGCAGGCGTATCATCACCACCAGGAATAATCCCAGGGCCTCGATAGGCAGATTAAATAAGGTATATCCGAGATAAACAATCAGCAGGCCGACGGCCGCCCCGAGCGGTTCCATCGCGAGGCCGGTACGCAAACTCAGCAGCTTCAGCCCTACCTGATGATCGCGCTGCACTGCGCCCAGGCGATCAAAATTAGCAAGCTCGGGCGCTCCTGTGCCGGCCAGCCTGACCAGGCGCAGGGAACGCAGCCGTTCGACGAGGAACGCCGTAAAGGCCTGGTTGGCGGAAGTCAATGCCCGGCTGTAGACCTTACTGCGTAGAACAAGGCCCTTGAGTATCAGCGCCGCAAAAGCGATCACGGCAATCGAGCCTAACGTGAGCCACGGTGACAACAGCATCATTGCCGCAATGTAGAGCGAGATGAGCAGTAATCCACTGATAACATTTATAACGGTAAACATCAGGTTCACTGCCGCGGGGATCTCGATCGTCATCTCGTTAACCAGCTCACCACCGATGCCGTCATCATGATAGGCGGTCCTGCTGCCAAGATAGCACTTGAATACATGCTGTCGTAACGCATGGACTGCACGCAAATGATGGAATGTCTTGAAGCTGTGACGCAAGTACAGGAAACCCTGGCGCGCGACGACAGCGATGAACACGATGAGCAACATCGGGCCCAGGCTCACGGGTAACTTGATCGCGGTGAAAGCCGATACGATCCAGCGCCAGTGCCGTCCGCTTTCCATGAGCTGCCCAAGGTCGCCCCCTGACTGCATGTACTGAAACACGGGAAGAATCATGCCCAGTCCCAATCCCTCGAAGACGATCGCGCCGAGATTAAGGCAAAGCAGAATAACGGCTACGCGCGTGCTTACTCCCAACCGGTTCATCCTGTGCACAAGCTTGATGCCGGATGCAATCACCGCGGAGCAGCCTCTTTAAAGTGCATTCTCAAAGCGTGAGTCAATCGGCCCTGGCACGGCCTCTTCGAGGAACAACCTGCGCAGCGGATCGTTGGCATATGGGTGGCCGTCGAACCAGTGCGAAGCGGCCGCTCGCCTGCGGCGGACAGTCTCGCCGGCACGCCACTCATCAACTATATCGGAAACTTTGCGCAAAACCGGGTACGGTATCCTGAAGGTGATACCGTAGTGGTAAAGATAGGTGTTGAAGTCGCTTCCAAATGCCATTTCAGTTTCTCCCGGCGGCTCGACTTCTCACAAGCAGGTTCCGGCTCGCACCTTCAAGGTGCAGCTAATCCGCTTCCGCGAACCGGCAGCATTCGGGTGGGTGGCGCGTCAGAACTAATCCCACGGATCCAATCGATTGGATGCAATGCGTTGAGCCGCAGAAGCCCGGACATCACTTCTACTTGATGCACGGCAGGGACAGAGATTAATGGCGGGAAGAAGCGGATATGTTACAGGGTCAGCCACGAAACCGGTCCCGACTATAACAATTAAACAGCTTGACGGGCGGGCCATCAGACTAGCGTGCCAGATCGTCTTCCCGGATGATGTCGCCGGCTTGAACCGCGCGCACGAGTGATTTGCCTACCACGCGCGGTGATTCCTCCACCGGAATGCCCAGGAGCGGGCGCAATCCCGTCAACCACCCGGCTTCGACCGGCATGCCGGCAGGGATATCCACCCGGGCGGCAACCGACCGCCGTGCAGGCTTGAAGTTTTCCATTTCCGCGGGACAGCGCACCCGTTCGTAACGGCCGAGATAAGCTTCGGCCACGCGTACGGCCTTGACCAAAGCCGCCATGTCGTCAGGATCAGCCGATAATTGATGATCGCGGAAAGCCTGATTCTCCTTGCGATAAGTGAAATGCTTCTCCAGCGCCACCGCCCCGGTAGCCACCGCCAGCTCGCAGGCTTTTATGCCCAGTGTGTGGTCGGAATATCCGACGGGCAGACCGAAGCGATCCATCAGCCACCGTATATTTGCGAGGTTCGACTGCGCAGAGGGTGCCGGGTAGGCGGAGACAGCGTGCATGAGCATAAGTGAGCCGTCATCGCCCGCCCCAGGGCGCCGTTCCAGTACTGCGTCTACAGCCGCCTGAATCTCGTGCTCGAGCCCAAGACCGGTCGAAATTACAATTGGCTTCCCCGTCTCCGCGATATGTTGAATCAACGCAATCCACGTCAGTTCGCCGGAGGCAACTTTGAAAATGGGCACAATATCATCAAGGAAATCGACGTCGGACAGGCCGAGTGGTGTGGAGAAAAAAGTGACATTCACCTCACTCGAAGTGCGTGCCAGGCGGCGAAACGCATCGCGTGACAGCATTCGCCGGCGTACTGCCTGCAGACGTTCAGGTTGAGCGCTTGAAATATAGTCTTCAGGCACATAAGTCTGGAACTTCACTGCATCTGCACCTGCTTTCGCAGCAGCACAAATCAGTTCATGAGCAATATCCTCACAACCTTCATGATTGACGCCGATCTCTGCGACAATCCAGGTCTGTTTCAGTGCCCTGAAATTCATCCCTTTGCCTTCCTGGTTATCGACAAGCGGCTGGCCCAGTAACGTGCGATTTCGAAGTCCCAATCGCTGCTGAGCTGGATAGCTGAATGTGGATCAACCACAACATGGCCGATGCGCCCGCCTGTCAGTTTGTGCATGCGCTCAAAATATTCCCGTCGCACCACATAAAGCTTGCCTGCGCTCCTATAGATTTCCTCACGTTCAAGTCGCAATTCATTGGTCGAACGAATCGGCTGCAGACCTTTGCCGTTGTGCGTATAGAAGAGATCGGTCTCCGGCCGCACCCCCACAACAGTGTCTGTTTCGAACACATCAAGCATATCAATTGCCATATCGATCTGCCGCGGGGTTCTGAACGGGCATTCAGCATAGAGCACGGCGACTGCGTCCGAGCGCTCACCACCAGATTCGACTGCAGCCAGGGCATGGAAAACCGTATCTTCAATATGAGTGTTCATTCGCGCAAGTTCTGCCGAACGCGCCACACCCACAATGCGATTGCCGTATCGGCTTGCGACGTGATCGAGGACGTCCTGATCCGGCGTGGTGATGGCGAGCGTCTTGATACGTTCGCATTCGAGAGCAGCATCGAGCGTCCAGTCAAGCACGGCGCGATCTCCGAGCGGCTGCAGTGCAATCGATCCGTGTTCATAATGGCTGCCGCGGACAGGAACAACGGCTGTCGCCGTAAGGGCTCTCCCCTTTCGCTGCGCCTGCCACCTAAGGATCCCGGCGCGAGCCTCCAGCAGGTCCACCTCGTTGCGAGTTAGGTTCCTGTCGTGCTGCCGATAATAGAAAAGCGGCAGGTTTACGTTGGCGACCTTGTAATGCTGGATCACGCGGATCCAAATGTCCCATCCATCCTGGCAACGGAAGGATTCGTCGTACCCACCGATTTCCAGTAGGCAGCTCCGGCGTGCCATGGTACAGGCGCCGTGTGCGGGTTGGTCGTGCAACTCGACATCCGTGAAGTTGTGACGGCGCACAAGCTCGATCATCCTGCCCTCAACGTCCACCGTGTAATAGTCGGGAAAAACAAGGCCGACGCCAGGATCGCGATCAAGAATTCCTGCCATCACCTGCAATGCATGAGGATCGAGCCAGTCATCGGCATCAAGCCGCATGATATACTCGCCTCGTGCGGCCCGCAGGGCGATGTTGTTAGTTACATTCAGGCCTTTATTCTCCTGGAAGATGGCTACGACCTTGGGATGCAAGGAATAGCTCTCGATTATGCTGCGTGAATCATCTGTTGAACCATCATCGATCACGATGAGCTCAAAATCAGGCAATGTCTGTGTCAATACACTGTCGATCGCCTGCCCGATGAAACGACCATAATTGTGATTGGTCAGATATACCGTTATTCGCGGCGCCACATTCATCGCGGATTCGATACCCACACTCACGTTGCAAATCCACCCATGCGCGACCAGTCAAGGTCAACACTGACCTCGGCAGGTGCTACACGCTGGCGCACATTTGAATTTAGTGCAAGAATACCAGGATTGCGCTCCAGGAAATCAACAATGTCGTCGAGCCGGTAATCAAGCGCTTTGCCTTTTTTCCTCATGGCCTCAAGCAGTGCGCGGATTACAGCCAGATCTTCCGGAGTATCGAGGGTAAGCCGCCAGGCGCGAGCGTGCTGCGGTGCCACCGGGCAGGTGGCGGTGCGGAACTGATCGCGATTGGCAGTAACGTACGTGGTAAGATATTCCGTGCCGTTGCGATCCCGAACGCTGTTCCACAATGTATGCAACAGGTCCACGTCGAATACCTCAATCTCGGTACCTGACGGAAGCTGCTTCAGATCGGTGTATTCGGCGTTGTGCTCGAGATGATGCCGTATAGCCGCTGCTGCATAGTCAGGATCAATCAGGATATCATCGCCAGTAATCCGTAATGCGACATCCGCGTTGCGCACTTCTAGCGCGCCGAGCATGCGCCCGAGCACGTCGAGGACCGGCCCGCGGTGAACCGGGATACCCTCCTGCTCACCTGTTACCGCAATGGCGTCGTCCTCAGGTGCTATCGTCGTGCACAATACCAGCCCCGAAAGACCGGGAATCTGCCTCACCCGGCGCAACAGATGGACAATTGCCGGCATGCCGGCAACATCGATTAACGCCTTCCCAGGCAAACGGACCGAACGCATGCGCGCGATAACGCAGGCCCACACAGTGTTGGCAACCATGTTACGGTTAATCAGTTCCTCCTCTGTCAGAGACCTGACAAGTATTCGGCCGTCGAGCTTTTGGAGTTCCACCGGCTCCACATCGAGTTCAGCTATGCGTTTCATTATAAGATCGTTATTGCCCGCGAGCTTATGGCCTGACGGCAGGTCGCGACGCGCGACCCAGTGTTTCTTGATTGCGCGCCGGTAATCACGCTCTGGCTCGGCAAAGTGAAGTGGTTCTGTGTCAAGTGCTGCGGCAGCTTCGTGCATCTCCTCCACGAATTGGCCGAATTCCCCGGGCTCAAGCGATGAATACCAGTCAACACCGTGTGCAAGGCGATCAAAGCTGATATGCTTCTCGATTACCCGTGCCCCCATAGCTATTGCCATTGCCGGCAATGTGAACGCAAAGCTGTCGTCACCGGCTACATGATCCGCATAGCCGATACGTACACGGGGTCCAAACTGCCCGGCAAGAAAGAGCAGACGACCAAGCCCCGCGTCCTTGACTGCCGTGGGGTAACTCTGGAACCCGTGCAATAGTGTTACCGGCGCCTTAAGATTCGCGACTGCACCGAGCGCCCCTTCAATTTCTCGCACCGTGCTACCGCCAACCGCAAGCAGCATTGGCTTGCCATCGGCCGCAGCAGCTTCAAGCAAAGGCGTATTAGCGAGATCCGATGAATGTATCTTGTAGCCGTAAATATCCGCCCTACGACAAATCTCCAATGCATCAAAACCGTAAATATCCGCATAAATTTTTGCGTCAAGGCTTGTAAAAGCTGAAAACACTTTTAACCATGTAGTTGCATTGAAGGATTGCTGCCGAAAGTGTTCGTATCGCGGATGGCTGCGGACCAGTAACTCGTCGGCACTGTAGACCTGGAACTTGACCGCATCGGCGCCAGCCACGATAGCAGCTTTCGCAAGTGCTATGGCCTTCTCCGGATCGCCCTGGTGTGCATTCGCAACTTCAGCAATGATTTCAATCATGGCCATCAGCGACGTATTCTCAAGCCGCTGCCACCTGTGACTTGATGCAGACCCAGTCATAGGTTTCCTTGAACGGACAGCGTTTGCAGATCTTGACATCCTCAACACGGCCGCAGACATGATGTTTGCGTACCGCATCGATCGTCTCTCCAGTCCATATTTCCCGCAGGTTCTGCACAACCCTGGGAGGTTCGATGTGGGGTTTGGGCATACGCGCCTCGGCCATGAATTCAGCGAAGCCGGGCTTGCCCGCGTCTATCGCCTTCCTGACCTTGACATAGTCAGCGTTACCTCGCGCAAACCCATCCTGATCGACGTAACCGACCGGATGCTCGCTGCCCCAGTCGTAGCAGCACATCGACACCCGTCCGTCATAAGTGACGATCAGCCGTTGATAGGGCTGTTCGCAGGCAAGCCGGTCCTTGGCCACATAAAGGTCATTGTTCAGATCGCGCCAATAGGCGGCATTGTGATCGACTCCATACGCATCAAGTATCGGCCCGATCTCGGCGCGGCTGGCCTCGTCAAGATCGGGCAAGTAGCCGCCCCGCTCGGTGTAAGCTTTCACCGAGACATCATCAACACAATCTTCGAACAAGGCAAAAAATGAATCCTGCTCGTTGAATGTATCCTCGGTAAGGATCATCTGGATCTTGGTGTACGGAAACGCGGCACCCAACTCGCGGCGGATCTCGGCAAAGCGGCGGATATTGCCATACACTTTTTCGAAGGTGTTCGGCCTGAAACGGCCAACACGCATTTTTTCATAGGTTTCCTTCGTTCCACCATCGAACGAATAAATGATTTGATCCAGCCCGGCCTCGATGAGCGCGCGGCTTAGTGTCTCATCGAGGCGCGTCGCGTTAGTATTGATTAGAGTCTCGAGTACACCGGCACGCTTGGCCATGTCAATAAACTCGGGCAACTTCGGATGCAGCAGCGGTTCTCCACGCCAATTGAGCTTAACGGACGGAATTTGGAGCCGCGCGCATTCATCAATCAGCCGGCGGTAAAGTTTCTCAGAAATAACCTTGTCCGGTGTAGCAATGTACTGACGGAAGCAGAATGGGCAAGCAAGGTCACAGACCGCCGCAACTTCGATATCGAGGCAGAGCGGCTGCATACCGCTTTGAGCGAATGCCTCACCAGTGAGATTTTCGTCAATGGCGCGCCGAGGTTGCTCGCGCCACCCGTTGCGATAGTCGCGAAAACGTTCGCGGAAGCTCTCGAGCAAGCGCCCCTCCGGATCACCGCCGTTGCGCTCCACGGCATAGCGATAGGCCTTGTTCTCCGCCATGTGCGTGATTGCATAATGAACGCGCTCGGCTTCTGAATTTATTTTACTCTGGATGGCGTACTTGCGTTCGGTCATGATACAGTTTGTGATGAACCTGTCTAAAAATTCCGTATTAGCTCAATTGTCATCCCGGACCCTGTCCCTGACCCTGTCCCGAACGAATGTGATGGAGCTGGTGAGGGATCTTGAAAAGATCTCTCGCTATGCTCGAGACAAGGATTTCTCAGCCACGGAGCCTGCCCTGAGCGACAGCGTAGGGTGGCTTTGAAATGACATTCCAGGAACATGCGCTCGATTTTGAGACAGGTTCATGTCATTTCTGCGATTCACGCCAGCGCCGGCGCAAGGCGCTTGCATCTTGTGCAACGGGCATGGTGTTTTGTACCGGCATTTTCTCCGGGCACGCAGCACACAACAAGCGCAAATTTGCATGCCCACGTGCTGAGAGTTCAATGTCGTGTTCTATTATTACGAACCCCGACCTGGCCAAGAGTCGTTCGGCCGTGCTCTCTGAAAAGTAATAGAGGTGCGGGCACATGAAGCGGTCATGTTGCATTGGCAAAGTTCCAAAGTCAGAAACGTATGGCACCTCGATAAAGAGTACACCGCTTTCAGCAAGATCACACCGTACCTCACGGAGAAAAGCTCCCGGATCGATTATATGCTCAAGCACATGGACTACAGTAATCAGATCGAAACAGCGATTGAATTGGCCACTTTGATACATCACTGATTTGATCGGCACACCCACGCGCCGTGCAGCAACCTCGGCAAAACTTTGCGTCGGCTCCACGCCTACGGCATCCCAATTGGGTATCTCATTGGTAAACAGCTTGAGAAACATGCCGGCGCTGCACCCGATATCAAGCACAGTGCGACGCACCTGTATAGTATCAAAATGCCTTTCCAAACGTGATTTGAGCCAAGAGACTTTCGCATAGTTCTCCGATTCAGTCTTAGGTAGCAGCATGATGCGATCAAAGAATTCATCGGCCGAATTATCTATTTTGAGACTGTGCCGACGGTAACGTTCTTGATAGAGGACTTCGACATCTGCCTCGTCAAGGCGAGGATTATGGTAAACGAAGCCGCACTCGCGGCACATATTCCAATATCGCGGTTCAGCCAGATATACAGGGTTGATGTAAGTCAGATACTCGTCATCAAAATCCTGCACATCGATAATCTCAGCATCTTCGGATCCGCATAAATAACAATTTACTTCCTTCACGGCAGCGGGTCCTCGATCGCTGACAGCAGCAGGTCCAGTCTCGGGGGGTTACGACGAATCAGATCGTCCCGTTCCCTGGCTAATTTATGCGTATCCGACCACGGTTCATCAGACAGCGCCGCGGCGAATTGGTCTCGGAAGTTTTCGTGAGCAGGATTGACAAAGATAGTATTGTAACCGTCGCATAAAGAACGTTCTCCCAAAACTGCATAATGCTCAGGCGGATAATCAGTACAGTCAATAAATTGACCCTTGGCTGCAATCATCATCGTTGTCGTCGTATTCGGCGCTATCGTGCGTGCGGCCAGCGCACACAAGACTTCAGGATGCAGCAAAGTTACACGCAAGCGTGGATGACCCACAGCTGTGATTGTCTCGTTAAGCCATGTTTCATGCAGTGCGCGTGGATGTGGCCGCACCAGTATAGTTGCAGCCGGCTTAAGCTCTTTCAGCGCTTCAATAACGAGGCGGAAACTCCGCTCTGCTGAGTCCGGAAGCCTTAGAAATTTCGATGAAAACGACTTTGGTGCGAACACAGCATAAACTGCAATTGGATCAAGACCATCACGTTTCAGCTCCCGGCGTGTACGTTCTGTTTCATCCTCAATCATTGTACGCCACTCCGGAAGCAGATGCGGCAAACCGATGCTTATCGCCCGCGCCCGATTAATACGACCCCACTGTCCAAGTGAACGGAGGTAAAGGTCCTGGACATCGTGGTAATGGATCAAGGCATCGTAGTCCCGGCCAAAAAACTTTTCCATGATACTGCGCCTGGCAGTGAAAGATTCAAAACGCGGTCGGATATTCAACTTGACACCCGCGTCTGGCTGCCTGCTCCGGACCAGAATCAATCCCCGCCCTCCGAGGAGCCGGTTCAGAAGATAAAGGACCGCATAAGGTAATGCGGTAAATTGGCGTCCATGGAAAATGACGCTCCCCGGCCTTGCTGCGAGCCAAAACGCGATGCGCATAAATGTCCCTGCTACACTGAGCGATCGGGCGTAACGACCTTTGTCAGTCCAATCCAGTACAAACAACTTGCCACATTTCTCTAAACCCCTAACAAGTGTGGGATTGGAGCGAATAAAGTCGTGATTTTCCCGACTCAAGGTAACAAACCGGATGTCATACTCCGGCCGTACTCTCTTGAGCGAGAGAGCAATCGGCAAGTAAGTGTCAAAATCGATCAGGTGATCCGATAGCAGGAATACCAGATACTTTGGTGTCCGCGCTGTAGCTGCAACACGTGCGTCCTTGACAACAATCGTCTCCGCCATTAGCCATGGTGATATCATACGGGCGAGCAGCGGTCCGATCAGGGGACGCATCACCAGGCGAGCTAACCAATTTCTCAAATGTATCGGCCCATCATAATAGGCGGCAATATCGGTGGTCGACAACGAGATGAACCTTTTGTGCGCCATGTTGTGCGGTTTGCCGATCCAGCGCCGGGTTAGTCGCCAATGACACCAAAGCGTCCGCAGAAACAGCTCGCGATTGACCCAATTATAGTCCCGACCTAGCCAGCGATATACTCCAGGCTGTGCCCACCGCGGCAGCCAGTGAACGAACCAAGTACGCGTATGGCTGTCATAAGGGGCGAGGCGATGAGGAATCTGGAATATGGCAAGACCGCCGTCACGAAGCACACGGCCTGTCTCACGATAGTAGGGTTCGATTAGTTCTGGTACCACATGCTCCACGACCTGCTGACTGAACACCATATCTTGTGAACCATCCAAGAATGGCAGGTGCTGGCCATCATAAAGAATGAATGGAGACTCGGTATAACCGGCATATTCCTGCAGCCACCTGTTCC
>Ga0209399_10001561_pt1 | contig 11808 bp, 15 predicted proteins | sample OV2TP3_FD_184130 | JGI IMG/M metagenome (GOLD analysis project Ga0209399, IMG submission 184130) | Hot spring microbial communities from Beatty, Nevada to study Microbial Dark Matter (Phase II) - OV2 TP3 (SPAdes) (version 3) | ecosystem: Environmental > Aquatic > Thermal springs > Hot (42-90C) ... | reverse complement strand
GTAAATAAGTATAACCCTAAACTTTTGCACTTTACTCATAAAAAGCGGTACAGCCTATAAAGTAAATTCTCGTCAGAGAAAAGGTTTTCCCGAACTTTGCGATTGAAAAACTTGCGTTATACAAACCTTCACTCAAACTTCATAACCCTTCCTTCAAAATCTTCCTTCATAAGCAATACAACCCTTGAAGGCTCATGCTCATCAATTAGCTTGTAATCAGCGTACTTGGCTATCTGTTGCGCGAACTCCTTGACTTCCTCATGCATAGGCATATTTTCCTGCTCTAATCTTTCTCTTGACATGCCTATCCACATATAAGCTTTGGCTTCAACAAACACAGGAGCGCTTATCTTAATAATTTCCGCCCATTGCTCGGGATAAGCCATGTTCATTCCTTTGATAAATGTAAATCTTAATACTGTCCTCATTTTTTCTCTTAATCTCGGCAAAATGCTTAATGTTTTGAGCAAGCCCTGCCACGCATTCTTAATTATGGGCCTATCTATGATATTAAACAGCTCTTCATTTGGAGCATCAACAGAAATGTAAAGTTGTGTTGGCGGCTCTTCAAGCAGTTTTTCAATTCTTTCCGGCAGCAGCCCATTGCTTACAACAAATGTTGAAAAATTCCTTTTCTTATACTCTTTGATAAGCCCAGTCAGCTTTGGATACAAGGTTGGCTCTCCATCAAGAGAGATTGCCACGTGCTGAGGCTTCATTGCCCTCTCAAACTTTTCATCGCTTGTCCTTTCATTGCCGCCAAATCCGGAAAGCAGCTTTTTTTGTGCAAGGACGGTTCCTTCAACTATGTCATCTGGCTCATCAATGCCATCCTGCATTACAGGCTCTGTATGGTATCTTAAATCACGCCAGCAGAAAACACAGGCATTATTGCATACATAGGTGGGAGTCATCTGTATGCATTGATGGCTATTTATGCCGTAAAACTTATTTTTATAACAGCCGCCCTCTCCTCTCAGATCGCTTTTAGTCCAATGGCATGTTTTGACTCTTGTATGAGCGCCTACACTCTCGTAACCTTGCTTTTTAAGCAGTAGCTTCACATCTGCCGTTGCCATAAACCATGTTAAGACGCAAATCTATATAAACTTTAAGTTTTTTAGCTCTTGGTATGGAGTTACAGCCTGCATTAAAAACGCTTGAAGAAGATTCTGATTTTAAAAAATGGCGCAATAAAAACAAAAATACTTATTTTTCTTATGCCTTTAAGATTCTGCAGGAAATGGGCTCAGATGAATGGCAGATCGGCTTTTATGATGAGAAAAAAGACAAAATAACTACTTTTGTAATTATTGGAGGTAATATTAAGATAAGGCCAGAGGAAGATGTCTTTAAAAAGGAAGAAATGGAAGTCAACAAGATACAGATTGACAAGCTCAGGCTGACATTTGATAATGCAATAGCCAAAGCAAATGAGTTTCAAAAGGAGAATTTCCCAAAAGACAAAAGCATGAAGACAATTGCAATACTTCAAAACATATCGGGATTTGGCAATGTATGGAATATCACATTTATAACAGAAGCTTTTAACACATTAAATATGAAAATAGACGCAGAGAATGGCAAAGTGCTTGAGCATAACCTTTCATCTATTCTCTCTTTTAGAAAAGACTGATCCAATACGCTCTAATCAACATAGCCTAACAAACCTATATTTTTAACTTTAGAATTCTTTAAATATAAGCTGATGATTAAAAAATCAGTTTCCTAAGAAAACAATTTTTTTCCTGATGCAAAAATGCTAAAAATAAAGATCAAAAAAACTGCAGAAGCCAAAACACCTTTCTATGCCCATAAAGGAGACTCAGGGGTTGATATATATGCTGCCGAAAGCTGCTTGTTAAAGCCAATGGAAAGAAAGTTAATTGCAACTGGCATTAAAGTAGCTGTCCCTTACGGCTATGAAGCCCAAATAAGGCCAAAAAGCGGATTGGCTATTAAGCATGGCATAAGCCATGCAAACTGCGTAGGAACAATAGACTCTTCATACAGGGGAGAGATAAAGATTCCAATGATAAACTTTAGCGACAAGCCATACAGCATAGAGAAGGGAAAGAAGATAGCGCAAATGGTTTTTGCAAAAGTTGAAACTGCTGTTTTTGAGGAAGCTGACGAGCTTGACAAAACTACAAGGAATGAGGGAGGCTTTGGAAGCACTGGAATGGATTAATGTAGTAGCTTTATGAAGGTATTTTTATTAAGGCATTTAAAGAGGTGAAATTATGGCAAAAGATACGAGCAAACCGATAAGCTACAAAACAATACAGAAAAATACTAAGCTTGAGGATTTTGCTATTGAAGAGAATACAAAAAATATTCCAGAAGAGCAAAAGCCGATAGACTGATTCTTATAGCTTGTTTAAAATATCTACTTTTTAGTAAGAAAGATTTAAAAACCCAAAAAGATTACTAATTCTATGAATCAGAGATTTTTTGTATCCCGATTAAAAAAATTTTCGCGGAGATCAGAAGCAGGGCTTGTGATAGTGCTGGTTCTTATAGTAGGATTATTCTTTTTCGGCTGGCTGATAAATCTAAGCCAAAGAGAGTGCAAAAGCAATAAGGATTGCGGCTCAGAAGCATATTGCGGCAGTGATTATTCATGCCACACATATCCAACAATACAGAAGACGGTTGTGCAATATAGCCTCTTAATGCCTTCAGTAATCCTGGGAATTGCAATTATAGCTGCAGCAATGATTTTTAGATGGGGTAAAATAAAGAATAAAGAAGAGCCAAAAGCTGTTTTGAAAGAAGAAGTAATAGCAGCTCCAAAGGAAGTGTCAGAAATCAGTGAGCCTTATTACAAAAGTGAAAATAAAGTAAGAACGCCTTAAAACACAATTTAAAACACAATTATTTGTGTGATTACTTATGTCTTTGACTATAATATGTTATCAACTTCTTCTATAACATCTTCAAAAACCTCTTTTAATGGCTTTGAAGAGTCTATAACCTTAATATTATCCTCCAATAATTCAGGCAGCTCCAAAAAATTTTTCCTTATCTTTTTCATAAATTCCAATTGCTCGAATTTCTCTTTTTCTCTGCAGCTTATTCTTTCAAGCGCAATAGAAGGCTTGACATCGAGAATAAATGCTATGTCGGGCTTTCTGAACTTTTTATTTTTTGATATTATTTCATGCATATCAAGCCCTTGCGCGCCTTGAAATGCAATTGTTGAGTAATAATACCTGTCGCAAAGCGCAATGTGCAGCTCATGCTTATTTGAGCTATTTAAAAATGGCGCTATCACATTTTTTAAGTGCGCCTGCCTGTCCATTATAAACAAGCCCATTAATTTTTTGCCATTGATTTTTGGATCCTTTTCATTTCGCAGTATTTTCCTTATCTTACTGCCATAAATTCCGTTAGTCGGCTCTCTTGTTGTCAAAAGTGTATGTTTTTTATGCTTTGAGAATAGGTAATTGTGAAGTTGCTTGAGTATTTCGCTTTTGCCAGAGCCATCAATTCCATCAATGACAATGAACATGCCTTTTTTTATTCCCATTAAGATTCTTTATTTTTGTGCATAATTTTGTGCATAAGCTAAACTTTCAGCCCTTCCGCGCTTTTTCTTTCAAAATAAATCTCTCTGACGTCGTGATAGACCTTTGCCTGCTCTTCGGGGTTCATATTGTTATAGATTTTCATTATTTCTATATAATCTGCCTTAGCTGCCCTCAAATCAAAGTTTGTTAAGGATGTTCTGGCTTTGTTTAGTTTGTCATTTATCGCAGAAATGCTGTCAAATTTTTCGGTTTGGGGCATTAGATTCTTTATCTCATGATTCTTTATCTCATCTTTCTCTAAAAGCTTGCCATTTGAAATTTCCGGTTGCCTGATGCCTATTTTTTCCGCTTTTCTGAATAATCTGCCAAATAAAGAGGATTTTTCCTGCTTCTTTATCTTTTCAATTGCGCTCTTTATCTCTTCCTCTGCCTCCAGAATTTCTTTTTGATTTTTAGACTCCTGTTTAAGCCCTTTGGCAGCTCCATCATTAAGGCCAATATCCTTTTCAAAGCCTTCAATATCAGAGCCTTCTAATGTTTCTGGCAACTCTATTGCTTTTACATTTTTTACAGGCAGTGCTTTCTTTGGGATCTTTTCCTTTTTGATTATGGGTGTCTTTTGATTTGCCTCTTCGTCTAAACCTTTCATTAAATCGTCAAATTCCTTTACATCAGGCGAGTCAAAGATTGATTGTTTTATTGCAGTCTCAACTAAAGCGGATTTTTTTATATTTTTTATATCTTGCTCAAGCCCTATTCCAGAAAGCCCCTCATCAGGGAATGGGGGGGGAAGAAGTTCTTCCCCATATTGCTTTGGCTTAAAGAATAACATGCTTACACCTCTTTTTGTATATTATTTTTTATGTTATTTATATTGTTTTCTCAGGAATGCCTGTTGACAGCCTTTTAAGATCATATCTTGTCATAATTTCAACAAGCTCGTCAAACTTAATTTTTGGCTCCCAGCCTATCTTTTTTCGGGCGTATGACGCATCGCCAAGAAGATTATCCACTTCAGTGGGCCTAAGATAATAAGGATCAACTTCTACGAGTATTTTTCCATCTTTTGATTCAATGCCTTTTTCATCAAGCCCTTTGCCGCTCCAGCTAATTTTTATGCCAACTATTTCAAAAGCCCTTTCAACAAACTCCCTAACAGTGCGATTTTCACCGGTAGCTATTACATAATCATCAGGCTCATCCTGCTGAAGCATAAGCCACATAGTTTTGACATATTCCGGAGCATAGCCCCAGTCTCTCTTTGCATTGAGGTTTCCAAGCACAAGTTTTTCCGCAATGCTAAGCTTTATCTTTGCAACCTGCTGTGTTATTTTTTTTGAAACAAAGTTCTCTCCTCTTCTTTCTGACTCGTGATTAAAGAGAATTCCATTGCAGGCAAATAATCCATACGCTTCCCTATAGTTTTTTGTTATCCAGTGTGAATAAAGCTTTGCCACCCCATAAGGGCTTCTAGGATAAAAGGGGGTTTTTTCTGTCTGCGGCACGTCCTGCGCCAGGCCATAAATCTCGCTTGTTGAAGCATTATAAAATTTGACATTTTTTGCCATCCCCAGTATACGTATAGCTTCCAGTATCCTTAAAGTCCCCAATGCATCTGCATTTGCTGTGTATTCGGGAATTTCAAACGATACCCTCACATGGCTTTGCGCTGAGAGATTATAAATCTCATCAGGCTTGGTTTTTTGCAGAATGTGAAGAATGGAGCTGGAGTCAGTCATGTCTCCATAATAAATTTCAAAATTATTTCTATTTGGATTATTGTAATTATAGATATTATTAAGCCTAGATCTATTAAAAGAGCTTGATCTTCTTACAATGCCATAAACTTTATACCCTTTCTCCAGCAAAAGCTCTGCTAAATACGAGCCGTCTTGCCCGGTTACCCCGGTGATTAAGGCAGTTTTTTTAGCCATTTTTTAGCCGCTCATCCGCATTAATTATTAAGGATGCTATGAGAAGATTTTATTATTATATAAATATTTTCAAAAAATTTATATAAATTGCTAAAATCGGGCTATAAGTTGCAGGACAGATGACAAACAAAAAAAATTTAGAAAGGATAGAAGTAAATGGGCAGGTATTGGCATTAATAGTTAAAAGTGAATATAATGAGCCCGGCTATAATTTTGTCTCGCCAGTAGAATTTCCTCTGCAGTTAGGGATAAGCATTAGAAAAGGAGGGGAGCATGTAAAACCGCATATGCATTTGGCTTTTAATGAATTGCATAACATTCCTGTTCAAGAATTTTTATATATAAAATCTGGAGAAGCAGAAATAAGCCTTTTTTACAACAAGGAGAGGCATAAAAAAACAATACTTAAAGATGGAGATATGATTCTTCTTAATTGCGCTCATGAAGTCAGATTTTTAAAAGACACAAAAATTATTGAGGTTAAGCAGGGTCCATACAGAGGAAAAGATGTTGAAAAAGAATATTTTGAATAATAGAAAATTGAATGATGGAAAGATGCCTTTATCTTTATATAAAAAGTTTGTCAGCCTTATGCCTATATGCTGTGTAGATATAGTATTTAATGTAGGCAAAAAGACATATTTATTTAAAAGGGCATACGAGCCTGCTAAGGATGAATACTGGCTTATCGGAGGAAGAATTTTAAAAGGTGAAAGCTTGAAAACTGCAGCAATAAGAAAAGCAAAAGAAGAAGTTGGTGTTGATGTTGAAATAATAAGGATGATAGGCTTATATGAAAACTTTTTTAAAATTAGCAGATTTGACACAAAAAAGGAGAGATATGGGGCGCACGCGATAAGCATATGCTTTTTGGCTAAGCCTAAAAATAAAGATTTTGAGTTAAGACTTAATGATGAATATTCCGATCACAAAATAATTACTAAGAATGACAAAAATTTGCATCCCTATGTTCAGGCAGTTCTAAGAGATAGCGGAGTATGGCCATGATACCTGTTTGCGAGCCCACTTTATCAGGCAATGAAATTAAATATGCTGAAGAATGCATTAAATCAGGCTGGGTATCCTCTTCTGGAAAGTTCATAAAAGAATTTGAAGATGGGTTTAGCGAATATTGCGGAGTGAAATATGGGGTAAGCTGCTCATCAGGCACTGCTGCAATACATCTAGCTATAGAGTCAATGGGGATAGGCAAAGGCGATGAAGTGATAATTCCAACCTTTACTATGGTAGGAGCTTGTAATGCTGTCATCTACTCCGGCGCAAAGCCAGTTTTAGTTGATTCTGAATTTGAAACCTGGAATATGGATACAAGTAAAATAGAAGAAAAGATAACTAAAAAAACGAAAGCTGTAATGGTTATGCACACATACGGGCATCCTGCCGATATGGATAAGATAAAAAATATATCAAAAGATCACAATATCCCAATAATTGAAGATGCTGCTGAAGCTCATGGAGCTGAATACAAAGGCAAAAAAGCTGGAAGCCTGGGCGATATTGCTTGTTTTAGTTTTTATGCTAATAAGATAATTACATGCGGCGAGGGCGGGATGGTTGTGACAAATAATGAGAAATGGGCAGAAAGGGCTAGCCTATTAAAAAATCACTTTTTTGGAAAAACAAGATTTTTGCATGAGGAAATAGGGTACAACTACAGGCTTACTAACTTACAGGCTGCAATAGGTCTTGCCCAATTTGAAAGAATTGAGCAATTGATTTCTGCAAGAAGGAAAAATGCCAAATTTTACAACAAGCTGTTGTCAAATGTAAATGGAATGACAAAGCCGCCAGAAGCAGCATGGGCTAAAAATGTTTATTGGATGTATGGAATCTTAATCGAAGGGGAATTTGGCAGAACAATGCCAGAACTTAGAGACAGATTGTACAAGAAAGGGATAGATACAAGAACTTTCTTTATAGGCATGCATAAACAACCGGCATATAAGAAAAGCAAGGAAAATGATGGAAGATATGATGAAAGATTTCCTGATACTTATGGAAGCTACCCTGTCGCAGATGCGCTTGAGAGAAAGGGCTGCTATTTGCCATCTTCCAGCCATTTAACAAAAGAGCAGATAACGTTCATAGCCAATTCAATAAAAGAGATAAAAGAAGAACTATGAAGATGATAAAAGAAGATGATAAACAAGCATGCAATAGACAGGGATTCAGAAGATAGGGATTTAGCAAGAGATTCCATTTCAGTAGTTATTCCTTCCTACAATGAGAAGGACAACATAAAGGAAGCTATAGAGAGAACCTCAAAAAGTTTGGGGGATAATTTGTTGGAGATAATAGTAGTGGATGATGATAGCCCTGATAAGACATGGAAAATTGTTCAGGATATGAAAAATCCTAAGTATAAGCTAATAATAAGATCTAAAGAACGTGGACTGGCATCTGCAATTGCCACTGGTGTAGAAAAAGCAAAAGGAAATATCATAGTATGGCTGGATTGCGATTTAGGCATACAGCCAGAGGATATACCAAGATTAGTTGAAAAACTGAGGTATTATGATGTTGCAATAGGCTCTAGATATGTTAAGGGAGGAAAAGAATTGAGGCCAAAATGGAGAGCGCTTCTTAGCTATATTATAAACCTTTTTGCAAGTATAATGCTCGGGTTTAGTGTTAGAGATTGGACCTCTGGCTTTATAGCGGTAAGAAAAGAGGTGTTAAATAAGATAAAGCTATCCAGAGATGGCTTTGGAGAGTATTTTATTGAATTTGCTTATAAGTGCATTAAAAATGGCTATAAAGTAACTGAAGTGGGCTATGTTTATGGCATAAGGAAGGGCGGAGTCTCAAAATCAGATGGCAATATTTTTACCTTGTTAAAATATGGTGCCCAATACGGATTAAAAATAATTAAGTTGAGGTTTGGCGCATAAAATGATTAAATGAGTAAATAATAAGTAATTAAATGACTTAGGCAAGATGGAAGGGTTATGGAAAGGCTAGTTAGAATAGAACAAACTAGAGTGGAACAAACTCAAGAATTTGGTTATACTACCAGAGTAACCTGTAGATTATGCTATTCCGACAGATTGCTCCCAATTTTTTCATTAGGCATGCAGTATATATCTAACTTTGTAAAGAATAAGGAGAACAAAGACAAGTCAGCGCTTAAAGCACCTCTTGAATTAGTGCTATGTGAGAATTGCTCCCTTCTCCAGCTAAGGCACACTGCTCCGCAAGAGCTATTATACTCTAGATTTTATTGGTATCGTTCAGGCCTTACGAGAACTATGAGAGATGCATTAAAAGAAATCGCAGAAACTGCCGCAAGAATAGTCAATTTGAAGAAAATGATGAAGAAAATGAAGAAAAAAGGCATTGATGGCATTGTTTTGGATATAGGGGCTAATGATGGCACTCTTTTGAGCTATTACCCTAAAGGAGCCATAAGAGTTGGCTGCGAGCCTGCAAATAATCTTATTGATGAATTAAAGCGGCATTGCGAATATGTAATTCATGATTTTTGGAGCTATGAAGCATACAAAAAGCTCGGCATTGGAAAAGCAAAAGTCATCACAGCTATTGGAATGTTTTATGACATGGAAGACCCAAACCAATTTGTTGCTGATGCGGCAAAGGCTTTGGATACTGATGGGATCTTTGTTGCCCAATTAATGTGCCTTAAAAACATGCTTGAGAAAAATGATGTAGGGAATTTGTGCCATGAGCATCTTGAATATTATTCTCTCGAATCATTAAAATATCTCTTTGAAAAGAATGGATTGGAAATTTTTAAAATAGAAGAAAACGAGATTAATGGCGGCTCATACCGATTGTATGCAAGGCATTACAGGAATGGAAGCGTCAATTTTAATGAAAAATTCACAAGCTCTGATTATAAGGCGTTTTTCAGTCGTATTGAAGAAAACAAAATGAAATGCGTCAAATTCATTAGAGATGAGTCTGCTAAAGGCAAAAAAATTTATGTGTATGGCGCATCAACAAAAGGAAATACAATACTCCAATACTATGGGCTTAACTATCATTTAATAGAAGGCGCTGCTGATAAAAGCCCGGAAAAATGGGGCAGGTACACAATAGGCACCTGGATTCCTATAATGCCTGAAGAGGAAGCAAGGAAAAGGGCAGATTATTTTTTAGTCCTGCCATACGCATTTCTGGATGAATTCATTGAAAGGGAAAAAGAGTGGATGGCAAAAGGCGGAAAATTTATTGTTCCGCTTCCGGAATTTAGAGTACTATGAAAACAGGGTAATATAAAAATCAGAGTAATAAAATAAATTCAATAATGAATAAGATGAAAAAAGCGCTTATTTTTGGGATTACGGGGCAAGATGGCTCATATTTGGCAGAATTTTTGCTGGAGAAAGGGTATGGTGTGCATGGCTTGCTCAGGAGAGCCTCAACAGGCAATAAGAAAAACATAATGCACATATTGGATAAAATAACCCTGCATAAAGGCGATTTAGCTGATGCCACATCAATATATAGAGTTATCAGCCAAGTTAAGCCGCAAGAGCTTTATAATATGGCTGATCAAGATCATGTAAGCTGGAGCTACGATTCAGTGGATTATTCATTTGATATAACTGGTGCTGCTGTTGGGAGGATTCTTGAGATTATAAAACAGATAGACCCTAAAATAAGGCTCTTCCAGCCCGTATCATCTAATATGTTTGGCAAAGCGGCAAATCCCAAAAATGAGCCTCAAAGTGAGGAAACCAATTTTAGGCCGCAAAGCCCTTATGGCTGTGCTAAGGCTTTTGCTTATCTTCTGGCAAGATATTATAGGGATGTCTTTGGATTATTCTCATCAACTGCCATATTCTATAACCATGAGTCTCCAAGGCGCAATGAGGAGTATGTGACAAGAAAAATAACTAAATCAGTAGCAAGAATATCAAAAGGCTTGCAGAAGAAACTGTATTTAGGAGATATAGATATAAAAATTGATTTTGGCTATGCCAAAGAATATGCAGAGACTGCATGGAGAATATTGCAGCTGGACAAGCCCGATGACTTTATAATTTGCACAGGAGAATTGCATTCTATAAGAGAATTTGCTGAAGAAGCGTTCAAATGCGTTGGATTAAAGGCAGATGATTACATAGAAATTGACAAAAAATTATTAAGGCCGGGAAAAACAGATGTGCTTAGAGGAGATTATTCAAAGGCAAAAAAAGCTTTTGGGTTTGAGCCAAAGGTAAAATTCAAAGAATTGGTTAAGATAATGGTTGAGAGTGACTTAAAAGAAGTCAATAAAGAGGAATTGGATGATTCCCCACCTAATAATCCTTTATCTTAATGCAGTAAAAATCCTTTTATAATGCCTTAATGTAAGCAATACAATGTCCGGATTGCTGTCTTGCAATTTTGCAAAACTGTCAGTCCCAGTTGCAACCGCTACTGTAAAGGCATTTACATGCTTTCCCGCATCAATATCTCTTGTAGTGTCTCCTATTACAATCGCTCTATTAAAATTATATTTTCTCTTTTTTGCTGAATGAATTGCATTCTGCACTATTTGCTTTCTTTCGCTCCTGCCGTCATCACAGCTTAAAATAGAAAAGAAATCTTTTAGTCCGGCTCTTTCTAAGATAAGCCTTGCCGGACCTTCTAAATTTCCAGTGACAACTCCCAGATATTCTTTGTGAGCTTGCAGGGCGGTTAAAACTGTAACAACCCCTTCAAGCGGCTTTATTTCATTTGTTGAGAGAACTTTAGCAAAATTGAGGGGGTGTAACTTTATTATCTTTTCAATAAGACTATTGTTGTGGGGCATGCTTATCGCTTTGAATATGCTTTTCAATGATTCTATTTCACTCATTCCAAATGTTCCTAAAATTATATCTGCCGGCACGTGCATTCCCAAAACCGCTTCAAAATCTTTTTGAGTTGCAGCAATTTGCACATCCCTAATATCAACTAATGTCCCATCAATGTCAAAAAGCCATAGGTTTGCCATGAAATAAATGGTTTGCTAACGATTTAAAAAGGTTTATAGAAAACTTTTCTATAAGATTATCAGGATTAAGCAACTTTGAACACTATCATTCCATTGTTGCTAAAAATTGGCTTGAATTTGCCTGAATTTGCTAACTCCTGAATTTTTGAACTTGTCTCACTCGCTCCAAATTTCCTTGCAGTTTGCCCGTCTATAATAAGGTATTCATACTTTCCTTTCTTGAGCCATTGATAATTCTCCTCAACGCTCTTGCTAAATCCCTTGCTGCGGTATTCCCTCTCATCATTGCACCAGCTGCACATAAACTTGTCCAGGCCTATTATTAATGCAGGGTTTGAAAAGGCAAATACTTTTGCTCCATTTGGAACATTATCTT
>Ga0209399_10001560_pt1 | contig 11809 bp, 8 predicted proteins | sample OV2TP3_FD_184130 | JGI IMG/M metagenome (GOLD analysis project Ga0209399, IMG submission 184130) | Hot spring microbial communities from Beatty, Nevada to study Microbial Dark Matter (Phase II) - OV2 TP3 (SPAdes) (version 3) | ecosystem: Environmental > Aquatic > Thermal springs > Hot (42-90C) ... | reverse complement strand
AATCCGGTCCTTGACCTCAGGTAAAAAATCATGCTGAAAACTGGCGTGGTCGGTGCGGCGGGATATACGGGCCTGGAATTATTGCGCCTGCTTGCGCAACATCCCGGGGCGGAAATCGCTGTTGTTACTTCGCGAAACGAGGAAGGCAGGGCAGTGCCGGAAGTCTTTCCCGCGCTGCGCGGTTTTGTCGATCTCGAATTCTGCAATCACGATACATCCTTGCTGGAAGAATGCGACATCGTATTTTTTGCAACACCAAACGGTACGGCGATGCATCAGGCCGGCAGGTTGCTGGATTCGGGTATCAAGGTCGTCGACCTGTCAGCCGATTTCAGGTTGCGGGACGCCGGTCTCTGGACGAAGTGGTACGGCGAACCACACGCGGCGGAAAATTTGCTCGACCGGGCCGTTTATGGCCTGCCCGAGCTGAACAGGGATAAAATTGCGTCCGCCAATCTCGTTGCCAACCCGGGCTGCTATCCGACGGCCGTGATCCTTGCCCTGATCCCGGCGCTCGAAGAGGACATCATCGACCGGCGCATGATCATCGCGGATGCCAAATCAGGCGTCAGTGGCGCCGGCCGCAAGGCGGCGGTGCATACCCAGTTCTCGGAAACGAGCGAGTCGTTCAGTGCGTACGCAGCCGGCGGACACCGGCACCTGCCGGAAATATGCCAGGCGCTGAACGAGGTGGCGGGTGATTCCGTTTCCCTGACGTTTGTCCCGCATCTCGTTCCGATGGTGCGCGGCATTCATGTCACCGTTTACGCAAAACTTTTGCAGGGAGATGCCGGCGTCCAGGCGATATACGAACGGCGCTACCGGAATGAATATTTTGTCGATGTCATGCCGGACGGTTCTCATCCGGACACCCGCTCCGTGCGCGGCTCGAACTTCTGCAGGATAGCGCTGCACAGGCAGGAACGAAATGACATGCTGATTATATTGTCGGTGATTGATAACCTGGTGAAGGGTGCGGCCGGCCAGGCCGTACAGAATATGAATATCTTGTTCGGCCTTGATGAAAAGGCGGGGCTCGAAGCTGCCGCCCTGTCGCCATGAACTGCTGCACGAGTCCCGCTGAATATCGGCATGTCCATGACGCGCGACGCCGGGGGTGCTGCGCGAGGCGCACGGATCAAACGGTAACGTATAAATGGTACGCCTGGTCGTAAAGCAGCAAAGGCCCTTTCAGCTGCTGCTTGCCGTAGTTATCCTGAGCCTTGTGGTATCCGCTTTAGTGTGGTTTTATCTGGATGAAAGCCATCGTGCCTATGTCGAATCGCGCCATGTCTCCTCAATAGAAAGCAAACAGCTCCTGGAAACCAACCGCAGGCTCATGCAGGAAAACAGGAAGCTGAATGAACGGCTGGTCATGCTGGAGCGTGCGGCCCAGATCGACAGCCAGTCGGCCGCCCACATGCAGAATGAAATCCGGGATATGCAGGATGAGATATACCGGCTGAAGGCGGAGCTGGAGTTCTACCAGGGGATAATGACCTCCGCCCGCGGTACCGACGGCCTGAGCATCCAGGGCCTCTATATTGAGCCCATGCAGGAGGAGCAGAACTTTCGGTTTAAACTGATATTAACCCATGTATCGAAAAGTGATAAGGTGGCTGAAGGCCAGGTCGAGATGACAGTTGAAGGGCTCCAGAACGGAGCAGCCAGGGCGCTGAATTTTGAGGACCTGGCTCTCAACCTGATGCCCGACATGACGTTTAAATTCAAGAACTTCAAGCGCCTGGAGGGTAACATGGTGTTGCCGGAGGGTTTCGTGCCGCAGCGTGTCGTTGTCCGGTTGCACTCCAAAGATAAAACGGTGTCTAATATCAAAAGGGTTTTCAGCTGGTCAGAAGCTACCGGCTAGGGTGGATGAAGAACGTATGTGGAACAGGAAAAGAAAGCGCAAGGCAACGCGAATCGACACGCTGGTCGGCCAGCATACCGAGGTCGTAGGCGACGTGAAATTCACCGGCGGACTGCATGTTGATGGCACGATCAAGGGCAATGTCATTGCCGACAACGACGGGCGCTCGATGCTTTCCTTAAGTGAGCAGGGAACTATAGAGGGAGAGGTCAAGGTGCCCTATCTGGTGCTCAACGGCGTGGTCATCGGTAATGTTCATGGTGGTGAACATGTTGAGCTGTCCTCCAAGGCGAAAATAACGGGGAATGTGTACTACAACCTGATCGAGATGGCGATCGGCGCGGAAGTCAACGGCAAGCTCGTGCATTTTTCCGAAGGCGAGGAAATGCCGATAGCGCTTGCGCACGACAAGCCCATAGAGGCGCGGGATTGAACCGATGCAGATATTGACGGGTGGTGAATAATGAGCGCAGAGCATGAAATGCCGGACCCGCTGGTATTTACGAATGCCGCGGCAGTAAAGGTCAGGGAGCTCATAACCGAGGAGGGCAATGACGCCCTCATGCTGCGTGTTTTTATCAGCGGCGGCGGCTGTTCAGGTTTTCAGTACGGGTTCACCTTCGATGAAAAAATAGAAGAAGGTGATACCGTGATTGAAAAGGAAGGCGTCAAGCTGCTGGTTGACCCGATGAGCTTCCAGTACCTGGCTGGCGCCGAGATCGACTACACCGAGGGCCTGGAAGGCGCCCAGTTCGTAATCCGCAACCCGAATGCCACCACCACCTGCGGCTGCGGGTCATCTTTTTCCGCCTGAACCCCGTACCAGACCGGTCTTGTACACCGGACCCCTGTTTGTCCGTTTCCCCCGTCGCGCCGGCCTGGCAGCATTAGATTTCCCGATCGTGCCGGCCCGTGGCGGTATGCCTTTCCGGCCCGGTGCATGCCCTTATGTTTCTCCGTCTTCATAATGAGGGTTTTTTGTATTACGCTATGGCCCGCCGCTTCCGGGGCGTTTACCGTTTCCTGCAGTTAACCGAACGTGGCAGGCAACGCAGGGGCATTGATCGGGGATAGCCGGGTATGACACGACACTACTATATAAATGAATGTCCTGGCGGGCGCGGCCGCGGTGTTTTCGCAAACAGGGCTTTCGTGCCGGGCGAATACATCCTGAGTTTCTCCGGGAAACACACCCCCATTCATGAAATCATTGACTTCACCCATTATCTGCAGGTAGCACCCGGGATGTTTTTGAGTCCCACGGGCAAGGAAGATGATTTTGTCAACCACAGTTGCGATCCGAACTGCGCTGTCTATTTTGAGAACGGGGGGGCAGTTTTACGGGCGGTTGCCCATATCGCCAGGAACGACGAATTGTCCTTTGATTACGGAACGGTCATGTTCAGTGAGCCCACGACGTTCCATTGTGAATGCGGAAGTCCGAAATGCCGCGGGTTGATAGGCAGTTTCTACACCCTTCCGGAAACACTGCGGCATTATTACCTGACGAAGAACATGGTGCCGTTGCTTAATCACTACACGCTGGAGGAGTTGCGCCTGGCGGAAAATACTCAGGCAATCTGATTAGCGTGGTGCGGCTTTCCGATCAGGCCCTGCCACCCCTGTCCCGTCCGTCCGCCGTATAAATTCCGCCGAGAACACAGGCGGTACTCGCACCCGTGACCGACGGGAGATTGCCGGGAATTCCTTCCAGGCGACATCGCGCCAGCCACGCAAAACACATCGCCTCAACGGCGTCTGGATCGATGCCGAGTTCTGCGGTCGTCATGACAGGATAGCCCGCCAGTTGCCGGTGCAGGTGATGCATGAGTTGCGGATTGTGCGCACCGCCTCCACACACGAGAACTTCTCCTGGAGCATCGGTGCAATCTTTAATCGCCGCCGCAACACTGGCGGCCGTCAGGGAGGCAAGCGTCGCCTGAACATCCTGTGGGGTGAGTTGTTTGCCGGCAGTTGCGAGCTTGTTATCAAGCCATCCGCAATTGAAATAGTCGCGCCCGGTGCTCTTGGGCGGCGGCAGGCGGAAATAGCCGTCGTCCAGGAGGATACCCAGGAGATCGTCATCCACCTTGCCCGTGGCCGCCCACTCCCCGTCCCGGTCCATGTCCCGGCCGGTATGTCGGTTTGCCCAGCAGTCGAGCAGCACGTTACCCGGACCGGTATCGAAGCCCAGGACCGGCAGTTTCTTCCGGATTGCAGGCAGCCAGGTGATGTTCGCTATGCCGCCGATATTGAGTACCAGCCGGTCCGCGTCCGGTTGTTGAAACAGGTGCGCGTGAAACAGGGGGGCCAGCGGGGCGCCCTGGCCGCCCGCCGCCAGATCCATGCCCCTGAAATCGGCGACGGTCACTGTACCCGTCAAGTACGCAATGGTATTGGGATCGGCGATCTGCAGGCTGCATGGTTCAGGTCCTTCAGGCCTGTGGAGGATGGTCTGGCCGTGACTGCCGATTGCCGTGACGGAGGTTCGGTTGATCCCGCTGTTCTTCAGCAGCGACAACGCCGTTTCGGCAAACAGCCTCCCCAGCTGAATATCCAGGCGTGATGCCTGGTCAAGGGTGCTTTCTCCGGTAAGTGCCTTGAGTGCCTTGCGCAGGTTTTCACCGATGGGTTGCTGCCTGTATTCAAGCAGCCTGATAGTGGTGCCGGAAATTTCGACCAGTGCGCCGTCAACAGCATCCATGCTGGTCCCGGACATCAAGCCTATGTAATACACCTGGCCGGAAAAGGATCGTCAATCCGTGGCATGTACGGTATCGGATTTATCGTTCAGGGCAAGGGCGGGTGTAACGTATCGCGGGGCGGCGGAGTACGCTGTCTTCCCGGTGATTACATCAAGCTGCGCCAGCAGGGGCAATGTCTGCGTTCTGAATCTTGCCATTTCTTCATGCGGGATGCCGAGGGCCTTGGGCAGTTCCACGGTCAGGGGGTTGTGGTGTACGCCGTTAACGCGAAATTCGTAATGCAGGTGCGGGCCGGTGGCGAGGCCCGTCATGCCAACGTATCCGATGGTTTGTCCCTGTTTGATGCGCTTGCCCGCCGCCACGCCGCGCGCAATACCCGACAAATGCGCATACAAAGTGCTGTATTTCCCGCCGTGCCTCAGTATCACGACCTTGCCGTAGCCGCCATCGTTGCCGGCAAAGGTGACCGTGCTGTCACCCGTTGCCACCACCGGCGTACCCGCGGGCGCCGCGTAGTCGACACCCTTGTGGGCGCGCATTTTATTGAGGACGGGATGTCTGCGTTTGAGGCTGAACCCCGAGCTGATTCTCGTGAAATTGACGGGTGTGCGCAGGAAGGCCTTGCGCATGCTGTAGCCTTCGTCGGAATAATAATCGGCGTGACCGTCGTCATGGACATAACGAACGGCGCGATAGGACTTGTCCTGGTTGATGAATTCGGCTGCCAGTATCGGCCCGTCATCCACCTTGGCGCCGTTCTTGTGGTGTTCCTCGAATATCACGTAAAAGCGATCGCCTTCGCGGATATCCAGGGCAAAATCAATATCCCAGCCATAAATACCCACGAGTTGCATGATCAGGTTGTCGGAAAGACCGGCATTCCGGGCGGTCAGGTACAGTGAATGGCTGATAACCCCCTCTGCTTCACCGATTCGCTTTTCAATCTCGGCCGCGACGCTTTCCGCCCTGAATCCCTCATCGTGGCGTTTCACGGAGAGCACCGTGGCGTGACTGATGTCGTATTCCAGCGCCGCCAGCCGCCCTTCGAGGACCTGGTAGCGAAGTTCATGGTCCGGCTTCAGGCGTTTGAGGATCGCCGTATCCCCACCCAACGCCATTATCTCATGAAGGTCACGCGGGCTGAGTTCCAGGCGATCGAAGATCAGGGAAAGATTGTCTCCCTTCCTCACCACGACGGTACTCCAGGGTGTCTCTTCCTGGCCCTGGACTGCGGGATCTTCGAGTTCGGGGAAGGGGCGGATATCCTCAGGGTGCTGCGGGCTGGGGATGGCGATTGTGGTGATCTCCATCCCGGAAACGGCCGGCCCGGGATGGTCCATCAGGACAGGGGCCGTCGTTTTTGGACCGGCATGATCAGCCAGGTTTGCAGGTATAACCCTGGAGGGATCATGGGATCGCATGCCCAGGATCAGCGCGGCTGCGGCGCATAGAATTACGACGGGTAAACGGTAATACCCGCGGCCAAAGGGATATGGCCGATCGGAAACCCGGCGGATTACCGGTTTATAGTTTTTCTTTAGGTAGACTCTATAACCCACCGTGTATCCCCAGATTTTTTTTATTACAATATCGCGGGAACGGCGGGCAGTCAAACATTCCCTTGTCAGGAGCAAACGTGAATCCTGTATCAGGCCGGACCGGCGAATTTTGCATACGAAAATATCGACCGCACTGAGGCGCGATGGCGACAATTTCTGAAGTAATGGCCAGGCTGTGCAGCGGTGCGGAAGAGGTCCTGCTTGAATCCGAGCTCAGGCAGAGATTGAAGGCAAAGCGGCCGCTCAGGGTAAAGGCCGGATTCGATCCGACGGCACCCGACCTGCATCTTGGCCATACCGTGCTCATCAATAAACTGCGCCAGTTCCAGGATTACGGGCACCTGGTCATTTTTCTCATCGGTGATTTTACCGGGATGATCGGCGATCCATCAGGCAGGAGTTCGATCCGTCCGGCGCTGACGCGGGAAGAAGTGGAGGTCAATGCCGAGACATACAGGGAGCAGATATTCAAGATCCTGGATCCGGACAGGACGCGTATCGAATTCAATTCCCGCTGGATGGATAAAATGGGCGCTTCAGATCTCATCAGGCTTGCCGCGAAGCACACCGTGGCCCGCATGCTGGAACGCGATGATTTTTACCAGCGTTACTCGAACAACCAGCCGATCGCCATCCATGAATTCCTCTACCCCCTGGTCCAGGGCTACGATTCCGTGGCGCTAAAGGCGGACGTGGAACTGGGGGGTACGGACCAGAAATTCAACTTGCTCGTCGGGCGGCAAATGCAGGAGGCCTTCGATCAACCGCCGCAAGTCGTGCTCACCATGCCGATTCTCGAGGGGCTTGATGGCGTACAGAAGATGTCCAAATCGCTGAATAATTATATTGGCATCGCCGAGCCGCCCGACCAGATATTCGGCAAGCTGATGTCCATATCGGATGATCTGATGTGGCGGTACTGGGAACTCCTGAGTTTCCGACCGCCAGCGGAAATAAAACGTCTCAAAAAGAAAGTGCGGGAAGGGGCAAATCCGCGGGACATTAAAATGGAGCTGGCAGTAGAGATCGTTTCGCGGTTTCATGGTGCAACCGCAGCAAAAATGGCCAGGGAGGAATTCATCAACCGTTTCCGCCACGGGGCCCCGCCCGCCGATATGGAGGAGACAGAGTTGCTGTCCGCCGGCCCCTCATTGGCGCTTGCCCACGTATTGAAGCAGTCAGGTCTTACCTCCAGCACCTCGGAGGCCCGCAGGATGATCCGCCAGGGAGCGGTGCGCGTTGACAGCCAGCGCGTTGAGGATATCGACCGGGAACTTTCTGCCGGCCCGGGCTGTGTATATACGGTACAGATTGGCAAACGCAAATATCGCCGGGTCCGCATCAAGCCTTTCCCTCGAAAGAAAGTTCAAAGTTGAAAGTTCAAAAAAGTTGAAAGAAGTTTACTGGGCCAGGACCCGCCCGCTGGCACGTTTTCCCGCCATTGTTCAGACCGCCTGCAACCGGCCGGCAGGAGGGGTTTTGGGATCAGAAATTTTGCAGGGATTCCAGTATCTTGCGTTATCTGAAGTGGACGTAAATGCCGTGTTGACGGGTCTCTTGAGGGGTGTATAATTTCGCGTTCTCGGTTGGGGGCTCCCAGCCCCGTTCTTTAACAATTCCTGATTAAGAAATTTGTGTGGGCGCTTGCGTCGATGACTGGTATCACCAGACTTTATCGATGGAAGCAACCATGGATACATGACAATTGCGACCATCGAGCCAAGATTTGCTGCCTTAAGCAGCTTCAAACTTAAACTGAAGAGTTTGATCCTGGCTCAGATTGAACGCTGGCGGCATGCCTAACACATGCAAGTCGAACGGTAACAGGTCCCGGGGCAACCCGGGATGCTGACGAGTGGCGGACGGGTGAGTAATACTTAGGAATCTGCCCCATAGTGGGGGACAGCTCGGCGAAAGCCGGATTAATACCGCATAATCTCTACGGAGCAAAGCGGGGGACCTCACCACTCAATTGCTTTGCAATTGAGTGAGCGAAAAGTAGAAAGTTGAAAGTTTAAAGAAGTGTTAAGAAGATTTTTCTTTTCACTTTGCACTTTTAACTTTTTACTGCCACTCAATGACAGAGTCATTGAGTGGTGGGGCCTCGCGCTATGGGATGAGCCTAAGTCCGATTAGCTAGTTGGTGGGGTAATGGCCTACCAAGGCGACGATCGGTAGCTGGTCTGAGAGGACGACCAGCCACACTGGGACTGAGACACGGCCCAGACTCCTACGGGAGGCAGCAGTGGGGAATATTGGACAATGGGGGAAACCCTGATCCAGCGATGCCGCGTGTGTGAAGAAGGCCTGCGGGTTGTAAAGCACTTTCAGTCGGGAAGAAAAGTCCGGGGCCAATACCCCCGGATCTTGACGTTACCGACAGAAGAAGCACCGGCTAACTCCGTGCCAGCAGCCGCGGTAATACGGAGGGTGCGAGCGTTAATCGGAATTACTGGGCGTAAAGCGCGCGTAGGCGGTCGGGTAAGTCGGATGTGAAAGCCCTGGGCTTAACCTGGGAATGGCATTCGATACTGTCTGACTGGAGTATGGTAGAGGGAAGTGGAATTCCGGGTGTAGCGGTGAAATGCGTAGATATCCGGAGGAACACCAGTGGCGAAGGCGGCTTCCTGGACCAATACTGACGCTGAGGTGCGAAAGCGTGGGGAGCAAACAGGATTAGATACCCTGGTAGTCCACGCCCTAAACGATGTCAACTAGCCGTTGGATCCATTCAAGGGTTTAGTGGCGCAGCTAACGCGATAAGTTGACCGCCTGGGGAGTACGGCCGCAAGGTTAAAACTCAAAGGAATTGACGGGGGCCCGCACAAGCGGTGGAGCATGTGGTTTAATTCGATGCAACGCGAAGAACCTTACCTGCCCTTGACATCCTCGGAACTTGTCAGAGATGACTTGGTGCCTTCGGGAACCGAGTGACAGGTGCTGCATGGCTGTCGTCAGCTCGTGTCGTGAGATGTTGGGTTAAGTCCCGTAACGAGCGCAACCCTTGTCCTTAGTTGCCAGCGGTTCGGCCGGGAACTCTAAGGAGACTGCCGGTGACAAACCGGAGGAAGGTGGGGATGACGTCAAGTCATCATGGCCCTTACGGGCAGGGCGACACACGTGCTACAATGGCCGGTACAGAGGGTTGCCAAGCAGCGATGCGGAGCTAATCCCAGAAAGCCGGTCGTAGTCCGGATCGGAGTCTGCAACTCGACTCCGTGAAGTCGGAATCGCTAGTAATCGCGAATCAGCACGTCGCGGTGAATACGTTCCCGGGCCTTGTACACACCGCCCGTCACACCATGGGAGCTGGCTGCACCAGAAGCCGGTGGCTTAACCCCGTTTCGGCGGGGAGGGCGCCGACCACGGTGTGGTCAGTGACTGGGGTGAAGTCGTAACAAGGTAGCCGTAGGGGAACCTGCGGCTGGATCACCTCCTTTCAAAAAAGTGATGCCTGTCCAGGCGCTAAGCGTCCACAACAAATTTCTTAATCAGACATACGTATTCGGTGAAGCCCAACTGGCTTGCAGCCAGTTAAAAGTTAAAAGTTGAAAGTGAAAAGATGCATTTCTTTTTACTTTACACTTGACACTTTTAACTTGACTATTTTTTGGGTCTGTAGCTCAGTTGGTTAGAGCGCACCCCTGATAAGGGTGAGGTCGGTGGTTCGAATCCACCCAGACCCACCAAACGAAGTGGAAAGTTAAAGGTTCAAAGTGAAAAATAGCTGAAAGCAAGAATCTTTTCACTTTACGCTTTCAACTTTGAACTTATTAGGGGCCATAGCTCAGCCGGGAGAGCGCCTGCTTTGCAAGCAGGAGGTCGGCGGTTCGATCCCGCCTGGCTCCACCAAATCGAAGTGGAAAGTATAAAGCTGAAAGTAAAAAGAGCCGAAATCGAAAACCCTTTGTGCTTTTAACTTTTTGCTTTTCACATCACGCGTGCATTCGCTCGCGTGAATGTTCTTTAACAATTCGGAAAGTAGTAAATGCCGCAAGACAAATCTCTCATTTGTCTTGCATGTGATCATGTTCACGGTTTTTCGTGGGCGTGATCCGGGTAAACGCACTGCGTGATCAGCAAACCATGATCTCGATAAAAGCTGGATTTTCATACAAAAGGGTCCAGTGAGTGTTGTGGCGACGGATTTTTGTTCGAGTACGAGGCGCATGACGAGAGAAGGAAGGAGGGTACATAAAAGTACATGACTGACTGATCGAGGAAATGCAACGAAATAATCGGACAAAAAGACAAGCCAGAGACTGTTTGAGGTTATATGGTCAAGTGATTAAGCGCATACGGTGGATGCCTAGGCGACAAGAGGCGATGAAGGACGTGGCAGCCTGCGAAAAGCTTCGGGGAGCCGGCAAACTGGCTTTGATCCGGAGATGTCCGAATGGGGAAACCCACCTCACCACTCAATGACTGTGTCATTGAGTGGCAGTTAAAAGCTAAAAGTGCAAAGTGAAAAGAAAACACCCTTTCACTTCTTTTAACTTTCAACTTTTCACTGTTATTGAGTGGTGAGGTATCTGCACCTGAATCCATAGGGTGCAGAGGCGAACCCGGGGAACTGAAACATCTAAGTACCCGGAGGAAAAGAAATCAACCGAGATTCCCTGAGTAGCGGCGAGCGAACGGGGAACAGCCCTAAAGTCCGGCTTTTTTTAGTAGAAGTGTCTGGAAAGTCACACCATAGTGAGTGATAGTCTCGTATACGAAAAAAATTGCCGGATTATTCGAGTAGGTTGGGACACGAGACATCCTGACTGAACATGGGGGGACCATCCTCCAAGGCTAAATACTCCTTGTCGACCGATAGTGAACCAGTACCGTGAGGGAAAGGCGAAAAGAACCCCGGAGAGGGGAGTGAAATAGAACCTGAAACCGTATGCGTACAAGCTGTGGGAGCCCGACCACTAAATTGCTTCGCAATTTAGTGGAGTGAAAAGGTAAAAGTGAAAAGGTAAAAGATTTTTTCTTTACGCCTTACACTTTTTACTTTCCACTGCCACTAAATCACGGAGTGATTTAGTGGTCGGGTGACTGCGTACCTTTTGTATAATGGGTCAGCGACTTACTTTCAGTGGCAAGCTTAACCAATAGGGTAGGCGTAGGGAAACCGAGTCTGAACAGGGCGATTTAGTCGCTGGGAGTAGACCCGAAACCGGGCGATCTATCCATGGCCAGGGTGAAGGCAGGGTAATACCTGCTGGAAGCCCGAACCGGGTAATGTTGAAAAATTATCGGATGAGCTGTGGATAGGAGTGAAAGGCTAACCAAGCCCGGAGATAGCTGGTTCTCCTCGAAAGCTATTTAGGTAGCGCCTCGTGTATCACTCCTGGGGGTAGAGCACTGTTATGGCTAAGGGGGCATCCCGCCTTACTAAACCATTGCAAACTCCGAATACCAGGAAGTGCAATCACGGGAGACACACGGCGGGTGATAAAATCCGTTGTGGAAAGGGAAACAACCCAGACCGCCAGCTAAGGTCCCGAAATTACAGCTCAGTGGCAAACGATGTGGGAAGTCACAGACAGCCAGGAGGTTGGCTTAGAAGCAGCCATCCTTTAAAGAAAGCGTAACAGCTCACTGGTCGAGTCGGCCTGCGCGGAAGATGTAACGGGGCTCAAGCTGTATACCGAAGCTGCGGGGTGAGGACGGTTTCTAAATTG
>Ga0209399_10001559_pt1 | contig 11815 bp, 7 predicted proteins | sample OV2TP3_FD_184130 | JGI IMG/M metagenome (GOLD analysis project Ga0209399, IMG submission 184130) | Hot spring microbial communities from Beatty, Nevada to study Microbial Dark Matter (Phase II) - OV2 TP3 (SPAdes) (version 3) | ecosystem: Environmental > Aquatic > Thermal springs > Hot (42-90C) ... | reverse complement strand
TGGGCTCTGGGCTGGGGGCTGTGGGCAACTGCCCTGAGCCCTGAGCCCTGAGCCCTGAGCAGGTTCATGATGTCTCTCCCTCAGATTCAGCTTCTTCCGCGGCGTCGCTCCCGTCGGTCTCGCCAGCAGCCTTCTCGAACTGTTCAGGGACCGTCTTCAGAGGCTCCGCCACCTTATTCGTCGGAAACCCTGTCCCGGCTGGAATCAGGTGGCCCATGATGACGTTTTCCTTCAAGCCTACCAGCGCATCCCGTCTGCCGCTGGCTGCCGCCTCAGTCAACACCCGCGTGGTCTCTTGGAAGCTCGCTGCCGCCACGAAGCTTTCGGTCGAGAGGCTGGCTTTGGTAATGCCAAGCAGGATCGGCGTCGCCGCGGCGGGCTTCTTGCCCAACTTCTTCACCCGCTCGTTTTCCTGGGCAAACCGCCACTTGTCCACCTGCATGCCAACAAGGGACTCCGTATCCCCAGGGTCATCGATCCGGATCTTGCGCAGCATCTGCCGCACAATCACCTCGATGTGCTTGTCGTTGATCTTCACGCCTTGCGAGCGGTACACCTCTTGGATCTCATTGAGGAGATACTCCTGAAGCGCCCGCTCGCCGCAGACCCGCAGGATGTCCTGGGGCACGATGGGACCATCCGTCAGCGGCTGACCGCTCTGGACATAGTCGCCCTTATACACGTTGAGGTGCTTGCCGTGCGGAATCAGATATTCCTTAGTCATCCCGGAGGTGCTTTTGATGAGAATGCGTCGTTGACCCTTCTTCGCCGTGCCGAAGTCGACGGTCCCATCAATCTCGGCGATAATCGTCGGATCCTTCGGTCGGCGAGCCTCGAACAACTCCGCCACCCGCGGCAGACCGCCTGTGATGTCCTTGGTCTGCGTAATCTTTCGCGCGGTTTTCGCCAGCATGTCCCCGGTCTTGACGCTTTGACCCTCCTTGACCCCAATGTGCGCCCCAGCCGGAAGCCCGTAGACCGCCAACAATTCCCCCCGCTCGTTTTCAATCACCACCTGCGGGTGATAGTCGCCCTTGTGCTCGACGATGACGCGGTTCATGAGCCCAGTGGCCTCGTCGACCTCCTCCCGCATGGTCATCCCGGCTCTGACGTCCTCAAACCGCGCACGCCCGGTGAACTCCGAGAGGATCGGCGTCGTGTAGGGATCCCAGCGCACGAACAGCTCCTCCTTCAAGACCGCTTCCCCGTCCTCCTTGGTGATGATGGCCCCTTGCGGGATGCGGTGGCGTTCCAGCTCGCGCTCCTCTCCATCGACGATCGAGAGTTCCCCGTTGCGGTTGAGCACCAACAGCTCGCCCGGCTTGACCTTGACGACTTTGAGGTTGTGGAACTTCACGGTGCCCTTGTGCTTGGCTTTGATGTACGATTGCTCGATGACCCGGTGGGCGGTCCCTCCGATGTGGAAGGTCCGCATGGTCAGCTGGGTTCCGGGCTCGCCGATGGACTGCGCCGCGATGACCCCCACCGCTTCACCCAGCTCGACGAGCATCCCCGTGGCGAGGTTCCGACCGTAGCACTTTGCACAGACCCCGCGCCTGGACTCACAGGTCAACACGCTGCGGATGCGAATCCGGTCAAGCCCAGCCTGCTCAATGCGCTCAGCCGCCTCATCGGTGATCTCCTCGTTCGTTCGGACCAGCACGTCGTCGCTGACCACATCCACGATGTTGTCCAGCGCGACCCGCCCGATAATCCGCTCCTTGAGGCTCACCACCTCTTCATCCCCCTCCCGGATCGGGATCATGAGAATCCCGCTCAGCGTCCCGCAGTCGGGCTCCGTGATGATGACCTCCTGGGCGACATCCACGAGACGGCGGGTGAGATACCCGGAGTCAGCGGTCTTCAGCGCCGTGTCGGCAAGCCCCTTGCGGGCTCCGTGCGTGGAGATGAAGTACTCATGGACGGTGAGCCCTTCGCGGAAATTGGCGGTGATGGGGCTTTCGATGATCTCGCCGGAGGGTTTCGCCATGAGCCCCCGCATGCCAGCCAGCTGCCTCACCTGTTGTTCGGACCCTCGCGCCCCGGAGTCCGCCATCATGAAGATCGGGTTAAATTGTTCGAGGTTTTCCAGCACGTGGTCTGAGATCTCCTCGGTGGTCCGCATCCAGATGTCGATGATCTTGTTATAGCGCTCCCCCTCGGTGATCAGCCCACGACGGTACTGGCTTTCGACCTGCTCCACCTCAGCTTGCGCTCTTCCAATGATCTTGGGCTTGTTCGGCGGAATCGCCAGGTCTTCAACCCCAATCGACAGGCCCGCGAGCGTCGCCCATTCGAACCCCAGGCTCTTCAGGTCATCCAGCAGCTCCACCGTCCGACCGTGCCCGCAGAGGCGATAGACGCGAGCAATCAGGTTGCTGAGCCGGTTTTTGTCGATCAGCTCGTTCACGAACCGCACCTCCGGCGGCAGGACCGTGTTGAACACCACCCGTCCCACCGTCGTCTCGTGGAGCGCCATCTTGCCTTGGCGCATTTCCTCTTCGGTGTTCCAACGCATCTTGATCTTGGCATGGATATCCACTTGGCCATCCTGGTACGCGAGGATGACTTCCTCCATATCTTGGAAGATGAGCCCTTGTCCCTTGGCGTCCTCATAGGCTTTCGTGAGGTAGTAACAGCCTAAGATGATATCCTGCGTCGGGGTGACGATGGGCTTGCCATTGGCGGGAGAGAAGAGGTTATTGGCGGAGAGCATCAACAGGCGGGCTTCAAGCTGCGCTTCAATGGACAGCGGCACATGGACCGCCATCTGGTCGCCATCGAAGTCCGCATTGAACGCGGTACAGACCAAGGGGTGAATCCGGATCGCCTTGCCTTCAATGAGCACGGGTTGAAACGACTGGATGCCCAGCCGGTGGAGCGTCGGCGCCCGGTTGAGCAGCACCGGATGATCCTTGATGACCTCATCGAGGATATCCCAAACCTCTGGCCGTTCCTTCTCGACCATGCGCTTGGCGGTCTTGATGGTCTGGGCAAAGCCCTGCTCACGGAATTTCCGGATGATGAAGGGCTCGAAGAGCTCCAGCGCCATCTTCTTGGGCAGCCCGCACTGCGAGAGCTTCAGCTCAGGGCCAATCACGATCACGGAACGACCGGAATAGTCGACCCGCTTGCCCAGCAGGTTCTGACGGAACCGTCCCTGCTTGCCTTTCAGCATATCCGCCAGCGACTTCAGCGGACGATTCATGGGTCCGAGGACGGCTCGACCGTGCCGTCCATTGTCAAAGAGCGCATCGACGGCTTCCTGGAGCATCCGCTTTTCATTGCGGATGATGATCTCAGGGGCTTTCAGTTCAATGAGTTTCTTCAGCCGGTTGTTGCGGTTGATCACCCGCCGGTAGAGGTCGTTGAGGTCCGACGTCGCAAAGCGCCCCCCCTCCAGCGGCACGAGCGGACGCAGGTCAGGCGGGATGACCGGGATCGCCTTCAGGATCATCCACTCGGGGCGGTTGCCGCTCTTGCGAAACGCCTCCACCACCCGCAGGTTGCGAACGATGCGCTTTTGGTTCTGTTCAACCTTCTGGGTCGCCAGTTCCCGGTGCAGTTGCCTCGCCATCTGATCCAGCTCCAGCTTGGCAAGGAGCTCGTAGATCGCCTCGGCTCCCATCCTGGCGGTGAACCGCTTGCCATAGGTCTTGAGACCTTCCTGGTAGCGCTCCTCGGGGAGGATCTCCCTGGCTTTCATCGGGGTATCCCCGGGATCCGTCACGATGTAGGCTTCGTAGTACAGGACCCGCTCCAGGTCCCGCAGGTTCAGGTTCAACAGCGCGGCCATCCGCGATGGCACACTCTTGAAGAACCAGATGTGGGAGACCGGGCTGGCGAGCTCAATGTGCCCCATGCGTTCCCGACGGACCTTGGAATGCGTCACCTCAACGCCACAGCGGTCGCAGGTGATGCCTTTGTGTTTGATCTTCTTGTACCGACCGCAGTTGCACTCGTAGTCCTTCGTCGGGCCGAAGATCCGCTCGCAAAACAGCCCATCCTTTTCCGGCTTCAGGGTCCGATAGTTGATCGTCTCGGGTTTTTTCACCTCGCCCCGCGACCACGAGCGGATGACCTCGGGCGAGGCAATCCGGATCGTGATCGCGTCGAAGGTGTTGACGGCTTCAAACATTAGAAATTTTGCCCTCCAGACATTTCACTATTTCTTCGTCTTGGCAGCTTTGGCTTTCTCCACCGGTTTTGCTGCGGGCTGCTCGCCAGCATCGTGCGCGTGCGCGAGCTCTCGCTGGACAAGTTTTTCAAACAGCTCTGCCCCTGACACCACATGCTCCTTGCGCTCAAGCCGTACATCCAGCACCAAGCCCTGCAGTTCCTTGACCAGCACGTTGAACGATTCGGGCACCGAGGGTTGCAGGCTGTGTTCCCCCTTCACAATCGCCTCGTAGACGCGCGTGCGCCCCACCACGTCATCGCTCTTCACCGTCAGCAGTTCCTGCAAGGTGTAGGCCGCCCCATAGGCTTCAAGCGCCCAGACCTCCATCTCGCCAAACCGCTGACCGCCAAACTGGGCTTTGCCACCCAACGGCTGTTGCGTGACCAACGAGTAGGGCCCGATCGAGCGCGCATGGATCTTGTCATCCACCAAGTGCACGAGCTTCACCATATAGAGGTAGCCGATTGCGACCTCCTGGTCGAACGGCTCGCCCGAACGCCCGTCATGCAGCCGGATCTTTCCGTTGGCCGACATCCCGGCTTTCTTAAGCTGTTCTTTGACTTCCTCCTCGGTGGCTCCGTTAAACACCGGGCTGACCACCCGATAGCCCAGGACCTTCGCGGCCCAGCCCAGATGCAGCTCAAGGATCTGCCCCACGTTCATCCGCGAAGGAACGCCCAGCGGGTTCAGGACGAGCTCGATGGGCGTGCCGTCAGGCAGAAATGGCATGTCCTCTTCAGGAACAATTTTCGCCACCACCCCCTTGTTCCCGTGGCGACCTGCCATCTTGTCGCCAACGGAGATTTTGCGTTTCGAGGCGACCTGGACCACGACCCGCTTCAGGACGCCGGGCGGGAGTTCGTCGCCGCGCTTGATCTTGTCAATCTCCATCTCCTCGGTATAGCGCAACTCCCGGATCTGGTCCTCGAAGAAATCCACCACGCGGCGAATCTCCGCTTCCGCGTGCGGGTCGTCCGACAACCGGATCTCGCTCAGATCGCAGCGCAGGAGTTTCTTTTTGTCCGCCGCCTTGACCGAGCGACCCGCCTCAAACACCACCTCCCCGGTCTCGAGGTCTGAGACGGTTGCAGCCAGCGTCTTGTCTTCCAGCAGCTTGACGAGCTTGTCCACCATCTCTTCGCGCAGCCGGGCAATTTGGCTCGCAGAGGCTTTTCGGATCTCCTCGACCTGCCGGTGCTCCGCCTGCTGTTCCTCTTTCGTCTTGGGCCGGGCGCCCTTGCGCGTGAGGATCTTGACGTCCACGACGATGCCTTCCACTCCGGCAGGAACCCGCAGGCTCGTGTCACGCACGTCCTCTGCCTTTTCGCCGAAAATCGCCTTCAGGAGTTTTTCCTCGGGGGTGAGCTCGGTCTCGCTCTTCGGAGTGACTTTTCCAACCAGGACGCTACGAGGACCTACCTCGGCTCCAACGTGCACGATGCCCTGCTCATCCAGGTCCTTCAGGGCTTCTTCGCCGACGTTCGGGATGTCACGGGTGATCTCCTCATTCCCAAGCCGCGTTTCCCGCGCCTCAATCTCAAACTCCTCGATGTGAAGGGAGGTAAACGTGTCCTCCTTCAGGAGCTTTTCACTGATGAGGATGGCGTCTTCAAAGTTGTAGCCACGCCAGGGCATGAACGCCACCAAGACGTCCTTGCCAAGCGACAGTTCCCCCCGGTGGGTCGCGGCACCATCAGCGATGACGTTGCCCTCCTTCACCCGCTGCCCGAGCTCGACAATCGGCCGCTGGTTGAGGCAGGTATTGGCGTTGGAGCGCTGGAACTTCTTCAGCTCATAGGTGTGGCGACCACATACAATCCGTTGTCCATCGACGTAGCTCACCGTCCCGTCTTCCTTGACAGTCACACACGCCCCGGAATCCTGCGCGACCCGCGCCTCGATGCCCGTCCCCACGAGGGCGGACTGCGTCTCCATCAGGGGGACCGCCTGCCGCTGCATGTTCGACCCCATGAGTGCCCGGTTGGCGTCATCGTGCTCGAGGAACGGGACCAGGCTCGCCGCGACGCTGACGGTTTGATTCGGCGAGACATCCATGTACTCGACCTGCTCTGGCGGCAGATGGACGATGTTGCCCCGATAGCGGCAGCTGATGAATTCCTGGATAAAGCGCCGCGATTTTGTCAGGGGGCTGTTCGCCTGCGCGATCGAGTGCCGGTCCTCCACATCAGCCGTCAGATAGGCAATCTCGTCTGTCACGACGCCGTCTTTGACCCGTCGGTACGGGGTTTCGATAAACCCATGTTCATTGATTCGCGCGTAGACCGTGAGGCTTGAGATCAGCCCAATGTTGGGGCCTTCAGGCGTCTCGATGGGGCAGATCCGCCCGTAGTGCGAGTGGTGCACGTCCCGCACCTCAAACCCAGCCCGCTCCCGCGACAACCCGCCTGGCCCAAGCGCACTCAGCCTGCGCTTGTGGGTCAGCTCCGCAAGCGGGTTGGTCTGGTCCATGAACTGCGACAGCTGCGACCTCGCGAAGAAATCTCGCACGACCGACGCCACGAGCTTGAAGTTCACCAAGCCGTGCGGCATGACCTTGTCCAAGTCGTAAATCGCCATGCGCTCCCTGACCGTGCGCTCCAGCCGCTCAAGACCGACGCGAAACTGGTGGTAGACCAATTCCCCGACCGACCGCACGCGGCGGTTGCCGAGGTGATCGATGTCATCGATCTCGCCCTCTCCGCGTCGAAGACCCAAGAGGTACTTGACGACCGCCACGACGGTCTGGACGGCGAGGGTCCGCTCATCCAGGGAGGCCTCCATCCCGAGCTTGCGGTTGAGCACAAACCGTCCCACACGTCCCAAATCGTATCGGCGAGGGTCGCTGAACAGCCGCTTGATGAGCGTTTCGGCTGATGGCAGATTGACCAGATCCCCGGGGCGCAGCCGACGGAAAATCTCTAACAACGCCTCTTCACGGATTGTCGTGTGGTCTTTCTCCAACGTCTTGACGAGCTCGGCGGGCGGGTCCAACAGGAGCTTGAGTTGCCGCTTGCCGGTCGCCCAGATCGTCTCGAGCCACTCTTCGCTGATCCGGCTGCCTGCCCGCAGCAGGATCTGCCCTGAACCAGGATCGGTGATTCGCTCTCCCAGGTAGTTGCCGATCAACGCTTTCAACTGGCTGGCATCAGTGAACTCCACCGTCTCAACAGGTGAAAAGGCTTCCAAGATCGCCTCGTCCGTCGAGAGTCCCAGCGCCCGTAAGATAATCGTCCCGACCATCTTGCGACGGCGATCGATTGACACATGGAGCACATCCGCCATATCAAACTCGAGCTCCACCCAGGCTCCGTGGTACGGGATGATCCGGGCAGAGAACAACCGCTTGCCCGTCGGGTGGATGGTGACTTCAAACGTCACGCCGGGCGAGCGGTGGAGCTGGCTGACCACCACGCGCTCATCGCCATTAATGACGAAGGTCCCGGACTCGGTCATCAGCGGGATCTCGCCGAAGTAGACTTCTTGCTCCTTGGCTTCCTTGGGCGAGACGAACCGCAGTTTCACCTTGAGGGGCGCGGCGTACGAGAGCCCATTGCGCAGGCACTCCGCGACGCTGTACCTCGGCTTGCCCACCACGTAGTGGAGGAACTCGAGTCGGTAGTTGCCATCCGCACTTTCAATCGGGAACGTCTCGAGGAACGCCCCTTGCAAGCCGAGGTTTTCGCGCCGGCTCCTGGGAACGCCAAGCTGCAGGAACTGGGCGTACGAGTGCTTCTGGACCTCGACGAGGTCCGGCGGGTCCAGGGCCTCCGCGAGCTTCGCAAAGGTCATACGACCCCGCTGTGGGCTCATGGCTCAACTCGCTTTCCGTTTTTCTCCTCCAGCCCTCTCATGACAGCACCCTCGCCTTTGTCGCCGTGGGCTCGCTCACCATGATCCTGAGCAAGCAAAGCGCGTCGAAGGATCATTTCAATTCAATGGTTGCCCCAACCGCTTCCAATTTCTTCTTCACCTCTTCGGCTTCCTCTTTTTTCACGCCGGTCTTGACGGGTTTCGGGGCGCTCTCCACAAGCTCTTTCGCCTCCTTGAGACCCAGGTTGGTCACTGCCCGAATTTCCTTGATCACTTGGATCTTGTTGGCGCCCGCGGCGGCGAGGATGATGTCGAAGCTCGTCTTCTCCTCGACCTCTGCCTGGGCTGGTCCGCCAGCCGCAGCGCCTCCGGCGGTTGGGCCAGCCGCTACCGCGACGGGCGCAGCCGTGACGCCAAACTTTTCTCGCAAGGCTTTTGCGTAATTCGACAACTCTAGCCCCGTCATCTCTTCGGTGAGCTTCAGCGCCTCTTCAACCCGTTTCGTCAGCTCAGCCATTTTTCGCCTCCTTCAGTCGCCTTGGGTAACCAGTTACCAGAGACCAGTAACCAGAACGCTTGTCTGGTTTCTGGTTACCGGTTACTGGTTTCCCGTTTTCTCCCGTGCCTTTGCCACTTCTTCGATGACCCACGCGAGTTCTCCCAGCAACGCCTCGAGCGTGAAAATGAGGTCCGTGATCGGTCCCTCAATCGCGCCAATCAGGCGAGCCACCAGCTGAGGTCGCGGCGGGAGGCTGGCGAGCTCCTCAAGCACCGCGCGGTCAAGGAGCTGACCATCCACCCACCCCCCGCGGATGATGAGTTTGCCTTCGTTCGCTCTTGCGAACTGCACGACCAATTTTGCTGCCTGGGCGAGCTCTTCTCCAGGAAAGACAAAGGCGACCGACCCTTGCAACAGCTGACTCGATCCGCCATTCAGCTTAAGTGGGAGAATGCCCCGCAGGCTTAACGTGCGCTTCATGACCAGCAGTCTCGCCTCCACGCCGCGCAGCTGCTTGCGCAGCGCATCTGCCTCCACCGCCTTCAGGTTGCCCACGGAGGCGACAAAGAAGTTCAGACGCGTCTTGAGCGCGGCAGTGAGCTCTTGGACCTCAAGTTCTTTGACCAGTCGACCAGCGTTCGCCATGCTCGTTGATTACGCGTGGGCTTGTTCAACCAAGGGACGGATGTCCACCAAGATCCCTGGACTCATCGTGCTCGACAGGCTCACCCGCTTGATCAGCGGTCCTTTCAACGCGTGGGGTCTCGCCCGGAGGATGGCGGACAGCATCGCCGTGGCGTTGTCAATCAACTGGTTCACCTCGAACGTCAGCTTGCCGATCACGACATGGAGGCCAGCGAGCTTGTCCATCTTGAACTCGACCTTGCCCTGTTTGACCTCTCTTATCGCCTTGGCGACATCATCCGTCACGGTGCCGGCTTTTGGATTTGGCATCAATCCTCGTGGCCCCAGGATCTTGCCAAGCCGCGACACGTCTTTCATCAGGTCTGGGGTGGCAATCGCCACGTCAAACTCCAGCCATCCGCCCTGGATTTTCTCAATCAGGTCAGTCGAGCCGACAGCATCCGCCCCGGCTTCTTTGGCAATCAGCTCCTTTTCGCCCTTGCAGAAGACCAAGACCCTCCTGGTCGTGCCGGTCCCATGGGGCAAGACGACCGTGCCGCGGACGAGCTGGTCCGTCTTCTTCGGATCAATCGCCAACGAGATCGCCAAGTCAACGGTTTCGTTGAACTTGGCTGTCGGCAGCTGTTTGAGGAGGCTGACCGCCTCTTCAAGCGAATAGTGCTTGCGCCGATCGACGAGGGTTGCGGCTTGTTCGTAGCGTTTGCTCGCCATCTTCCGTTTGCCCGTTGAGCCCGTTAGGCCCGTTGGCCGGTTAACGGGCTAAACCGGCTTAACCGGCTCAACGGTCTCCACGACATCAATCCCCATGCTGCGCGCCGTGCCCTCGACCATTGTGATCGCTGCAGCCAACTCCTCGGTGTTCAGGTCAGCCTGTTTGATCTTGGCGATCTCCTCCACCTTGGCGCGACTCACCTGCCCCGCCTTCTCACGGGGCGTGTTGCCGGAGGCTTTCGCAATCCCGCAGGCTTGCTTCAGGAGGACCGACACCGGGGGGCTTTTGACCACGAAGGTGAAGCTGCGATCCTCATAGACCGTAATGACCGCCGGGAGCACTAATCCTTCTTTGTCTTTCGTCTGCTCGTTGAACTTCTTGCAAAACTCCATGATGTTGACCCCGTGTTGCCCGAGCGCCGGGCCCACGGGCGGAGCAGGATTGGCTTGCCCTGCTGGGCAGTACAGCTTGATCAGCGTCTTGATCTTCTTCTTCGCCATAAATTTTGCTGCGCAAAATTTATTGTGTCGTCATCAAGCGCTAATAAATTTTCCGAAGAAAATTTATAGGCGCTCGATTTGCCAGAACTCCAGCTCCACCGGGGTCTGCCGACCAAAAATCGACACCATGACCTTGAGTTTACCCCGCTGCGCGTTGACCTCTTCAATGACCCCACTGAAGTTCGTGAAGGGTCCCTCGATCACGCGCACCCCTTCGCCCTTCGAGAACATCACCCGAGGCGTGGGCTTCTCTTTACGCTCCTCGGTTTGGCGCAGGATCTCGTTCACTTCATCGTCCGACAGCGCCACCGGTCGGCGTCCCGCTCCGATGAAACCCGTGACCCCCGGCGTCGTGCGGACAAGATGCCAGCTTTCATTAGTCATCTCCATCTGGACGAGGAGATACCCCGGGAAGAACTTCCGCTCGGAGATGCGCTTTTTGCCCCCGCGAATTTCTGCAACCCGTTCGGTCGGCACGAGAATCTGGCTGATCCACTCCGTGCCCAGCCCCTGCTGGATTTTGGTTTCCAAACTCGATTTGACCTTGATCTCCTGCCCAGTCTGGGTATGGATCACGTACCACAACTTTGGGGGCCTGGGACTCTCCGCCCCAGTGGTCGCCGCCTGCTGGCGGGATCCCGCCAGCGGCGGGATTGGCTGGGCAGGCGTCCCTGCGGCCGAAACCTGGTCGTTACCCTGACTCATGGACCCCACTTGCCACACGAGCGCCTCATCCCACCACCTACTTCCAGCTGCCAGAGGCAGCTGGTGGTTGTGAGTCCTGATCCACCCCTCCGCGAGCAACCACGTCTGCCTGGCGGCAGATTGAAGTTTAGATGGGGGATCACCCCACCACCTGTCTGCTTTGCCGCGGAGCGGCAATCTCGGCCTAAAGGCCGAGGAGTCGCCTTCGGCGACGCGACAGGTGGTGGGGTCATCGCAGGAGCGCCTGAGCCGTCTTGGTGAGCACGAAATCGCAAATACTGATATAGGTGGCCAGTAACGTGACCCCGACACACACCACCAGCGCTGATCCAAGTAGCTCTTCTCTCGTTGGCCAAGAGACCCGACTGATTTCTTCTCGAACCCCGCGCAGAAATGTCAGGAACCGCTGCAGTGTTTTCATCTCACGAGGTTCTCCGCCCCACAAGTCAAACGGGCCTGGGAGGATTCGAACCCCCAACCAACGGTTTTGGAGACCGCCGCTCTAACCAATTAGAGCTACAGGCCCGAGAAATTTTGCTTCGCAAAATTTCTGATCGGGTGAGCTCGCTATGTGATAAATTTCGCTTCGCGAAATTTATTTGGTTTCCTTGTGCGTGGTATGTTTCCGGCACCATCGGCAGTACTTGCGTCGCTCCAAGCGGTCTGGAATGTTTTTCTTGTTCTTCGTGGTGTGGTAGTTCTGTCGCTTGCATTCGGTGCAAGCGAACGTGACAAGTTCCTGCGGCATGAAAAAATGATTTCGC
>Ga0209399_10001557_pt1 | contig 11828 bp, 7 predicted proteins | sample OV2TP3_FD_184130 | JGI IMG/M metagenome (GOLD analysis project Ga0209399, IMG submission 184130) | Hot spring microbial communities from Beatty, Nevada to study Microbial Dark Matter (Phase II) - OV2 TP3 (SPAdes) (version 3) | ecosystem: Environmental > Aquatic > Thermal springs > Hot (42-90C) ... | reverse complement strand
CCGGCGGGCGCGGGGCGGCCGGCGCCGCGGCGGCGGCCCGGGCCGCGTCCCGCAGGGCCGCTGCGAACTCACTCGCCGTCTGGTAGCGCTTCTCCCGCTCCTTCGCGAGGGCGCGCAGCACGACCGCTTCCACGGCCGCGGGCACGTCCGCGCGCTGCGCCCGGACGGCCGGGGGCGCCTCGGAGAGGTGCTTCGTGATGTAGCCCACCGGCGTGTCCGCGTGGAACGGCGGGCGCCCCACGAGCATCGCGTAGACGACGACGCCGAGCGAGTAGATGTCGGACCGGCCGTCGAGCTTCTCCGAGCTAAGCCCGCTCGCCTGCTCGTAGGACATGTACGCGGGCGTGCCCAGCACGTTCCCCGTCGCCGTGTGGCCGCTCGAGTCCTTCAGCTTGGCGATGCCGAAGTCGAGGATCTTGACGAGCAGCGCGCCGTCGATGTCGCGGCTGAGCATGATGTTGTCCGGCTTGATGTCCCGGTGGATGATGCCGAGCCGGTGGGCGGCCTGCAGCGCCTTGCAGCACTGGCCCGCGACCTCCACCACCTCGTCGAGCGGCAGGCGGCCCTGCTTGCGCAGGCGCTCCGTCAGGCTCTCGCCCTCCAGGAACTCCATCGCGATGTAGAGCGTACCGTCCGAGGCCTGCTTGGACTCGTAGATGGTGACGACGTTCGGGTGGTTGATCCGGCCGGTGGACGCCGCCTCGTTCTGGAAGCGGGCGATGAACTCCTCGTCCTCCGAGAACCGGCGGTGCAGGACCTTGAGGGCGACCTTCCGGTTGCCGACCCGGATCTGCTCGGCGAGGAAGACGGCGCCCATCCCGCCGGTGCCGATCGAGTCGAGGATCCGGTACTCACCGGCGAGGGCCGCGGCGACGGCAGGCTCGAGAACGCTGGCGGCGGTTACGGGCGCGCCGTCATCGGGGCAGAAGAGGATGCCCTCGTCGTAGGTCTTCTGACAGCGCGAGCATTTCTTCGGCACGACCCCCGGCTCCGCGGCTGCGACCAGGAACGGGCCCGGCAGCGCCCTCGACGGCGCACCCGGCCGGTCACGCGCGGCCGGTCACGGGATCCCGCCCGCCAAACGGCCCTCAAATCTTATCACAGAGGGCTTGGCGGCTGGAATTTCGCCGCGCGTTGCGGCGGGCCGGTTGGCCCGGAGGAACGGCAATACCGCTCCTCCGGGCGCCGCGCCGGTCAGTGCGCCTCCAGGGCGAACTCGACCACAGGCCCGTCCCCTACCGCGAACTGCACGTGGAGCGATCCCCGGACGTCCGCCGTGCCGAACACGAGGATCTTGGCATGGCGGAAGCCGACCCCGTGCCCCCGACCCGCTGCGCGATCTTGGTGGTGCGCCCAGCAGGATTCGAACCTGCGACCTTCGGATTCGTAGTCCGACGCTCTATCCAGCTGAGCTATGGGCGCGTGCCCCGGGCGAGCCCGACGGACGAGAACATGGCGGAGAGGCCGGGATTCGAACCCGGGACCGGGCTCAACACCCGGTAACCGCTTAGCAGGCGGCTGCCTTCGGCCGACTCGGCCACCTCTCCGAACGGCATCTCATCTTCGCGGGCGCCCCTGCGTTTGTCAACCGCCGCATCCTACGATGGCGGCATGCCGCGCGCCCTCGCCCTGGTCGTGCTCGTGGCCGCGCTGGCCGGGGTCGCGCTGCTCGGTGCCCACCCGGGGCTGCGCCAGGGCCTCGGTCACGTCCTCCAGCTCCTCATGCTCGGCGATCTCGTCGGCGTCCGCGAGTACCTCCGCGGCTTCGGCGTCTGGGCTCCGCTCGTCTCCGCGGCGCTCGTGCAGGTGCAGGCCCTCGTGGCGCCGCTGCCGTCGTTCCCCCTCACGTACGCGAACGGGCTCCTGTTCGGCACGCTCTGGGGCGGCCTCCTGTCGTGGACGAGCATCCTCGGCTCCGCCGTCCTCTGCTTCGGCCTCGCGCGGCTCTGCGGCCGGCCGCTCGTCGAGCGCCTCGTCAGCCCCGCTGCGCTCACCTGGGCCGACCGCGCCGTCGTGCGCTACGGCCCGTTCGCCATCTTCGTGGCCCGGCTGATCCCGCTGACCTCGTTCGACCTGTTGAGCTACGCGGCGGGGCTCACCCGGATGCGGCTCGGGCCGTTCTGCCTCGCCACGGGGCTGGGGATGGCGCCGGCGATCTTCCTCTCCGCGGCCGCGGGGGAGCTCGGGATCTGGTCGCCGTGGGCGCTCGTCGGCGGGCTCTCGGCCGTCGGCGCCCTCGCCGCCCTGGCGATGGCGCTCCGCCCGGTCCTCCTCCGGTGGCTCGGCGCGGCCTCCGCCGAGACCTCGCGCGAGGCCTGACGCCGCCTCAGCCGGTTGCTGACGGGCGCGCCTGGTCGCACGCTCCTGGCCGAAGCGCTCAGCCTCCGGCGGGCGCTCGCCGCCCGAAGTACTCGGCGAGCCGCTGGCGCAGGAAGAGCCGCGAGCGGTGGATGCGCGACTTCACCGCCGGCAGGCTGATCCCGAGCAGCTCCGCGATCTCGGGGTTGGCGAAGCCCTCCATGTCGTGGAGGACGAACGCCGTCCGATAGTCGGGGGGCAGGCTGTCCACGGCCTCGATGAGCCGCTGCCGCGCCTCGGCGACGAGGGCCGGATCCTGGACCGACGGCGTCCAGTCGCTTCCGGAATCGACGAGGTGCCCGTCCCCGTCGAACGCGGGCAGGAGGGACTCCCAGGAGACCTCGTCCTTCCCCCGCCGGGAGCGGAGCTTCTGGTAGGCGGCGTTCGCCGTGATGCGGTAGATCCAGCTGCCGAGCGCCGACTCGCCCTTGAACGTCCCGATCTTTCGCACGATGGTCCAGAGGACGTCCTGGCTGACCTCCCGGGCGTCCTCCGGGTTGCCCGTGATCCGGAGCGCGAGGCGATAGGCCTTCGGGCCATAGAGCTCGACGAGGGCCTCGATCGCCTCCCGCGTCTGGGCGAGCAGCTCCCGGTGGAGCCGCTCGTCCGTCCACTCCGTGGCCACCGTCACCGCCCGGCTGCTCATCGCGAGGCACCCGCCCCTGCCGCCGGCCGCGTGTAGAGGCCGAGATACCGACGCAGCTCGGCGACGCAGCTCTCCATCACGGCGATGTCCTTCTGGACCTTGGTCAGGAGGATCGCCCCTTCGAGCCCAGCCACGAGGAACCGGGCCAGCGCCGCCGCGTCCGCCTCGGGCGCGAGCGCCCCCTCCGCCTGGGCGCGGGCCAGGGCGTCGGCGAGCCGCGCGCGCCAGAGGGCGAAGATCTCCGCGAGCCGCCGCCGGAAGCCCTCGTGGAAGTCGGCGAGCTCGGTGGCGAGGTTCGCCATCGGGCAGCCGCCGACGCAGTTCCGCGCGCGCTGCGCCGCGAGGAGCTGCCCGAAGAAGGCCTCGATCCGCTCGAGCGGCGGGCGGCTCGAGTCGCGCAAGATGGGGTCGAGCGTCCGCTCGGTGAAGTCCCGGAGGAGCCGGTCGAGGATCGCGTAGCCGAGCTCCTCCTTCGAGCGGAAGTGGTGGTAGAAGTTGCCCTTCGCCGTCCCGCTCTCGCGGAGCACGTCCTCGAGCGCGGTCCGGTGGTACCCCCGCACCTTCATCAGGCGCGTCGCCACCTCGAGGATCTCCTCTTTCGTGGACCGCGCGGCGCGCGGCATGGGCTCGCCGGGCCCCCCTTCCCAGACCGACCGGTCGGTCCAGTATTGTGGCGGAGAACTCTGCCCCGCGTCAAGGCCATGATTATTCCCCGATGTTTCAGCTACTTAGACGACGAGTGGGTGGCGGAGGGGGAGGGATTCGAACCCCCGAGGGCTCGCGCCCATACCGGTTTTCAAGACCGGCGCCTTCAACCGCTCGGCCACCCCTCCGGTGCCGATCTCACGCGGACTTGCGGGACGAGGGCGCCTTCAGGATAGCACTTGTCCCCACAATTCGCGTGCCATCACCCCCACTGTGGGTCGTGGTGCCCGAGGTCGCAACGGCTCCGGGCCACTGGGGCTGGCGGAGCGGGGCGGGGCCCGGCGCCGACGGAACCTCAGGCAGACCAGGGCCCACGCCGGCGCAGTCAAGCGCGGGCCGTGGCTTGAAAGCCCTTAGCAGCGTCGGCACGCGTCGATTACCGAAGCTGCGCCCAGCTGGCCCGCGGACGAGGAGATATGGGGTGACCCGCGATCGTCGATCCTGGAGCCTCTGGGACGCTCGTCGCATCGCCGTGCCTCACCAGGGCTACGAACCAGCGGTAGGCGGTCCTTCCTCGACGACCACGACAGCAAAAGGCGCGGCCGCCCGGCGGGCCTCCTCAATCACGCGATCGCGCTCCTCGCCCGGGGGCGAATGAAGATAGAGCGCGATCGCGTTCTGGGAGCGACGGATCCCGATGGCATGGATGCCTCCCCGCCCGAGAAACGCCTCGCTCAACTTCTTCTTGACGGAATCGAGCGTCCGTGCCATGCGCGGTCGGTCACGTCAGCCGGATCCCGAGACAGCTCACGACCTCTCGAATCTGGTTGGCCAGACCATACGAGCCGTCCGCGGGACCCGCGAAGTACAGCCCGACGGCTTTGCGCGAGGCCTTCCTGAGCACGAGCGAACCGCTGTCGCCGCCGAGGCCGATCGCCGGGTGTCCGGCGGCGGGTTCGATCCGCATCTGGTTGACGAACCGGGCCACCACCGAAGGATCGGAATGGTCCATGCCGACCAGCGCGTCCACCGACACGTCCACGACCGCTCCTTCCGTATACCCCGTGGTCCGCCCGTGCTTCCGGACGGCCATGCCGTCGGTCGCGCGGGCAATCCCCTTCAGCTTGCCGATGGAGCAGATCGATTCATCGATCTTGACCCCTTTGCTCACCTCGCCGATCGCCGCATCCACCAGATTCTTCGCCTTCCCACCGAGCTGGATCTTCTGGAAGCGCCGCAACACGGCGAAGGCGTCCTTCGTCGTTCCCCCGTCGAACTTCCCCGGCTGGAGCAGCTTGTCGCCCGACTTGCCCTTGTTCACGTCGGCGAAGACGTGGTTGTTGCTGAGCACCATGCGCCGCTCGCTCTCCCCCGGACGGGTCGAGCGGCAGAAGCACGAGATCGTGCCGGCGGTGACGTTGACGTGCCCGGCGCTGATGCCTGCCACGATCGGTCGCTGGCGCTTCTTCCGGTCGACACTACAGGACGCGGCGAGCAGGAACGCCGGAAGCGACTCGATCACGTCAGTGGGGTAGCCCTCCACGCGCTTCGGCAGCTTCAGCTTCGCTGGAAGCAGGGATTCCGGCAGCTTCTCGAAGACGTAGAAGCGCACGGCCGCGTCGCCTGTCGGCTTGCCGTCGACCATCTTCCGTCCGACGCCCACGGCGTGGACGTTGTTGCTCGCGGTCTTGAGGGCGGCCGCGACCGTCCGGATATGCGCTGAAATCAAGACCGGAGTGTGCGTCGTGAGCCACTCCCTGGACATCGCGTCCTTCGCCTCCAGTAACCCCTTCTCGATCTTCATCTCCGCCGTCCTCCATCGGCGCGGGCGTGCGCCGCGCCGTCCGACCCCCTCCGGGGTCTCCGATGTTCGGAGCTCGCCCAGGATGGACAGCCCGCGCACGTTCAGCCGAGGTTCGCCCCAAGGGAGAGGCCGGGCCCGGCGCTACGCCGGCGTCAGGCGCGGCAGGCCGTCGAGGTACGGCCGCAGGATCTCCGGGACGGCGACGCTGCCGTCGGCTTCCTGGTAGTTCTCGAGGAGGGCGATGAGGGTCCGACCGACGGCGAGCCCCGAGCCGTTGAGCGTGTGGAGGTAGTCGGCCTTACCGCCGCCCGCCGGCCGGTAGCGGAGCTCGGCGCGCCGCGCCTGGAAGGCCTCGCAGTTCGAGCACGAGGAGATCTCCCGGTAGCGTCCCTGCGCGGGGAGCCACACCTCGAGGTCGTAGGTCTTGGCGGACGCGAACCCGAGGTCGCCCGAGCACAGGGCCACGACCCGGTAGGGGAGCTCGAGCCGCTGGAGGACCGCCTCCGCGTCACGGACCATCGCCTCCAGCTCGTCGTACGAGGTCTCGGGGGCCGTGAGCTTCACCAGCTCGACCTTGTCGAACTGGTGCTGGCGGATCATGCCCTTGGTGTCCTGCCCGTAGGTCCCTGCCTCGCGGCGATAACAGGGCGTGTACGCCGTGTACTTCCGCGGCAGACCCTCGCCGGGGAGGATCTCGCCGCCGTGGAGCGCGGTGAGCGGTACCTCGGCGGTGGGAATCAGGTAGAGCTGGCGGCCCTCGTCGGCATCCTGCGTCTTGAAGAGCTGTTCCTCGAACTTCGGGAGCTGAGCGGTCCGGACCATCGTTTCCGGGTTGACCAGGTGCGGGACCCAGACCTCCTGATAACCGTGCTCGCGGGTGTGGAGGTCGAGCATGTACTGGATGAGTGCGCGCTCCAGGCGCGCGCCGGCGCCCCACAGGATGGCGAAGCGCGACTTGGCGATCTTGGCCGCGCGCTCGAAATCAAGAATGCCGAGGAGCTCGCCCAGTTCCCAGTGGGGCCGCGCCGGAAAAGGGAAAGCGCGGGGCTCTCCCCACCGCCGGACCTCGACGTTCTCCTCCGGGGACTGCCCGACCGGGACGCTGGAGTGCGGGAGGTTTGGGAAGCGGAGCGCGAGGGTCCCGAGCTCGGCCTCCACGCCCCGCACCTCGGCGTCGAGCGCCTGGATCTCGTCGCCCAGACGCCGGGACTCCGCGATCGCCGCCGCGGCGTCCTCGCCGCGGCGCTTGGCCTGGGCGATCGCCTCCGACGCCCGGTTGCGCCGGCCCTTCAGCTCCTCGACCCGGCGGAGGAGGGCCCGCCGCCGGCCGTCGGCGTCGAGGAACTCCTGGAGCGGGACCTGGGCGCCGCGCGCCTTGGCGCTGGCCTCGATGTGGTCCGGGTGCTCGCGGATGACGCGGGGATCAAGCATTCGCTCCCCGTTCGGTCTCGATCCGGGTGAGGCTCCCCACGCGGTCGTCGGGATCGAGATCGATCACCCGGACACCCCAGGTGTTGCGGCCCTGGGAGGAGACGTCCTGGGCCGGGAAGCGGATCAGCTTGCCCTTGGTCGTGACGAGCAGGATGTCGTCCGCCTCCCGGATCTGCGTCATCCCGACGACCGCGCCGTTCCGGCCGCCCGTCTTGATGTCGATGATGCCTTTGCCGCCCCGGCCCTGGAGGCGGTACTCCTCCAGCGGCGTCTGCTTCCCGAAGCCGCGCTCGGTCACGGTCAGGATCGAGGCCGCCTCCTGCACGACCTCCGCCGCGATGACCTGGTCTCCTGACTCGAGCTCGATCCCCTTCACCCCGGCGGCGACGCGCCCCATCGGCCGCGCCTCCTCCTCGCTGAAGCGGATCGAGAGCCCCTGCCGGGTCTCCAGGAGCACCTCGCGCCGGCCGTCGGTGAGCCGCACGGCCATGACCTCGTCCCCCTCCTCGAGGGCGATCGCCCGGATGCCGCCCCGCTGGGGGCGGGAGTAGGCCGCGAGCTCGGTCTTCTTCACCTTGCCCTGTCGGGTGGCGAAGAACACGTATCCGCCGGTCGTGAAGTCGCGGACGACCAGGGTCGCCGCCACCCGCTCCCCCTCGGCGAGCGAGAGCAGGTTCACGATCGCCTTCCCGCGCGCGTCCCGCCTCGCCTCCGGGATCTCGTGCACCTTGAGCCAGTGCACCTTGCCGTCGTTCGTGAAGAAGAGGAGGTAGGCGTGCGTCGAGCCGATGTACACGTCCTCGACGATGTCTTCCTCCTTCGTCTCCATCCCGAGCACGCCCTTGCCGCCCCGCCGCTGGCTCCGGTAGGCCTCGACCGCCGTCCGCTTGATGTATCCCGAGCGGGTGACCGTGACCACCATCTCCTCGTCGGGGATCAGGTCCTCCAGGGTCAGCTCGATCGACTCCTCGATGATCTCCGTCCGCCGCTCGTCCCCGTACTCCGCCTTGAGCGCGAGCAGCTCGTCCTTGATGATCTGACGGACCAGGGCGTCCGAGCCCAGGATCGCGCGCAGGCGCTCGATGAGCTGGAGGGTCTCCGTGTGCTCGTCGATGATCTTCTGCCGCTCGAGCTGGGCCAGGCGCTGGAGCCGCATGTCCAGAATCGCCTTCGCCTGCGCCTCGCTGAGGACCAGGCGCGTGATCAGGGCCTGCCGGGCCGCGTCCACGTCCGCGGCCTGGCGGATCAGGCGGATGGTCAGATCGAGCTGCTCGATCGCCTTCCGCAGCCCCTCCAGGATGTGCGCCCGTTCCTCGGCCCGCGCGAGGTCGAACCGGGTCCGCCGGAGCACGACGTCGCGCCGGAAGGCGATGAAGTGCTCGAGCATCTCCCGGAGCGTGACCACCTGCGGCCGGCGGCCGACCAGGGCGAGCATGATGACGCCGAAGGTGGACTGCATCGCCGTGTGCTTGTAGAGCTGATTCAGGATGATCTGCGCGATCTCCCCCCGGCCCAGCTCCAGCACGATCCGGATCCCGTGGCGGTCGGATTCGTCGCGGATCTCCGAGATCCCGTCGAGCTTCCGCTCCCGCGAGAGCCCGGCGATCTTCTCGATGAGGCTGGCCTTGTTCACCTGGTACGGCAGCTCGGTCACGACGATGGCCTCGCGGCCGCCGCGCAGCTTCTCGGTGTGGGCGCGGGCGCGCATCGTGATGATGCCGCGTCCGGTCTCGTAGGCCTCGCGGATCCCCGCCGTGCCGTAGATGTACCCGCGGGTCGGGAAGTCGGGCCCCCTGATCACGCCCAGCAGGTCCGCCCCCGCGACCCCGGGGTTCTCCAGGACGAGCACGAGCGCGTCCACGACCTCGGCGAGGTTGTGGGGCGGGACGTTGGTCGCCATGCCCACCGCGATCCCCGAGGAGCCGTTCACCAGGAGGTTCGGCAGCCGCGAGGGCAGGACGGTGGGCTCCTGCTGGGTTTCGTCGTAGTTCGGGACGAAGGCGACCGTGTCCCGCTCGATGTCCGCCAGCATCTCGTGGGCGATCTTCGCGAGCCGCACCTCGGTGTAGCGCATCGCCGCGGGCGGGTCCCCGTCCACCGACCCGAAGTTCCCCTGCCCGTCGATGAGCGGGTAGCGGAGCGAGAACTCCTGGGCCATCCGGACGAGCGCCTCGTAGACGGGCGCCTCCCCGTGCGGGTGGAACTTCCCGAGCGTGTCCCCGACGACGCGCGCCGCCTTCCGGTAGCCGCGGTTCCACGCGAGGCCCATCTCGTGCATCGCGTAGAGCACGCGGCGGTGGACCGGCTTGAGCCCGTCGCGGATGTCGGGCAGCGCCCGGCCGATGATGACCGACATCGCGTAGTCGACGTAGGAACGGCTCATCTCCTCGACGATCGAGATCGGGTGCTGGCGCTCTGGCATGGGGCTCGCGGGGCTCCGCCTACACGTCGATCCGGGCTTCCAGGGCGTGCGTGGCGATGTAGTCCCGCCTCGGCTCGACCTCGTCACCCATGAGCTTCGTGAAGATCTCGTCCGCCGCCACCGCATCGTCCATCGTGACCCGGAGGAGGGTCCGGCTCTCGGGGTTCATGGTCGTGTCCCAGAGCTGCTCCGGGTTCATCTCCCCGAGCCCCTTGTAGCGCTGGACGGACGCCCCCTCCCGGCCGAGCCCGAGCACGTGGTCGACGAGGCCCTCTTTCGAGGGGACGCCGATCTCCTTGCCCGCGCCCGTGACGATGGTGAACGGCGGCCGGTCGAACGGCTCGATCTGCCCGTAGACCTCGACGAGCTTCGCCCACTCGCCGGACTTGAACAGGTTCAGGTTCAGCTCGCGCTCCTCGCCCCCGACTTCCCCGACCGCGAGCACGCCGTCCTCGGTCTCCGTGCGGATCGTGAACTCGGCCTCGGGATGCCCGAGCGCCCGCGGGATCTCGGCGAGCAGCGTGTCCCGCGAGATGCGCTTTCGGGTCAGCGGCCGGTGGCGCAGGAGCGCCTCGAGCCACGGGGCGGGCACGCCGCGCTTCGCCAGGCGATCGCGCACGTGGCGGTACTCGACGACGTCCCCCACGAACCGCCGGAGCCGCTCCTCGCCCACCGTCTTGCCGTTGCCCTTCCCGTTGCCGATCCGGAGCTGCGCCTTTTCGGTCCCGAGCTGGAGCAACTCGTGCTCGAGGTCCCGCTCACCCAGGAGGTACTTCTCCGTCTTCCCGCGCTTGAGCTTGAAGAGGGGCGGCTGCGCGATGTAGAGATAGCCGGTCTCGATCACCGCGACCATGTGCCGGAAGAAGAAGGTCAGCAGCAGCGTCCGGATGTGGGCGCCGTCCACGTCGGCATCCGTCATCAGGATGACCTTGTGGTAGCGGAGTTTCGCGACGTCGAACTCCTCGGGCCCGATCCCCGTCCCCAACGCCGAGATCAGCAGCCGGATCTCCTGGTGCGAGAGCACCTTGTCGTACCGCGCCTTCTCCACGTTGATGATCTTGCCCCGGAGCGGCAGGATCGCCTGCGTGCGGCGGTCGCGCCCCTGCTTCGCCGAGCCGCCCGCCGAGTCGCCCTCGACGAGGAACAGCTCCCGCAGCGCCGGGTCACGCTCCGAGCACTCCGCCAGCTTGCCGGGCAGATTGTCGTCGTCGATCCCCTTCTTCCGCGTGAGTTCCCGCGCCTTCCGCGCCGCCTCCCGCGCCTGCGCCGCGCGGACGCACTTCTCGGCGATCTTCCGCGCGGTGGCCGGGTCCTCCTCGAAGGCGCGCGCGAGCTTGTCGTTGACGATCGACTCGACCAGTCCCTTGACCTCGCTGTTGCCCAGCTTCGCCTTGGTCTGCCCTTCGAACTGGGGCTCCTGAAGGCGCACCGAGATGACGGCCGTCAGACCCTCACGGACGTCGTCGCCCGTGATCCCGCCCTTGAAGTTCTTCAGGAACCCGTTCGCCTGCGCGTAGTTGCTGATCGTCCGCGTCAGCGCCGCACGGAAGCCGGTGAGGTGTGTCCCTCCGTCGCGCGTGCTGATGTTGTTGGCGAACGAGAAGACGTTCTCCTGATAGCCGTCGTTGTACTGGAGGGCGACCTCGACCTCCGTGTCGCCGCGCTTGCCTTCGAAGTAGAGGACCCTGGGGTGAATGGGGGTCTTGTTCTGGTTGATGTACTCGACGAACTGTCGGATCCCGCCGTTGTAGAGGAACGTGAGCTTCTTCTCGTCGCGCTCGTCCTCGATCTGGATCCGGAGGCCCTTGTTCAGGAACGCGAGCTCGCGGAGCCGATTCGAGAGGATGTCGAACGAGAAGGTGAGCTCCTCGAGGATCTCGGGGTCCGGCTTGAAGCGGATGGTGGTCCCGTGTTTGGTCGTCTTCTCCCCGGGCGTCAGGTCGGCCTGTGGCTTCCCGCGCTCGTAGCGCTGGGTGTAGACCTTGCCGTCTCGGCGGATCTCCACCTCGAGCCACTCCGAAAGCGCGTTGACCACGGAGATGCCCACCCCGTGGAGCCCGCCCGAGACCTTGTAGGCGGAGCGCTCGAACTTGCCGCCGGCGTGGAGCGTCGTGAGCACGACCTCGGCCGCAGACTTCCCGGTGCCGGCGTGGACGTCCACGGGGATGCCACGCCCGTCGTCGACGACCGTGCAGCTCCCGTCGGCGTGGAGGACCGCGCGGATGTTCTGGCAGTAGCCCGCCAGGGCCTCGTCCACCGCGTTGTCCACGGCCTCGAAGACGAGGTGGTGGAGCCCGTAGGAGGCCGTGTCCCCGATGTACATGGCGGGCCGCTTCCGGACCGCCTCGAGGCCCTCGAGGACCTTGATGTCCTCCGCGGTGTAGGTGTCGCCCTCCGGCTCCTTCGGACCTTTGGGTTCCTTCCACTGCTGTCCAAATTGGCCGGGAACCGGCGGGGACACCGCGCGATTTGCTGGGGTATTCGACAAGATCGGACCCGGGGCGAGATGAGGTTGCCGGCTC
>Ga0209399_10001549_pt1 | contig 11867 bp, 12 predicted proteins | sample OV2TP3_FD_184130 | JGI IMG/M metagenome (GOLD analysis project Ga0209399, IMG submission 184130) | Hot spring microbial communities from Beatty, Nevada to study Microbial Dark Matter (Phase II) - OV2 TP3 (SPAdes) (version 3) | ecosystem: Environmental > Aquatic > Thermal springs > Hot (42-90C) ... | reverse complement strand
GCCACCCAGCCGTGCGCCGCCTCGTGGAAGGTGACGGCGACCAGCACCGGGATCACCCACACCGAAACGGTGAACGCGATGTTGGCGGCATCCATCATGCGATCGCGCTCGCCGCCATGATTTCATCGAGCCGCGCTATCGCGGCGTCCCTGTCCCAATGCCCGGGTTTGCGCCGCATCGCATCGGCGCGCTCGAGGCGCGCCCGAGAGTCGGCACGAAGCCGTCCGGCGCCGGCGGCGACGGAGCGCATCTCGTCCATCGCGCCGGAACAGTGCAACACAACGTCGCAGCCGGCGGCAACGGCTGACGCCGCGCGCTCCTCGAACGCTCCGGTCAATGCCTTCATGCCGATGTCGTCGGACACCAGCACGCCGTCGAACCCAATGACGCCACGGATCGCTCCGGCGATCACCCGCGCCGAAGTGGTCGCCGGTCGGTCGCGGTCCAGCGCCTCGTACACCACGTGCGCGGTCATCGCCCACGGCATGTTGCGAAGCGCCCGGAACGGCGCGAAGTCGACGGCGGCGAGGGTTTTTTCCGCAGCCGCCACCCGCGGCAACGCCTGATGGCTGTCGACGCGCGCCCGGCCGTGGCCTGGAATGTGCTTGATCACCGGCAGCACGCCGTGGGCGAGAAAGCCCTCGCATGCCGCCGAGCCCAACGTGGTCACCAACTTCGCATCGCTGCCGAAGGCGCGGTCGCCGATGATCGGGTGCGCGTCCGGCTGCGGCACGTCGAGTACCGGCGCGCAGTTGACGGTAATCCCGAGATCGGCGAGCTCGGCCGCGATCAGCCGCGCGTTCAATTGCACCGCCTCGACCGCCGACTCGAGGTCCCGTCGCGCCATCGACGCGAACTCCGCCGCCGCCGGCGCGGCCCGCCAGTGCGGCGGGGTCAGCCTTTGCACCCGGCCGCCTTCCTGGTCGATCAGCACCGGCGCGTCGGTACGGCCGACGGCGTCGCGGAAGGCGGCGACCAAGTCGCGCACCTGCTCCGGCTCGCGGCAATTGCGCGCGAACAGGATCAATCCGACCGGCCGCAGATCGGCGAAGAAACGCCTCTCCTCGGCGACCAGTCCGGCGCCGCGACAGCCAAAGATGGCCGCCGTCGGCGCGGTTATGGCCATGCCGCCGGAGGAGCCGGCGCCGGATATCGTGGAGCGTGCCACGCGAGGCTCCGTTATTGCCCGGGCTTGATGACCAAGCAGCCGACCTGACGTTTGGTCAGCTGCGAGCATAATTCGCGTGCCGACGTCTCGTCGGCGATCGGACCGGCGCGCAGCCGATAGAACACGCCTCGCGCCTGCCCCAGATCGGCCTTGATGACGGTCAGCCGCAGGCTGCCGAGCAGGTCCTGATTCTTGCTGCGCAACTTCTCCCACTCGCTTTCGGCGCCTTCCTGGGATCGCGCGGCGGCAAGCTGCACCACGTAGGATGGACCGCTCGGCGCCGGTGCGGCGGCCGGCGCGGGTGGCGACGCGGGCGGCGCGGCGGCGACGGCCTGCTTCGGCGCCGCCGGGGTTTCAGGGATGCTCAGCTTTTCCGGCTCGACCTTCGCCGGCGCCGGCTTCGGCGCTTCGGCCTTCGGCGTCTCGATCTGCGGCGGGCGACGGGCCGTGGTCAATCCCGGCGACGGCTTGGAGGCGCCCGGCGGCGCCGGCGGTGGCGGCGGCGGCGCCGGACGCACGGCGGTCGCCACGTCCTTTTCCGTCGGCACCTCCGCCACCGGCTTGAGCGGCGGGCTCGGCGATTCCACCGTCGCCGGCTTCGTTGCAGCGGGCGCTGGCACCGGCATCGCGGCGGCGGGAGCAGGCCTCGGCAACGGCTGCTCGGGCGGCGGCAACAGGCGCTCCGGTCCCCTGCCGTCGGCGTTGCCCTGCAGGCGGTCGTAAACCAACTTGTCGCGGTCCGGCACCTCGAGCCCGCCCGGGCTTTCGGGCCGCACCTTCACCGGCGTCGCCGCCGCCCGGATCATCGGAATGCCGGACTCGGCGCCACCCCATAGCTGCCGCAAACGATCGCCGTAGTAGTGCCAGCCGGCGGCGCCCCCCGCCGCCAGCACCAGAACGACGAGTGTCCGCACCCCCCAACGCCGCTTCGGCGCCTCGTGGGCTACGGGTTCGAATTCGAGGGCGTCCGACGCCGTGACCTTGATGTCCGACTTGCCGGGCGGCGCCATCAGCGAGTCTCCTTGCTGGCGGGCGAATCGGCCCCATTATATTGGATCGCCCGGATAGGCGTCATGCGGTTCTTGACCTGCGGCGGCCGAGCCGCCGGTGCTGCTCGATCGCGAATCGGTCGGTCATGCCGGCGATGTAGTCGGCGACCACCTGGGCCGTGGCCTGGGTGCCGCCGTTTTCAGCTTTCCGGCGCCAGTCTTCGGGCAGGTGTTTCGGGTCATCGAGAATTGCCATGAACAGATCGCGGACCATCCGGCGGGCGTCGGCGGTCATGCGATTGACGTGGTCGTGCCGGTACATGTTTGCGAACAGGAACTCCTTCACCGCCCGGACATGCGCCTGCATCGTGGCCGAAAACGCCGCCACGGGGCGGCCGAGGCGGCGCACCCCGTCGGCGCTGTCGATGCCGGACCCCGCCAGACGATTGCCGGTCTCCGACAGCAGATCGTCGACCATTGCCCCGATCAATCGCCGCACCGCTTCGTGGATGCGGCGCGATTCGTCCAGCCCCGGATACTCGGCGCGGACCTCGGCGAAGATCGGCCCGACCAGCGGCACGCCGTCGAGGTCACCGACCGTGAACAGGCCGGCGCGGAGGCCGTCGTCGATATCGTGGTTGTTGTAGGCAATATCGTCGGACAACGACGCCACCTGCGCCTCGGCGCTGGCGTAGGTATCGAGCTGCAAGTCCTGCTCGGCGTTGTATTCGGCGATGGCGCGCGGCAGCGGCCGGTCCTTGCCCCGCCCGCGCAACGGCCCGTTGTGCTTGACCACGCCTTCCAGGGTCTCCCACGTCAGGTTGAGGCCGTCGAAATCCGGATAGCGCTGTTCCAACTTGGTGACGATGCTCAACGACTGCGCGTTATGATCGAAGCCGCCGTAAGGCGCCATCATTTCCTGCAACGCGTCCTCGCCGGCGTGCCCGAACGGCGGGTGGCCGAGGTCGTGGGCCAGCGCCAACGCCTCGCCCAAGTCTTCGTTGAGCGCCAGCGATCGGCACACCGAGCGCGCGATCTGCGCCACCTCGAGGGTGTGGGTCAACCGGGTGCGATAGTTGTCGCCTTCGTGATTGACGAACACCTGGGTCTTGTACTCGAGGCGCCGGAAGGCGGCGGAATGGACGATGCGGTCGCGGTCGCGCTGGTAACAACGGCGAGTGGCGCTTTCCGGCTCGTCAAAGCGCCGGCCGCGGCTGGTTTCCTCGTGACAAGCGTAGGGAGCCAAGCCGGGCGCCGATTTCCGCGGGTCCGTCATGGCGCTGAACCTACTCCGCGACCCCAGACCAGGCAACGGCGATGTCCGGCGGAATTTACCGCCGGCAGCGGCGATCATAGTCGCGGAGCGGCCATACCATTTTTGGAAAAAGACTGGTATATCAACGAAGAACCGAAAGCCAACTGATGGAGCCCGGCCGTGCTCGAGATCAAGCGCCTGAGCCTCGCCGACGCGCACGTGCTGATCGAGGGCGCGACGCGAAAGTGCGCCGAGATCGGCGTTCCGATGTGCGTCGCCGTCGTCGACGAATCGGGCAACCTGATCGCCTTCGAGCGCATGGACGGCGCCAAAGTACTGAGCGTCGGCCTCGCCCAGGACAAGGCGTTCACCGCCGCCGTCTCCAGGCGGCCGACGCACGAATACAACAAGATGTGCAAGCCCGGGAACCTGGTATTCGGCATCCACACCTCGTCGGGCGGACGGTTCTCGACCGTCGGGGGCGGCTATCCGGTGGTGGTCGGCGACGCCATCGTCGGCGGCATCGGGCTCTCCGGCGGCGCCGCCGAGCAGGACATGGAGGCCGCCCGCGCCGCCATCGGCCATTTCCAGGGCCGACACGGCGGTTTGACAAAGGCCGCGCGCTGACTACATAAGGAAGGCACCGTTACAGGGGATTCCCCGATGCCCGAAGGCAACACCAGCGAAGTTCATCCGGGCCTTACCATCACCGACTCGGCGGCCCGCCGCATCAAGCATCTGCGCGACGCCGAAGGCAATCCGGCGCTGATGTTGCGCGTTTCGGTTTCTGGCGGCGGCTGCTCGGGCTTTCAGTACGGGTTCAGTCTCGACGACAAGATCGCCGACGGCGATCGCACCTTCGAGAACGGCAACGCGCGGGTAGTGGTCGACGACGTGTCGCTCGACCTGCTGAAAGGCTCGCGGGTGGATTTCCGTGAAGACCTCGGCGGCGCCTATTTCCAGGTCAGCAACCCGAACGCGACGTCGTCGTGCGGCTGCGGCGCGTCGTTCTCGGTCTGACGAACGTCCGCGCAATGTGCTAGGAAGGAGGCCCGCGGGATCGCGGGCCTTTTGTTTTGCCGGGAAACGCCACTCGTGAAGATCGCCACCTGGAACGTCAATTCGATCAAGGCGCGGCTGCCCAGGGTTCTGGAATGGCTCGCCTCCGCCACGCCGGACGTGGTGCTGTTGCAGGAGATCAAGACCACCGCGGAGGCCTTCCCGGCGCTTGAGATCGGTGACCTCGGCTACAACGTCGCGGTGGCCGGCCAGAAGACCTATAACGGCGTCGCGATCCTGTCGAAATCGCGGATCGAGGTCGAGCTGACGGCGCTTCCCGGCGATTCCAAGGACGACCAGGCCCGCTATATCGAGGCGCTGATCGCCGGCAAGGGAAAAAGTGTGGTGCGGGTGGCGTCGATCTATCTGCCCAACGGCAACCCGATCCGCGACGAGGCGGGCAAGGACAGCGACAAGTACCGTTACAAGTTGAAGTGGATGGAGCGGCTGACCGCCCACGTCGGCGACCTGTTGAAAACCGAGGACGCGTTCGTGCTCGGCGGCGACTACAACGTCTGTCCGACCGACGACGACGTTTACGACCCGCAGGCATTCGCCGACGACGCGCTGTGCCGGCCGGAGAGCCGCGCCCGCTTCCGGACGCTGGTCTATCTCGGCCTCACCGACGCCGTCCACGCGCTCAACCCGGCGCCGCATCAATATACCTATTGGGACTACCAGCGCGGTGCCTGGCAGAAGGACGACGGGCTGCGCATCGACCACCTGCTGCTGTCGCCGCAAGCCGCCGACCGGTTGAAGGCGTCCGGAATCGACAAGAAGCCGCGCGGCAAGGAAAAAGCCTCGGACCACACGCCGGTGTGGTGCGAGTTGGAGGCGTGATGGCCGCCGTCGCCTTTCTCGGCACCGGCAACATGGGTGTTGGCATGGCCGGCCGGCTGATCGCCGCCGGCCACGCGCTTGCCGTCTACAACCGCACCACCGCCAGGGCAGACGTGCTGGCCAAAGCCGGCGCCCGCATCTGCCGCACGCCGCGTGAGGCCGCCGACGGCGCCGACGCGGTGTTCGCCATGGTCGGCGACGACGAGGCCTCGGCCGCCGTCTGGCTCGGTGACGACGGCGCTCTCGCCGCAGACAAGAAGAATGCCGTCCTGGCCGTCGAGTGCTCGACGCTGTCTCATGATTGGGTGCTGGAACTCGCCGCTAAGGCGCGCGCCAAAGGTTGGCGCTACGTCGATTGCCCGGTGACCGGCCTTCCTGTGGCCGCCGCGGCCGGAGAGCTGACGCTTCTGGTCGGCGCCGACGACGCCGACCTGGAGGCGGCGCGGCCGCTGCTCGTGCGGCTATGCAAAGAGATCATCCACTTCGGGCCGGTCGGCGCCGGCACCGCCTACAAGCTGATGGTCAACCTGATGGGCGCGGTGCAGATCGCCGCCGGCGCCGAGGGCTTGTTGATCGCCGAAAAGGCCGCACTGGACCCGGCTAACGTCGCCCATGCGCTGGCCCGCGGCGCCGCCGCCAGCCCGCAGGTGGTGCGCAACGTGCGCCGCATGATCGACGCCGACCACGACCGCGACGTCGTATTCTCGGGCCGGCTGCGTCTGAAGGACGTGCTCTACGGCCTGCGACTCGCCGACAAGCTGGGCCAGGCGACGCCGTTCGGCAACGCCGCCCGCGACGCGTTCCAGAAGCTCCGCGACCAGGGCCTTGAAGAGCTCAACGAAAGCAAGGTCATCGACGTGCTTCGCTCGTAAACCGCGGCGGCGGCACGCGTCGCCAGCCCCGGGCTTGGCGCTTGCCTAGGCCCGGCCGAGGCCGTAAACCATAGGGCAAAACGCCAGCAAAACCGCCGACGACGGAGGATTTCCCATGGACGCCAAGGTTTTCGACAAGGCCAGACTGCCCAGCCGGCACGTCACCGAAGGGCCGGCACGCGCCCCTCACCGCTCGTTCCTGTACGCCATGGGGCTGACGGAAGAGGAAATCCACCGGCCGCTGGTCGGCGTCGTCACCTGCTGGAACGAAACCGCGCCCTGCAACATCACCCTGCGCCGCCAGGCGGCGGTGGCCAAAGAAGGCGTCGATTCCGCCGGCGGCACGCCGCGCGAGTTCACCACCATCACCGTTACGGACGGCATCGCCATGGGGCATCAGGGCATGAAGTCGTCGCTGGTCAGCCGCGATCTGATCGCCGACTCCGTCGAGCTCACCATGCGCGGCCACTGCTACGACGCCATGGTCGGCATCGCCGGCTGCGACAAGTCGCTGCCGGGGCTGATGATGGCGATGGTGCGGCTCAACGTGCCCAGCGTATTCATGTACGGCGGCACCATCTTGCCCGGCCGCTTCCGCGGCCGCGACGTCACCGTGGTCGATGTCTACGAGGCGGTTGGCCAGCACAATGCCGGCAACATGGACGACGCGACGCTGCACGAGCTGGAATGCGTCGCCTGCCCGTCCGGCGGCTCGTGCGGCGGCCAGTTCACCGCCAATACCATGGCCTGCGTGTCCGAGGCCATCGGCCTCGCCATCCCCGGCTCGGCCGGCACGCCGGCGGTCTACGAGTCGCGCGACGCCTACGCGCGGGCTTCCGGCGAGGCGGTGATGAAGCTGCTGGCGCTTGGCATCCGGCCGCGCGACATCGTGACCCGCAAGGCGTTGGAAAACGCCGCCGTCGTCGTCGCCGCCACCGGCGGCTCGACCAACGGCGGCCTGCACCTGCCGGCGATCGCCCACGAGGCCGGAATCGAGTTCGACCTCCTGGACGTTTGCAAGATCTTCAAGAAGACGCCCTACATCGCCGACCTCAAGCCCAGCGGCAAATATGTCGCCAAGGACATGCACGAGGCCGGCGGCGTGCCGGCGCTGATCAAGACGCTGCTCGACGCCGGCTTCATCCACGGCGATTGCATGACGGTCACCGGCAAGACGGTGGCCGAAAACCTCAAGGGCGTGGTACTGCGCACCGACCAGGACGTCATCCGTCCGGCGACCAAGCCGTTGTCGCCGACCGGCGGCGTGGTGGGCCTGCGCGGCAACCTGGCCCCCGACGGCGCCATCGTCAAAGTCGCCGGCATGAAGTCGCTCAAGCACTCCGGCCCGGCGCGCATTTTCGAGTGCGAGGAGAACTGCTTCGAGGCCGTGGTCAAGCGCAAGTACAAGGAAGGCGACGTGCTGGTGATCCGCTACGAAGGACCGAAGGGCGGTCCCGGCATGCGCGAAATGCTGTCGACGACGGCCGCCCTCTACGGCCAGGGCATGGGCGACAAGGTGGCGCTGATCACCGACGGACGGTTCTCCGGCGGCACCCGCGGCTTCTGCGTCGGCCACGTCAGTCCCGAGGCGGCGACCGGCGGGCCGATCGGACTCTTGAAGGACGGCGACACGATCACCATCGACGCCGTGGCCGGCACCATCGAGGTGGCGCTCTCAGACGAGCAGTTGAAGAAACGACGCAAGGCCTGGAAGCCGCGGCAGAACGATTACCAGTCGGGCGCGTTGTGGCGCTACGCCCAGACCGTGGGCGAAGCCTCGAAGGGCGCGGTCACCCACCCGGGCGCCGCGGGCGAAACCCACGTCTACGCGGAAATCTAGCGCCGCGTCGCGTACCTTCTCCGGGGAGACAGTCGATGAGCGCACCGCAGAGCCCGGTCGACCACCGCCAGCACGACCGCAAGGACGTGCTCTTCGCGGCGCACCTGATCTCGGGCGACGCTAACGTCGAGTGCGAAATCATCAACATCTCGTTCGGCGGCGCGCAAATCCGCTTGCGCAGGACGCTGACCAGGGGCCAGATCGTCGTCCTCGACATCGATCCGTTCGGCAAGTTCGAGATCGAGGTCCGCTGGTTCGACAACGGCGAGGCCGGCGTCAAGTTCAAGGACGACCCCGCCAAGGTCAGCGAACTGGTGATGGCCATCGCCACCTACGCCTGACGCCAGGCCGCTGATCGGGGCTTGATCGGGTGTCGTGACAGCCGGTTTCTAGCCGGCCACGCGGGCGACGTCCTTGATCTTCTTCTTCAGCGACTTTTCCTCTTTCTCGAGCTGATGCTCGAGCTGCTTGATGCGGCGATTGAGGTTCTCGACCCGGGCCAAGGCCTCGCGGCGCTTCTTCGCCTGGCGGCGCTTGCTCCAGTTGCGGAACCGCCATTCGCCGGCAACGCCCATCAGGAACAGGCCGGCGACCAGACACACCAGGCCGCCGGCCAGGTAGGCGACCTTGTGCAGGCTGACGGCGGTGCCCCAAAAGCCGACGGTGACCAGCGCCGCGGCGAAGGTGAACAGCAACCGCTTGGTGATCACGTCGTCCTTCTGGCTCTTGGCCTCGGCCTCGGCGATGGCGTTGGCGATCTCGACCTTGGCCATCGCCTGCCAGAGCTTGAACGACATGCCCTCGTCGATCTTGCGGCCGTCGCGGATGAACTGCTCGAGGCGCAGGATCACGAACTCGGCGCGTTCCTCGGGCGTCGGATTGTCGGTGAGTTCGGGAACTTTGAATTCCTCGTCGCTCACCGGACGGTCCGCGTGTGCCGAATCCATGCCTGACACCCTGGTCGTCATTCCCGCAAATCTCGGCTCAATTAGACCGGCTGGCCGTTACGAATTGGTTAGCGACGTGTCGTTTCCGTCGTGGCCGGACGGTCACGGCTTCGCCGCCAGCAGCCTTTCCGCGTTCTTGTAGGCGATCTTCTCGGCCGCCTCGCGCGGCAGCTTGCCGAGCCATGCCCGGTGCTCGGCGATCAGCAGTTCATAGCCGTGCCAGCGGCCGACTTCCCAGGTGTCGGTGCCGACGACGAACCGGTCGGCGTGACGGATCAACACCTTCTCCCAATCCGGGTCGAGCGCGTCGCCGGGCATGATGTCGCGGGCCCGGTACGACAGCTCCGCCCACAGGTTGGCGTGTTGATCGAGCATCTGCCCGACCACCGGCGCCGAATCCGAAAAACCGGCGTGAGCCCAGATGATCTTGAGATCGGGTCGCTTGTCGAACAGCGCCCGCACCACGGCGGCGTCCGAGTGGGTGTGAAAATAAAGGTTTCGCGACGCGGCCAATGCGAGAAATCCCTCCATCGCCGGCGTCCTCACGTCGTCGGGGCGGAGGATATGGATTTCACCGAACACGCGGTGGATGTTCTTTTCGGCCAGCCGCTTGGCGCTGTAGGCGAGGACGCCGCCCTTGACGAACCAGCCGCTGAGGTCGCCGGAACTTTCGTAGGGGCGATAGCCGGGGACGAAGCGTTGCGGCGCGGTGGCGTGCAACTTCAGCGTGCCGTCGTCGGGCGTCGACGACACCAGGGCCCTGGTGACGCCGGCCTTGTTCATCTTGGCGATCACCTGGTCGGGCGGAACCGCGTCCCAGGCGGCGCGCGAATAGTGCATGTGGACGTCGAAGATCGGCAGTTGCTGCGCGTGGACGGACGCCCACCCAAAACCCGAAACCAGCGCGATCACCAGGAACGACAGCGGCCTCATGGCAGCGAGCATAACCGACCCGGCACCCCGCTCCAATCCCCGGCCGGAAAGCCGCGAGAGTTTAAGATTTTCCGCCGGGAGCGCGGTCGCCGACGATATGCACGTCCCGCTGCGGGAACGGGATCGTATAGCCCGCCGCCTCGAGCCCGACCTTGGCCGCCTTGGTGAGGTCGTACACGGTCGCCCAGTAGTCGTCGCCCTTGGTCCAGCAGCGCATGTCGAGGACCACGGCGCTGTCGCCCAACTCCTTGACCAGCACTTTCGGTCCCGGATCGCCGAGAATGCGTTGATCGCCCTTCATCAAGCCCAACAACACCCCCTGCGCGCCCGCGACGTCGTCGCCGTAGCCGATGCCGACCAGGATGTCGAGGCGCCGCGTCGGGTTGCGGCTGTAGTTGGTGATAGTATTGGTCCAGATCTTGGAATTCGGCACCAGCCGACACAGCCCGTCGTAGGTCGTCAGCTCGGTGTTGAATATGCCGATCTCGACCACGGTTCCGGCGTCGCCGCCGGCATCGACGTAGTCGCCGATGTTGAAGGGGCGCAGGATCAGCAGCATCACGCCGGCGGCGACGTTTGCCAGCGTCCCCTGCAGCGCCAGGCCGATCGCCAGGCCGGCGGCGCCGAGGACGGCGATGATGCTGGTGGTCTGGACGCCGAACTGGTTGAGGACCGCCACCAGGACGAAGATGATGATGATCCACCACACCAGCCTGGTGACGAACGGCTTCAGGGTGTGGTCCATCCACGGCAACCGCGCCAGTCCCCGCCCCACCATCCGCTGCGCCCAATTGGCCACGGTCCAGCCGATGACCAGCAGCAAGACGGCGCCGAGTATCTCGACGCCATAGGTGAGGACCGCGTCGAACGCGCTCGAGATCATCTGCTCGGTGCCCGGATCCAGGAAGGTGGACGACTTGTTTTCCATCAGCGATCGGTCCTAAGAGGAAAGCCGTCGTTGGCGCCGGTGTTATCGTGCCGCCATCAGGCGTTGATGGGCTTCGTTCATTTTCGCGCGGGCGTGCCGCGCGTCCGCAAGCCGCTCACGTTCCGTTTCGACCACAGCTTCCGGTGCATTGGCAATAAATTTCTCGTTCGCCAGCTTCTTCTCGAATCTGCGGACTTCGCCATCCAGCTTGGCGATTTCCTTTTCGATTCGGGCCTGGGCGCTGGCGATGTCGATGACCTCCGCGATGGGCAGCACGACGGTCGCCCCGCCGACCACCAACTGCACCGATCCCTTGGGCGCCTGGCCGTCGAGAGGCATGATTTGCTCCAGGCGACCGAGCTTCTTGATCTGCTCCGCGTGGCTGTTGAGCCATTTCACGTGCTTCTTCTCGGCGTCCCGATACATTAGGGGTATCCGCGCCGCTGGCGGGACCTCGAGCTCGGTGCGGACCGATCGCACCTCCGAGACCAGACTGACAACCCAGTCCATCTCTCTGCTCGCCCCCGGGTTCGGCTTGACGCCGGCGTAATCGGGCCACGCGGCGGAGATCAGCGCGGTTGCGCGCGGCGCGCCCAATTGCCGCCACAGCTCCTCGGTAACGAAGGGCATGAAGGGATGCAAAAGAAGCAGTATCTGGTCGAGCGCCCAGGCGGTTGCGGCCCGGGTTTCCTGCGCCCACTTGGGGCGGTCGCTCTCCAGGAGGGGTTTGGTGAACTCGAGATACCAGTCGCAGAATGTGCCCCACGTGAAGTGGTAGAGAATCGATGCTGCCTCGTTGAACTTGTAGGCCTCCAAGGCAGCCTCCACGTCGGAGCCCAATTCCTTGATCTTATGTGCGATCCACCTGTTGACTGTAAGCCGGCACCCGTTGGGGTCGAACCCGGCCACCGGCCGGCATTCGTTCAACTGGCAGAAGCGGGCGGCGTTCCACAGCTTGGTGGCGAAGTTGCGATACCCCTCGACGCGAGACTCGGCGAGCTTGACGTCGCGGCCCTGGACGGCGAGCGCGGTCAGG
>Ga0209399_10001548_pt1 | contig 11874 bp, 11 predicted proteins | sample OV2TP3_FD_184130 | JGI IMG/M metagenome (GOLD analysis project Ga0209399, IMG submission 184130) | Hot spring microbial communities from Beatty, Nevada to study Microbial Dark Matter (Phase II) - OV2 TP3 (SPAdes) (version 3) | ecosystem: Environmental > Aquatic > Thermal springs > Hot (42-90C) ... | reverse complement strand
TTTTACCAAAGCGCATCAACTTGTTTGCCAAACGCTCAATAACATTAACATCTGCCTTCCCGAACCTCTTGTGCTCATGCCTTCCAAAGGTTGTTGGCATTATAGTTGGCTTTAAAGAAAGAACCTTCTGCAGTCCAGGATCGTTAACCTTTACCTGTGTAAAGTCCCATTTTCTAAACAATGCAAGATTTGGCGCAGATTTGCTCATGATCATCGCCTAGGTTTCTCTTTCCTACCCAAAACAAGTTCCTTCAGGGAAACATCGTTTACTTTAAAGACCTGCCATCTAACACCAGGTATGTCGCCCATAGCGCCGCCCATCGAGCCACCTATGCCCTCTACCATAACTTCGTCATGTTCATCAACATAGTTAAGGGCACCATCTTTAGGCAGGAATGCTGTAACGGTCTTACCATTCTTGATCAATTGCACTCTAACACACTTTCTAACCGCGGAGTTTGGTTGCTTCGATTCAACACCAACTTTTTCCAAAACAATACCTTTTGCTTGAGGAGACCCTTCCAATGGGTTCGCCTTCTTGTCAAGCATAAGCATCTTTCTGTTGTAATACTTGTTTGACCATCGAAGCCTACCCCTCTTCTGCTTTAAAACACGTCCAGCAAAGAGTCCTAACGGAGACTTTCTAGCCAAAACATCACCTTGGAATCTGCTCTGGGCTTACAATTAGCACATTGGATATTTGGAAGTATCGCTTTGCGAGAAGTCTAGCTTTCTCTGCATTCCTCCCCTCTCTCCCAACAACAACACCCTTCTTCTTTTGATCAACTACTGCAACTGCAACCTTGGTACCGTCATCTTTCTCATTAATCTTAACATCTAAAACCAAATTTGTGCCCAACATATTTCTAACAAATTCCGCAAGATCATTAGAATATTCAACGAGCTCGATCTTCTTGCCAACTACGCCCTGCAAGGTCTTTATCGTTGCTCCGTTCTTTCCAATTGCAAGGCCCATCTCGCCCTTACTAACAACGAATATTACTCTATCGAGTTTTTCATCGATTACACAATCCCTAGCAGTTGCCCCTGTTACACTCTGGAAGAGTGACATTAACTGCAACTCGCCCGATGTTAACTTTATTTCAGTCATTTTGCTTCTCCGTTACGAACACACGCATACCAGTAAAGCCTCATTTAAATCTTAATATTACTATCATATTATAATCTAGTAAATTTTCTAAACATAAGAAGTATCATTATTATTGGCAACACCAGCATCGCAATGATAAGTGGAAGCAGTGTTATCATATCTGCAGAGCCCCAAGCAAATACAAATGGAAACGGGAAAATGTATATGAACCCCCCGGGCTGTTGTTGCGGCGTCGAGTCAGAGGCAAATGGAGTAGACATGATTAAAATCATGCCGATTATTATTACTGCAATGCCAGCAATGAAAAGTTGCATATTTACCATCTTCTTCAAAGGCGCGTAGCCGATCTTCATACCCTCAATTTTGTCTTCATTTGCGAATTTGCAGTTTCTACATAATAACCCATTCTCATCTATACAAGATGAGCATACACTGTTGCCACATCTGTGGCATGTATGATCTGCCATTCTTGCATTACATACAGTACATCTGTCATTCATAACATAAACACCAGCGCAACCATAAGCGCTAAGAACAGCAATGGGATCAGAAATATCAGTTTGTTCTTGCCTCCCCAAACTATAGGAATTGGGCCAAGCAATATTATTCCAGTAGAACCATTATGCTTCGGCTTGATAGAGAGCATTAGCATGACAAGTCCTAACATTATCAATGCTGAGCCCAAGAACAGTAGATATTGCTGCTCGATCATCATTGACTACTTGGTGTTTCTTCCTTATTAATTTCTTCTAGCACTGAAGATATATCAGAATCGTTTGCCGCATCAATCGAGATTACCGAAATTCTGAAGGGTTTATTGCACAATCTTCCTAGCTCTACCGACGTGTCACTAAAATTGTAAATAGGTACATGCATTGAACTTGCAGTTTCTTCGATCTTCTTTTTTATATCGGCAGCAAGTGAGCTTGAGCAAACAATTAACTTTGAACTCTTAGCAGAGTGCAGCACTTCCTTTCTTCCTATCTTGCAATTGTTGCTCGACATAGCGTCCTTGATAACTTTTGCAAGCATCTTACTCATTTTCATCAACCTTCATGTACAGATCTACCATACCAGTACCAACAGGAATTGTAGAACCAACTATCACGTTTTCTGTCACTCCTTTAAGAGCTTCAACTTCGCCCTTCAATGCTGCCTGTGCTATAGTTGGAACAGTAATTTCAAAGGCTGCCCTTGCAAGAACACTTGTTTTTGTACCAGCGATACCATGCCTTCCGATCTGTTGCAGGTAACCCTTAGATGTCATAAGATCCGCAACCAGCATGATATGTCTCATGTCAACCTCTAGACCCTGCTCTTCCAGTGTATTCGTGATCTCTTTTATCAGGGCAGTTCTTGCAGCCTCTATGCCAAGCGTACCAGCAACTTCATAAACGTTGTTAGTTACCGTTCTAGTTGGATCAACGCCCTCCACGTTTAACACTTTTTGTAGATTCGAACCAGCTGTCTGTATCATCCACTCTTCGCCTTGTTTTACTACAGTTACTCTCTCTATTTCTGGCACGCCTTTTATCCTAGTGCTAAGTATCTTGCTCTTTAATGTCATCAATGTCTGTGCATCCGTTGCAGTTGGGCTCTTCACGGTCAAAGTTGTTCCTTTTACACTTATGTCAAGTTTCTTCTTGGATGTCTTCAGCACACTACCTACCAGTTCCATGTCACATCCACGCTCCTGAAGTTTCTCCTTACTAAGAACCAACTTCAATGTTATGCTATAATCTGTCTCAGTTCTTTCAACAAGATCGTTTATCTTTGTAAATAGTATCTCCTTAGCGATCTCCAATGCCTTCTCCCTTGACGCACTGAAATCTGGATTAAGATAGATGTCCATAGTAGGTGTAACTGGTTTCTTCCTTGCATCAACAAGTTCGATCAGTCTAGGCAGGCCAAGTGTAACATTGCGTTCTTTCACACCAGCAAAGTGGAATGTTCTAAGCGTCATCTGTGTGCCAGGTTCGCCTATTGACTGTGCTGTAACAACACCGATGGCTTCACCAGGTTCAACACTAGCCCTGTCAAAAAGTTCGAGCGTGCGTTTGCAGACCTTCTCTACACCCTTCTTACTCAGTTTATTCTTCTTAAGTTCATCCTCTAGACCCTCTATTATCTTTGCATTCAATGTCTTTGTATACTCCCTAACAATTGCTTTGATCTCGGCATCAGTTGCCTTCTTACCTTCATCAACTACTGATTCTGATGCAACAAGCCTCTCAATGTTAACAACACTGCCATGATCACTCTTGGCAGGATCTATGCCATCTTCACCATAAAGGAACTGTATAATATTGCCATGAGGATCCCTAACTGTCTGGTCATATTCAATTTTAAGATGCTCAAGTGCATTGATCAGTCTTCTCTGCATGTAACCGCTTTGCTGTGTTCTAACAGCTGTATCTACAAGACCCTCTCTGCCACCCATTGCATGGAAGAAAAATTCCAACAGATTCAAACCATTTCTGTAGTTTGACTTCACAAAGCCTTTAGCATCTGGATTGGTTTCGTTCGGCAGGTAGTGCGGTAAAGCTCTATTGTGATAACCCTTCTCGATCCTCTTGCCTCGAATTGATTGCTGTCCAAGTGCCGCTGTCATTTGTCCAATGTTCAATGTGGATCCTCTAGCACCAGTCGATGCCATTATAACACCAGAATTTTCATCTGGAAATGCTCGGTCAGCAGCTCTTCCTGCTCTGTCCCTTGCTCTGGCAAGCTCGTTCACTATGTGAAGCTCAAGAGCCTCTTCTGCAGATAGACCTCTTGTTAATGCCAGCTTTCCTTCCTTATACTGCTTAATTAGTTCATACACTTTGTCATACGCGGCTTGAATTATGTCGCTTATCTCCTTCTTAGCACTGTCATGCAAGACAAGATCATCATATCCATAGGTAAACCCACGTTGCGTTATGAAAGTCTTCAACATTATAAGTATAGAGTTCAGGAAATTCCTTGCAGAGCTTGTTCCATAGTCCTTTGCGATCCTATGCAGGACGCTATCAGGTTCCTCGGCACCTATAGATGCTTTGTCAATAACCCCGCTGATAAGTTCTCCATTCTTTATTACAACATCTTTTGTCTCTCCTGTCTTCAAGCTCTTCAACCATTTTGATGTAATTGTGTAGTTGAAGTCCTTGGGGAAGAATAGCGAGAAGAGCTGTTTGCCAGAATAATACTTAACGCCTTCTCTGCTCTTCTCGGGTTTTGGCAATGAACCTCTGTAACCACCGATCAATGCCAAATTAGCAAACTCTTCCTTCGTTAGGTAAGTGTCATCCTTGGTGAGCAGGTACGCTGCAGTTATGAAGTCTCTTATGCCTCCAATTATTGGGCCACCGTATCTTGGCGATATCAGCTGGTCGTGAACCTGCATTAGAAGCATAGCCTCTGCTCTAGCCTCATTGCTCTGCGGAACGTGTAGGTTCATTTCATCGCCATCAAAGTCAGCATTATATGGTGGACATACAGCAGGGTGCAACCTGAAGGTTCTGTATGGCAGAACCCTAACGAAGTGGGCCATTATAGACATCCTATGGAGTGATGGTTGCCTGTTGAACATCACAATATCCCCATCAGACAGGTGCCTTTCAACTATATACCCAGGAGCGAGGGAATCGACAACTGGTTGTCTATCCGTAACATAGTCAAGCCTTATCTTTACTCCATCTGGCCTAATTATGTAATTAGCACCTGGAAAGTTGTTCGGTCCATTCAGTATCAACTGTTTTAACCTTGCGATATTCCATTCAGAAACAGTTTCAGGTATGGTAAGTTTCTTGGCAACATCTATAGGAACACCAACTTCAGATACGTCTAGATTAGGATCTGGTGATATCACGGTTCTGCTGGCAAAGTCCACACGCTTGCCAGAAAGGCTGCCCCTGAACCTTCCCTCCTTCCCCTTCAACCTCTGCGTTAAAGTCTTTAAAGGTCTTCCAGATCTATGGTGCGCCTGCGGTATTCCAGACACTTCGTTATCAAAGTATGTTGTAACGTGATACTGCAATAGATCCACAAGATCCTGCACGATCAATGGCGGTGTGCCAGCTTCCTTGCTCTCCTTCAACCTTTGATTTACCCTTATGATGTCAACGAGTTTGTGTGTAAGATCATCCTCAGATCTTATACCAGTCTCAAGTATTATCGATGGTCTAACAGTAACTGGTGGAACTGGCAGGACCTGCAGAACAAACCATTCTGGTCTAGCAGTCTTTGGGTCGTAACCTAGAAGGATCAGATCGTCGTCTGGAATATGTCCAAGTCTCTCTCTTATCGTGATTGGGAGTAGTCTGTTCTCCCCAACATCAGTCTTTTCTATGAACATCGTTGGTTTCGTAAATATAATTTCGTACTGTTGCTTCCCGCAGTGTGGGCATGTCTTGATCTTCTTCCCTTTTTCTATTATTTCTGCTCGTACATTCTCTATAGCAATGATCGCATATGCCTGCCTGCTTGTAAGTTTCGTCTTGTAAACTTCAAGTTCTTCCTGCGACAGCTTTATTCTATTGCATGACCTGCACGTGACCAAAAGTAACTTGTGTATATTGTCCACAAACGCTATATGCAGAACTGGCTCTGCAAGTTCGATATGACCAAAGTGCCCAGGACACTTTGCAGATGTGTTACCGCAAGTAGCGCACTTCTGGCCTGGTTCTAAAGTGCCTAAGCGGCTGTCCATCAAACCCCCTTGCACCGACATGCCATCCTCATCGTAGGTCTCTGGCGCGGTGATCTCTGCAACAGAATACTTCCTTATCTCGCTGGGAGACCATACCGAGAATTTTATACCACCAATTATCTTTACAGACTCTTCCATCATATCCTATACCTTATCCTTCACCAGCAATCTTGGAGCAACGTTAAGGCTCATCATTTCCTGCAGTAAAAGTTTGAAAGCATAAGCGATTACGATAGACGAAACTTTTGCCTTGTCACCGCAGACCTTGCAAACGTACCTTCTTTGTTTTATGTCGTAGAATGCAAGTAGGCCGCACCTCTCACAGATGTATATCTCTGCCTTATCCGACTCTTCCAGCAATCTGTCTTTAAGCATCATAGATGCACCGTATGCGATAAGACAGTCTCGCTCCATCTCTCCAAATCTGAGACCACCACCTCTAGCCCTTCCTTCTGTTGGCTGCTTTGTAAGCATCTGCACCTGCCCCCTTGCTCTAGAGTGTATCTTATCTGCAACCATATGATGCAGTTTCTGATAATATACAACACCTATGAATACATCAGCTGGAAACTTTCTGCCAGTCCTTCCGTCGTACATGGTTTCTTTCCCACTATACTTGAAACCATACTTTTCCAACACGTTTTTTACATCATCTACCTTGTCACCAACAAATGCAGAACCGTCTACCAGCTGTCCTCTTAAGGCGGCTGCCTTCCCCGTCACAGACTCCATGAACTGCCCGACAGTCATTCTTGATGGAAATGCATGTGGATTGATGATAACATCTGGAACCAGACCATCTTCCGTATATGGCATATCTTCATGGTCGACCAGCATTCCAACAACTCCCTTCTGTCCATGCCTAGATGCGAATTTGTCACCGATTTCTGGAATGCGCACATCCCTAACCCTAACCTTGAACATCTTACCCCCTTCAACTGATTGTGTCATCACCACGGTATCAACTACACCAATTTCAGATGGTCTTACACCAACACTTGTGTCTCTCCTGTAAGGTCCCTTAACTTCGAACTCCTTATATTCCTCCATGAACCTTGGAGGGCTCGTTCTTCCAATCAGTATATCACCACCAGTCACAACTGATTCATGCATTATGGCTCCATCGGGTTCCAACAACCTGTATGCCTTTTCTCCACGATAGCCTCTAATGTTGGCCTCGCTTGCGGGGATCTCAAAATTGTCTCTCATCCCTCCAGGGTACTGCTTTGCCTCTGCTTCATACACTCGATAGAAGAATGTCCTTCCCAAACCTCTGTCAACAGATGACTTGTTAAGCACAATAGCATCTTCGATGTTATAACCTTCGAATGGTAAGACAGCAACTATGCAGTTCTGCCCAGTTGGTCTCTCTTCCAGACCAAGCAATGATATTGCTCTTGTGTTTACCACGGGCACCTGCGGATAAAGCATAAAGTGCTGCCTTACATAGGTGCTGAAGTTCATAACTGGCGTAGAGAATCCTAGTGATTGCTTTGCCATAGCAGATTCGTATGTATTTCTTGGTGATTGATTATGTTCAGGATAAGGAATTATCGATGCTGCAACTCCAAGTATTGCAGATGGGAATATCTCTACATGGGTATGTTTCTTCATTACGCTTGCAGTATCAAGTGCAACATAGCAGTTCTCCTCTTCATTAGCATCGACAAGTTCGATTGTGCTCGTTTGTGCCCCCGTGCCCAGGAGATCGTGCCAAGACAGGAACTTCTTTGTGATCTTCTCTAGTATCTCTTCGTTGACCAACGGTTTGTCATCCTTAACAATGATTAGTGGTCTCAACACTCTGCCCGCATTGCAGTTGATGTATATCCTGCTAGTTGCATTAGCAATCTTTGGTGTGTAGAAGTAAACTCCTACATGTGGATGCAGTTTACCAGTTCGCCTTAACGATCTTAATGTTTTTGCAAGTTCGTCGCCGTTTTCTACATAACCAATCAGTCGTCCATCAACAAAGACTCTGCTTCCACTTTCCTTCAACTGGTCTTTTGCGTCGGTAACATACATCACGCCCAGCTCATAAAGCTTCTCTATAACTTCTGAGGTTGGAACACTAACAGATATAACAGCCGATAACGCTAGGTTCTTTACAAGACCACAGTTGGATCCTTCAGGTGTTTCATTCGGACATATCCTGCCAAAGTGTGTGGGGTGCAGGTCTCTTGCTTCGAAGTTAGGCTGGCTCCTGCTCAGGGGCGACTGGACCCTTCTTAAATGGCTTATCGTGGAAAGATAGTTTGTTCTATCAAGCAGTTGTGTAACACCAACTCTACCCCTCCCCCAGTTTCCAGTTGCGATCGCATTGTTGAGTTTATCGGTTATTATGCCAGGTCTGACAGCTGCCGCAACTGCACTTATTCCACGCTTCTGTCCAGAGCGTTCCAATTGATATTTCATATCCCTTATCAGGTTTCTAAAAGCGGTTCTGAACAGATCTGCGAGCATCTGTCCAGCAAACTTGACCACTTTATTTCCATAATGATCTTTATCATCGGGATCGACCCAACCTAATTTTAACTCCATCAACTTGCAGGCAGATTCTCCTAAGAAGAGCGCCTTTTCCAGCCTGTTCTCTTGGCTCTTGCCAAGATGAGGCAACAAACCCCAATCAAGCAAGGTTTCTGCCCTTTTGATCTGGAACTCTTCCAGCATGCCAGGAGCGATCCTTTTGCTTATGTAGACAATAGCATCCTTGCTTGTTGAAACCTCGCCAGCCTTTTCAAACGACGGCTCCAGTTCGTCTTGAATAGCTGGCTTTAGCGATACAGCATCAGCGATCTCCTTGTCTGATTCCAACCCTAATGCACGCATGAGTGTTACCAATGGAATATCAACTGGAGAACCAGGGATCTTTGCTGCTATCGAGCCTTCCTGTCTCATAATCAGCTCAAGTTTTGCTCGATAACCAACGATCGACGAATATACCTTCGCCTTGTAAACTAGAGCTCCACTAGTTTCTTCATGGTCAACTATTATCTTGTTGTACGAAAGATCTTCAAGCCCAACTATAACCCGTTCGGATCCGTTAATTATGAAGTAACCTCCAGGGTCTCTTGGATCTTCGCCAAATTCTACAAGTTTATTTTCTGGCAGGTTATGCAAGATACAGGCATTAGACTTTACCATGACAGGCATATCGCCTATGTGTATGAACTTTGACTCAAGGATCTTGCTATCTTCAACAACACTACACTCTAACATTATCGGTGCCCCATAGGTTAGATTTCGTAATCTAGCTTCCATAGGCGCAACATGTGTCACAGATCCGTCAAGTTCCATTATCCTAGGTTGCTGCAGTTTTAGCTTGCCAAGCTTTATCTTGTATGGATACTCTGCTGTCTCTATCTCCACTTCGTTGACTTCGTCTATTATGCTTTGAAATCCTCGTTCTATGAATTCGTTGTAAGAATTTAGGTGCTGTCTTGCAACGCCTTCCCTTCGTAGAGTATCGTAGATTATTGGCCACATATCTAGGCCGTTCTTCGCCACATTTATCCCTCCACTACATACCTGTAATAGATGCTCTCTCCCGCAGTAGGACTCTTTCTTGTTATCTTAATAATATCACCAGGTTTTGCACCCAAATCTCTTAAAGCTGGGTCGCTCAAGAATATGAAGGGCAACTGCGCATGTTTAGTATTATACTTGACCAGAACCTCATCGGCCTCTTTCTTTGGCAGTATCTCATGTTTAGGTACATATACATGTTTCAGAACATCGAGATTCTCCTTCGACTTATCGGACACAACTATAACCCCCTAATAATAGCATCTGCTGACAAACAATTCATGAGATTCGAACCCAAACTTATAGTGTACTTTAAGGTTATTATATAAATCTTGTGGAATCAATATCATAATTCATTGGATAAAATCTCCAAATCAAAGTTTGCGGCAATGATTGTAGCCAAATAATAAAAGGATATATAGTAAGAGGAATATAGGTCGGTGGAGCATGAATAATATGCGTTACGCAAGATACACTATAGTTGCTGTGCTGGTCGCATCGCTAATATCCGTAGTTCCGCAAGTTGCATATTCCCAAGCTGGAACATTGACAGTCAAGGTTGATAAAACAAGTTTTGGAGCAGGAGAAACCATAATGGTGACTGGAAGAGTGCCAGCTGTTATAGAGGGCGTGCCAGTTGCTATACAGGTATTCAATCCAAGAAATACAATGTACACAATAGGACAACCAACACCAAATATGGATGGAACGTATTCGTTTGAGTTCAAAGTAGGAGGCAAGCTGGGAATAAATGGCATATACCAAGTCAAAGCAACATACTCTGGGCAAAGTGTGCAAACAACATTTGAGTTTACTGGTGGAGAAGTAACAGGACCTCCAGCAGGTACAGTAAGAGTACAATTTGAAGACAATGTCTTCAATGTAAAGGCTTCCCTGTCAAATGGAAGCATACGAAGCATTGAAGTTGATCCAGACTTCACAAGCATAGTAATATCGGTGCGTACAACAGACCAAGATGGTGAGCTGAAGATAACATTACCAAGACAGCTGATAGATGCCAGAATAAATGGCGATGATGATGATTTCATTGTGCTTGTTGATGGCGAGGAAGCAGACTTTGAGGAGACAGATACAACTGCTACAGAGAGAACATTAACTATACCAGTCCCTGCAGGAGCTGAAGAAGTCGAGATCATAGGCACGCAAGTAATTCCTGAATTCGGCATTCTTGCAGCGCTTGCATTAGCAGCTGCTGTAGGCGCGATTGTAGTCATAAGCAGAAAGAACCAGATACTGAAGGTCTTGCCTCAGCATTAACCTCACTTTTTATTCTTTTGAGCATCATATACTGGAAAGTAAGAAAACATTTTTCTATAATGTCGTTCATATGCACATAAATTGCAGCATCTTGCAGTGGTTATACCAACATACAATGAGCACAAAAACCTACCTGTATTGATGAAGTCCCTAGAGGAAATTATTGGCAGTATAAGTATGAAATCATTTGTTGTGGTAGTAGATGATGATTCACCTGATGGCACTGGTATGATTGCAGAGCAACTTGGAAAACAGTATGGCAATATTTTTGTATTACATAGAGAAGGGAAGGCAGGACTTGGCTCTGCGTATAAAGATGGTTTCAAATATGCGCTTGAAAGGTTTGACCCAACGGTAATTGTTCAGATGGATGCAGATAATTCTCATGATCCGAAATACATACCAAGTATGGTTAAGATGATTGCAAAAGGTAATGATGTTGTTATTGGAAGCAGGCGTGTTGATGATGGCACAGTAGTTGGCTGGGGATATTATAGAAGGTCTATAAGTTCAACAGCAAATGCTGTAGCTAGGTTAATGTGCGACTTGGATGTAAAGGATGTTACAAGCGGATACAGAGCTTACAATGCAAGTTGTTTGCGACGTGTAGATATTGGTGCAATACGGTCAGATGGTTATGCATTTCAGATAGAAGTACTTTGCATGCTAAAACAGCTTGGTTGCAAGATCTGTGAGCTGCCAATAACCTTTGTTGACAGAAGAGAAGGAAGGTCGAAGCTTAATTCAAATGAAATATTTGAGTTCTTGGGCGTATGCACAAGACTTATGTTCAATCGATAAAATGTGTGTTGCTAGCACATGATATCAAGTGATTAGGTGCATTTGATAACAAAATTTAATTCATTGCAATTGGTTCTATAGCGGGATGGCAGATGAATACGATGTTGTCATAATCGGGGCTGGAGTTGCTGGGCTTACAGCCGCATTATACGCATCAAGGCAGAAGGTAAAGACACTTGTTATATCGCAGGACCTAGGAGGTCAGTTGAATCTAATTCCTAGGCTTGAAAACTACCCTGGATTCATGCTTACAAGTGGTGATCTCTTTGCAAGGACGCTTGAAAATCAGGTGAATACTTTTGGTGGTACAGTATTGTTCGATTTTGTTCAATCAGTAGAAGAAACTGAAGACAATAATTTCATGATTAAAACTCCTGTACGAGTTTAGGTGGTAGATTCAAACTCAAAGAGCATGATTCACAAAATGCAACTGTTTATTGCAAGGTGTTGATTGAAACCCTTGCTCATT
>Ga0209399_10001547_pt1 | contig 11878 bp, 9 predicted proteins | sample OV2TP3_FD_184130 | JGI IMG/M metagenome (GOLD analysis project Ga0209399, IMG submission 184130) | Hot spring microbial communities from Beatty, Nevada to study Microbial Dark Matter (Phase II) - OV2 TP3 (SPAdes) (version 3) | ecosystem: Environmental > Aquatic > Thermal springs > Hot (42-90C) ... | reverse complement strand
ATCCTGGCCACCAGCATGACTACCGGCAGGCCATCCGCTTCCGGGCGTGGTTTGAACGTCTCTGTATTCACGCCGGACCCCCGTATCAGCGTAACCTGCTCCGGATTCAAAAAACCCCCGGAAATCAACATTTCCCTATCATCCCGGTTTTGCAGAATCACATGGCTGTTCTTCCTGCGCAGGAGAAACCGCAACAGGGGAATAACCAGAATTCTCAAGGTACGGGCGGTCAGGCACTGCGAGGTGAATACGAAGCCGAGGCCGGTGAGGGCATTAACAATAAATGGGGAATTTGAATGATGATTCGATTTTCGCATAAGCAAAGCCACCATTGAGCCATACACCACGGGTTTAAGCGCTACGTGGTGAACTATTTCCGGTTGTTCCTTGCGGTATATCCTTGATATAGAAAGCAGTGCACTAACATCGCGCCAGGGTCGGCGCAATGAGCGAGGAAAACTGATGGGAATGAGTTTAAATCCTTCGCCCCGGATAACATCAGCATGTTCGTTTGTTTGCGTAACCACAATTACATCATGCCCGGCATTTTTTGTCGCACGCGCCAATGGCAGTCGGTGCGAGCAAAAATACCAGTCTTCAGTGACAAGATATAAAATATTCGCCATTTAATTCACTACAATTCGCTCAGCCTTGATGAGAAAAAGTAAAGGCGATAGTAATTGAATAAAACGGTGAGATTGCTTCGTTACTCTATTCCTCGCAATGACCCACTCTTTGTCATTGCGAGGGAGCCGCAGGCAACCAAAACCGCGAGCGCAGCATTCAGCCGCGAGCGCAGCGTGGCGGGTGGCAATCCACGCCGTTATTGCGGGGAGGACGGAGTCCGACACGGCAATCCGCACAGCGTTGCGAGGAGTAAAACGACGAAGCAATCTCACTTCCTTTTATACCCCACCGCACACCAGTACGGCACCTCATCACCGAAGCAGATATTCTCCAGTCCTGCTTTCCGCATCATCTGTTCAATCTGCTGCCGGCTAAACCTCTTTTCCAGCCGCGTACCAAAGCGGTCCAGCGCATCTGTGCGCATGGTATAGAAACTGTGCCCGCGGTAGGCGGAAAGTGGAAAAGCAGCCACATTCATCCCCCACTTCTCCAGAAGGCGCGAGGACCGGGCCAGGGGATAATAAACAGTAATCGCGATCACCTAGCTCACCAGATACCGGCCGCCATACGGCAAGCGGGATACGACATGCCTTACGGCGTCACTGATTTTCCAAAGCCAGAGAAACCAGAAGGGGCGGTTGTCGAACGCATAATAAATGTATATCAGCAGCGGCGCGCCCGGCCTTAGCAGCCGCACCAGCGCCTTCAGAGCCTGCTGTGTGTCCAGGATATGATGCAAAACCCCCAGGCAATAACCGAAATCCATTGACGCTTCAGGAAACAGCGCATCATTTATCGCCGCATGATGAAATTCACAGTTATGAAACTCCCTGAGATTCCTTCTGGCCACGGCGAGTGCCTCACCGCTTGCATCCAGACAATGCAATTTGCCAATCCTGGGCGCCACCAGCCTTGCCCAGCGGCCGCTCCCGCAACCGGCATCAAAACCCACCGCGTTATCCGGCAGCGATTCCCACGGGAAAATACGAAAGTACCTTTCAAACTGTGCCTGCAATTCCTCCATGCTTAATCCCGACTGATCGAACCGGCTCCATTCATCGCCAAAACCGGAGACTGTGGCAGGATCCTGGTTATGTAATACAGACTGATTTTTCATTAAATTGACTATCCTACTCTGTCATTGCGAGCTTCCGAATGAAGCGCGGCAATCCCACAGATTCAACACAAAGATCACCACGGCGCCTCTGGCGCATCGTGATGACGCATTCGCGTCAAATTGCTTCGGCCTTCGGCCTCGCAATGACTTCTCTATATGTCATTGCGGGGAGGACGCAGTCTGACGCAGCAATCCTGTCTTACATCCATCGTTCCAGCCAGGCCTGGAACATCAGGACATCCCACAGGTGGTATTGCCAGTTTCTGCGCCCGGACAGATGTTCCTCCCATTTCTGTTTGACAGGCGCGTAATTCAGATAGCCCTGTGCCGCAATTCTGTTTCTGTCCAGCAGGGTTTCTGCCCAGTCACGCAGCGGGCCGCGCAGCCATGCACCTATCGGCAGGGCAAATCCCATCTTGGGCCGCTCCAGAAATTCTTCCGGCACATATTTGGAGAGTATCCGGCGTAATATCCACTTGCCCTGCCCGTTCCTCACCTTCATTTGCAATGGCAGTTTCCAGGCATGTTCAACAAGACGATGATCAAGAAACGGGGTGCGCGCTTCCAGCGATACCGCCATGGTGGCGCGGTCTACCTTGGTCAGAATATCATCCGGAAGGTAGGTTGCCGTATCAAGCAATTGCATTTGCTCCAGAACTGTCTTTATCCCCGCTATTTCAGCGTCCTTCAGTGTTAATGCATCAGGTTCCACTGCGCCGATGACTATGTCTTCCGGCCTCTGCCAGTGACTGACCAGCTTCCGGTAGGTCTCCGCTTTTTCCACACCGAGTACATCTGCCAGCTTGTACAATTTATCCCCCAGCTCCGGCATCCTGAACCGCCGCAATAAATATCCAGACAACCTGTTCCAGGCATCAGGAGGCACACTGGTGATAATACTGGCCAGAGATCTTTTTGCAAACGATGGCAGCAAATTCAGGCATTGCATCAATTTATCCGCATAAAGATAACGGTTATAACCCGCATAAACCTCATCTCCGCCATCGCCGCTCAGGGCTACTGTTACGTGCCGCCGGGTCAGTCCTGCAACCAGATAAGTAGGAATCTGCGAGGAATCCGAGAATGGTTCATCATAAATCTGTGGCAGTTTTGGTATGACTGCCAGCGCATCCTCAGGCGATACATAAAATTCCGTATGGTCGGTACCCAGATGCCGTGCAATCTTTCCGGCATGACCGGCTTCATTAAATTCATCTTCACCAAAACCGATGGAAAATGTCCTTACCCTCCCGCCTGAATTCTTCTGCATCAATGCCACGATCGTGGAGGAATCAATCCCGCCGGACAGAAAAGCACCCAGTGGAACATCAGCAATCATGCGGCAGGTTACAGCTTCTTCCAGCAGGTCTTCAGTCTCCCTTATCCACTCCTCTTCCGGGATCGGCTTCCTGTCACGGACGGCAGCAGGTACGATGTCCAGAAGATTCCAGTAACTTTTCACTTCCGGTTTGTGCCCAGGAACGAGAGTCAGCAGGGACCCGGGCGGCAGCTTGTAAATACCCCTGTAGATGCTGCGTGGTGCGGCGATATAGTTGTAGCGCATGAAAGTTGCAAGTGCCTCACGGTCAATCTCGGGATGCCAGCCCGGATGAGCACGTAGTGCTTTTAATTCTGATCCAAATAAAAAAAGGCCATTAAAATGGCCCCAGTACAGTGGTTTTTTACCTAATCTGTCTCTAGCTAGATAAAGCTTATTTTCTTTTCTATCCCACAAAGCAAAAGCAAACATTCCTATAAACTTTTTTATGGAATTTACCAATCCCCAAAATTCCATTGCCTCCAGAATGACCTCAGTATCAGAGGCCCCGCGCCAATTAATACGAATCTGTTTATTCAATTCATTTCTGAGCTCGGCATAATTATATATTTCCCCATTAAAAGTAATCACATATCTTCCGGAGTTTGACTGCATAGGCTGATCGCCGCTCTCAGTTAAATCTATAACACTAAGTCGGCGATGCCCTAAAAATACACCTTGCTCCTTATCGAACCACACTCCTGAATTGTCTGGTCCTCTGCGTCTAAGAGTTGAGCTCATTTCCTTAATGAGATATTGTGGATCTGAATATTCAGCGGCTGATACTAAACCTGCAATACCGCACATAATAAATGCTTAATGTTTTTTAATGCCTATGTAATTGAAATGCGAAAAAGTTTCCTTGCAGCTTCATTCCTCGGTTCCAGATGATGGAAGGCCTGTTCCATCCATATAAAATCAAAATAATTGTCCAGGTTCATATCAAAAAGTGAGCAGACCCCGTTTCATAGCAAAGCCCTCGCCCGAACCCCGGGAACAGTTGCAATCCCGCCGAGCCGGATCACAATTCAGGATCGGCACAAAACGATTTTCCTATCCTTCGATTCAATCTGGCCAGAACATGCTCTAGGTTGCGTCCGCGGCGACGCACCTGCCTTCTACGACCGCCGCATGATGCCGGACGGCCCTGCCCAAGGTCCGCGGCCGGCGGCGAGCGGTTGCTCCAATTGGCCAATATTGCGACGATTCGTGCCGCCGCGCGTCCATCGCCATAAGGGTTGTGTGCGACGCTCATCTGCCGGTAGGCATCGGCGTCTTCAAGGAGGGTCTCCACTCCCCTGACGATTGCCGCAACGTCCGTTCCGACCAGTTTGGCCGTGCCTGCCTCCACCCCCTCGGGACGCTCTGTTGTCTCGCGCATGACAAGGACTGGCTTGCCAAGCGAGGGGGCCTCCTCCTGAATTCCGCCGGAATCCGTGAGGACCAGGTGCGACCGGCTCATTAGATAAACGAAGGGTAGATAGCCGAGCGGCTCGATCAGATGGATGTTGCCGATCCCGGACAGAAGCCGCCACACGGGTTTTTGCACGTTCGGATTGAAATGCACCGGATAGACCAATTCGAGATCGCGATATTTTCCAGCAATCTTGGCCAGAGCCAGACAGATGCGTTCAAATCCGGGACCAAAGCTTTCGCGCCTGTGGCCTGTAACCAGCAGGATGCGTTTGCCGGGTCGAAGAAAGGCAAACTGCCGTTCGAGTTCTGCTTGCAGAGAAACGTCAGCGTTGATGCGCTCCACCACGGAGAGGAGCGCATCGATGACCGTATTTCCGGTGACGTGCACCGTTTGAGGCGGGACGCACTCGGCGAGAAGGTTTTGGCGCGCGCGTTCCGTCGGTGCGAAATGCATGGCAGCAAGCGCGCTTGTCAGCTTTCGATTGGCTTCCTCCGGCCAGGGCGCATAGAGATTGCCGGTGCGCAGCCCCGCCTCGACATGCGCGACCGGGATGCAGTGATAGAAGCTTGCAAGAGTCGTGGCGAGTGTTGTGGAAGTGTCGCCTTGGACCAGCGTGATATCCGGACGGTACTGCGCGAAAACCTCCCTCATGGCCAGAAGAACGGCAGAGGTGACGTCCGTCAAATCCTGACCCGAGGTCATGATGTTGAGATCGAAATCCGGAGACAGTCCGAACAGGCCGAGGACTTGATCCAGCATCTGCCGGTGCTGCGCCGTCACGCATAGACGCAGCTCGAACCGGGGATCAGTCCAAAGCGCGGTTGCCAACGGCGCCATCTTGATGGCCTCCGGCCGGGTCCCAATCACGCACAAGCACCTACTTGCCATGCTGCCCTTTTCCATGCCATACACTCGCGCCGCGGCGACAGGCCCGACGCAAATGACACGCCAGAGCGGACGACTGTCCCACCACCCCTTTGGCCGTTACCGGTATCTCAAAAAGTTTGAAGGCGTCGCCAATGACCGAATTTCACGCGTCGCACTACGAGGAATGCGCCGCCACCAATTTGGTGCGCCCGCCATTATCACCTGATTGCACAAGCGGGTCGGAGCGCCCGGCGGTTTCCCGACCCACTGTAGCGAATTCAGGCGCTGCTGCAGCGTTCGGAACTCGACGACGCATGGGCCGAGAAGTCGTACACCGCTTTCAGCGCTGCTCTCATATTTTTGCGCTCAACCTTATCAGAAGGTCGTCAGGCAGCACGATGGCGCACGTCAATTGGCCGCGATCACGCTTCTAACGAGCTCGCCAAACCTCTTCGCCACCGTGGGAACTGCATAAGTCGACCGTGCGTCGGGTGTCCCCCAGGAGGCGCGCCGATGCTGTCGGACATACGTCAATGCAGACGATAAGACGGCGGCAATTTCCGCTGGGTTGCTCGGTTCGGCAACCCAACCACCCAATTCGCGGATAATTCGGGATGCTGTCCCGGGCGGCGTGATACCGAGGATCGGTCGACCGGCGCCAATGTAGTCCACAAGTTTGCTCGGCAAGAATGCGCTCTGCTTAAAGGCCCCGTCGATATTGAGCAGCATGTCCGCCGAACGCATCAGTGCCAGGGAGGACTGATAATCGACTGGCGGCAGCACCCGCAGAATGCCGTGCGGCAGCGTTTTCGGGATGGCGTTCCTCTGAAATTTCGATGGCATCGAACCGATCAACTCTACGCGAACGTCGTCCAATTGTTCCGGTTCCTGGCGCAGAAGGATGGCGAGGGCCTGAAGCAGCGGTTGCGGGCTGCGAGCGCCATAGAAATTGCCCAACGAGCGCAGCACGAGCGGCCCATTCGGCTGCAGCTGCGTTGCCGGATACAGAGCCGGCTCAAAGGCATGAGGTATTTCGAAAGCCTTGGCGCGATAGGCAGACCGCGTTCCGGACAGCACAAGGTCGATCGTTTCCCGGGACGTAAATGACAAAGCATCTGCCGCCCGGTACACCTGGGCTTCAAGATACCGGTTGTAGGGTCGAAGTGTGCTAAGCAAAAACGGATTGTCGGCCCAGGGATCGCTGAAATGCGCAATCCAGGGCAGACGCGGGAATCGCCGCTTCAGCTCCAGACCGACAAGATGGATCGCATGCCACTGTGATCCGGTCACCATGGCAACGCAATGTTGCGGTTCCAGTCGCATCGCCGCGGCAAGCGCCTTGCGGTTTATAATCTGGATCAGGCCAGGGGTCTGAAAAATTGCACCGATGCCGAGCGGCAAAAGCAATCTGAGAAATGGTGGCAGTTCGATGCGTTCGATACGGGAAAACCGCTCGCTGACATATCCATCGAGTGATGGGTCCACGCGGATTGCAATGCTGGTGGGCTGGAGACAGACCACGTCAACACTGTAATCGGGTAAGCTTCCCATGCGCTTGGCGCACACGAATGCCTCCGGCAACGCCGCCGGAGGGAAGGCATAGGACAAGAGGAGGAGCCTGGGCTTGTTCGGCATTCCGTCCCGGTTCACAACGAGGGGCGATCAAGCGATCCCGCGAAACGGCCCACGAGCTCGCGATATGTTGTCGGCTGCGCCAGCCGGGCGAGCTCGCGCACGGTCTCAAAGAATATCGGCTCGTCCGCGATGTGGCTCGGATCGGCGTAGAAATTGAGCAATCCCGGACCGCCGCGCAGGCGCTGCGCCAGGCGGACCGCATCCTCCCGATAGTCCATGGGACGGAGCGACCGGCCGGGCGCCGCAAAGCAGCTCCACGAGTCGAGGATGTCGAACGGCCGGCTGCCGCGGCCGGACACGGGAATCTCCAAAAGCCCGTACCTGCGAAACAGCGGCCCGTAGCAAAGGCCGAAGCCCGGTGTCGTCGAACTCGAAAAGACGTATCCAAGCCTGGTCAGCACGCGATGCAGGAACCTGAGCTGCGACTCGGTCTGGAACGTCCCGAAATGCGGCGTGCGGAAGCCGCGCGGCCTGCGGCCGATGATTTCGGCGACGGACCTGTCACCCTCGACGATGTCGGCCTCAACCGCATCGGCCGTCAATTCGTCATAAAACGAGCAACTCTTGTACGTGCCAGCCTCTTTGTCGAAGTACGTGTGCGGTTGATGCCCATGATTGAGAAATTCCGCGCCAGTCGCGGCGATGCATCGATAGACGGCGGCTCCGTCCCTGAGGTTTACCCCCGGCACGGCGTAGGCGGGGCAGATCCCCATGTCCAGCAAGTGCCCGTGCACGTCCTGCGCGGCCACAATATCGTTCTCGGTGTCGCAATCGAAGGACAGAATGAAGTACAGCCGGTCGAGCCCCGCGCGGCGGGCGCGCCGCCCATAGGCGTCCAGCAGGGTTGCGGCGCTCAGGCGCGACCACGCATAGCATCCTGCCAGCACCGGATTGCCGACGGCGATCTGCAGCTTGCGCAACAGTACCATGCTAGGCGTCGGCCGCTTGCCGCATGAAATTGCGCCGTGCGCCAGCGATAAGATGAACGGTGATGCGACTCATGCAGCGGTTCGTACGGATCCGGCGCGGCCCCGCGACGCCAGGAGCTGTCGATAGACCTCCACGAGCACCGCTTCCGTTTTCTCCGGCGACCAGCGGGCGTTTGCGTGCGCGAAGGCGGCTCGCCCCAATCGCTCGCGCAGCGCATCGTCCGCGATCAGTCGTTCAAGCGCCGCGCGGTATGCTTCGGCCGTGTTATCGATCAGCAGGCAAAAGTCCGGCGCCAGTTCCGGCACCGGCTCGCCCGGCCGGCGATTGATGACGGTCGGAAGGCCGGTGAGCAGCGCTTCCAGCATGCTCTTGGACAGTTCGAAATAGTCGGAGCGAATGGCGAAGATATCGTAGTTGGGCAGTTCGGCGCAGAGTTCGTCGTTGCGAACGACCGGCCTGAATACGATGCGCGACTCCGCGCCGAGCCGATGCGCAAGCCGGCGCATCGCGCCTGCCAAGGGCCCATCCCCTATGACTGTAAGCTCGACATCCGGCAACCGTGCCACCGCTGCAATCAATTCTGTTGGCTCCTTTCCGGCAATAAGGCGCCCGACCGATACTATGCGTATCGGGCGATGCAGCCTGTAGTCGGTTTTTGCTTGGAGATGAATTGGATTGATGACGTTGTATGCCACCCGGTAATTCAGTGCACCGATCCGCAGCAAGAAAGGTTCAATGGGGCGGTACACGGCGAGCACGAGATCGGCGCCAACCAAGCCGTATTTCTCCACCGCGGCTATCGCACGCTGCATGAATCGCGAGCGCAACGACCCCACGCGCGCAGCGGCATCGGGATTGGTGTGCACGCTCACAACGTATGGGACACCGTGACTAATCTTGATCGCCCGGGCGGCAAATGCATTCAGCCGCGCACCGTGGCAACGCACGAGGTCGGGTCTTATCCTGGCAGCCAACTCGATTGCTGCGTTCGTCCAACCGCGCAGCAGCCAGAGCCGCCAGCCGAGCGTCTTTACAAGCAACTCCGTTCCGGCCGGATGATTGTGCAGGACCAAGCGGGCGCTGCCGACCATCGGCTGCACGGCCACCGGATCGGGCCGGTCGTCGTTGGTCATCAGAATGTGCACTTCTCGGAACAAATCGCCCGGGTTGTAGTAGCGCGCGGTCACTTCGCCTTTGCGTACCAGATCGGAAAGGCGGTCGGGAATGATCACCAGCAGGCGCTCGTATTCGCCAGCGTGGGCGAGTGGGTCTGATTCGACTGGTTGCAAGTGCGACAGCGCCTGATCGGTTATCACGTCCGCTCTTCCGCCGAATGGCTGACTTGGTCCGCTTTCCGCGTCACTTGACGGCCTCCACGATCATCCAGCTCGCGTTGTAGAGGCGGAGCAGCCGGCGCATGCGCCGCAGCAGCAGAAGCAGAGGGCCGGGATAGTTGTCGTAGTCCACCTGATAGGAGATATCCCGAATCGATTTCGGATCGAATCCCGCGGCGCGCAGTTCGCCGCTCAGTTCGGAAAAATTCCAGGTGCGGATGTGTGCGTACTCCTCTCGCCTCTTGCGCAATTTGCGCAGCGTCCGCCGGGTATAGTCGAAGGCCAAAAAGCGTCCTCCCGGAACGAGCACCCGGTGACATTCCCGGAACGACTTCGAAGGATCGGAATGCATGTAGAACGTCGAAACACCGTACACCAAGTCGATACTCGCGTCCGCCAACGGAATGTTCTCGGCGAAACCCTCGATCTCCGGCGGCTCGCGCACCCAGCGGCTTTGCGGAAGGTCGAGGCCGGTGTAGGTGCAGCCCGCCAGCAGGAACGGGCGGTACTGTTTCCCCCCGCAGCCGATTTCCAGCACCCGGTCGCCGGCGCGCAGCCGGTCCTGCAGGATTCTGACGATGGCCGGGTAGACAGCAGCTCCACCCTTTTTCGACTCTTCCACTGGGAACGCCCTGTCTCACCAATAGGTTCTGTTGAGGAGCGGCAGCACGCGCTGCCAATGTGGCCGCAAGTCCTTATAGTAGCGGGGCGATGGTCGTATCTCGCCGCCCCATTTGGTCTTGAAGAAGCGAATGCCGCGCTCCTTGTCATCCGCCGGGTCCGCCGCAAATCCGGCCAGATCGAACCACCGATCGCCGAGCGCGCGGTGGAAGTTCATCGTGCGCCAGTGCAGAAAATCCTGGATGGGCAGCTTTGACGCTTTCCCGGCGTCGGTCCGCCGGATTCTCCGCACCGTGACATAGCCGTTGAATCGGTAGGTTGCGAGCGTCGCAAGCGCCTCGCCGTCCGCCGACAGGGCGACGAAGTATCGGTAATAGTTCGACAAAGTGGCGCGCCATTGTCGGAGCGCCTTGGCGAAGCGACTCTCGTTGGCACCTTCGTAGTATCCTGCAATGAACAAACGCAAAAAGCTTTCTGCGTCCGCGCACTCGTGAAAAACGACGCCATTGGCTTCGCATTTGCGGATGGCCGATCGCTCCTTGTCCCGCAATTCGGAGAAGGCCCGCTGTTCCGAAACACCGAGATCCAGGACGGCGGTGTTCCAGTCGCGCCGCCGGTAGCCGCGCTCCAACAGCATCCGGTGCAGCTCCGATTCGACAGATACGTCGTAGCCGGGGGGAAAGCAGGAGAACCGGATGCCGGCGGCGCGATGCCGCCATGCAAGAACATCCAGGCGATCGATAAGAGGCTCCGCCCGTGCGAACTCGCCGGAGGGCACTGCCGGCCCGTCGAATACCTCGACGCGCGAATAGCGCGCCTTCGCCAGCGTCTGCGCCAGGCGTTTGGCATTTGCAAAGCGCCCGCTCGCCGGAACCCAACTCGCCAGCATGCCAGCGACGCGGGCCCCGCCGCGCCGCGCCTCAAGAAAATAGCTGCGGCCGCCGTATTCGATGTCGTACTGAACGGCCCGTCCGCTCGTCTGCCGGGCGCCGGCATAGTTGCCGCCCGTCTCAAGCCAATCGTCCCAATCCTCGGGAGCAACGTGGCTTTCGCCGATAAGCAGCTCCTGCAACATCATCGATCCGGGGGATTGACGCGCGATATCGGGCCGAGCAACGGCCGCCAGGCGATTGAATAGGGCATCGATTGCTCGGTCGCCCCATCGGCCAGCTCGCCGTTCTCCAGCGCTGGCACGCCCGCGATATCGAACGACTGCAGGAAGCTGGCAGGCCTGTCGCGATAGCGATGCACATATTCGAAGTCCACGAGAATGAGGCGTCCTCCCGGTTCGACGATGACATTGCTCGGGTTGAAGTCCATCAGCGCGTATCCGCAGTCGTAGACGATTCGCATGATGTCGACGATTTCCTTCGCACGCCTTCTCAATAGCCTCCTGCTCTCCCGTTTTGACATTGTCGCCAGAACATTCGTGTAATACGGCATCACGAAATAGCATTCACCGACTTCGATAATTTCGGGCAGCCAACTGCATTGACCCTGAAGAGACTGAATGAATTCGATTTCGCGAACAAAATAGTCACGCGCCGCCGGCCGAAACGTCTTTTTCACCGCGAGTCGACCGCGAAGCTCGATCAGCTCGACCTTGGCCCGCCGCCGAAACGAGGAAAGCAGGGCCCGCACCGGATATCGCGTCGCGTATCGATCGCGGATCTCCTCTATTTGCCGGCGCGCGCGCGCAGCCAATTCGGGCGAGACAATCTCGGCATAGTGCAGCGCCTCGACCTCGTCGTCGGCGGTGTGCACCGGATTGGCGTGCTCGCGGAACAGCGTCCGTGCGTGCGCGTATTTGCGCAAGTGATTCTTGGCGCGGATGACATTCTCGTTCTTCACGAACGGATGCATCGATCGCGTCCACGGCGCCGGCGGCTCCGGGTGGTAGTCGAAGCACAGGAACAGGACCGCGGGACCGCCGCCCGAGCGCGGATTCGGGCCGGCTCCCCAATCCGCACCCCGCATCTCCGTCAGCGCGCGCGTGCGCGCGGCCGAATCGA
>Ga0209399_10001545_pt1 | contig 11888 bp, 10 predicted proteins | sample OV2TP3_FD_184130 | JGI IMG/M metagenome (GOLD analysis project Ga0209399, IMG submission 184130) | Hot spring microbial communities from Beatty, Nevada to study Microbial Dark Matter (Phase II) - OV2 TP3 (SPAdes) (version 3) | ecosystem: Environmental > Aquatic > Thermal springs > Hot (42-90C) ... | reverse complement strand
GTCGCCGCCGATCCTCCTACCGGGGCACCTGGAGTTCACCGACATCCTCGACAAGAAGTGGAAGTCTCTGGATCGTCAAATTCGCTCTGCCGCTAGTGGATGGGGGATCGGTGAGCCTCGCTATATGGAGGATTATATCTTCCGAAAGAGAGTCTTGAATCACTCGAAAAAAACGTGGCGCGGCTTCATTGAGCAAGCCGACACGCGATGGTTTTGTTCCGAATAATTCCACATATTGATGCCATTTGTGGAAGAGCCACGCCAGTTCCTGCCATAACGCATGAAACAGCCTTCCTAACGGCTCACCCATGCTCTTGATATACTTATCTTTTGCTTGTTCGGCCGTTTGGTTCCTCGCCATTGTCAGACTTTCCCCGGGTTGATCAGCGCGCCGGTCGGCGCCGTGGCGCCGTCGATGACGGCGATTTCGTTCACCACCCGCACCCGGCCTTCGGCTATCAGCTTCACCGCCAACGGATAGATCTTGTGCTCCTGTTCGAGCACGCGGGCGGCGACCGCCTCGGCGTCGTCGTCGGCGCGCACCGGCACCACCGCCTGGGCGATGATCGGGCCGGTGTCCATCTCGGGGCGCACGAAGTGCACCGTGCAGCCGCTGAACCGCGCGCCCGTTTCGATTACCCGCTCGTGCACATGCAAGCCCTTGAACGCCGGCAGCAGCGACGGGTGGATGTTGACGAGTTTGTCGCGCCAGCGGGCGATGAAGGCGTCCGTGAGCAGCCGCATGAAGCCGGCGAGGCAGACCAGATCGGCGCCGGCGGCCTCGATGGCCGCCGTCATGGCGGCGTCGAACGGCTCGCGGCCGGCGAAATCCTTGTGGCTGATCACCGCGGTCGGCAGGCCGGCTTTCTTCGCCCGCGCCAGCCCCGGCGCGCCGGCGACGTTGGAGAGCACCAGGACGATCTCCGCCGGGTAGCCCTTGTTCTTTTGCGCGTCGATCAGCGCCTGCAAATTCGAGCCGCGCCCGGAGATCAGCACCGCGATCTTCAGCTTTTTGCGCTTCGACGTCTTGCGTTTCGCCGCCATCAGTCCTTCCACGCCGCGTCCAGGTTCTCGAACACCACGCCGGCCTCGTTCTCGTCCGCGGTTTCGACGACGCCGATCTGCAGCGCCAGCTCGCCGGCGTCGAGCAGGGCGTCGGCGACGACCTCCGCCTTGGCCGCTTCGGCGACCACCGCCATGCCGATGCCGCAGTTGAAGGTGCGCGCCATCTCGGCGGGCGCGATACGGCCGGTCTTCGCCAGCCAGCGGAACACCGGCGGCAGCGTCCACGCGTCGGCGTCGAGCACCGCCACCAGCCCGTCGGGCAGCGCCCGCGGCAGGTTCTCCACCAGGCCGCCGCCGGTGACGTGGGCGAGGCCGCGCACGCCGCCGGTCTTGATCGCCTTCAGGCAGCTCTTGACGTAAATACGCGTCGGGTCGAGCAGCGCCCGGCCGAGCGTCCGTTCTTTATCGAAGGGCGCCGGGTCGCCGTAGCCGAGGCCCGACTCCTCGACCACCCGGCGCACCAGCGAGAAGCCGTTGGAGTGCAGCCCCGACGACGTGATCCCCAGCACCACGTCGCCGGGCGTGACGCGGCTGCGGTCGAACATCCGCGCCCGCTCGACGGCGCCGAGCGCGAAGCCGGCGAGGTCGTAGCGCCCGGGCGGATACATGCCGGGCATTTCCGCCGTCTCGCCGCCGATCAGCGCACAGCCGGCCTGGCGGCAGCCCTCGGCGACGCCGGCCACCACCTCGCGCATGGCGGCGAGGTCGAGCTTGCCGATTGCCAGGTAATCCATGAACAGCAACGGCTCGGCGCCCTCGGCGACCACGTCGTTGACGCACATGGCGACCAGGTCGATGCCGACTTGGGCGTGCTCGCCGGCGGCTTCGGCGATCATCAGCTTGGTGCCGACGCCGTCGGTGGACGCCACCAGCACCGGGTCCTTGTAACCGGTCGCCTTGAGGTCGAACAGGCCGCCGAAGCCGCCGAGGCCGGCCATCACGCCCGGCCGCATGGTGGCCTCGGCGAGCGGCCGAATCGCCTCGACGAAGGCGTCGCCCAGGTCGATGTCGACGCCGGCGGCGCGGTAGCCGAGGCCTTGGCCGTCGCCGTCGTTTTGCCGCTTTTTGGTAATTCCTTCCTCCATCGGCCGGCTGTGCTAGATTACCGGGCCGTCGACGGGGGGCGCGGCCAAGGAAACCGCCGTTTCCAGGGGCCTCCCCCGACCCTCGGTGCGCGGCCAGAAGATAATGTATCCGGGGCGGTTTGTAATGGACCATCTTCGTTGCCTTCGGGCGCTCAGGGCGGGCCTCATCGTCGTGCTGGCGGCGTTCGCTTCGGCGCCGCCGGCGGCCGCCGACGCCGTCGACGTGTTCGAGGTCAAGGACGTCGCCGTCGACGTCACCGCCTCGACCGCCGCCGAGGCGCGCGAAGAGGCCCTGGTGCAGGGCGAGATCGCCGCATTCCAGCGGCTGTTGGAACGCCTGACGTTGCGCGGCCATCGCGACAAGCTGCCGGAGCTGCCGAAGGCCGACATCGACATCTACGTGCAGGACTTCTCGGTCGCCGACGAGAAGACGTCGTCGGTGCGCTATCTGGCGCGTCTCAATTTCCGCTTCAAGGCCGACGAAGTGCGTCGGCTGCTCAACGACTTCGGCATCCCGTTCGCCGAGACGGTGTCGAAGCCGGTCCTCGTGCTGCCGGTGTTCCAGGACGCCGGCGCGCTGATCCTGTGGGACGACCCCAACCCGTGGCGCGAGGCATGGCTCGCCCGGCCGCCGACCCACGGCCTGGTGCCGACCATGCTGCCGGTCGGCGACCTCGCCGACATCGCCGCCATCGGCGCCGAGCAGGCGATGGACGGCGACATGCAGCGGCTGAACGTGGTCGCCGCCCGCTACGGCGCCAGCGACGCGCTGGTGGTGTTCGGAGTGCTGCGCTTCGACGCCGCCAATAACCGCCGCGCCCTGGAGGTGTATTTCACCCGCTACGGCAATCAGCTGCGCGAGCAGACCGAGGTGATGACCTTCACTCAGGAGAAGATCGAGACGGTGCCGCAGTTGTTGCTGCGCGCCGCCCGCCAGCTGACCGAGATCGTCGAGGACAACTGGAAGCGCGACAACCTGCTGCAGCTCGCCCGCTCGGGCATCGTCGCGGCGGTGGTGCCGATCACCGGCATCCGCGACTGGCTGGCGGTGCGCAAGCGCCTGCAGCAGGTGGCGGTGGTGCGCAAGGCGGAGATGGTGCTGCTGTCCCAGGACGAGGTGCGGGTGAATTTGCATTTCGTCGGCGACGCCCAGCAGCTGGCGCTGGCGCTCGAGCAGGCGGACTTGCGGCTGTTCGAGGAAAGCGGCGAGTGGCTGCTGACGCTGCTGGATCCGGCGCCCGGGATGTCCCCCGGGCCGGCGTCCGCACCGGCGTCCAGGGGCGCGCCGACGGCGCCGGTCGCTGCCGGCCGCCCGCCCGGCAAGTCGTGAGGACGCTCGCATGAACGTCCCCAACCTGATCACGCTGGCGCGCCTGGTCTCGGTGCCGGTGGTGGTGTGGCTGGTGCTCACCGACAGCCTGGTGGCGGCGTTCTGGGTGTTCCTCGCCGCTGCGCTGTCGGACGCCGCCGACGGCATCATCGCCAAGCGCTTCCATGCCGAGACCGTGTTCGGCGCTTACCTCGACCCGATCGCCGACAAGGCGCTGCTGGTGTCCGTCTTCGTCACCCTCGGGGCGCAGGGGCACCTGGAGTCGTGGCTGGTGATCATGGTGGTGTTCCGCGACGTGGTGATCGTCGGCGGCGCGCTGCTGTTCCAGACGGTCACCAGCTCGCTCGTGATGCGGCCGCTCACCATCAGCAAGGTCAATACCTTCATGCAACTGGTGCTGGCGGCGGTGGTGCTCGCCGTCGACGGCTACCGGCTCGAGCTGTTCGGCGTCGTGCCGCTGCTCGGCTACGTCGTCGCCGTCACCACCGTGTGGTCGGGCGGCGTCTACGTCATCAAGTGGAGCCAGGACGCGGCGGCGATGGAGGAAGCGCCGGCCGAGGCGTCGCCGCAATCCGGCTCGGGCGTCGCCGCCGACGACGCCGACGACGCCGACGACGCCAAGGTGGTGAAGCTGGAGAGCCGCAAATGAGCCCGGCCGGGAGCCGCAACCCTTGAGCCGCGACAAGCGTGCCCTGGCGTGGCTCGCCGCGCTGGCGGCGTTGGTGCTGCTGCTCGACGTGCTGGCGGCGGTGCTGCTGCCGTTCGTCGCCGGCATGGCGATCGCCTATTTCCTCGATCCGGTGGCCGACCGGCTGGAAAAGGCCGGCATGGGCCGCACGTTGGCCACCTCGGTCATCGTCGGCGCGTTCTTTGTCGTCGTGGTCGGCGCCCTGGTGCTGCTGTTCCCGCTGTTGCAGGCGCAGGTGGTGGGGCTGGTGGCGCTGCTGCCGGACGCGGTGGAGAAGGTGCGCGCCTGGGCGGCGCCCCTGGTCGAGCGCCTGAAGGCGGATCTCCCCCCCGACGCCATGCAGCAGCTCACCGCCGCCGCCGGCACTTACGCCGGCACCGCGGTCAAGTGGGCGGGGGAGATCCTGGGTGGCCTGTGGAAGGGCGGCGTCGCCTTCTTCAGCGTGCTCAGCCTGATCGTCATCACGCCGGTGGTGGCGTTCTACCTACTGCGCGACTGGGACCGGATCATCGAGCGGCTCGACTCGTATTTGCCGCGCGACGCGGCGCCGGCCATCCGCGAGCAGATGCGCGCCATTGACACCACCATCGCCGGCTTCGTGCGCGGCCAGGCGAGCGTCTGCCTGGCGCTCGCCGTGTGGTACGGAGTGGCGCTTACCCTGGTCGGGCTGAAGTCGGGGCTGCTGGTGGGCTTGGGCGCCGGCGCCATCTCGTTCATTCCGTATCTCGGCGCCGCCACCGGGCTCGCCGTCGCCGTCGCCATCGCCTGGGTGCAGTTCGCCGCCTGGCCGATGGTGGCCGCGGTCGCGGCGGTGTTCGTGGTCGGCCAGTTGGCGGAGAGCTACGTCCTGACGCCGCGGCTGGTCGGCGGCCGCATCGGCCTGCACCCGGTGTGGATCATCTTCGCGCTGTTGGCCGGCGGCGCCTTGTTCGGCTTCACCGGCGTGCTGCTGGCGGTGCCGGCGGCCGCCGTCATCGGCGTGCTCATCCGCTTCGGCCTCGGGCGCTATCTCGAAAGCCCGCTCTACCACGGCGGCTCCCCCGGCGGCTCCCATGGCGGGGACAAGCGCGCGTGATCGCGGCCTCCGGCGGAACCGACCAGCTCCTTCTCGACCTCGGCCACCGGCCGTCGCTGGCGGGCGACGATTTCCTGGTGGCGCCGTGCAACGCCGCCGCGGTGAAATGGATCGACGCCTGGCCCGCGTGGCCGTCGCCGCTGGTGGCGATCTTCGGCCCCTCCGGCTCGGGCAAGAGCCATCTCGCCCAGGTGTTCCTGTCGAAAAGCGGCGGCCGCGCCATTTCCGCCCGCGACTTGGCCAAGGCCGAGCCGGCGCGGCTGTTCGCCGACGCCCCGGCGCTGGCGCTGGACGACGCTGAGCGCGCCCTCGACAGCGCCGGCGAGGAGGCGCTCCTCCACCTCTACAACCACGCCGCCGAGGCCGGCCGCCAACTGCTGTTGACCGCGCACCGGCCGCCGGCGCGCTGGGGCGTGCGCCTCGCCGATCTCGACTCGCGGCTGAAGGCCGCCCCGCAGGCCGGCATCGCCGACCCCGACGACGCGCTGATCGCCGCCGTGCTGGTCAAGCAGTTCGCCGACCGCCAGTTGCCGGTCGACGACGGCGTGATATCGTTCATGGTCAAGCGCATGGAGCGCTCGTTCGCCGCCGCGCGGGCCGCCGTCGAACGCATCGACCGGCTGTCGCTCGCCGAGCGCCGCCCGGTCACCGTGCCGCTGGCGCGCCGGGTGTTGGAATCGCAGCAAGAGGATTAACCACAGAGCACACAGAGAAGTAAGATGGGCAAAAGAAGTTTCGCGCCTGCGGCGCGATTTTATCTTTCTCTGTGTCCTCTGTGATCTCTGTGGTTGATTTAATCTGGACAGGGAGGAAAGAGATGGATCTCGGTATCAAGGGCAAGAAGGCCATCGTCTGCGCGGCGTCCAAGGGTCTCGGCAAGGCGTGCGCCATGTCGCTGGCCCGCGAGGGCGTCGAGCTGGTCATCAACGCCCGCACCAAGGACGTGCTGGAGAAGACCGCGGCCGAAATCCGCAAATCGACCGGCGCCCGGGTGACGGCGGTGGCCGCCGACATCACCACCGACGCGGGCCGCGAGGCGGTGCTGAAGGCGTGCCCGGCGCCCGATATCCTGGTCAACAACGCCGGCGGGCCGCCGCCCGGCGACTTCCGCGACTGGACCCGCGACGACTGGATCAAGGCCATCGACGCCAACATGCTGGCGCCGATCTTTCTGATCAAGGCCACCGTCGACGGCATGATCGCGCGCAAATTCGGCCGCATCGTCAACATCACCTCCAGCGCGGTGAAGGCGCCGATCGAGATTTTGGGGCTTTCCAACGGCGCCCGCGCCGGCCTCACCGGCTTCATCGCCGGCATCGCGCGCAAGACCGTGCGTTCCAACGTCACCATCAACAATATTCTTCCCGGTGCCTTCGACACCGCGCGCATGCGCTCGAATTTGGCCGTCAACGCCAAGAAGCAGGGGATCACCGAGGAGGAGTTCGCCAAGAAGCGCGCCGACGGCATCCCGGCCGGCCGCTTCGGCAATCCGTCGGAGTTCGGCGAGCTGTGCGCTTACGTGTGCTCGGCCCAGGCCGGCTACATAACGGGACAGAACCTGCTGATCGACGGCGGCAACTTCCCGGGGACATTATAAGGGGCGCGGTAGGCGACGCGGCGATGGGGACCCGTGCGATGACTCGGATTTTAGGATGTTGCGTGGCGATCTCGCTTCTGGCGGCGGCGTCGGCCGCCAACGCGCTCGAGCTCCGCGGCCCCGCCAGCCAGTGCGCGCTGCCGGCCGGGTTCGCCATCGCCGACGGCAAGGACCTGGCGCCGGACCTAAAGGCGTTCCTCGGCCAGTTCAGCGGCTGGTGGGGCGACAAGCAGTACCACACCCTGCTGGTCGCCGACATCGCCGCCGACGGCCATGCGGTCGCCTACTACGCGCACGAGAGATACGGACCGTGGGGCCTCGACGCGCCGTGGTGCGGACGCGTGCCGGCCAAGATCGAGGCGGGCGTGCTGACGCTCACCGTCGCCGGCGCCAAGGCGGTCGCCCGCTACCGGGTCGCCGGCCCGGACGTCCTGCACGGAACCTTCGAGCGCGGCGGCCGCACCACCCTCGGGTCGTTCCGGCGCGATAAATGAAGGACGCGACGGCTACCCGCCGAGGCCGGGCGTGGTCGCCTCCTCGACGATGCGCTCGGCCGCGACGCCATCGACGCACCGCTTGACCACGTTGTGGCCGACTGGCGCCAGCGCGTGCCGGTTGCGGTCGGTTCCCTTGGCGCGGATCAGCGGCGCGTCGTGGCCGGCCTCGGCGAGCGCCCGCTGGTAGAGGACCGCGGTCGCGAACGGCACCAGCGCGTCCTCCGGGTCGGCGACGATGAAGATGCGCCGGCCGTCCTTCGGGATGTCGCGCACGTGGTCGATCGGGTCTAGGAAGTCGTTGTAACCGGTGGCGTCGCTGGGCCAGCCCTTGATGCGGATGCGCTCGGCGACCGCCACCGCGCCCGAGGTGATGACGGCGCAGCCGACGTCATTTCGCCGCGCCAGCAGCGACGCCACCACGTGGCCGCCGCCGGACTGGCCGCTGAGCGCGAACCGCTCGATCCGATGCTTGTCCTTAATCGCCGTCAGCGCCGCGTCGATCACCGCGATGTCGCGCGGCCGCCGGCGCTGCGAGTGATCCCCGGAGGAACCATATACGCCGGGGCGCGAGAAGCGGATATAGGGGATGCCGCGGGCGCGGTACTCGGCCTCCGCCTGTTTTTGTAGTTTCTCCGGCGCGTTGTCGCCATAGCCGAGCGGCCGCTTGTCGCCGCTCGTCATGTTGCGGGCCATGCGATCGCCGTGGAACCACACGTGCACCAGCGGGTTGCGCTCGGCGAGGCCGGCGTGAAAATAGCGGATGCACTCGCCGCGGCCGTCGACCGTCACCCACACGCTGGTCGCCGGATCGCGGCACTGCTCGCGGGTCATCACGGCGCCCGCCACCAGCACCCGCGGGTCGAAAGTGTCGGCGGGATCGAAGTCCGCCGCGCACCCGGCCACGGCGAGGGCGGCCAACAGCACGAATGATATGCGGATGGGGTTCCTCCCGACGGCGGGGATTTGTGATGGAACCGCCGCGACGGCGAGATCATACTACCGAGGCGTTGGATGGGATACGAGGGTCTGTTCGCGTCGACTATCCCCCGTCACAATCCCGTAACATGACAACCCCGGCGGTTTCGGCCTAAAATCCGCCGCCATGCAGAAGGTCGTCCCGATCCGCCCGGGGGAGAAGACGGGCCACAAGGCCGGCAAGCCGGCCGCGCCCGCGGCGACGCCCGCGGCGCCGGGCAGGGACGGCGCCGCCGCCCCCATCACGCCGGACTCGCAAGCCCGCTTCATCAACCGCGAGCTTTCCTGGCTCGCCTTCAACGCCCGCGTGGTGGAAGAGGCCAACAACCCGAGGAACCCGCTGCTGGAGCGCCTCCGCTTCCTCGCCATCTCGGCCGTCAACCTCAACGAGTTCTACATGGTGCGCGTCGCCGGCCTTATCGGCCAGGTGCGCGCCGGCGTCGCCACCCCGTCGCCGGACGGCATGACGCCGGCGCAGCAGCTCGACGCGGTGCGCGCCGCCGCCCACCGGATCGCCCACGACCAAAGCGACTGCTGGCGCCGGCTGGTCGCCGAGCTCGCCGAGGCCGGCATCCGGCTGGTCGGCGCCGGCGATCTCACCGACGCCGACCGGGCGTGGCTGGCGCGCCACTTCATGGACGACATCTTCCCGGTGCTGACGCCGGTCGCCATCGACCCGGCGCACCCGTTCCCGTTCATCCCCAACCTCGGCTTCTCGCTGGCGCTTCTCCTCCGGCGCCGCGACACCAAGGGGTTCATGCGCGCGCTGCTGCCGGTGCCGCCGAGCCTGGCGCGCTTCCAGCGGCTGCCCGGCAAAGCGATCCGCTTCATGCCGCTGGAGGACGTGATCGGCCTCCACCTCGACCGCCTGTTCCCGGCCTGCGACGTGATCGAGCGCGGCCTGTTCCGCGTGCTGCGCGACACCGAGATGGAGATCGACGAGGAGGCCGAGGACCTGGTGCGCACGTTCGAAAGCGCCTTGAAGCGCCGCCGCCGCGGCAGCGTCATACGGCTGTCGTTCAACGCCGACATGTCCGACGGGCTCAAGCAGCTGGTGACCAAGGAGATCGGCGTCGAGCCGAAGGACGCGATCGCCGTCGACGGCCTGTTGGGCTTCGCCGACACCGACCGGCTGATCACCGGCGAGCGGCCGGAGCTGCAGTTCCCGCCCGTCGAGGCGCGCTTCCCCGAGCGCATCCGCGACTTCGGCAACGACGTGTTCGCCGCCATCCGCGCCAAGGACATCATCGTCCACCATCCGTACGAGAGCTTCGACGTGGTGGTGCAGTTCGTGCGCCAGGCGGCCCAGGACCCGGACGTGGTGGCGATCAAGCAGACGCTGTACCGCACCAGCAACGACTCGCCGATCATCGCCGCGCTGGCCGAGGCCGCCGAGGCCGGCAAGTCGGTCACCGCGATGGTCGAGCTGAAGGCGCGCTTCGACGAGGAAGCCAACATCCGCTGGGCCCGCAATCTGGAGCGCGCCGGCGCGCACGTCGTCTACGGCTTCATGGACAAGAAGACCCACGCCAAGGTGAATCTGGTGGTGCGGCGCGAGGGCGGCGGGCTTCGCTCCTACGTCCACTTCGGCACCGGCAACTACCACCCGGTGACCGCCAAGGTCTATACCGACCTGTCGCTGTTCACCTGCGATCCGGCGTTGTGCCGCGACGCGGCGCGCATCTTCAACTTCATGACCGGCTATGCCAACCCGGAGAAGATGGAGAAGCTGATCTTCGCGCCGCTGACGCTGCGCCACAAGCTGACGGCGCTTATCGACGCCGAGATCGACAACGCGAGAAAGGGTAAGCCGGCGGCGATCTGGGCGAAGCTGAACGCGCTGGTCGACGCGGCGATGATCGACGCGCTTTACCGCGCCTCCCGGGCCGGGGTGATGATCGACTTGGTGGTGCGCGGCATCTGCTGCCTGAAGCCGGGCGTGCCGGGGCTCAGCGACAACATCCGCGTCAAGAGCATCGTCGGCCGGTTTTTGGAGCACGCCCGCATCGTCTGCTTCGGCGCCGGCCACGGGCTGCCGTCGAAGCAGGCGAAGGTGTTCATCTCGTCCGCCGACTGGATGCCGCGCAATCTGGATTGGCGCATCGAGACCATGGTGCCGATCGACAACCCGACCGTGCACCGCCAGGTGATGGACGAGATCATGGTCACCAACCTCAAGGACCAGGCGCAAAGCTGGATCCTGGGCCCGGACGGCCGCTATTCGCGCGTCGAGCCGGCGGGCGAGGGGTTCGGCGCCCACGCCTACTTCCTCACCAACCCGTCGCTGTCGGGGCGCGGCGTCGGCAAGCGCCCGCCGCACCTGCCCGGCCGCAAGCCGTCGCGGCGGAAGCGACTGGAAAAATAATGGTCGGCTCGCGCGCGTTCTTTTCGTCATTCCCGCGCAGGCGGGAATCAGATTCGGTCAATCGCCTGGACCCCTGCTTTCGCGGGGGCCGGCCCCCCACCCCGGCCCTCCCCCGCAAGGGGGGAGGGAATTTTAGAACGCAATCACCGCATCCCCCCTCCCCCTTTACGGGGGAGGGATGGGGAGGGGGTGCGTCCCCGGTTTACGGCGATGCCCATTAGCGACACCGCCGCCGCGTCGCGGATCGCCCCGGCGGTCCGGCCTGCCGGCAAGCGCGCCCCCGGCCGCGTCGGCATCGTCGACATCGGCTCCAACACGGTGCGCCTGGTGGTCTACGACGCGCCGCTCCGGCTGCCGGTGCCGATCTACAACGAGAAGACCACCTGCGCGCTGGCCAAGGGCCTGGAACGCACCGGCCGGCTCAACGCCGACGGCGCCGAGGAGGCGATGCGCAGCCTCGGCCGCTTCACCCGGCTGGCCGACGCCATGGGCGTCGAGCGCCTCGAGCTGGTGGCGACGGCGGCCGTCCGCGACGCCACCGACGGGGCGGCGTTCGTCGCCCGCGTCGAGACGGCGTTCGCCCTGCCGGTGACGGTGCTGAGCGGGCCAGAGGAGGCGCGGCTGGCGGCGTTGGGGCTGCTCAGCGGCGTTCCCGACGCCGACGGAATGCTCGCCGACATCGGCGGCGGCAGCCTCGATTTGGTGAAGCTGGAGAACGGCGCGTTCGCCGATTATGCGACCGTGGCGCTCGGGCATTTGCGCCTGCCGGAGGCCGCCGACGGCCGCCGCGCCGCCGCCGCCGAGATCGTCGCCGAGCGGCTGTCCGGGGTGCCGTGGCTGGGCGCGGTCAAGGGGCGCACCTTCTACGGCGTCGGCGGCGCCTGGCGGACGCTGGCCCGCGTCTTCATCGACCAGACCAAATACCCGCTACACGTGGTCGACGGCTTCACGCTGGCCGCCGACGACGCGTGGCGGCTGGCGCATCTGGTCGGCAATCTCGGCGCCGACAGCCTGAAGCGCATCCCCGGTGTGCCGCGCTCGCGCGCCGCTTCGCTGCCGTACGCGGCAATGGTGCTGGAATACCTGCTGGCGGCGTCGCGGGCGTCGAAGCTGGTGTTCTCGTCGTTCGGCATGCGCGAGGGCCGGCTTCTGGAGAACTTGCCCGAGGCGGTGCGCCGCCAGGACCCGCTGGTCGCCGGCGCCACCGGCAT
>Ga0209399_10001543_pt1 | contig 11912 bp, 11 predicted proteins | sample OV2TP3_FD_184130 | JGI IMG/M metagenome (GOLD analysis project Ga0209399, IMG submission 184130) | Hot spring microbial communities from Beatty, Nevada to study Microbial Dark Matter (Phase II) - OV2 TP3 (SPAdes) (version 3) | ecosystem: Environmental > Aquatic > Thermal springs > Hot (42-90C) ... | reverse complement strand
GAGTCAATCCCATTCCTAGTTGAAATTCCGAAGCGGCCCCGATCGTGGTCTTACGCAACGCATGTGTGCTCCGTGGTCTCTGCGCGGCGGATCTCGGACTGGAGCGCCGTGCGGAGCAGCGACAGATGGCGATAGCCTTTGATCCGCCGCAGCCGTGGCTCGATCGTCAGCAGCGCACTGGCGACCCAACGCTGTTTCTGGTCCGACGTGCGCCACCGGTCGATCTTGTCGGTGACCTGGCCGAGCTGGGCATGAAGCGATTCCAGGCAGTTGGTGGTCTTCAGACTGACCCCCAGCGTCTGGAAGAGACCCAGCCGATGCAGCGTGAGCGTTTCCTCGAACCCTTCGTCCAGGCTGGCCGCCGCCGAGGCATTGAGCAGCCGTAGCTCCGTGCGCAACGCGCCCAGCGCAGTCTTCGCCTGCGCATACGTGGGCTGCTCGTACGCCGCCTGCAGCTTGCGCCGCCAGGTGGCCTGCTGGCCCTTGGGTAGGTAGGCGACCACGTTTTCCCGCTTGTGCCACTGGCAGCGTTGCACCACGGCCCGGCCGCCGAAGACCGTCTGGAGCGCCTTCCGCAGGCCCTTGGCGCCGTCGATGATACAGAGGAGGCCCGACTCGACCCGCAGCCCCCGCTCGACCAACTCCCGCAGGAAGGCGGCACACACCCGCTCGTTTTCGGTCGCCGTCTGCACGAACCCCAGGATCGTCTTCTGTCCCTGGCGCGTGATCCCCAGGGCAAGGACCATCGCATCGTCGGCGAACGTCTTCCCGTCCAGGATCAGCGCGACATACTCCTCGCCCTCCAGCCGGCGTTCGCTGAGTGTGCGCAGGTGGCGCGCGCTGGCCCGGATGAAGCGCCGGGAGATCGTCGAGGGGCGCAGGCCGAACGCGCCGGGGACGGCCTCGGCACACGCTTCGTAATTCCGACAGCTCAAGCCCAGGAGGACCTTCCGGAAGAGCCCGGCATCGGCGGCGCGCGGTTCCTGCAGGCGTTGGTAAGTGGTCAGCGGGACCTCGGTGTGCTGCGCGAGATCGCGGACCCGTGGATAGGTGATGGCGTGCTTCTGATCGGCCAAGTAGACCGAGCCCGATTGACGCCCCCAGCGGACGACACCGGCGCGCCCCCCGACGCGGCTGTACCGCGTGCCCGCCAGCGCGACGACTTCTTCCGCCAACGCTTCGGCGACGGCCTGGAGGCCCAACGGGATGAGGGCTTGAATCAGCGCCACCTGGCTCTCGATCCTCTCAGTCCCCGGCACCGTGGCCACGGCCCGACGCCCCACCTCTTTCAGCTTGCCTTGTTCGCGCATCTGGAATACTCTTTTCATCGGAGCGGCTCCTTTCTCTTGGTGTGGGTGGTGGTTGTCTCGACAACGATCACTGCACCACACCGGAGCCGCTTCGTCAATTTTCAACTAACAATGGCACACCTTCTAGTAAAGTCACACCATAAGTGCAGAATTTTTCCTGGAACAAGATCCGTAGCGGCCAAGACTCAATTATAACTTACAGGTTTCTCTGAGGTGGCGCAGAATCGATTGGGCGTCCGGTAAGGTTTCTACAATATTCTTCAACGCGATCTGTTTGTTTTTTGCTGTGGCTTTCCAAGCCGCATCATGGCTTATCTTACTGAGAACAGGAAATGGTAAATCACCAAATTCCTTTCTCGCTTCTAAAAGACATTCCTTGTCCGATTCACTGAGCAGATCAAAGTCTATTGATCCAATAATTGCCAAGTTGTGATCGTAGACTTTCAGTGTTTCTTTGGCATGCCTTACAATATCAGGGTTTTTGTCCAAATAATGGCTATCACCATCCCCGCGCACACTTTTTATTAAATCAAACAAGTTGCTAGGCACAGGGCCAAAGGGCATAGCAATATATGAGTCGTTGGTGACAGTCCGTCCATACTTCGCCAAATGCGCCTTTTCGGCAAAATAGAGGACATGGACCACTCGGTGGATGTCAGGTGAGGGGAGAATCTGGACGAGAAAGGCTACAGCTTGGATAGCCTTCTCAGCATCCATGTGGCTTTTCAGCATAACTTCAACCCATTGAATCACAACTTAATTGGCCGATGCAAGGCTTAAGGGCTATCTGTAAGCCTTTATGTATTTACTGTGTTTGTACATCTTTGCAGAAGAGAATAGCCCCCCGCAATCTCCTCTCTTCGTGCAAGAAACGCATTCTTCCAGATATTCGTTCTTCCAATCGCTTATTGATTTTCTATAGTTCCCTAGCACATCGGGATTCACCGTACAAAGTTGATGGTTGTAAACAGACGCATTCATGCCATAGCCATTGAGAACTGCTACTGCTTCGCTAAGAATGTCCTTATATTCATAGGGATCTATCCAAAGAAGCTCCAGGTTCGGTCGGGTGAAACCAGTTATCTCCAGACCCATCAAGGCTATATGATCAACGAACAATAGATTGCGGGCTATGAACTCACATGTTTTAACCAGACGATCTATCGTTTGTTTGTGAATGACAATACGGATTTCAACCTTTTGCTTCACTTTCTTGAGGTTTAGTATTCCCTTGATTGTGTCATCAAATGCTCCTCTACTTTGCACCACATAGTCGTGACGAACAGGATCGTCTGAGTAGATCGGTATCCCTATGAGCATATCTGGATGTTCAACAGCCGCATACTTTTTAGCGAACTCAAGATCTTTAAAGGCCCGTCCATTCGACAAAATGTCTATCGCTGTGTTAGGCAGGGACCTTTTTGTATGGTGAAGGAGATCGATAAGCCTATCTCCATAAAGGGTGGGCTCTCCTCCTGAAAAGCCTAGGGCTTCAGTGTCAGTCGGTATCAGGCTTATGAGCTCAAAGGCTTCTTGAAGCAACCAAGAGTCATCAACATCCTTAGGTGGTTGTGAGCACATTAAGCAGTAATGATTGCATTGCTCGGTCAAAAGAATTGTGTTGTGCGGCGAGTTTCTCCTATAGAGGGAATTGAACGACCCAGAGGAAGGACCTAATCTAATGATGTCGCCCTCATTGAGATAGTCATATTCAGCCGAGACTAGAAAGACATCGCTATCACCATCAAAGACTTTGCTTCCTTGCTCTCTGGTCAATATGGCTTTATAGCCTTTCGGATCTTGATTGGGCTGCATCAGTAAGGCTCGGTTCTTTTTCAGCACTGGGGGAAGGTTTGCGTTCGTTGTGACTGTTACGAGGTATGAGTCCTTAGCTGCCGAATTCAAGACTGGCAGATTACCGTGGAGTTTTAGCATTAGTTATTGGCCCACTTCGTGAAAAGTTGCCTGACAAATCTATCGCCTTCCATTTTCTTAATCAAAAAACGAAAGGTCTCCATGTTACGAGAGCAAAATTCTGACTCGGGCTTGCGACCAACATAGTCTTTATATAAGGCATAGTGAAAGACCGGATCAGCGCCACAGTACGGTTCGAAGGCGCAGTCATTGCACATGGGCACACTGTATGCAAATGATTCCTCTAGGGGATCGAGCAAGTTAGGAGAAGTGAATATCTGCTCATAACTATTTTCTAGAACCTTGCCGAGTTTGAATTTCTCCTCACCCATCTCAGCTAGCATCCTGCTCTCGTCAGAAGCATAGACAGAGCCATCGTAGTTGTACACAACCGCTCCAATTCCAATCCCCGATGGACTCATTAGATCAACATAACCAGGATCTTCACTCGTTAGCATCTTTTTTAAGACGGTTGCCGCGTAATACTCCATGAAGTTAATGTTCTGGCGATTGAGTTCGATGATGTACTCAATGCCTTCCTTATAGAAGTCCAGCCATCGTTCAGCGTTGTAGGCTCGGTAAGACTTAGTTTTTATCGCAAATCCGTAAGGGGAAAGCGGTCTAAGAAATATTCCGTTGAAGTCTTGAGCAAGATACTCGTCGATGATTTCTTTGACACGATTCAAGCTTGCCTCCGTCGTCGTCATCAATGCTGAAACTTGGTCTCTACCCAACATCTCACGAACAAGTTTGATGCCCTCTATCGTCTTCTCATAACTATTGCCCCCCGGCCTAGGTCGGTTGGTGTTATGAAGATCTTTAGGTCCATCCAGAGAGGTCGATATTAGTATCGAATGTTCCCTACAAAACTTCAGGATCTCTTGGCTTACTAACGCTAGGTTCGTAGCAATAACAAAAGCCAAGTTCTTGCCACGTTGTTGATTCTTCTTCTTTGCTTCAAGAACTATGAATTTGATTAGTTCAAAATTTAGCAATGGCTCTCCGCCCTGAAACTCAATTTTTATATTTCGGGATGGGGACCGAAGAGCTAAATCTATTGCCCCAATCGCAATCTCAGGGGACATGTCATATCTAAGCTTATCTTCCGATTGCCTGGAAACCTGACAGTAAGGACAACTGTGTTCGCACCGCAGCGTGACAACGAAGATGTGTAGCCCTGTAAACTCAGCAAGTCGGTCGTACCTTGTTCTAAGCTTTATAGATAGTAGCTCTGGGGCTATAGAGGAGTCCTCGTCTATGAGGAAATGGCGAGCCCTCAACTCAATATAAGTCGGATCGTCATTAGAGAGTTTGTGCTGCAGAAGGTCAGAGAGTTTATCCCTTACAGATACGAGGTATTCCCCGGCCATGTTAGTCAGAACGTACCGTTCCTCATCTAAAGGTATGAAGCGAAACGGAAGGAGTCTATAGGAGGACTTGGAAGTCTTGTAGAACTCAATCGCCTGAAACTGGCTCATTGCTTACTATTCCAGTCTTAGAAAAAGCATGCGCCAAGATCAAGTTTCGTACTGGTTCGGTCTCAGCTTTTAATTTTTCTCTGAGGTCTTGGTCCAAAACCTCCTTTTTGAAGTCATCTGCGAGTCTCGCACAACTTTCATCACTTTTTGGAGAAGTAAAGTTCAACAAGCATCTGACTTCATTATTCTCAATGCTAATGTCAGCAGAGAAAGAGTCTATGTATCTGTAGGCAGCCTTCTTTATAGCAATCAGGCTGAACACTTGGCTATCAAAGTTAAGTGATATTGTTTTAGCTTCTTTTTCCATACCTTTTTACTTTTGAGAACCGACTCTTTTACCGAAGGTTTACTATCGGCCAGATCTATGTGACCTATGTGATCTATGCGAACCGTGTGAACGGTGGGACCGATGACTAGCCATTATCACATTGGCTTTCGCCTTCACTAGCATTAGATTTGATGTGTCGTCGGATAACTTGGTTTTTAGTGGAACAATTGCCACATCTTGGTTGGTGGTTAATGCAGTAGGGCTTGACACAGAAACCTTATCTTGGTTGCTAGGATCAGAAGCTAAACTTTGCTGAGAGACAAGCGCAGCGATTGCAGTTGCTAAGGGGATGAGGAACTTTTTCATAGGTTCCTCCAATACTCACTGATTAAGGCAGCTATTTCTTATCCGCCAGACCTATGCGAGCTATGAGAGAAATGAGATTCATGTGATCCGTGTGAGCCATGTGACCGATGTCCTGCATAAATTGTCCCAGAGGCTGGCTTGTGAAGAAGAAGTGCGTGTTCCTGCGCTCCAATCTGGTTGAGCAACCTCTCAATAACCGGATCAGAAGATGTTTTATGTGTCTCTACTGGAGTCTGAACGGCATGAGAATTGCCCGCAATCAAAACTGCCACAGCTACTCCAACGGGAACTAGGAATTTTTTGTAGCTCATGACAATCCCTCCTACTTTAGTGGGAGGCATTATACCCCTGTGATGCCGTGCTCGCTACAGGTTTATGTGTTTCTTAACTTAGCGCGAAAAGTTCAGTTTGCACTTTTAGATACAGATCGTTCTAAGGTAGCTTAAGACAAGCGAAAATCGCAGGGAAGGCTTTGAGCAAGCGGGTGACGCCGCATGGGCACCCAGATGCAGCGTGGGGCGTACAGCCGGGTTCCCGGGTACCCGTTGCTCCGAGACTGCAACGGGTGAAACGACGGCGGCCCGACCCGTTGCAAGATTGATGGGGTGGCGTCGAACGGGCGCCCGGGCGGAGCGGAAGAGCGTACAGCGCGAGTCTGCGGGGCTGCGACGCCGAAACGCTCTGAGCACGTCCGGGCTGTTCGACGACAGGACCCCCCCAAAGAGCAACGGGTTCCCCAGCTGCGCTGGGCTATGCGGCGGCAGGACCTGCGATCCTTCGAGAAGCGAGATCCTTCGCTTTGCTCAGGATGACACCCCTCACCCTAACCCTCTCCCTCAAAGGGGCGAGGGGATGCAGATTAAGAGGGCGCACAGCCGTGCGCCCCTACAAAGGAAGAAAACGGTGTCAGAACCCGTGCCTACTTCGTTTCCTGCCAGGTTCGCACGCGGCGGGCCTGCAAGACCCCGTCGATCTTCTCGACGGCCTTCACCACGCGGTCCAGGTGCGCCGTGTTCTGCACTTCCACGATGAAATCAAGCATCGCCTTGCGGTCCTCCCGCGTCGTGATCTCGGCCCGGCTGATGTTCGCCTCGGCATTGGTGATGGCCGCCGACACGTTGGCCAGCATCCCCGGCTTGTCGAGCGTCAGGACGGAGATCTTGACGGACACCGTGGCCAGGTGCGCCATGTCCCAATCGACCTCCACCAGCCGCGCCTTGTCATAGTCGAGCGCGTCCAGGTTGGGACAGTCCGCCGTGTGAATCGTCAATCCGCGGCCGCGGGTGATGTAGCCGATGATCCGGTCGCCCGGCACGGGCCCGCAGCACTTGGACAGATGCATCATCAGATCGTGGACGCCTTTGACCTTGACGCCCTTTTCCTCGCCCGCGGCGCGTTTCGCGACCGCCTTCTCCTCCGCGTCCACGACGGCGCCGGCGGCGGCAGGCCGCTCCTCGCCGGCGGCACAGAGACGGTTGGCGACGTGGATGGCGGACACGCGGCCGTAGCCGATGGCCGTGAACAATTCGTCCGGGCCCGGCAGACCTGACTCCCGGGCGGCGTCCTGGATGCGGGACGTCTTGAGCAGCGGCCCCAGGGCGGCGTTGTGGCGGCGGAGCTCCCGTTCCAGCAGCCGTTTGCCGACCTCCAGGCTCCGTTTGGCCTCCTCCACGCGGAGCCAATGCTTGATCTTGTTCTTGGCCCGCGCGGTCTTGACGAACTTCAGCCAGTCCCGATGGGGCACCTGGCTGGGGGACGTCGAGACCTCGATCGTGTCGCCGCTCCGGAGCTGATATTTCAGCGTCACCATCTTGCCGTTGACCTTGGCCCCGTTGCAGTGGTCGCCGATCTCGGTGTGGATGGCATAGGCAAAGTCGATCGGCGTCGAGCCCTTGACCAGTTCCTTGACCGCGCCCTTGGGCGTGAAGACGTAGACGACGTCCGAATAGAGGTCCAGCTTGACCGACTCCATGAACTGGCGGTTGTCGGTCAGGTCCTGGTGGGATTCGAGCAACTGGCGCAGCCACTTGAAGACGCGTTTCTCCGCCTCGTCGATCTCGCCCTGCTCCTTGTACGTCCAGTGCGCCGCGATGCCCTCAATAGCAACGCGGTGCATCTCCTGCGTCCGGATCTGAAACTCCACGTGCTCGCCCTTCGGCCCGGCGACGGTGGTGTGCAGCGACTGGTAGTGGTTGGACTTGGGCACGCCGATGTAGTCCTTGAAGCGGCCCGGCACCGGCCGCCAGAGGGAGTGGATGAGCCCCATGATGGCATAGCAGTTCATCTGCGTGTCGGTGATGACCCGGATGGCGGTGATATCGTAAACCTCGTCGAACGAGACGCCTTGCCGCTCCATCTTCTGGTAGATGGAGTAGAGGTGCTTGGAGCGACCGACGAGCTCACCGGCCAGCCCATGCTCCGCCAGCTTGGCCCGCACGACCCCGATGACCTCCTGGATGTACTGCTCCCGCTCTTCGATCCGCTTCCGCACCCGTTCGGCCAGCGCCGCGTAGACGTCGGGCTTCATGGCCTTGAAGCAGAGGTCTTCCAGTTCCGACTTCATCCAGCCGATGCCGAGGCGGTTCGCCAGCGGCGCGTAGATCTCGAGCGTCTCCTGGGCGATCTTCGTCTGGTGCGCCGGGCTCAGGTGCTCCAGCGTGCGCATGTTGTGCAGGCGGTCCGCGAGCTTGATCAGGATGACCCGGATGTCGTCGGCCATCGAGATCAGCATCTTGCGGAAATTCTCGGCCTGTTTTTCCTCGTAGCTTTTGAAATGGATCTGGCCGATTTTCGTGACGCCGTCCACGAGACGGGCCACGTCCTTGCCGAACGCCTCCTCGATCTGCTCCTGCGTGCAGACCGTATCCTCGACCGTATCGTGAAGGAGTCCAGCCACAATGGCCGGCACGTCCAGCTTCAAGGCCGCCAGGACCTCGGCGACGGCCAGCGGATGCCGCAGGTAGGGTTCGCCGGAGCGGCGGACCTGGCCTTCGTGCGCCCGGGCCGAGAAATCATACGCTTTCCGGATCACGTCCACCTGCGCGCCGGGATTGTAGCGCCGGACCTGTTCGATCAGCTCGTGGACACTTGGCGCGGTGGTGGTGGCCATACGCTGGTTCAGCCGTTGACGCCGGCCCGCACGTCTTTCAAGCGGAGTTGGACCCGCTCCGTGCCGTTCCAGGCATTGACGTCGAGGGCGCAGGCGACATCGATCGGCTCGGACCGGGAGATCCCGCGTGACTCCAGGGACCCCATCTTGAACCCGATCGCATCAAGCCGTGGGCCGCTCCGGCCCGTGAGGGCCAGTTTGAGATGGTTTGTCCCGACGATCCTCGCCGACGTGATCCGGAGATTTCTCAGCAGCAGCGTCGGTTCCGGATTACCCGAGCCGAACGGTCCCAAGCGCCCCAATTCCCGGACCGCGGCCGGCGACAACCCGCGAGGCTCCACCTCGGCATCGCAGATCAGCCGGGGGCGCGAGGCCGGGCTGCTGAGCGGCCCCTGCAGCACGTCCGCAAGGCGGGCGCGAAACTCCGGGATACGGTCCTCGCGAACCGTCAGGCCGGCCGCCGCCGCATGCCCCCCGAACGCGTCGAGAGAATCCCGGCATTGCGCGATCGCCTCGAACACGTTGATCCCGGCCACGCTGCGCGCCGACCCTTTCCCGATGCCCTCATCGTTCACGGCAATGAGAACGGCCGGCCGATGAAACCGTTCCACGAGCCTGGCCGCGACGATCCCGACGACGCCTTGATGCCAGCCCCGCGACGCCAGCACGAGAGGGCCACGCGGCGTCGCTTCGGCCGCCTGCATGGCCTCGGTGACGATCCCTTCTTCAACACGCTGCCGCTCCTGGTTCAGCCGGTTGAGCAGGCCGGCCAGCTCCGCGGCCTCCCGGTCGTCCTCCGTCAACAGCAACCGCACCGCGTCGGCGGCGTCCCCCAGGCGTCCCGCGGCATTGATCCGGGGAGCCAGCGTGAACCCGACCGTCCCGACCCCGCATGCTCCATCAATGCCGGCCGCCGCCTTCAGGGCCCGAATGCCCGGACGGGCGCCCCGCGACAGCAACCGGAGACCCTGACGGACCATGGTCCGGTTTTCGTCCTGGAGCGGCGCGACATCGGCGATCGTCGCGAGCGCGACCAGATCCAGGTGCGACTCCGGATCCGATTCCACCGAGCCGTACTTGGCGCGGTACGCCGACGCGACCTTGTAGGCGAGCCCTCCGGAACAGAGCCCCGCGAACGGGTAGCCCGAATCGGGCCTGCAGGGATTCAAGATCGCGAGGGCGGGCGGAAGGGTTTGCCCGGGCAAATGGTGATCCGTGACGATGACGTCCATCCCCAGGGACTGCGCCAGCGCGATCTCGTCAATCGACGTGGTCCCGCAGTCGGCCGTTATCAGGACGGCGGCGCCGGACGCGGCGATCCGCCTGACGGCGTCGGCGTTGAGCCCGTATCCTTCCTTGATGCGATTCGGGATGTAGAAGTCGGCGGAGAGGCCAAGCCCTTTCAGAAAGCTCAGATAGAGGCTGGTGGCGGAGGCCCCGTCCACATCGTAGTCCCCATAGACGAGGACCCGCTCCCGGCATTGGACGGCGCGGTGCAACCGGTCCACCGCCTGTTCCATGCCGGCCAGGAGAAAGGGATCAGGGCCCGCGGCCTCCGCTCCGTCAAGAAGCGCCCGGGCCGCCTCCGGCGTCCGGCGCCCCCTCGCCGTCAGAACGGCGGCGGTGAGGTCCCGCAGGCCGAGCGCATCGGCCAGCATCCGGCAGACCTCGGGATCGGAGGGCAGGATCACCCATTCCCTGAGCACCGGAGCGGGCACGTTGTCTCCTTTGGAAAAACGTGAACAACCGCATCGAACGCCTTCCAAAGCATAGTCCAGGGAGACACCCTTGTCAAACCGGCGCCGCGTCGATCATAGGTGAAATCGTCTAGTAGCAAACTGCACGCCGGGGAACGCGGCGCGTTCAGGAAGCAGTCTTGGCGGGAAGCACCTTGAAGCGGAGCGTGCCGATTGGATCCATATCCGACACGCCGGTCCCGGTGAAGATCTGGACTTTGTAGTCCCCGACCGGCCAGCCGGCCGAGGGCCGCTTCAGCGAGAGATAGCCCGATTCATCCTCGGTCATCAGCAGCATGACATCGGTGCCGAGCACGTGGTTCGCCGGGACCCCTTCCCCTTTTTCGACGACCCAGCGCCCGTAGACTTTAAACTCGCTTTCGTGCTGATTCACTTGGAAGACGACGAAGATCTCGGGCACGTCGGCGGAGAAGGTCTCACTGGGCTTGACGGGAATGATTTGGAAGCTGCGGGCATGGCCCATGACCATTTCATGGCCATGAGCCGCGACGACCCGGGAGAACAGCCCTTCGGGATGCCGGTCTTCATAACCAGGCTTCTCGCCGGGAGTTGACGGAAGGGACGCGGACTGGGAGAAGGACGGGAGGGGCAGGACTAAAAGGGCGGCGACGGAGTAGAAGAGCGCTCTCATTCCCCCCCCTTCTGCACGTAATTCTTGATGAACTCTTCGGCGTTCTCTTCCAGGACGTCGTCGATCTCGTCCATCACCTTATCCATATCTTCCTTGAGCTTCTTGCCGGTTTCGACGACCTTCGCGCTCGCCTTGGCTTCGTCCTTGGGCTGCGCGCCTCCCCGTTTGGCGTCGGACTTTTTCTCCTGTTTCTCCATGCGGCCCTCCTTCACCCGGTCGCGCCCGCCGGCTCATGGGGACAGATTTCAAATCTGTCCCCCGCCTCGTACACTGCGCAACCGAAATTCAGCATACCCCACGTCCGAAAGACACGTCAAGGCGGGGCCCGCCGCGGCACGGGGACTGTCACCCTTTTCGGGCTTCAGAAAACGGTGACTGTCCCCCTTCTTGTGCCAAATCCGATGTAGGGGCGCAATGCGTTGCACCCGTCTTGCTCGTTACAGAATACGAATCGGCTGGGCTGTTATCCAGATATCAATGTTGAACTTCCATCGTCAGAGCGCCGAATCGCTCAACCAATTCCCGACGGGTCTGTTGGAACTTCTCCGGCTCTACTGGTGTGCCGTCGTTATACTTGAGGGGTAGCAGGATTTCGTAACGCTCGAATGGCATGGTCGAAGCCCTCGGTCTCAAGCAAGATGTACGGCAGGTGGAGCGTGTCGAGCAGTGTCAGGGCTTGGTCCGGGACTTCGTAGGTGTCGTCGGGCAGACAGATCACCTTGAAATGTTTGGCCAGCGCCAACGAACCGGCGGCATCATCAGCCTTATCTCTGAACCGAAGCTTGACCATCTTCATGGCATGCCATCCTTCTGAATTTCGGGCGTAGTCTACGCCGGCGGAAATGGAGAGTCAACGCGAGTGAATAGAACGTGAGGTCTAACACCTTTTCAGAACGCCGATTCCGCATGTAGGGGCGCAATGCCTTGCGCCCGCTTTGCGGAATGATCCACGTGCGCCGATCAAGAGGGGCGTGATGAATCACGCCCCTTCTATGAGCGTGCGCCTGTCAACCGCATGGAATCTGCATTTCCTCTGCCCCCATCTTCCGTGAACCCGCGCTGAGGCGACACTCCTCCTC
>Ga0209399_10001542_pt1 | contig 11921 bp, 6 predicted proteins | sample OV2TP3_FD_184130 | JGI IMG/M metagenome (GOLD analysis project Ga0209399, IMG submission 184130) | Hot spring microbial communities from Beatty, Nevada to study Microbial Dark Matter (Phase II) - OV2 TP3 (SPAdes) (version 3) | ecosystem: Environmental > Aquatic > Thermal springs > Hot (42-90C) ... | reverse complement strand
TTCTCTTTGAAGGTCGTCGCCACAGAGACGCTGTCGAAGACGGCGTCCACTGCGACTCCCGCCAGCATCTCTTGCTCCCGAAGAGGGATGCCCAGCTTCTCGTAGGTCGCCAATACCTCTGGGTCCACTTCCTCAAGGCTCTTCGGCCGTTCGGCCCTGGACTTCGGCGCCGAGTAGTAGATGATTTTCTGGTAGTCGATGGGCGGATAGTGAACATTGGCCCATTTTGGCTCCGCCGCCGACTTTTCCAGCTTCTGCCAGTGGCGGTAAGCCTTCAGACGCCACTCCAAAAGCCACTGAGGCTCTCCCTTTTTTGCCGATATCGTTCTAACGATGTCCTCGTCCAGCCCGGGAGGCACGGTGTCGGCTTCAATCTGAGTGACAAAGCCGTACTTGTATTCCTGGCTTGTGAGGCTTTCTACTGTTTTCACCGCAGTGCTCATCGTCGATCCTTCCTCTGTCTTTGACAAAAATCTTGCCCAGTGGCCTCCCCGTTTAGACTGCGAAGGAGGTGCCACAGCCACAGGACCGCTTCACATTGGGGTTCTGAAAGACAAACCCCGATTGCATAAGCTCCTCCTTGTATTCGAGTTCAGTGCCGTTCAGATAAAGGAGGCTTTTCATATCGACCAAGACCTTCGCCCCATCCTTCTCGAAGACCCGATCTCCGGCCCGCTGCTGATCCAAATCCAGCTTGTACTGAAGGCCCGAACAACCCCCTCCCATGACTTTGACGCGCAGCCCCTGCCCTTCCTTATTCTGAGCCCTAAGCAGCTCTCTAATCTTCTCTGCCGCGCGATCGCTAATAACAACTCCGGCTGCCATAAGTTCTCACCTCCTACATAAGTGCAGGACTAGGAAACCCTGTCCTGGACCTTTGGTTCATCTGCTTTACTCTGCTGCCGTTTTCCGAGCTTCGCCTTTTCCACCGCGTAGAGCGGAGATATCTGGCGTAACCGCGACACCTCCTCCCCCACCCGATGGATCGTATAGTCCACCTCCTCTACCGTGTTGAATCGTCCCAGACCGAAACGTATGGAGGAATGAATCAAATCCTCCTTCAACCCTAAGGCCCGAAGCACGTGAGAGGGCTCAAGCGCAGCCGAGGTGCAGGCCGAGCCAGAGGAGACCGCGATCTCTTTGAGGCCCATCAACAACGACTCACCCTCAACGTAAGCAAAGCTCAAATTCATGTTTCCAGGAAGCCGCTGGGTAGGGTGCCCGTTGACATAAACCTCATCGAGCTGACTGAGAATCCCCTCTTTGAGTCTCTCTCTTAGCTGCGTAAGACGCTGGGCCTCTTCGGGCAAATCCTCCAACGCGATCTGACAGGCCTCGCCGAGTCCCACAATGCCCGGGACATTGAGGGTACCTGACCGCATGCCTCCCTCATGACCACCCCCATCCAGAATCGGGCTGAGACGGACCCTCGGCTTCTTCAAACGGACGTAAAGAGCGCCCACTCCTTTCGGACCATAAATCTTGTGCGCCGACATGGAGAGCAGATCGATGCCCATCCCCTGCACGTCTATCGGAATCTTCCCCACTCCCTGAGTCGCATCACAGTGAAAAAGGACGCCCTTCTCCTCGGCCACCCGGCCGATCTCCTTGACAGGGTGGATGGTCCCGATCTCGTTATTGGCTGCCATGATGGAGATAAGGATCGTTTTGCCTGTAACCGCTGCACGGAGCTCGTCCACGTCAACCAAGCCGTATGAGTCCACTGGGAGATAAGTGATGCGGTAACCGCGTCGCTCCAAGACCTTGCAGCTATCCAAGACCGCCCTGTGTTCTGTAAGACAAGTGATAATATGGTTTCCCTTTTCTTGGTAAATTTCTGCTACCCCCTTAAGCGCCAGGTTGTCCGACTCAGTAGCACCGCTAGTGAAAATCACCTCCTTGGGAGAGGAGGCATGGATCAGACGTGCAACCTGTTCCCGAGCCTCATCTACCGCTGCCTCGGCCTCCCATCCAAAAGAATGGTTCCGGCTGGCCGCGTTGCCAAACTTTTCGGTAAAGAAGGGTAACATTGCCTCCAGCACCCTGGGATCGGTCGGGGTAGTGGCATGGTTATCCATATATATCGGAGTCTTCATCGGTTTATTCTACCTTGACGACCGCGATTCTGAGCGTCGTAGCGAAAATGCAGCGCAATTCGCTATCCTCCGGTAAACAATACAGACTGAAACGGTCTGATATAAATTTACCCAAACTGGCCTTGGCTTGTCAACCCCTTGCAAGGGTCGCCAAGGCCAACTGTTTATCTTTCTACCGCTGGAATAAATAAAACGATGTTCGTCTATGCGGCCTTGCTGATCAAAGCATTTTTAAGAAAACTGCCAGTATAAGACCTATCAACTAAACAGACCTCTTCCGGAGTGCCGGTGGCGACCACCTCTCCGCCCAAATCACCACCCTCGGGGCCCAGGTCAACAATATAATCAGCACATTTGATTACGTCCAGGTTATGCTCAATAACCACAACCGTATTTCCTGCCTCGGTTAGCCGGCCGAGGATTTCCAGCAGCTTCTTGATATCGTCAAAGTGAAGTCCAGTAGTCGGCTCGTCAAGAACGTAAAGGGACCTGCCTGTTGATCTTTTGCTTAACTCACGAGCGAGCTTAATGCGCTGGGCTTCACCGCCAGACAGGGTAGGTGCGGCTTGACCGAGGCGAAGATAACCGAGACCGACGTCCCTGAGGGTGTCTAGCTTTTCGCGGATGGAAGGAACATTCCCCAAAACCTCTACTGCCTGGCTCACATTGAGATCTAGCACATCAGCGATGCTTCTCCCTTTGTACAGGACCTCCAAGGCCTCACGGTTATAGCGCCGCCCGCCGCAAACTTCACATGTCACAAAGACATCGGGCAGGAAGTGCATCTCGATCTTGATAATTCCATCGCCTGCACACGCCTCACACCGACCCCCCTTAACGTTAAAAGAAAACCTCGCTGCCTTGTACCCGCGCACCCTGGCCTCTGGAAGCTGAGCGAAGAGATCCCGAACATGAGTGAATAGCCCCGTGTAGGTGGCGGGATTGGAGCGCGGGGTACGGCCAACCGGAGTCTGATCAATGTTAATGACCCTATCAAAGTGTTCCCAACCTACGATCTCGTCGAACAGCCCGATTTTTTCCCTAGATCGATGGAGCCGCTGGGTCATGGCCTGGCAAAGGGCATCGACGACGAGACTGCTTTTTCCGGAGCCGGAAACGCCGGTAACGCAAGTCATCGCGCCTATGGGAAACTCCACGGTAATGCCCTTGAGGTTGTTTTGTCTCACCCCTTTCAAAATCAGAGAGCTTCCGCTCCCCTTGCGGCGATGAGCGGGAAGGGGAATCTGCATGCGTCCGGATAGGTAATGGCCTGTTAGGGAACGCTCGTTTCGCATAATCTCTTCAGCTGTCCCCTGGGCGACGATCTCTCCTCCGTGCACCCCTGCCCCTGGTCCCATATCGATGACATGATCGGCTTCCAGAATCGTCTCTCGGTCGTGCTCTATAACCAGCACGGTGTTGCCCAGGTCCCTGAGTTGCTTCAGGATCCCTAACAGACGAGCGTTGTCTCTTTGATGCAGGCCGATGCTCGGTTCATCTAGGATGTAGAGAACGCCCACCAGGCTGGACCCGATCTGGGTGGCGAGCCGAATCCTCTGAGCCTCTCCCCCTGAAAGGCTGGCTGAGGCCCTATTGAGGCTCAAGTAGTCCAAGCCAACCTGGACCATGAAGCGCAGGCGACTGATGATCTCTTGAACCAACCTTTGGGCAATTGTTTTCTCGCGTTGGCTAAGCTCCAGCGTGGAGAGAAAGCCGAGGGAGTCCTTAATGGGAAGAGAGGTTAGCTCAGCGATGCTCTTTCCCCCCATCCTCACCTGAAGGCTTTCTCTTCTGAGACGTGTTCCTTTGCACTCCAGGCAGGGACGAACCTCCATGGAGCCTCCATCGCCGCCCAGGCCTCCGCAGGCGGGGCAGGCGCCATAAGGACTGTTGAAGGAGAACATACGCGGAGTGATTTCAGGAAAGGAAACGCCGCATACAACACAGGCAAATCTCTGGCTGAAGATGATCTCTTTGCCTTTGCCCGATCCTGCATCTCTGAAACGCTCTACCTTGACGACTCCATTGCCGTAGCGGGATGCCACTTCGAGCGAATCGGCCAAGCGCTTTTCCATGCCTTCCCTGAGCACGAGCCGATCGACTACCAAATCGATATGATGGGCCAGGTTTTTTCTTAGAGCAATCTCCCCTTCCAGCTCGCAAAGCCGTCCGTCAACTTTGACGCGGGCAAAACCGGCCTGGGCCAGGGCCTTGAGTTCTCGTCGGTATTCACCCCTACGCCCCGACACAATGGGAGCAAGGATATGGATCCGCGTCTGCGGCGGCAGGGAGAGTATCTGGTCCGCGATCTGCTGGACGGTCTGGGCGGAGATCTCCCTCCCACACCGATGGCAGTGGGGCCTGCCGATTCGGGCAAAAAGAAGGCGCAGGTGATCGTAGATCTCCGTGACCGTGCCCACGGTGGAGCGAGGGTTCTGACCGGCGCTCTTCTGCTCGATCGAAATGGATGGCGAGAGTCCTTCAATGGAGTCGACATCCGGCCGCTCCATCTGCTCCAAGAACTGGCGGGCGTAGGCCGATAGGGACTCGACATAACGCCGCTGCCCCTCGGCGTAAAGCGTATCGAAGGCGAGCGAAGACTTTCCGGAGCCGGAAACGCCGGTGATGACGACGAGCCGTTCGCGTGGGATCTCCAGGTTGATATCTTTCAGGTTATGCTCCCGCGCCCCTTTGATGACGATCTTGCCTGCCATCCCCTCCCTAACCGCCCCGCAACTCCTTGAGCTTGCCCTCCACTATGCCTCGATATTCCCGGAGTTGCTGAGCGCTCGCGGCCTCAAAACGGAGGACTAAAGCGGGTTGGGTGTTGGAGGCGCGGATGAGTCCCCACCCTCCATCGAATTTGATGCGCACCCCATCGACATCGATAACCTGATAGTGTTTGCGAAAGAACTCTTTGGCCCTTTCCACGACCGCAAATTTCTCGTCGTCAGGGCAGTCCACCCGAATTTCAGGGGTGGAAAAGCTCTCGGGGAGATCGGCCAGGAGCGCCGAAAGAGGCTGGCCGGCCCGGGCCAAAAGCTCCAGAAGACGAAGCGACGCGTAGATGGCATCATCGTAGCCGAAATAGCGGTCGGCAAAAAACATGTGTCCGCTCATCTCTCCGGCCAAAAGCGCATGAGTCTCCTTCATCTTGGCCTTCAAAAGAGAGTGGCCGGCCTTCCACATGATGGGCGCTCCACCATGCAGCGAGATCTGGTCAAAGAGCCTTTGGGAACACTTCACTTCAGAGATGATGACAGCGCCGGGACGGCGTTTGAGAATATCGCGCGAAAAAAGGATCAAGAGTTCGTCGCCCCAAAGGATATTGCCCTGCTCGTCCACGCAACCGATCCGGTCCCCGTCCCCGTCGTAGGCTATCCCGAGATCTGTCTTTTCCGCTTTTACTTTTTCAATGAGCCCTTCAAGGTTTTCGGGAACCGTGGGATCTGGGTGATGAATCGGAAAGCTCGCATCCGGGACGCAGGCGATCTCCCAAACTGAGCATCCGAGTCGGCGGAAGATCGGCGGGGCCACGGGTCCCGCCACCCCGCTCCCGGCATCGATAACAACTCTAAGAGGGCGGGCCAATACCGGGACGTCACGCAGCAGATGGTCCTGATAGGGCGGCGCGATCGAATAGCCCTCCCGCTTTCCTCCAGGTCTTGGGCTAAAATCGCGCTGCTCCATCTTTACCCTAAGCGCCTGAATCTGAGGACCGTGGAGAGTTTCTTTCCCGCTGCACACCTTAAACCCGTTATACTCCGAGGGGTTGTGGCTCGCTGTGACCTGAACGCCTCCATCTAGATCGAGATGAAAAAGGGAAAAATAGAGCAGAGGTGTGGGACAAACGCCGATGTCGTAGACGTGCAGGCCAGCGGAGAGGAGACCTTCAATAACCGCCTCTGCATAGCTGTCGGAGGTGGAGCGGCAGTCCCGTCCTACGGCTACGCGCTTTCCGCCTTGCTCCCTCACCACCGTCCCATGAACTTGGCCGAGGAGCCGGGCAAAGCCCTGGTCAAAGTCCTTTTCCGCCAAGCCGCGAATGTCATACTCGCGAAAGATCGATGGATTCATTTTTCCTTCACTTTCTTTTCTGCCCGGCCAACCGCGCCGCCAGCAGAACCGCCTCTTTCATGCTTGAGCCATTGGCCCTGTTCTTTCCCGCGATGTCGTATGCTGTGCCGTGATCCACGGAGGTGCGAATGAATGGAAGTCCCAGGGTAAGGGCGGCCGCGCCGAAAAAATGAAGCAGCTTTAGCGGGATTAAGCCCTGGTCATGATACATGCAGATGACTGCGTCGTAATCGCCCCTTGCCGCCTGATAAAAGAGGCTGTCGGCGGGAAAGGGGCCGCTGGCTTGAATGCCCTCTCCGTCTACCTCCTCAATGGCAGGAAGGATAATTCTTTTCTCCTCTCCCCCCAAGATCCCCTCCTCCCCCGCATGGGGATTCAAGGCAGCCACTGCGAGCCGGGGGCGAGAGATCCCAAAATATTTCCGCAAGGCTTGATGGGCTAGCTCTAAGGTCACACGAACCCGCTTGCGCGTGAGTTCCCGGGAGACTTCTCCCAAGGGGACGTGGACAGTAACCAAGACAACCTTTAACCTCTTTCCCAAAAGCATCATCCGACACTCCTCCGTTCGGGTCAGCTCGGCCAGGAGTTCTGTGTGGCCGGGGTAACGATAACCGGCGAGCCGAAGAACCCTCTTACTAATGGGCGCTGTGGCGATCGCGTCAGCGACCTGCGATAGAACCAGTTCCGCGGCTTCCTTAATGTAGCGGTAAGCCGCTTCACCACAAGCCTTTGAAGGATGACCTGGCCGGGACTGCTCAAGAGATAAAGAAGAAATGGAATGGACCAAGATACGGGCGCCAGTCTCTTCTATCGGTTCTCCCTTGTCCCATAAGACCAAACGAGGGTAGCCCTTTCCCGCTTGCCGGGTCCGCTGAAGAACCTGCCAATCGCCCAGGACAAGAGGATGGCACATCTTTCTCACTACCGGGTGGGCCAACGCCTTGAGGACCACTTCCGGCCCCACTCCGGCAGGATCGCCCATAGTGACAGCCACGACCGGTTTGGCCATCTCTGCCTCTCTAAAACCAGCTCTATCGACCGATTATCCTTGGATAGACGATCAGAGACAAGGGATTAAGGGCGACTCGAGAAAGGATTGACGGCCTTCAAGATCGAGGAAAAGAACCCCGCCGACTCCTCGGATTTCTGAGCCGCGCTGTCCTTCCCGTCCGTCGGCGCAAGGATATCTTCCGGCACATCTTCTGCGGATTCGCTGGTAAAGAGGGGAACGCCAAAGAGGCTAATAATACTCTGTCCGCTCAATTCCCCTTGGGCATCCTCTCCCTCGACGGGAGCCGTTTGGAAGATGTAGGAGAATGGATTTAAGTAACTTAAGAATCCGGACTCATCGTTTTTACTCCTCCTGGAGGCGGAGGCCATCAGAGAGTCGACTGTCCCCTTTTTCTCCTCCTCAGGCCGAAAGATAACTCCCGGGAGTTTGACATCGACTCGATGCTTCTTTCTCAGATCCGATTTAAGCCACTTTTGGAATCTCTCCTCGAGAGCTTTAGCGTAGAGCTCTTCTTTGATTTTTCCTGCAACCTCGGACAAGGGCAAAGCTCGTCTAGGATCCCGTGCCTCTAATTTAATGAGATGAAGGCCAAGGCCGGTGCGCACAGGCTGACTGACTTCCGCCAAGGACAATTTATTGAAGGCAACCTCCTCAATCTCGCCAAGCAAGCTGCCCCGGGTAACCCAGCCGATCTCTCCTCCGGCTGAGGCGCCCGCACCTTCGGTGTGGCTGCGGGCCAATTCGCCGAAGTCCTCTCCCGCCAGGGCGCGGCTGCGGACCTCCTGTGCCTTAGCTATGACCTCATTTTCACGCTCGGGCGAAGCCCTTTCCGGGAGAACAAAAAGGATATGTCGCAGCCGAACTCGCTCTTGGGTCATGTATCTCGCAGCATTTAACCGGTAGTACCGCTCCACGTCCTCAGAGGTGATATTGACCCTTTTACGGACCTGGCGGTTAATAATCTCGCTTTTCTCAAGCTCAGCCCGGATCGACGCCCGGTATTTCTCCATGGACACGCCTTCCCGGCTCAGTGCTGCATGCAATTCCTCGTCGCTGATCCGATTTCTTTCTTTGATTTGCCCGATATACTGGTTTACGTCTTCTTCGCTCACCCTTATCCCCACGAGCTTCACCTCTGCCGCGAGGAGTTTCTCGGTGATGAACTGCTCCAGGACCTCTTGATCCTCTTTGCCAACCTGGTTTAAGTCTCCTGTTGGGAATTCACGACCCATCTTGGTCCGGGCATAGTCTCGGAAGTTGGACAGGGTATAAGGCTCCCCGTCAATCACAGCAACCACCTGCTCGACAACCCTGGCGATGGAATGGGGCGAAGGTAGGGAAAAGAGCAGGCCGATGCAAACCATACGATAGACCATCGGCCTCAGCGTGGAGCCATGAACCTGAAACATCGTTATCCCAACGCAGCCATACTAGGTATCATATCAGTAGCAAAAAGCCAAATGATGCCGGGCCATCCCTAATAGCAACCGCCCTTCGTGATTTCACGCAAATTCTCCGGCTTCAAAGATCATGCTGCGAGACTCAGCAGAGGAGCTGCAAGAAATCGATGACCTCGGGAACCAGCCTGTCCCAATCCTGGCTCTTGGGGGCAAAGGAGAGGCGTCTATCGGGCGAGAGACGATAGCGGTTCTTATCTCTACCCATGAGATCGAGCAGCCGTTCCACTTTCACCGGTGATTCGGAATGAAAGAGCAGGGAGAGCCTCCCATCGTGGTAGCTGATTTGTTCCACGAGGTAATCTTTGAGGACACGACGAAGATACATGACTAGGAAGAGATTCTCCACCTCCAGGGAAAAGGGCCCATAGCGGTCTTCTAACTCCGCCTTGATCTCTTCTAACTCCTTGAGATCGCCGAGGCTGGCCAGCCGCTTGTAGAACAGAAGCCTCTGATTCGTGTCCGGAATATAATCTTGCGGAATATAGGCGGGAATCCCCAGCCGGATCTCCGGTTCGACTTCAGCCCTCATCGCCTCCCCTTTGAGTTCACGCACGGCCTTCTCCATCATCTGGGTGTAAAGTTCAAACCCAACCGCCGCGATATGTCCCGACTGCTCCCGGCCGAGGAGGTTCCCCGCGCCGCGGATTTCCAGATCATGCAGAGCCAGTTTAAAGCCCCCCCCTAACTCGTCAAGCTCTTGAAGCGCCCGAAGCCTCCTCGCGGCATCGCGCGTCATGATTTTCTCGCCCGGGACCAACAGGTAGGCGTAGGCGCGCCGGTAGGAGCGACCTACCCGGCCCCGTAACTGGTAGAGCTGGGCCAAGCCGAATTTGTCCGCCCGGTTGACGATGATGGTGTTGGCATTGGGAAAATCGAGTCCGGATTCGATGATGGCAGAGCAGACAAGCATTTGGGTGCGGTTCTCCAAGAAATCGAGCATGACCTTCTCCAGTTCCCGCGGTCGCATCTGCCCGTGGGCCACCGCGATCCTGGCCTCCGGAATGAGATCCGAGAGCTTCTGCGCCATCCGGGAGATGGTCTCCACCCGATTATGCAGAAAAAAGATTTGACCCCCCCGCTGGATCTCGCGCAGCACCGCATCTCGGATCACCCCCTCGTCATACCTGGTGACGTACGTATGAATCGCCAGGCGGTCTAAAGGCGGCGTTTCGATAATGCTCATGTCCCGGATTCCGACCAGGGACATGTGAAGCGTGCGCGGGATCGGCGTCGCGGTTAAGCTCATCACATCAACGGTCGAACGGAGCCTCTTGAGCTTTTCCTTATGGGCCACTCCAAAGCGATGCTCTTCATCGATAACAACCAGTCCCAGCTCTCGAAGCTGGACGTCCGGCTGGAGCAATCGATGAGTCCCGATAACGATGTCCACGGTCCCCTTGGTCAGCCCCTGAATCACCTGCTGGCTCTCTTTCGAGGTGAGAAAACGACTGAGCATCTCGACCTGAACGGGGTAGTGCTGCAAGCGGTGGCGGAAGGTCTGAAGGTGCTGCTGGGCCAAAACCGTTGTCGGGGTGAGGACCGCGACTTGCCTGCCATCCATCACAGCGAGAAACGCAGCCCTGAGCGCCACCTCGGTTTTGCCATAGCCGACATCCCCACAAATCAGGCGATCCATCGGTTTTTTCTTCTGCATATCTTGGAGGACATCTTGAATAGCCTTCGCCTGATCCGGGGTCTCTTCAAACTCAAACGAGGCCTCAAACTCCCGACAGAGGGAATCTGGTGGCGCGCAGGCGTGACCCTCGCGGACCTCTCGCACAGCATAGAGGTCAATGAGCTCCTGGGCCATGGAGAGAATCGATTTTCGCGTCTTCGCCTTGACCTTTTCCCAGGAGCTCCCGCCAAGCCGGTTCAAGGGTGGCTGCGCCCCGTCACCCGCGATGTATTTCTGCACGAGGTTAATCCGATCTACCGGCAAATAAAGGCGATCCCCCCCCGCATAGTCCAGGTGGAGGAACTCCCCCTCCGTCCCCGCCACCCTAAGAAACCTAAGACCCCGGTAGATACCTATCCCATGATCCAAATGAACCACGTAGTCATCCTGCTTGAGTTCGCTGAGGCTTGTGATGAAGTGGCTCGGGTGGCTTTTCTTAGCAGAAGCCCTTTGGACCTTCTTAGTGCCGAAGAGCTCATCCGCGGTGATCACGATCAGACGCTCTTCGGGTAAGCGAAAGCCCTGGCCTAGCCCTCCCACTAAGATGCCGCGAGATGACTCTGTCTGTGCGGAGAAAAGAGGAAAGGGATCCTCCATCAAAGGGAGCTCTACCCCATAATAGGCCAGCAACTCTCTCAGTCGCTTTGCGTCCCCTGCTGTGGGGGCGACAAAGAAAACCTTATCCCCTTCCCACTCCCTAAAGCGCTTCGCCAGAGGGGCGAGAGAAGGCTCCCTGCCCTGCGGGGATGAGACCTCGAGGTGAATATCCGTGTTGACATATGATCTTACGCTGAGCAAGGTTCGACCTTGTCTTCGACCCTGAGGCTCAGACCCGAAGGGAGGCTCACCTCGAAAGGAGCCTGGCGATCCGCCTTCAGACGGAATGACGTCGAGCGACTCGCTGGAGATTTGGGGAAAAGAGCAAACTCCGGAGCGCCACTCTCTCTCGCTCAAGTAGAGACTTTCGGCGGGTGGTGCGAAGCGCCCCTCCTCTTGCGCCTTGGCCGCCCTTCCCCAGACCAGATGCTCAAAGCGCTCGGCCTCAGCTTCTATCCGAGCGGCTTCGTCCAGGAAGAGAATAGTCTCCGGCGGCAAATAGGAAAAGATGGGCGGAAGCTCGGAATAAAAATAGGAAACGAGAAACTCCATCCCCGAAAAGGGAATCCCGTCCTTAAGTGACTCGATGAGCGAGTTCCTCTCCCTGCGCCCCATCTCTAAATCGTGGGCTCTTTTCTCGATCTCCCTTGTGATCAGCCCCATTTGATCGTGTCTGAGAGAAAACTCCTTCATGGGCAAAAGCAACATCTCTTGAAGCCGACTCCGGGAGCGCTGAGTCGATGGATCGAATTCCCGAATCGATTCCAGCCTGTCACCTAGGAACTCAAGGCGCAGAGGCCACGAGTAAGAAGGAAGAAAAATATCCACGATCCCCCCCCGAACGCTGAAATCGCCGCGCTCCTCCGCCAGGGGAACATTCTGGAAGCCCCAGGCGATCAGGTGGCCCAGCAGAGCCTCCCGACCGATTTCCTCTCCCACCACTAAATAACGATAGGACCGACTCAAGGCATCTTTAGGAATGACTCTCTGCATGAGTGCCGCTG
>Ga0209399_10001540_pt1 | contig 11933 bp, 9 predicted proteins | sample OV2TP3_FD_184130 | JGI IMG/M metagenome (GOLD analysis project Ga0209399, IMG submission 184130) | Hot spring microbial communities from Beatty, Nevada to study Microbial Dark Matter (Phase II) - OV2 TP3 (SPAdes) (version 3) | ecosystem: Environmental > Aquatic > Thermal springs > Hot (42-90C) ... | reverse complement strand
TGTTCATCTCCGATTAACCCACTATCAGGAAAATATCAACTGTTTGACAGCCTCGCGCCTGTTCGATACGCTTGTAAAAATTCTGCCCGTTCGCCGATGGATCCTACCGTTTTAGTCCGCTTTTCGTGGTCAAAAGTCAGCTAGGGTCTGATCGAGTCAGGTCGGTTTATGGAAGAACGTAAGGGAGCGAGAGAATATCCATCAGATGCAGCCGTGCTGCACGGAGTGGAGGCCGCTGCGGGGCGCGAGTCCGCGCGCCAGCGGAACCTGGTCTTCGGGATCATCAACCTCTCGCACCTTTTCAATCATTTGGAGTCGAGCGTTGTCGCGGTGCTCTACCCGGTGATGATGGGAGAAATGGGGTTCGGCTATTTTGCCCTCGGCGTCTTGCAGATGATCTATCAAATGACCGCCATGGGTTTTCAGGCCCTCTATGGTCTTTTGGCTCGTTTTCTTCCGCGTTCGATTCTCCTCGGAATGGGAAATGTCGTTCTCGGCCTCTTCGTCATGGCCACAGGTCTTGCCCAGAACTTTACTCAGGTGGCGCTCCTGCGCGGGCTGGCCAGGGTGGGCTCCAGTGTCCAGCATCCCGTGGGCTCCGCCATTCTCATCTCGTATTTCGAGAAGGCGCGGGGGAGGGTGCTCACGCTGCACCACTCCGTGGGGAACCTGGGGGCTTTTCTCGCCCCGGCGATTGCTGGTGGCATGCTTCTCTTTACCAGCTGGCGCACGGTTTTCTACGTAGTGGCCTTGCCGAGCATCGTGATGGGCCTGTCGTATTTCTTTCTGCGCGATGCCGTGGTCGATGCGGGCGAGTCCAAGAGAGAGCGGGTCGTAGCGAGCCTGCACGACTATCTGGCCTGCATAAAGAACCGCGACGTTATGCTCGTGTCAATGATTCAAATGGTTGGGGCCGCGGGCCGGGGCACGGGAATCAATGTAGCGTTCCTCACGGCCTTTTTTATGACGGCCATGGGAGTCGACGTGACCGTAGCCGCCGGTCTCTTGATGCTCTATCAGCTGAGCGGCCTCGTCGGTCCCTTGGCCATAGGCTGGCTTTCGGACCGCTTCAACCGCAAATGGATCCTCCAGTTGACCCTGCTCTCCTCCACCATGGCGACCCTCTGGCTTTTAGTTCACAGCAGCCTCACGCCGTGGCTGATTCTCAATATCGTCCTCTACGGAAGCGTGATTCAAGCGCGCGGCTCATTGACTCAGAGCATGGTGAGCGAAGCTGTGCCGCTGGAGCAGATGGATGTGGCATTTAGCCTGTACTTCTTGATCGGTTTTATCTCGGGTCCTGCCTGGACCTTTCTCATGGGCTGGCTGATCGATGCCTATGGCTTCGGCGTCGCATTCAAGGTGATCAGCGTGAGTTATCTGCTCGGCATGCTGATGATGTTCTTCGCCAAGCGCCCGGCGCTGGGAGACCCCAGCCCCCGAAGCGGCCCGTTTTAATCCTCGCTTCGCTCGGAATTGCAGATTGCAGATCTATTTCAGATCTCAGATTTGCAATAATTTGCAATTTGAGATTTGCCATTTGAGATCCCGAAGGGCCCGCATCAGACCGGAAAGATACCCCCCGCAGGCTGATGCCAGATAGGCTTTTTCACTGGTCGGCTCAGCGGCTGTTCCACGAGAGGACGACGATCTCCGTGGGCTCAGGAAGCTCTCTTTTAGTGACCTTATAGACCCGTCCGTTGATCTTCCTGACGCGCGGCTGCTCCCGCGTGTATTCCTCTACGGCCCCATCCCACCAATAGTGCTTGGGGATCGCTATCCTAGGATTAACCTGCCTGGTGACCTCTCTCGCCTCGCTGGCGGTGATCGTGTAAATCCCGCCGGCCAGCGGAACCAAGAGGATGTCGATCTTGCCCAGCATCTTGAGCTGGGCGGGAGTCAGATGGTGGCCGAGGTCGCCGAGATGGGCGATACAGATTTCATCCACGCGAAAGACGAAGATCGCGTTTTTGCCTCTCTGCAGCCCTTGGCTCTTGTCGTGGTAGGCCGGGACCGTATAAACCGAAGCATCACGGATGCTCATGTGGATGGGCCGCCAATTCTCTCCTCCGGGCGTGAGCCCTTCAAGGATCATAGGACTTCCCCTAGCCATCCAGACGTTGCTGTGGGGCCCATGCTGGTGGCTGGTCGTCACGATGTGCTGGGGGAGGGTCGGCCAGGGCAGATCGCTTCTGCTGTGCGGATCTGTCAGGATGCGGGTCCCCTTGGAGGAGGTGATTTGAAAAGTGGAGTGGCCGAACCACTCGATCAGGATGGGGCCGGCAGGGCCAATCGCTGCCACTGTTCTGAAGATGTTTCTTTGAACAACCTCGATCTCGTGGCAGAAGCTGAAGGTGAGACTGGGAAGAGTCAAGCTTCCCACTAATAACAAGGCGGCCAGGTGTTTTAGACGGGGACAGGCACCGCTTAGCGGAGCCAGTCCCCTTTTGCACTTTGCATTTTTGCGCTGCTCACTCTTCAAATGAGTCCCCACCGCCGGCGCATCCACCATTCGCTCCCGAGCAGCGCAAGGATGGGAGTAAAGGTCCACAGCGTGCTCCACAGCTGGATCTGGCGTTTCTCGACGATCTCGGAGGGGGCAAGTCGCTCCAGTTTTGCGGCGACGCGTTCCAAGCCTTTTTCGTTCCATTCGGAAATGGGTATGAACTCTCCGCCGCTCGTCTCGGCCACCTGTTTCAGGAGCTCCGGTCGAGGTCTCCCGTCTTCCGCCTCTCCATAGAGAAAAGCCACCAGAAAGTTTTTTCTGTCCCTGCCGAGAAGTCTGCCTGCGAGATTGGCCTCTGCCTCCAGCCGGTACGAGCCTTCCTTTGCCGGGGTAAATTGCGCGCTGTACGCCCCCTCCTCGATTTCAGGGGCGGCCTCCAGGGGGATTCGTTCTCCCTCGGGCCCGATGACCCGTAGCCCGACGGCCGCGTTACCGGCCGGGGTGAAGTCATCCTTCATGACCCGAATCTTAAAATCGATCTTGTCTCCAGGCGCCCTAGGCCCGCCTATGGGTTGTATCTGCACCTGCTCGAACGAGGGCTCCTGGGCGAGCCAGCGCACCGCCTGACGAACCAGCTTGAGATGGTTCTGGGGACTCTCTTTTCCTCCGACGGCCATAAAGTTCCAGCGCCAGACATCATCGCTCATCAGGGCCAAGGTGCGGCCTTTGCCGAACCTTCCGACGCTCAATAGGGGAGATCCTCCGGCGGCGCCGTCCGGCGCGGCCACCAGCAGCGCCTCTCCCTTGCTCCTGGAGACTTGGTTGAGACTCGACAAAGGAGGCATCTTTTTCCATGCCTCTTCGTTGGCTTGAGGATCGGGAAAAAGACGAGTTATAGGATGGACCTTGCCGGAGGCCGTAAGGATCCCGCGCAGGCGCGTCGCTGCTTGATAGCCCCCTTTGCCGTCGAGCTCCACAGGCAGGACGTCGCGTAGCGGGCTATCCCCGTATCCCCCGCTGTCAAAGGAGCGCGCCCCTCCGGACATGGCCAGCCCGCCTCCTTCTCGCACAAAGTCTCTTACCTTTTCCAAATAGAGAGTGTTGAAGTAGGAGCGGTGGGAAAAATCGTCAAAGACGACCACATCGAAGTTCCTAAGCTCCTCTAAGAAGATCTCATCGATAGGGAAGGGGATGAGGCTCAGCTGGTTGTCGGGGACGTCGACGCTGTCGGTAGGAGTTCTCAGGAAAACAAAGGAGACCAGATCAATCAAGGGATCTTGTTTTAAGGCCATGCGCAGAAAACGGTAGTTCCAGGAAGGAGAGCCGGAGAGGGTGAGGACTCGGATCTTGTCCCGCTGGACGTCGATCTTGAATTCCCTCTGGTTATTTTGAGTGATCTGCTCTCCCGCCTGGGGGGGGAGACTGAGGGAAAAGCCGTGGGGGCCGATCTCCTTAGGGGTATAGCTCAAGGTCACGCGCTGCTCAAAGGCCTCCCGATCGATCTTTATGGAGCGGCTTAAGATCAGGTTCCTGCCCAGATTGAAATAGAGCGGGACGGTTCTGTCGGCAAGGCCATACGCCTGGATGGTGAAGTCAAGCTTGAGCTCCCTTCCGCGGAAGGCAAATTCGGGGACATTAAGATCGGCGATGCGCAGGTCGGTAAAGCCCTGGGTCTCGCCCACGGCAACCGTGAAAACGGGCAGCGAGAGCAGCAGAGATTCGTCGATCGATTTTTTTTCTCCGTTGGTTATCCCATCGCTAACCAGGACGATTCCGGCCGCGCCGCTGGCTGCGGCCTCCCTTAAGGCCTCCACGAGTCTGGTGCCTTTGCCCTGAGCCGCGAGATGGGGAAGAGATGCGGGCCCGATCGGTTCCAGGCCGGTGCTGAACTGGTACAATCGGAGGTCATAGTCTCGTGCCAATTTCTGGATCAAAGGCTCTTTTCCTTCTAAGAATTTTTCCTTGACCAGATCGATCCGGCTCTTTACCTGTCTCCCATCCTGACTCTGTGGACTGGCAGGGAGACCCATGCTGCGTGACGTGTCTACGAGAACCGCCAGAGGGCGACGCAGCTTGATCACCCGTCTCTCCACTAGGCCGGGACTCAAGAGGAAGAAGATCAGCAGGGCATAGACCACGCCCCTAAGAGAAATCAACAGGCAGCTCTGCCGCGTGCTCAGACGCTGCTTGAGCTTGAGGAATTGATAGACGAGGAGCCCCGAGACTCCCAAGGCGATGAGCAGTGTGGCCCACCACGGAACCGTGTCGATAAAGAAGATATCGCTCATAATTTCACCGAGACAGTCTTCTCCGGATGAAAGGGACGTGGATCAGATCCTCCTTATAGTTTTCCGTCATGGCGTAGAGGATAAGGTTGATGCCGAGGTGGAAGGCATCTCTCCTCTGCTCCTCGCCGCCGGGAGTGCACGGATTTAGCCAATTACCGAGATGGTCTCTCTCCCAGGCCCCGCCGAGGTCGTTGTGGCAATAGATGATCGGCGTCGCGTTGCCTATGTTGATCCCCTCGAGGTAAGGATGGACCATTCTCACTCCCCCGATTCGCCTAAGCAGATAGTAGCTTCTCAGCGCGGTGTGGCCGGAGGGGAGGCGGCGGAATTCTTTTTCCGGAAAAAGCCTTTTCATCTCGCGCCGAAGGCTCCTGTCAAAGCCGTAGCCGGGTTGCCCCAGGGCGTCATCGGCCAAGAGAAAGCCTCCGTAGGAGAGAAATCGCCTCAGGATTTCTATCTCTTCTTCCGTGAAGGGCTCAAAGTCGTATTTTCCCGCTATGTAAAGGAACGGATAGGAGAAGAGATCACGGTCTGTTAAGCTGGCCTCGTGCCGCACGGCGGCGGCCTCAACGCTGGTGCGCTGCATGAGCTCTTCCATGAGAGGAGTCACGGCCAGGGGATGAGGATTCCAGTCCCCGCCCCGGTACTTGATCTGCGCGAACACGAACTGGGCGGAGCGCCGTTTTTCTCCGGGATGGCTGGCTTCGAGTCTCCGCGGCGCGGCCCCGGCCGCCGCCAGCAGAGCATGAAAGAGCATGCGAATGAAGTCTCTTCTATCCATACAATCGCTGGGCGATCCAGCCTTCTGAGGCCAGGGTCCCAAGGAGGAGGACCAACAGGGGAAGGGAGAGGTCGGTCCTTTTTCCTCCCCTCTCCAGGGATTCTATGGGAACGACCTCCATACGGATGGGCTTGAGTTTTGCCTGAAGCTCCTGCTCACCGATGGTCTCAAGGCGGGATTCAAGGAAAGGGGAGTTGGCCGCATAAAATTGCGCTGCGGCTTCCCTCTCGAGCGATTCCGGGAGAGTGAGCCGGTAGATCCCCGCAAGATCGTTTTCCTGGAAGGAGGCCGAGGCCTTTGCTCCGTCGGCGACCAACGCAACTTCCCTCTCTTGGCGGTCCGGCTTGACGATCCTCAGGCTCTTTCCAGCAAGAGACGGAGGAAAGGAAAAGGTCTTGGCGCTCCCGACAGCAATGCCGGTATCGATGGTTCCCCTCTTCCCGCCGGAGAGGTAAATCACCAGAGACTGCACTAGTGGAAGATAGGCGGTCTTCAAGGGAAGATCACTCCAGTCCCGGTCCGCTGCCGTGGCGAAAAAGAGGACGCGCCCCGGTCCCATCCTTTTCTCAAACATGAGCGGGTCACCGTTCGCCAAGGCCAGCAGGCTCGGTCCGGGGGAGAAGTCGAAACGGAAATAGCCTCGAACCCGAGCCGAGCTGAGGGCCTCCTTCAAGACCTGGTCGGCAAAGCCCTGCAAAGCCGGATGGCTGACATCCACCTTTTCGACTTTTTCTCCGCCGAGCTCGGCCAGGATCTTTCTCTCTTTTAATCGCGCCGGGAGAATGGGCGGCGAGGACTCGAAGAGCTTCAGGTTGTAGTCATCGATTTGGGTGCGGTCTCCGGGAAAGATGAGCAATCCTCCTCCTTGGCGGAGGTAGTCTCTAAGCTTCGGAACGAGCGCGTCGGGGATCACCGCCACGTTACATAAGATCAGGGCCTGATAGGAATCCAGAGCAACTGAGTTCAACCCCTCCGCAATGACTACCGCGGGAAGGAAGAGAGAGGAATCTTGCTGCCCTGCGGGGTTGAGGGCCCGGGTTAGAAAAAAGGTCTCGCTTTGGACGAGAGAGGTTTGCGGGTCCCCGTCCACGATCAGGACCCTAAGCTTGTCCTCGGCATGGAGAGTAAAATAGGAGGTGGGATTCCCGACAACGCCTTCCTTTCTGAGCGTCACATGGCCGCGATGGGCCCCGGGTTGGCTCAGATAAAGCTGAAAGTTCACCCCCAGTTCTCCTTTGGGCGGTATGGAGACCAGCCTTTGTTCCCTGTTCTTTTCATCTATGTAAAGCTGCACAAGCAGGTCTTTAATCTCTTTGTCGGTGAAGTTGATCACCGAGGCCTCCAGTTGAATGGGTAGTCCCACTCCCACTTCCTGCCCCCGCATCCTCACCTCTTTGACGGTGGCATTCAAGGGCACCTCTTTCTTTCCGACTCTCAGGATCTTTAATGGGATGAGGGAGTCATATTGCCTCAAGGCGGAGAACTCAAAGCGGTCCCAATCGGTTGCAGACATATCTGTGATAAGCCAAATCTCCTTTTGCGCCGCCGGCTCTTTCAAAAGCTCGTAGGCTCGGCTTAAGGCCAGGGAAAAATCAGCGGTTCCCGCAGCCGTCTGGATGCCATCCAATTCTCTTAAGAGGACCTCCCTCTCGCCTTTGAGCCGGACCTGGCCCCCCCCGGATATATTGGTCGGGAGCACGGCCATGCGGTCTCCATCCTTAAGGGAAGAAATGGCCAGGCGCACCGCCTCCTTCGCTCGCGCAAAGCCTTCCCCCTCTCCGCTCCATTTCATGCTGAGCGAGTTGTCCAGAACGACTACCAGAGAGACGGGGCCGCCTCCGGCGAAGAGCCCCACCCCGGTCTGGAATATCGGATGGGCAAGGAGCAAAGCCAAGATGAGGACCGCAAGGGTCCTCAGCGCCAGGATGATCCAGTGCCGCAGACGGTAGCTGCGGGCGATGCGCCGCTGGGAAAGGAGGATGAAGCGCACGGCCGGGAAGCGCATTCGTTTCAGTCTGCGGCGGTTCAAGAGATGAATCAGCAGAGGGAGTGAGGCCGCGATCAGTCCGTAGAGGTAGATCGGATGGAGAAAAAAGACCGACACGGATGATTACCCCCTCCAGCTCAGATAGCTCACTAAGGCGCGGTCCAGAGGGGTGGAGGTAGAGATGAGCTGGTAGTCGATCGAATTTCCGTGGCATTCTTTGCGCAGGTGATCTGTGTATTCGGCCACGAACTTCCGGTAGACCTTGCGGATGGCTTGCGGATCAGCGGTCACCTTAAGGTTCGCCTCCTCCATGTCCTCAAAGAGGATGTTGCCGTCGAAGGGAAGATCCAGCTCCGCGGCGTCCAAGAGGTGCATGACGATGACGTCATTGCCCTTAAAGCGGAAGAGACGTAAGGCCTTGAGAATGTTCTCAGGCTCATCCAGCAGGTCCGACACGAGGATGACCAGTCCGCGCCGCCTCATCTTTGCCGCAATCTCCTGCAGGATGCCTCCTACGTCCGTCTCGCCCGATGGTCTTCGGCCTTCGAGGGCATGCAAGATCTCGATGAGATAGCCCCTTTTCGCCCTCGGAGGGATGAATGACTCGATCCGGTTCGAGAAAGTTACCAGTCCGGCGGCATCTTGCTGTTTCAAGATGAGGTAGGCGAGGGAGGCGGTGAGGATCGAGCCGTATTCGAATTTTGTAATCCCGTTGGAGGCGTAGTCCATGGAGGCGCTTGTGTCCAAAAGCAGGTAGGCCCGCAGGTTGGTTTCGTCCTCGGTCTCTTTGATGAAATATCTATCGAACTTTCCCAGCGCCTTCCAATCGATGCGCCGGATCTCGTCTCCCGGAGAATATTCCCGGTGCTCCTCAAACTCCACGCTGAAGCCCTTGGAGCGGCTGCGGTGGATGCCCGACATGGTCCCCTCCACCACCCAGCGCGCCTTGAGATAGAGGTTAGAGAGTCTGGCCAGCACGAGTGGATCAAAGTAGCTTTTCTCGCCGTTGGTCATCGAAGTCATTTTACCCGAAAAAAAAAGAATGGAAAGCGCCCGCTACCACCACCTCGTTATATAGTCCCACCATGCCCTCCAGCCCTTATTGTGACCCTGGTATGTAGGATTGTTTTCCAATTCCTTCAAATAAGCAATGATGGTCTCACCGGCTTTCAGCTCATATAAGACCTGTCTTTGAAAGGCCAGGCACTTCTTTTCCGCCTCGGTTCCAGTCCAAGCATCTCGGTCCCATTTCTTTCCGGTATTCTTGGCCCTGGCCTCGTGGTAGAGCTTCGAATGATAAGCGTCGTGGGCAATGGTCCCCGCGTACCACAGGGCCGAATGCTGCCAGGTGGGCTTTCCTACCAGAAAGGTTGGTTTTCTCGCATAAGCCTTCATGCCGCTCCGCTTCGCCTCTTTGATGACCGCTAGGTATCTTTGAATCTCTTTAAAGAACGGTGTGGACCTCAGAAGATCCAACGCCTCTTTCGTGCGCAGAATAAAATCGTCCCCACCCTTGATCTCAATGCCATCGACGATTTCGGATTTGCGCCAAAAGAACGGTGTCATGGGAAATGGCGAGAAAGATGCTCTCTTCTATTCTATGGGCAGAGATCGTGAGGCTGTGGGTCGGAATCAGGTTGTGTAAAAGGAGCTTTCCCAACCACTACCTCAGTTCACTCCCGTCCGCCGACGGCTTCACTTCGCTCAAGAGCCGCGCGGCGATGTCGACTGAGGAGAGGCCATCGGCCTGGGCCTTGAAGCTGGGGATGATGCGGTGACGGAGAACCGAGGGGGCCAGGGCTTGGATATCTTCGATCGAGACTGCGTAGCGTCCCTGCAGAATGGTTCTAGCCTTGGCGCCAAGGATGAGATACTGCGAGGCCCTCGGTCCTGCGCCCCATTCGACATAGTCCTTGACGAACTGAGGCGCATCAGGATTCTGCGGCCGGGATTTCTGGCTCAGAGAGACCGCATAACCCACCACAAACGGCGACGCGGGCACGCGCCGGACCAATTCCTGATAGCGTAGGATCGCCTGCCCGTCCATGACCTTTTTGGGAGAGGGTTTACCCACCGTGGTGGTCTGCATGACAATTTGGACCTCGTCCTCAAACGGAGGATACTGGATCTCGATGTTGAGCATGAAGCGGTCGAGCTGCGCCTCGGGCAGGGGATAGGTCCCCTCCTGTTCAACGGGATTCTGGGTCGCCAGGACAAAGAAGGGGAGGTCCAGAGGGTAGGTTGTTCCGCCTGCGGTCACCTTATATTCCTGCATGGATTGGAGCAGCGCGGCCTGGGTCTTGGGAGGGGTGCGGTTGATCTCATCCGCGAGGAGAATGTTGGTGAAGATGGGGCCGCGGAGAAATTGAAATTTTCTTCTCCCCGTAGCGTCTTCCTGCAGGATGTCAGTCCCGGTGATATCCGAGGGCATGAGGTCCGGGGTAAACTGGATGCGATTGAACTCCAGGTCAAGAATCTCCGCCAGGGTGCTGATCAAAAGGGTCTTGGCCAGACCGGGGACGCCCACGAGAAGACAGTGCCCTTTGGAGAAGAGGGCGATTAAGACCTCTTCAATCACTTTTTCCTGGCCCACGATGACCTTACGGATCTCGGCCAACATCGCGTCCCTTCTAGCGGCAAATTCTTCAATCGCCTCGATCTCTTGCTCTTGGTCTCTGATTTCCATTGGCTCCATGTGTTACCTCTATTATCTCAGTGTCATGAGTCGCTCCAAGGTCGCCTTGGATTTCTTCGCCTGGTCTTGCTCCCCCAACGCGGCATAAACCTCGGAAAGAAGGTGGTGGATGGCCGGATTAAAAGGGTTGATCTGGATAGCTTCCTCTAAAGCGACTCTGGCATCGGAGTAGTTTCTCTTAGCGTGGTAGAGCCGCCCTAGCTGGACATAAGCGCTGACGGAGTCCGGGTCCGATTCGCGGGCTTTTTTCAGGTGCGAGAGGGCCTCTTCGTACCGCTCCCTCTGGATGAGGACCCGCGCCAACTTGTTGAGGATAATAGGGGAATGGGGGCTCGCCTGCAAGGCGCGCTGGTATTCCTGCGCGGCGGCAACGGTTCTTCCCCTTCCCAAGAGCTGGTCTCCCAGATGGGTTCGATTGCGGGCAACGATCGACTGGATCTCTTTGAGCTCCACGGCCTCCTCGTCTTCTTTTTGGGCTCCCTTGACCTTAAGCTTGCGCACCCGGCTCCCCTCTATTTCCTTAAGCCCTTTTGCCTTGAGAAACTCCTTCCACTGAGTCTCGAAGTCCGCAAAAGAGGTTTGCAGGACCTTTTCGATCGCCTCCGGCGTGGGCCTTTGCCCTACTTCCGACAAAAGTTCACGGATGCCCGCCTGGCCTCTTCGGTGCATCATGAAATCGATGGCTGAGGCCGCCTCCGCGTAGGCCAGCTGTACCTCCTCGGGCGTCTCCAGATGGATGAGCGAGGGCTCCATCTTTTTGAACCCGACAAATTTATTTTTTTCCAGCGCCTGAGCCAGAAGGGTCCGGTTCACCGGGGTGAGGTAGTCTTTCCCCCCATCGGGAGGATCGGGCCGCCGCCAGTGGGTTTCATAGAAACGGGCCATACCCTCGTGGAGCCAGATAGGAGCCTTATTGTTGGTAAGGCCGACAATCGCGTAATGGAGGTATTCGTGGCTCAGGGAATCGAGCCAGCGATAGCCCTGCATGAGGGTCCGCGGGGAGATGGTCATGATCTTGTTGAATTTACAGATCCCCACCGCTCCGGTCTCTTCTATGTCTCTCAGTGAAAGGGTGGAGATGGCATTGAAAGAGGCTACATCGGGCGCTATCTCCACTCGGACCTTCTCCTGCGGGAAGAACCCCAGCGCTTCGCCGATAACCCGATAGCTTTTTTCCAGGGTCTCCAGCGCGTGCGGCGCCAAGATCCAGTCCCTCTCTTCGTCGAGATAGAGAATGAAGTGGGCGCTCTCGAAGCGCTTGAGCTTTCTTAGCGCGTCGCGGGTCTGCTGGGCCAGCAGGCGCATGCCCTGGCGCCGCTCGTCTGCCGACTCGACGGCCAATGCCTGCTCCAGGGAGCGAAGGGCCTCCTCATACCGGCCCTGATAAAACTCAACCCGGCCGTTGAAATCAAGGGCCGGTGCAGAGTTAGGGTTTTCCCGAACCAGTCGGGAGGCGATTTCCCCGGCCTGAGGCACGCGCCATGCCTCCAGGTGTTGCTCGCCCCCTTTGAGCAGAAGCTCCATCTGAGCCGCGGATGCGGGCCAATAAAGGGTTAAAGGGGAGGAAAGAGACAGAGATAGAGACAGAGAAATAATTTTGTTCTTCTTCAAGGGCATCTTTCTTGGTTTTTTGTGAATTACTCTGACAAATTCTTAAAGTAGCTTTCGATCCGCTCTTTGAGATGGGGTGGGACTCCTTGTTTGAGGGATTCTAGGATCTCTTCGCGAAAGCTACG
>Ga0209399_10001538_pt1 | contig 11946 bp, 9 predicted proteins | sample OV2TP3_FD_184130 | JGI IMG/M metagenome (GOLD analysis project Ga0209399, IMG submission 184130) | Hot spring microbial communities from Beatty, Nevada to study Microbial Dark Matter (Phase II) - OV2 TP3 (SPAdes) (version 3) | ecosystem: Environmental > Aquatic > Thermal springs > Hot (42-90C) ... | reverse complement strand
TCCGTCTGCCTGCCGCGCATGAGTTCGAAGCGAAGAAACACCAGATAGGTATTCAATACATCCGCCTCGCAGTAATTGCGGATAGCACCGATTTCCCCCCTCAAATAGAGGTCCCACACCATCTCGCCGCTCATGTCCCCCTTGCCCGGCAAACCCAGCATGACGGCGATTTCCGAGAGGGGGGCCGTGGCCCGGTTTTCATAGCCGGCCAGGACATCCATCAAATCCGTATGGCGTTCATGAAAACGGTTGAGGTAATTGTTCCAGCGAAAACCCTGTTCGCCGTCGCCGGTCTCCCAGTAACGCGGGGCACTGATGCCGTGCAACAGGGCGCGGTAGTGCAATACCGGCAGGTCGAAGCCCCGCCCGTTCCAGGATACAAGCAGCGGCGTATATTTCTCGATGCCGTCAAAAAACCGCTGCACGAGTTCCTTTTCCCCTGAATCCTCGTCACCCAGCGACCAGACGCCGAGTTTCCCCTGGGTATTCAGAAGCACGGAGATGGCGATGACCCGGTGCAGGTGGTGGCGCAGGAATTCGCTGCCGCCGGCGGTCTCCTGCCGGCGCCGGCTGAAAAGCACTTCCCCGACCTCGCCGTCACTCAGGCCTTCCAGCCGATAGAGACGCCGGGCCGAGGCAATGTCCGGGATGGTCTCGATATCAAAAACGAGGATATTCATACGCCGTCCAAGCCACCGGCAATCCGGCCGGAGGCCATTGCGCCGGACCGGGATTTCCTGAAGCTATTTATCGCCAGCCGCAGCAGGGTTTCGGGGTGTAAACACGTCCGTCGACAGGTAGCGATCGCCGCGGTCGCAGATGATGGTGACAATGACCGCGTTTTCGACTTCAGCGGAAAGTTTCAGGGCGGCGAAGATGGCGCCCCCTGATGATACGCCGGCGAATATGCCCTCTTCGTCCGCCAGCCGGCGGGTCATGTCCTCGGCCTCGGCCGGGGTGATATCGATGATCCGGTCAACCCGCCTGCGATCGAAGATCTTCGGCAGATATTCCGGCGGCCAGCGCCGGATACCGGGGATGCTTTCGTCGCCGGCAGGCTGCACCCCGATGATCTGGACCGCCGGGTTCTTTTCCTTCAGGTATCGCGACACCCCCATGATGGTGCCGGTCGTCCCCATGGCGCTGACGAAATGCGTCACCTGGCCGCCGGTATCGCGCCAGATTTCGGGGCCCGTGCCTTCATAATGCGAGCGGGGATTATCGGGGTTGGCAAACTGGTCCAGCACCCTCCCCTCGCCCTCGCGCTGCATCTGTTCGGCGAGATCGCGGGCGCCTTCCATGCCGGCCTCGCGGCTCACCAGGATAATCTCGGCGCCAAAGGCTAGCATGGCCGCGCGCCGCTCGAGGCTCATGTGGTCCGGCATGATCAGCACCATGCGGTAGCCGCGGATGGCGGCCACCATGGCGAGGGCAATACCCGTATTGCCGCTGGTGGCCTCGATCAGGGTATCGCCCGGCCGGATTTCGCCCCGGTCCTCCGCGTGTTTGATCATGCTCAGCGCCGGCCGGTCCTTGACCGAGCCCGCCGGGTTGTCCCCCTCGAGCTTCGCCAGTAGTAGGTTGCTGGTCTTCCCCGGCAGGCGCTGCAGCCTGACCAGGGGCGTATTGCCAACACAGGCCTCGATGGTGGGGATGCCGGCCAGGTCCGGTACGGTTTTTTTCTGCAATATCGGGGAGCTCATTTGATTGGGATTGTGGTAACTCTTAATGACCTGTCAGGCCAGGGGGCGAGCCAGTATTATGGCATCTTCCCGGCCTGTCGGGGCAGGGTAATAATTCCTGCGCATCCCCACCTCGTCAAAGCCGGCGCGGTGGTAAAGCTTCAGTGCCGGGCGGTTGGAGGGCCGGACCTCGAGATAGGCCGTCTCCGCGCTGTGCTGGTGCGCCAGGTCGAGCATGTGCTCGAGCAGGCGCGTCCCATAACCCCGGTTCTGGAATTCCGGCCTGACGCACAAGTTCAGGATATGGCATTCCCCGCCTCCGACGGCCATAACGGCATAGGCGATGATCATGTCGCCCGCTTCCTGCACCCAGCAGCAGTACCCCACCCGCAGGCAATCCTGGAAAACGACCTCGGACCACGGGTGCGTGTAGGCCGATTGTTCAATACCCAAGACCTCGGCGAGATCCGTCTCCGTCATCGGGCGGAATTCCCGCAAAGGCATTTTCAGGACGGCGCTCATTCCGACTCACGGTAAACCCGCAAGGCAAACTGCAGGTCCTGCCAGGACTTGCGTTTCTCCTTCGGGGACCGCAGGAGATAGGCGGGATGATACGTGACGATCACCGGCACCCGGGGGTCCGGGTATTCATAACGCCTGCCCCGCATTTTGCCTATCGGGGTATCAATCTTTAACAGATTCTGGGCGGCGACGCGGCCGAGGGCAAGGATGATCTTCGGGTTGATCATCCTGATCTGCCGGCGCAGGTAGGGTTCGCAGCAGGCGATCTCTTCGGGCCTCGGATCACGGTTGTCGGGGGGGCGGCACTTCAGAATATTGGCGATGTACACCTCTTCACGCCGCAGGCCGATCGCCTGCAGCATTGAATTCAGCAGGCGGCCGGCGCGGCCGACGAACGGCTCTCCCTGCCGATCTTCCTCGGCGCCCGGCGCCTCGCCGATGAACAGCCATTCCGCGGCGGTATCGCCCACGCCAAAGACCGTCTGGGTGCGGCCTTTGTGCAGCGCACAGCGCGTACAGGCGGCCACCTCCCCGCGCAGGGCTTCCCAGAGCGCCGGATCGACAGCAGGAGGATAGGTAAGAACCACCGGCACCGGGTTTTCCGGTTTGACCGCCAAGACCCGGCTCTCGCCATACCTCGCGATAAACACGTCGATGCCCATGGCCTCGAGGTAACGGCGTTGCGCCGTGTTCAGGGTCATACCGGGGATGCCGCCTGGGGATGAGTCCTCTCGACCGGTGACAGCAACTTGTTCAGGGCGTTGATATAGGCCTTGGCGGAAGCGATGACGATATCGGTGTCTGCGCCCTGGCCGTTGACGATACGCCCGCCCTTGTCGATGCGGACCGAGACCTCACCCTGGGAGTCCGTGCCGGTGGTGATGTTGTTGACGGAGTAAAGCTGCAGGTCGGAGCCGCTGTTCACCATCGCCTCGATCGCCCTGAACGTGGCATCCACCGGGCCGCTGCCCTGCGCGTTGCTGTGCTTCTCCTCGCCGTCAATCAGCAGGGTGACGCGGGCGTCCGGAATTTCCCCCGTTTCACTGGTGACCTTCATCGCCACGAGCTTGATCCGCTCCTGGGTGGTCTCGTGGATGGTATCCGTCACCAGCGCCTGGATATCCTCATCGTAAATCTCGTGCTTCTTGTCGGCGAGCTCCTTGAAGCGGTTGAAGGCGGCATTCAGATCTTCTTCGCGATCAAACGCGAAACCGAGTTCCTGCAGTCGCGAGCGGAAGGCATTGCGACCGGAATGCTTGCCGAGGACCATGCGGTTGGTGTGCCAGCCCACGTCCTGGGCGCGCATGATTTCATAGGTCTCGCGGCTCTTCAGCACCCCGTCCTGGTGGATGCCCGATTCATGGGCGAAGGCGTTGAGGCCGACGATTGCCTTGTTGGGCTGCACGGGGAAGCCCGTGATATTGGAGACCAGTCTCGAACAGTGCACGATCTGGGTGGTATCCAGCCCCGTATCACAGGGAAAGACATCCTGGCGCGTGCGCACGGTCATGACGATCTCTTCCAGCGCAGCGTTGCCGGCCCGTTCCCCCAGCCCGTTGATGGTGCATTCCACCTGGCGCGCACCGTTGAGCACGGCGGATAGGGAATTGGCGACGGCCAGGCCAAGATCGTTATGACAATGCACCGAGAACACCGCCTTGTCGGAGTTGGGAATGCGCTCGATTAACTGGCGGATCAAGTCCCCGAACTGATGCGGCAGGTTATAGCCCACGGTATCCGGGATATTGACGGTGTAGGCCCCGGCATCGATCACTGCTTCGAGCACCCGGCACAGAAAATCGATCTCGGACCGACCGGCGTCCTCGGGCGAAAATTCGACATTGTCCGTGTACTGCCTGGCACGCCTGACGGAATGAACCGCCTGTTCGAGCACCTGCTCCGGCGTCATATGCAGTTTATGCTGCATGTGGATCGGCGAGGTGGCGATGAAGGTATGAATACGGGCGGAAGCGGCAGGTTTCAGGGCCTCCGCGGCGGTGTCTATGTCCTTGTCCACCGCCCGGGCGAGGCCGCAGACCACGCTGTCCCTGACCGAGCCGGCAACGAGCTGTACAGCCCTGAAATCATCCGGGCTGGCCACCGGAAAACCCGCTTCTATGACGTCCACCCGCATGCGCTCCAGGGCCTTGGCTATCCGGAGTTTTTCATCCTTGGTCATGGAAGCGCCAGGGCTCTGCTCCCCGTCCCGGAGCGTCGTATCAAAAATCACCAGTTTTTCTTTCATGATCATGCACCTTTCATAAACTCATACTACCTTCGGCAGTATGTCCAAAACAACAGGAATAACGCCGCGCCTGCGGCGAACATGTGTAGATTGATATGTAGGAAAAATGGTCTGCCCGATCAGGGCAGCAGCAGCAGCGCCAGCCCGATCGGTCCGGCCTGGTCGACGGGAAGAAGAAAGCCGTGTTTGGTAGTGGTATTCACAAGGTGAACTATAACGGCATCGCCGGATTTTTCAAGCACAACGTCCGCCCGGAACAAGGCGTCATTCCCCCGCCGATTCCGGCAGTTTTCTTGCCGCGCGGTGCTTCCGGATCAGGATCAGCGTCACGGCCGGCCCGGAAACGGCGTAAACAACCGAGATAAAGAACAACACGAGCGGCGGCTTGGTCGCGACAAAGACGTAGACCAGCACCACGACCAGTACTGCGACAAAGGGCACCCGGCCCTTGAGATCAATCTGTTTGAAACTGTGATAGCGGATATTGCTCACCATGAGAATCCCGGCGCATAAGGTAAGGGGAAAAGCGATGTAAATCATGCTATTGCCGTCCAGCAGTGCCTCGCTTTCCGCAAACCAGATCATTCCGGCTATGAGCGCAGCGGCGGCCGGGCTCGGCAGCCCCTGGAAAAACCGCCGATCGTCGCTGGCGGCCTGGGTGTTGAAACGCGCAAGACGCAGGGCGGCGGCGGCGGCAAAAATGAACGAGGCAAGCCAGCCGAGCTTGCCCAGGTTCGAGAGCGACCACTGGTAAACCACCAGGGACGGTGCCAGGCCGAAGGAAACCATGTCGGAAAGACTGTCGTATTGTATGCCGAAGGCGCTCTGGGTATTCGTCATGCGGGCGATGCGCCCGTCCATGCCGTCCAGGATCATGGCGACAAAGATCGCGATGGCCGCCGATTCGAAGCGTGCGTTCATCGCCGCCACGATGGAATAAAAGCCGGCAAACAGCGCTGCCGTGGTAAACAGGTTGGGCAGAAGATAGATGCCCCGGCGACGGACAGCCATGACCAGAACCTCTCACCCCGTTATGACTTCAGGAAGCCGGGCATCCCGCCCGGCGCAAACAGCCGCTGACAACTATATCAGAAGCCGCTGAACATGGCGGACAGGCAGGGCTATGCGTGCCCGTTCACTGCGCGGTAAGTGATAACTCGTCACCGCCCGCCTGGCCGGTGTCCTTTATCACGGTGGCGGATGCGGCGTGAACCAGCTGGGCGAGAATGCCTGAACCCGAGGCGACATGATCTCCCGGCTTGACCAGGATCTTGGAATTTTCAGGCACCAGGACATCCACGGTCCCGCCGAAATAAAGGTAGCCGCATCGCTGGCCGTGCCCAATCCGCTCACCCGAATGCCCGTAAAAGCGGAAACGCCATCCCGCAAGCCCTTTCAGGCGCACGGAAACCACCACGTCATCATCTTCATCGGTCTTCACCCAGAAGGCAAAACGGTGGCCGGTGCCAGCGTCGTCCTGCGCAGACCATTGATCCATGATCTTTCCCTCAATGGGGCTGCGCAGCGAGTAAATATCGAGAAACGACACGCTGATCCGGATGCCGATCGCACGCCGCGAGGGCCACGGATCGGCCGCGGCCGCGGCGGACACCACCCTGCCGTGCACGGGGCTCACCAGCGCGAGCGGTTGCGAGGGAACAGCCTGTTCCGGATCGCGCAGGAGAAACAGGGAGAAACAAAACACGATGCCGGAGATCACCGCGGCGGTGTCGCCGAGATAACGATAGGCAAGCGCCGTTGCGATCAATAAGGCCAGGAGGATCGGCCAGCCTTCCCGGGCAATCAGCGGTATGGTATTAACCGGCATTTGCGGGACGCGCCGGCGGCTGCAGCCACAACCGCCCGGCTCTTGCGGTGACTGGAAAGTCTGCGTCCATGGCCGGTATGACCACCGGTCAATTCTTCTCCTGATCCACCAGTCTGTTCTGCATGATCCAGGGCATCATGGCGCGCAGCTTTTCGCCCACCTGTTCGATGGGGTGTTCGCGGCTGATTCGACGCATCGCCTTCATGACCGGGGCGCCGCTCTGGTTTTCCAGGATGAATTCCCTGGCGAACTGGCCGCTCTGGATCTCCGCCAGTATCGCCTTCATGGCCTTTCTGGATTCTTCCCCGATCACGCGCGGGCCGCGCGTAAAATCGCCGTACTCCGCGGTATTGGAGATCGAGTAGCGCATGTTCGCGATGCCGCCCTCGTAAATGAGGTCAACGATCAGCTTGGTCTCGTGCAGGCACTCGAAATAGGCCATCTCGGGGGAATAGCCGGCCTCAACCAGCGTCTCGAATCCTGCCTGGATGAGCGCCGTGAGCCCGCCGCATAATACTGTCTGTTCGCCGAACAGGTCAGTTTCCGTCTCCTCCCGGAACGTGGTCTCGATGATGCCGGCCCGTCCGCCGCCGTTCGCGGAAGCATAGGATAACGCCAGCTCCCTGGCCTGGCCGGAAGCGTCCTGGTGCACAGCGATCAGTGAGGGTACGCCGCCCCCCTGCAGGTAGGTGGAGCGCACCAGGTGGCCGGGGCCCTTGGGCGCGATCATGATGACATCGAGATCGCTGCGCGGTTCAATCTGGCGGAAGTGGATGTTGAAGCCGTGGGCGAAGGCCAGTGCCGCACCCTGCCGGATGTTTGGCTCCACCTCGTTGCGGTACAGCGCCGCCTGGTGTTCATCCGGCGCGAGCATCGTGACCACGTCGGCCGAGGCCACGGCCTCCGCGACTGCCCTGACCTCGAGGCCGGCCTTTTCCGCCTTGCGCACGGAGGCCGATCGCTCCCTGAGGCCGACGCACACCCTGACTCCAGAATCCTTCAGGTTGTTGGCATGGGCATGCCCCTGTGAACCGTAACCGATGATGGCGACCCGCTTGCCCTGGATCAGCGAAAGGTCCGCATCTTTGTCGTAGTAGATATTCATTTCAATTCTCTATGCCTGGGGAAAATCTTATTACCGGATTATCATGCTTCACGTTCTGCAAAATGGAAGCATGGTGGATTCAACGGGTCATTGCAACACTTGTACGCCATGTTTCCAGGCGGCCTTAAACAGGAGGGAAGGGGCACCCTGTTTCACAAACAGCTTTCGACATCGCCAAGCCGCCGGCCCGCCCCCTGGAAAACACGCCGTAATACCCCCCCTGTGGGATCAGGCGGCTTTTTTGCTCAGTAAAAAAGCCGCCTGATCCATTCTCTGGTAGATGCAATCATACCGGCGGGTCGGGCTTAAAGCCGACCGTCGCCGGCAGGGATGCCGGCGTCGAGGCAACAGGGATGACTTCATGGCGTGTCGGCGCAAGCCTGGTCCGCCGTGCCATATCCTGTGTCTTAAAGCAAAGACTGCGATCGCCGCCTCAGAAAACCTTTTCGCCGCGGGATATGCCTGACACGCCGGAGCGCACGGTTTCAAGTATGACCTTCCTGCCGAGCGTCTCGATAAAGGCGTCCAGTTTTTCACCGTCGCCGGTCATTTCAACAGTATAGGTATTTTCCGTCACGTCGATGATCCGGCCGCGGAAAATATCCGTCAGCCGCTTTATCTCCTCGCGGTTGTCCTTCCTGGCAAGGATCTTTATCAGGAGCAGCTCGCGCTCGATGTGCCGGTTGTCGTTCAGGTCGACGACCTTGATCACGTCCACCAGCTTGTTCAGCTGCTTGGTAATCTGCTCAACGATCTCGTCCGAACCCGAGGTCACCAGGGTCATACGTGAAATCGTCGGGTCCTCGGTCGGTGCGACCGTCAGCGACTCGATATTGAAGGCGCGGGCGGAAAACAGGCCGGCCACCCGCGACAGGGCGCCGGCTTCATTTTCCAGAAGCAGCGATAAGATGTGGCGCATTGCTCAGGCGAGCTCTCGTTGCGGGGAGAGATGCATTTCATGCTGCCCTTTCCCCGACGCGATCATGGGGTAAACGTTCTCGGTCTGGTCGGTTATAAAATCCATCAATACCAGCTTGTCCTTCATGGCAAGCGCATCCTTCAGTGCGCCCTCCACGTCGCCCGCCTTCTCTATCAGCATGCCGGTGTGCCCGAAGCTTTCCGCGAGCTTGACGAAATCCGGCAATGCCTCCATGTAGGAATGCGAATAGCGCCCGGCATAGAAAAACTCCTGCCACTGTCTCACCATCCCCATGTACCGGTTGTTGAGGTTGATGATCTTCACCGGCAGTCGGTACTGGAGGCAGGTGGACAGCTCCTGGATGCACATGACCAGGCTCGCTTCCCCGGTAATGCAGGCCACCACCGCATCCGGAAAGGCGAGTTTTACCCCCATGGCGGCGGGCAGCCCGAAGCCCATCGTGCCGAGGCCGCCGGAATTGATCCAGCGCCTCGGCTTGTCGAACTTGTAAAACTGCGCGGCCCACATTTGGTGCTGGCCCACATCCGAGGTAACGTAGGCGTCGCCACCGGTGAGTTCATAAAACTTCTCAATCACGAACTGGGGTTTGATGACCTCGCTCTTGCGGTCGTATTTCAGGCAATCGATGCTCTGCCATTCCCGGATCTGATCCCACCAGGATTTCAGTGAATCCGGGTCCGGTTTCCTGCCGTTTTCCCTGAGCTGGGCATTCATGTCGCGCAGGACATGCTTGACGTCGCCCACGATCGGAATATCCACGGGGACGTTCTTCGAGATCGACGAGGGATCCACGTCGATATGAATGATCTTCGCGTACGGGCAGAACTGCGCCAGGTCGCCGGTAACCCGATCGTCGAACCGGGCGCCGACGGCGATCAGCACGTCGCAGTGATGCATGGCCATGTTGGCTTCGTAGGTGCCGTGCATGCCGAGCATACCGATAAACTGCCGGTCCGTGCCCGGGTAGGCCCCCAGCCCCATCAGCGTGTTGGTGATGGGATAACCGAGGTAGCGGGTAAACTCGATCAGTTCCTCGCTGGCATTGCCCAGGATCACGCCGCCGCCGGTATAGATCATCGGCTTCTTCGCGGCACAGATCAGTTCCACGGCGCGCTTGATCTGGCCGGGATGCCCCTTGACCACCGGCTTGTAGGACCGCATCTCTACGGTTTCCGGGTAGTCATATTCGCAGCTGTCGGCGGTGACGTCTTTGGGTATGTCCACCACCACCGGCCCGGGGCGGCCCGTCGTCGCCACGTAGAACGCCTGCCTGATGATCTTCGCGAGGTCGCGCACATCCTTGACCAGGAAGTTATGCTTGACGCAGGGGCGGGTGATACCGATGGCGTCGACTTCCTGGAAGGCGTCATTGCCGATCAGGTGCGTGGGCACCTGGCCGGTGAAAACCACCAGCGGTATGGAGTCCATGTAGGCGGTGGCGATGCCCGTTACGCAATTGGTGACACCGGGACCCGACGTCACCAGCACGACGCCCGGCTTCCCGGTCGCCCGCGCATAACCGTCAGCCGCGTGCGTTGCACCCTGTTCGTGGCGGACGAGGATGTGTTCGATAGCGTCCTGCTTGTACAATTCGTCGTAAATATGCAAAACCGCGCCGCCGGGGTAACCAAACAGGTGTTTGACCCCTTCCTGTTTCAGGGCGCGAAAGAATATTTCAGCACCCCGCAGGACTTCGTTTGAATTACCCAATGCGTCTGACCGCCTGTGATTGTGGTATGAGTGTAAATCGTGTGAAATTACTGGCAATCTTCCTGGAGGTCAAGTTGTGCCTTGCACAATACCTGTAATTTCAAGGACCAGTGTGGTGCCCCGCAATTATCTTCAAATAATCATGCGGCCGGGGGACTCCCCCGGCAGCCCTGAATTTCGAAAGTGGGTTGTGCAACAGGAGTCTGAACAGATTTAACCGGCAAATTCCGCAGCGCCGGACGGATGCGCTACCATACATCGCCCGGGGCTGTCCCGGTTACCATCAAAATCAATGCAACTTTCCCATTATCTCCTCGCCACCCTGCGGGAAGCGCCGGCGGACGCCGAGGTGATCAGCCATCGCCTGATGCTGCGGGCCGGCATGATCCGGCAACTGGCGGCGGGCATCTATACCTGGTTGCCGCTCGGGCTCAGGGTATTGCGCAAGATAGAGGCCATCATCCGCGAGGAGATGGATCGCGCCGGCGCGCTGGAAGTGCTGATGCCGGCGGTACAGCCTGCCGAGCTGTGGCAGGAATCGGGCCGGCTCGACCAGTTTGGCCCGGAACTGCTCCGGTTTGCGGACCGGCACCAGCGAGAATTCTGCTTTGGCCCGACCCATGAAGAGATCATCACCGATCTCGTGCGCCGGGAGGTCCGCAGCTACCGGCAATTGCCCGCCAATTTTTATCAGATTCAGACCAAATTCCGCGACGAGATCAGGCCGCGTTTCGGCATCATGCGGGCGCGCGAGTTCCTGATGAAGGACGCCTATTCCTTTCACCTGGACGAGGAAAGCCTGCAGCAGACCTACCGGCAGATGTACGAGACCTACACCCGCATCCTGACGCGCCTGGGACTCGAGTTCCGTGCCGTGGAAGCGGATACGGGCAACATCGGCGGCAAAGTCTCGCATGAGTTCCACGTCCTTGCCGACTCCGGCGAGGATCGCATCGCCTTCACGGAAGATGGCCGCTATGCCGCCAACATCGAGATGGCGCCGGCCCCCGTACCGGCGGCCTCCCGCCCCGCCCCCGGCGAGAACATGCGCGCCGTCGACACGCCGGGCCAGCACACGATCGAAGAGGTCAGCCGGTTCCTGGGGGTGGCGGCCGGGCAATGCCTGAAAACCCTGGTCGTACGGGGCAAAAACGATCCGCTGATCGCCCTCGTGCTCCGGGGCGATCATGAGCTGAACCGCCTCAAGGCGGAACGGATCCCGCAGGTGGCCACCCCTCTGGAATTTGCCGGCAGCGAGCAGATACAGGCCAGTCTCGGCTGCCTGCCTGGCTCCCTCGGGCCCGTGGGCCTTGCGATATCCGTGGTCGCCGATCACGCCGCCCTACAGGTGGCCGATTTCGTCTGCGGCGCGAACGAGGAAGGCCGGCATCTCCGTGGCGTCAACTGGGGGCGCGATCTGCCCGTGCCGGCGGCGGCGGACCTCCGCAACGTCCTGGCGGGAGAACCGGCGCCGGACGGCGCCGGGCCGTTACGAATCGCGCGGGGGATAGAGGTCGGTCATATCTTCCAGCTCGGCGCCAAGTACAGCGAGGCCATGAACGCAACCTGTCTCGATGAACACGGTCTGGCAAAACCCTTCATCATGGGCTGTTACGGCCTCGGGGTATCGCGGATCGTCGCCGCCGCCATCGAGCAGAACCATGACGAACGGGGGATCGTCTGGCCCGATGCGATCGCCCCATTTCAGCTGGCCCTCATCCCCGTCAACATGCACAAGTCCATGCGCCTGCGGGAGGCGGTCATGGCCTTGTACCGCGAATTGCAGGACGCCGGGATCGAGGTGCTCCTGGACGACCGCCGGGAACGGCCGGGGGTCATGTTTGCGGATGCCGATCTGATCGGGATCCCGCACCGGTTGACGTTCAGCGAGCGCGGTCTCGATGCCGGCACCAT
>Ga0209399_10001535_pt1 | contig 11948 bp, 11 predicted proteins | sample OV2TP3_FD_184130 | JGI IMG/M metagenome (GOLD analysis project Ga0209399, IMG submission 184130) | Hot spring microbial communities from Beatty, Nevada to study Microbial Dark Matter (Phase II) - OV2 TP3 (SPAdes) (version 3) | ecosystem: Environmental > Aquatic > Thermal springs > Hot (42-90C) ... | reverse complement strand
CTGCCGGAGTTTTTCTCCAGGATGACCCGCCGGCCGGAGACGCCGGAAGAGGAATACAACCTCCAGCAGAAGTACTGGGAAGCCCAGCCGCACGCCATCCTGGGGTCGATCCATATCCGCCGCAACGAGTATGCCGCGGCGGAAGAAGAGCTTCGCCTGGCCACCGAGCTCAATCAGTACCGCCCCAGCGCCTTCGATTTCCTCCGTCTGGGAGTGGTGCAGTACCGTCAGAAAGAGTATGAGGACGCGGAGAAGTCCTTGCAGCGCTGCATCGAGCTGGGCGGCCCGGCGGCGGAGATCGCCGAGCGGCAATTGAAGTCCGTCCAGACCCTCCTCCGTATCCAGAAGTCCAAGTCGGAGAACTAGAGGATGCGCGATGCCGGGGCGGACACGGTGGCCGACTCCTTGCAGGAGCTGCAGGCGCGCCTCGGCTACGAATTCCGCGACCCGGCCTTGCTCACTCTGGCGCTGACCCACAGCTCCCACCGCAACGCCGCCGGCGCGCCCCCCGCCGGCGCCGACAACGAGCGCCTGGAGTTTTTGGGCGACGCCATCGTCGGCTACCTGGTCAGCGACGCCCTCTGCGCGTTGTTTCCCGACTTGCGCGAAGGCCAGCTTTCGCGCATCAAGGCCAACCTGGTCAGCGCCCGTAGTCTGCGCCACGCCGCCGAGCAGATGGAGCTGGGGCGCTACTTGCGCCTCGGGCCCGGCGAGGAGAAGACCGGCGGGCGGCAGAAACAGGCTTTGCTCGCCAACGCCGTGGAAGCCCTGGTGGCGGCGCTCTACCGCGACGGCGGCCTGGAGCCCGCCCGGCGCGTCGTCGAAACCTATCTTCTCCGCGGCGTGCGCGAAGGCGGCCCCGAGCGGTTGGCGCGCGCCGACTACAAGTCGGCCCTGCAGGAGTTCCTGCAAGCCCGGCGCCTCCCCGCGGCCCGCTACCAAACGGTGGAGACCCGCGGGCCGGAGCACCGGAAGACTTTTACCGTTGAGCTCTGGGTCGGGGAGCGGCGCCTGGCCCACGGCGAGGGTGCCTCCAAGAAAGCCGCCGAGACGCAGGCGGCGCGCCAAGCCCTGGAGCGCCTGCCGGACATCCTGGAGAGGGAGGGGGAATGAGCGCGGAGCCGGAAACTTCGAAACCCTCGGTGGCGCGCGAGTATGTGGACTCGCTGCTGGTCACCGTCGTGCTCGCTCTCTACCTGACCACCTTCATCGTCCAGGCCTTCAAGATCCCCTCCAGCTCAATGGAGGACACGCTGCTGGTCGGCGACCACCTGCTGGTCAACAAGTTTGTCTTCGGCGACGCGGCGGGGCGAGGCTGGAGTTTGCTGCCCTACCGGGGAGTCCGCCGCGGCGACATCATCGTCTTCAAGTACCCCTACGAGCCGCACCAGCACTTCGTGAAGCGCGTCGTCGGCCTGCCGGGCGACCGGCTGAAGATTGTGGACCGCGAAGTGTATGTGAACGGCGAGCCCCTGTCCGAGCCCTACAAAATCCACCGCCGGCCGCCGCTGCTCGGGCGCTTCCAGGACAACTTCCCCGTGCAGGGCGACTATTTTGCCTACGCCACCGAGCCCGGCTGGGCGGAAGAAGTGGCGCGGCTGACGCAGGGCGATGAGCTGGTGATCCCTCCGCACAAGTACTTCGCCATGGGCGACAACCGCGACAACAGCCAGGACAGCCGCTACTGGGGCTTCGTCGACCGCCAGAACATCATCGGCCGCCCGCTGCTCATTTACTGGTCGTTTGACGCCTCGCGCCGTCGCGCCGCGCGGAGCGGCAACCCGGCCGCCTGGGATTTCTTCGCCAGTTTCTTTTCTCGCGCCCGCTGGGATCGCCTGCTGCAACCCGTGCGGTAGGCGGAGACGTTCCGCTATGGTGCGCAAAGCCCGCTGGCTTCCGCTCTTGCTCTTGGTGGCGCTGGTGCTGGCGCTTCCCCTGGTGCTCAACCTGGAAGTTTTCCGCGGGCACGTGCACCGGGCGGTCGAACGCCAGTTGGGGCGCCCCGTGGAGTTCGACTCGCTCACCGCGCAGCTCCTGCCCTGGCCGGGGGTCGTCGGCCGCGGCGTCCGGGTCTTCGACGCCGACTCCTTCGGCGCCGAGCCGATGGTCTACGCGGAGGAAGTGCACTGCCACCTCTCGCTCGACATTCTTCGCAAGGGCCGCCTGGAGTTTGCTGAAATCTTTTTCCAGCGTCCCAGCCTGAACCTGGTGCGGAACGCCGAAGGAGAGTGGAACGTGGCGGCGCTCCTGCTCGGGCAGAACGCGCCGGTGGGCGAGAGCTCCGCGGCCGCCGGCCTCATCCCGGTGCTTTCCGCGACCGAGGGTCGTATCAATTTCAAGTTCGGCGCCGACAAGCAGATGTACGCGTTGACCAGCGTGCGCCTCCGCTTGACCCCGCTCCCCGAGGGGCGCTGGCGCCTGCAGCTCGAGGCCACGCCCGTCCGCGGCGACCGCCGCTTGACCGAGACCGGCACCGTGCAACTGGAAGGGGAGATCGGGCGCGCCGCCGAGTTTTCCCGCTTGCCGTTCCGCTTTCAGGCGGGTTTGCAGCGCGGCTCGCTGTCGCAGTGGGCAGCGTTGCTCACGGGAACCGAGCCCGTCATCCGCGCCCGGACTTCCTTGACCGCCACGGTAGAAGGCACGCCGGCGGCCTGGCAGGTGGAAGGCTCGGCGCGGCTCGCCGGGCTGCGCCACCGCGACCTGGTCGCTCCGCCGCGCAGTCCGCGCTGGGAAGTTCAGTTCCGCCTTCAGGTTCTCGGCGAGGGGGACACGGTGCGGGTCGAAAGCGCCGCCGTGCGCACCCGGCGCTCCGAGCTGCGCCTCGCCGGCCGCGTGGACGGAATCCGAACCGACCCGCGCTGGGACGTCAATGTCGAAGCGGAGAAGATTGCGCTCGACGAGTTGATGACGCAATGGGCGGGGCTGAAGGCCGGGAGCTCCACGAAGGCGCAGCTGGGAGGCAACGCGGGGTTGGTCTTGACTGCGCGCGGCCCGTTGCAAAGCTGGCAGGGACTGCTGACGGCGGATGGCGTCGCCTTGAAGGCGCCGGACCTGCCGGCTCCCCTCACCGTCGGCAGTTTGCAAATGCGGCTGCGAGGCGGGCGCTTGGAGCTGGCCCCGGCGCGGCTGCAATTCTCGCCGGAGGACGCGCTCGAGGTGCGGGGCGACTGGCGGTTGGCGACGGCGGGCCGCCCCTACCGCCTGCACTGGCAGAGTGCGGGCGTCGATCTGGAGGTGCTGCAGAAGGCGACCCGAACCTTCGGGTGGGACTTCCTTGGCCCGGCGCGCTGGCACGGGCGCGCGCAAGGAGAAATGGACTGGCGCGGCCAGTTCGACACTGCCGACCCTGGGCCGCGCTGGGAAGGCCGAGCCGAGATCCGCGAAGTGAAGTTCCATCCCCCGGAGTTCAACCAACCGCTCGAAATCCTCGAAGCCCGCCTGACCTGGCAGCGCCAGAACTTGACCGTGGCTCCGCTGGTCGTGCGCCTGGGCGAAAACGCCGTCTCCGGGTCACTGGAGCGGCAACGCACCGGGCGCTGGGCGGCCAGCCTGGCGGTCGGCGAGTTGAGCCTGGCCACGCTGGATGAGCTCTTGAATCCCGCCCCGCGTGGTTTGCTGGCGCGGCTGGTGGGGTCCGAAAGCCGCCCGGCGACGCGCTGGAAAGAGCTTGAGGCCACGGGCGAAGTGAAGGTCGAAGAGCTCGCCGCCGGGCCGCTTCGCTTCCGCAAGCTGCAAGCCGAAGGCAAGCTGGCGAGCGGCCGGCTGGAGCTGACTCGCCTGCGCTTCCGCGTCTACGGCGGCCGCTTTGACGGGCGCTTCCAGGGCGACTTCCAGCTTTCGCCGCCGCAGTACCGCCTGGCGGGGAACTTCAAGCAACTGGAGCTCGGAGCGTTCCTGGCAGAGACCACGGAGCTCGACTCGCTCTTCGGCGGGATGGTGGGGGCCGATGTTTCATTGCAGACCGCCGGGACGACGCCCGACGAGCTGCTCCGCCGGTTGCAGGGCCGCGTCGTAGGCGTCCTGCACGACGGCGTCATTGCGCACCTCAATATGCTGGCCGCCATGGCTTCGGCCGCCGAGCGCGAGCAGGTGGGCCAGGCCGTGCGCCCGCAGACGGAATTGCAGAGCCTGGCGGGCGAGTTTCGCGTCGCCGACCGGCAGGTGGGACTGGACGGTGTGCGGATGACGCTGGACGGCGCCTCGCTCGAGCTGACCGGCCGGGTGCGTTTCGACGGCAGCCTCGACTTGGAGTTGCGCGGCGAGCCCTTGCTTGTCGCCGGACGCCCGGTGCCGCCGGCCACGCGCGCCCTCTTTAACTCCACCTATCGGATTACCGGCAGCCTGCGGCGTCCCCTGGTCGAGTTGGCCGAGCCGGCCGCGACCGGTCGCTGAACGACAAGATCATGTCCTTCGGCCGCCTGAATCTCGCAGCGCTCCTCCTGGGTCTGCTTTCCTCCGCCGCAGTCTCACAGCCCGAGCCGGCGCGCTATCGGGTGGAGCAGGTCTTCCGCCTGGAGACGGTGCTGGCCCAGCCGCGAGCCGGTCAGGAAAACCAGCCGCCTGTCACCACGCTGGTCGAGGGCCGTTTTCGGTTCGTGCTCGAGCAGCGCCTCAACGAAGAAGAACCGGAGTTCGGGACCTGGCGGTTCACCCGGGTGGAGCTGGAGCGGCTGCGGAAGGAACCGCCGGGCGGGGAGACCTCCGCCGCCGAGCGCGCCCTGGCGCTCGGGCTGCTTTCGATGAGGCGACTGGAGGGCAAGGAATTCACGGTTGGAGTCGGCGAGCTTCCCGTCCTTCCTCTGGGTGAGGCGGCCCCGGCCTGGCTGACCGCGTGGCTGCGCTGGGCGCAGATGGGGAGCTTCGCCGGCGTCGGCGTCAACCCGGTGAATCTGCCGGCGGCCGGCGAACCGGGCGGCGAGGGCGGGTCGCCACCGTTAACCTACGACCTCCGATGGCGCCGCAGTGACTTCCGCCAGCAGCCCTGCCACGTCCAGGAGGCCCGCTGGACGGCGCCGACGCTGCCGGCGCCCGGCGCGGTGACGCCGGAGCTGGCCGCGGAAGGAGTGGAGGCGCGCACGCGCTTCTCGGCGATGAGCCTGGAGTGGGTCGCGCAGGAAAACCCCGCGCTGGTCTACGCGGAGCGCAGCGCCCTCCGGGAGACTTTCTGGGACTTGCAGCACGTCCAGAAGCCGGAGCTGCGCGAGATGGTCTTCCGCGTCCGTCTTTCCGTCCAGGTGCGCATCGAGCGCCTGTCCTAGAAACCCGTCTCCCGCCGCGGTATACTCGATCGTTTGGGCAACGCTCGGCGAAGCCCTCTGTGGCGACACCGTTCAAACTCGTCAGCAGCTACCAGCCCCGGGGCGACCAGGCCCAGGCCATCGATGCCCTGGTGCGCGGCGTGCGCGAGAGCGAGAAGCATCAGGTATTGCTCGGCGTCACCGGCTCCGGCAAGACCTACACGATGGCACGCGTCATCGAGCAGATCGGGCGCCCCACGCTCGTCCTCGCCCACAACAAGACTCTGGCCGCGCAGCTCTTCCACGAGTTCCGCGGTTTCTTCCCGCACAACGCCGTCGAGTACTTCGTCAGTTACTACGACTACTACCAGCCCGAGGCCTACCTGCCCGCCACCGACGTCTACATCGAGAAAGAAGCCACCATCAACGACGAGCTCGACAAGCTGCGCATGGCCGCCACCAGGGCGCTCTTCGAGCGGCGCGACGCCGTCATCGTCGCCTCGGTTTCCTGCATCTACGGTCTGGGCTCGCCCGAGGCCTACTACGGCATGCTGCTGCTGGTCGAGCCCGGCCAGCGGCTGCCGCGCCAGGACGTGGTGAAGAAGCTGGTCGAGATCCAGTACGAGCGCAGCGAAGACCTGCGCCGCGGCACCTTCCGCGTGCGGGGCGACCAGGTGGAGGTCTATCCGCCCTATGTGGACGTCGCCTACCGCATCGAGCTTTGGGGCGACCAGGTCGACCAGATCAGCGAGATCGACCCGCTCACCGGCGCCGCCCTCGGCGTGGTGCCGCGCCTGCCCGTCTATCCCAAGACCCACTTCGTGATGCCGGGCGACCAGCGCGACCGCGCCCTGGCGGGCATCCTGGGAGAATTGCGCGAGTGGAAGGCGGAGCTCGAGCGGCAGGGCAAGAAGCTCGAAGCCCAGCGCATCGAGCAGCGCACGCTCTTCGACATCGAGATGATGAAGAACATCGGCTACTGCCACGGCATCGAAAACTACTCGCGGCACCTCTCCGGCCGCGCTCCGGGCGCGCCGCCGCCCACGCTGCTCGACTACTTCCCGAGCGACTTCCTGCTCTTCATCGACGAGTCCCACCAGACCGTCCCGCAGTTGCGCGGGATGTACCACGGCGACCGCTCGCGGAAGCAGACGCTGGTGGACTTCGGCTTCCGCTTGCCTTCGGCGCTCGACAACCGCCCGCTGACTTTCGAGGAGTTCGAGGGGCGCGTGAACCAGGTCATCTACGTCTCGGCCACACCGAGCGAGTACGAGCTGACGCGCTCGGCCGGGGTCGTGGTCGAGCAGATCGTGCGCCCCACCGGGCTCATCGACCCGGAAGTCGACGTCCGACCTGTGCGCGGGCAGGTGGACGACCTGCTGGAGGAAATCCACCGGCGCGCCGCCCGCGGCGAGCGCGTGCTCGTCACCACGCTCACCAAGAAGATGGCCGAAGACCTGTCGCAGTACTACAGCGAAGTGGGCGTGCGCTGCCGCTACTTGCACTCGGAGATTGACACGCTGGAGCGGGTGCGCATCCTGCGCGACCTGCGCCGCGGCGCTTTCGACGTTCTCATCGGCATCAACCTGCTGCGCGAGGGGCTCGACCTGCCGGAGGTGTCGCTGGTCGCTGTGCTCGACGCCGACAAGGAAGGCTTCCTGCGCTCGCGCACTTCGCTCATCCAGACCATCGGCCGCGCCGCCCGGCACATCCGCGGCAAGGCGCTGCTCTACGCCGACCGGGTGACCGACTCGATGCGGCAGGCGCTCGAGGAGACCGGCCGGCGCCGGCAAATCCAGCTCCGCTTCAACGAGGAAAACGGCATTACGCCGGAAAGCGTCGTCAAGCCCATCGACATGGCGCTGGCGCAGATGGTGGAAGCCGACTACGCCACCATCCCGCTGGAAGAGACCGAGTTCGAGCCCTTCCAGAGCGAAGAGCAGTTGCGCGAAGTGATCAAGAAGCTGGACGAGCAGATGCGGGAGGCGGCTCGCCGCTTCGAGTTCGAGCGCGCCGCCCAGCTCCGCGACCGCCTGCGCGCCCTGAAGCAGAAGGACATCGGCGGCCTCTTCGTCCCCGCCTTCCTCCCCCGCGAGCCGCTCCCCACGCTGGCCGCCGCCTCTCCGGCTGCTCGCCAAGCGCGCAGGCGCCCGCGCAGTCGGAAGTAGCCTGCCTCTCGCACTCCACAGCGCGGTTGATTTTGCCGGTGAAGTCGGCAATGCTATTGCCGCCGTGAAGAAAACTCTTGCACTGGTGGGCGCCGGGCGCGTGGGGCAGACGCTCGGACGGGTGCTGCGGCGGCGCGGCTACCGCATCGGCGCGGTGGTGACCCGCCGGCGCGCAACGGCGCGCGCCGCGGCGCGCTTCATCGGTGGGGGCTCTCCGATTTCAAATCTCAAATCTGAAATCTCAAAGGTCGGCGACGCTGACATTGTTTTAATCACAACCAACGACAACCAGGTGCCGATGGTGGCCCGCGCCCTGGCCCGCGCGCGGAAAAGCTGGCGCGGCCGCGTGGTCCTGCAGGCCAGCGGCGCGCTCTCTTCGCGGATGCTGGCGCCGCTCCAGCGGCGCGGGGCGGCGGTCGGCTCGCTGCATCCGCTGTATCCGTTTCCGAAGCCGCTGCGGAAGTTCCCGGGCGGCGTCGTGTTCGGAGTCGAAGGCGACGCACGCGCCCGCCAGGAAGCGCTGCGGCTGGTGCGGGCGCTGCGCGGCGAGCCGATGGAAATCCGCTCCACCGAGAAAGCGCTCTACCACGCCGCGGCGGCGCTGGTGGCCGGGCACCTGCTGACGCTCGCCGACCTGGGCGTGCGGGCGCTCGTGCGCGCCGGGGTACGGAAGTCGCGGGCGCGGACGGTGCTGGTGCCGCTGGCGCAGGCCACGTTGGGCTGGTATGCGCGGCACGGGGCGCGCGCCTGGACGGGGCCGCTCGAGCGCGGCGACGTCGACACGGTGCGGCGCCACCTGCGCGGCCTGCGGCGGCTGCCGCCGCACTACGCGGAGACCTATCGGGCGCTGGCGCGCGCCGCTTTGTCCCTGTATCGCACCCGGGCAAGCAAGGGGACGAGAAGAATGCGCCGGCTGCTTGGAAAGTGAGATTTCAGATTTGAGATTGGAGATGGCAAAGGTGTGCGCCGTGGTGCTGGTGGCCGCGCTGCTCGCGCCGCTGGCGGCGAGTCCGGCAGACAAGAAGCCTCCGCCGAAGCCGGTCAACGTCAACACCGCCACTGCAACGGAGCTGGCGCAGCTTCCGGGCATCGGCGAGGTGATGGCGGCGCGCATCGTGCGCCACCGGGAAGTCAGCGGCCCGTTCCGCTCCGTAAACGAGCTGCTGATTGTGCGCGGCATCAGCCGCAAGATGCTGGAGAAGCTCCGGCCCTACGTCAAAGTGAGCGATTAGGGGACGGTGCGCTCGACCAGCATGAGCGCCAGGCTGATGAGCAGGCAGGGACCCACCAGGAAGACGAAACCCCAGAAACAGAAGTAGGCGAAGGCCGCCACCAGGCCGAGGGTAGCGAGGTTGTAGAGCAGCTCGGGGAGCGGCTTCATCGAACGCTACCCGTCGCGGCGGATGAGCGGCTGCGTCCCCACCGGAATCGGCACCTGCTCGAGGATGCGCATCCCGAAACCTTCGAGCGCGGCCACCTTGCGGGGGTGGTTGGTGAGCAGGCGGATGTTGCGCACGCCGAGGTCGGAGAGGATTTGCGCGCCAATGCCCGACTCGCGCTGCACATGCTGGCGAGGCGAAGACTCCGGCTCGGCTTCCCCGGCGGGCGTGTGGTGGACGGCGAGGATGCTGCGGTCGTCCACCTTCTCGATGCCGATGCCGGGCGCAGTCTGGTGCAGGTAAACGAAGACGCCGCGGCCGCTGCGGGCGATGAGCTCGAGGCTGCGGTCGATGACCTCCTGGCAGTCGCAACGCCGCGAGCCGAAGACGTCGCCGGCGAGACAATGCGAGTGCACGCGGACCAGCACGGCGTCTTCGGCGGTGAAGTTGCCCTTGACGAGCGCGATGTGCCGGACGCGGTCGAGCTCGGACTCATAGGCGATCATATGGAAGTCGCCGTGGCGGGTGGGCAGCAGGGTTTCGCCCACGCGCTGGACGTAGCGCTCGGTGCGCAGCCGGTAGCGGATCAGGTCGGCCACGGTGATCATCTTCAGGTTGTGCTGCCGGCAGAAGGCCGCCAGCTCGGGCACGCGCGCCATGGAGCCGTCGTCGTTCATCACTTCGCAGATGACCCCGGCGGGCGCCAGGCCGGCCAGCCGCGACAAATCGACCGAGGCTTCCGTCTGCCCGGCGCGCACCAGCACGCCGCCGCGGCGGGCGCGCAGGGGAAAGACGTGGCCGGGGCGAAGCAGGTCGGAGGGGCGCGTGGCCGGGTCAATGGCGGCGCGGATGGTGGCGGCGCGGTCGGCGGCGGAGATGCCGGTGGAGACGCCCTGGCGGGCGTCCACCGACTCGCAGAAGGCGGTGCCGTAGGGCGAAGTGTTTTCCTCCGCCATCAGCCGCAGGCGCAAGTAGGAGCAGCGCTCTTCGGTGAGGGTGACGCAAATGAGCCCGCGGCCGTAGCGGGCCATGAAGTTGATCTGCTCGGGGGTGATCTTCTCGGCCGCGACGGTGAGGTCGCCCTCGTTCTCGCGGTCCTCGTCGTCCACCACGATGATCATCCGCCCCTGGCGGATTTCTTCGACGGCTTCTTCGATGGTGGCGAATTGGATGCCGGGCGGCATGTGTCCAGGGGAATGAGTTTAACGCAGGAAGGCGTCCAGCAGGTAGTACAAGAGGGCCCCCAGGGCGGCGGCGCCGGGGATGGTGAACACCCAGGCCCAGAAAATCCGCCGGGTGATGCCCCAGCGCACGGCCGTGAGCCGATGCGAAGCGCCCACGCCGATGATGGCGCCGGTAATGGTGTGAGTGGTGCTTACGGGGATGCCCGCCTGGGCGGTGCCGAAGAGCGTAAGCGCTCCGGCGGTCTCGGCGGCGAATCCGCTGAACGGGTTCAGCTTGGTGATGCGCTGGCCCATGGTTTTGATGACGCGCCAGCCGCCGGCCATGGTGCCGCCGGCGATGGCGGCGTGGCAACTGATGATGACCCACCAGGGCGGATGCTGGACCGCCGGCGAAAGCGCTCCCACAGACAACAACGCCGCCCAAATGATGCCCATACCCTTTTGGGCGTCGTTGGTGCCGTGGCCGAGGCTGTAGCCGGCCGCGGAAAGAAGCTGGAGCCGCCGGAACCATTTGTCCACGCGCTGCGGCGCCTGGCGACGTACCAGCCAACTGGTGGCCACCGACACCGCGAAAGCCGCCAACAAGCCGATGAACGGAGCGAGAAAGATGAAGAGTACGGGCTTCACCCAGCCGGAGACGATAATGGCGGCAAAACCGGCCTTGGCCAGCGCCGCGCCGCCGTAGCCGCCCATCAGCGAGTGCGAGACGCTGATGGGCAAACCGAGCCAGGTGCAGACCCCGGTCCAGACGATGGCCCCGAACAGGCCGGCCAGCAGCACGTACTCGTTGACCATGTCGAGGTGCACCAGGCCTTTGCCCATGGTCCTGGCCACGGCGGTGCCGAAGGCAAAGGCGGCGAAAAAATTCCAGAAGGCCGCCCAGGCGACGGCCGGCAGGGGCGTCAGCACGCGGGTCGAGACGATAGTGGCGATGGAGTTGGCGGCGTCGTTCCAGCCGTTGGCGAACTCGAAGAGCAGGGCGCTGACCACGATGATGGCGAGCAGCGTCTGGGAGTCCACGCGGGCGGCTCCGTCAGTTGGGGGCGGGGAAGCGCACGGTCAGGCGCTTTTCAGAACCACGGATTCCAGGACGTTGGCCACGTCCTCGCACTTGTCGGTGGCGGTTTCCAGCACTTCCAGGATTTCCTTCCACTTGATGAGCTCGACCGGGTCTTTCTCGTGCTCGAAGAGGTCAGCGATGGCGGCGCGCACGGCGCGGTCGCCCTCGTTCTCCAGGCTGTTGATGGTGATGCAGTGGTCGAGGATGCCGTCGTGCTTCTCCAGGCGGGAGACGGCGGCGTGGATTTCGGCGGTTGACCGCACCAGGATGTCGGCCAGCTCGGCGGCCCCGGGCCGGGGCTTGTCGACTTTGTAGATGACGAGCCGGGTGGCCACGGCGTCAATCAAGTCGAGCACGTCGTCGAGCTTGCTGGTGAGCTGGTGGATGTCTTCGCGGTCGAAGGGGGTGATGAAGGTCTGGTTCAGCTTGGTGAAGATCTCGTGGGTGAGCTGGTCGCCGCGGTGCTCGTACTCTTTGACCCGGTCGACCTTGCGCTGCAGGTCGCGATAGTCGGCAAAAATCTCGGCCAGCGCCCGCGCACCCGCCTGGATGTTCCCCGTCACCTCGGTGAACATCGCAAAAAAGCTCTGCTCGCGCGGCAGGAGGCGAGTAAGGAAATTCGCCATGGCTCTTTCCCCCGAGGCTTGGCTTAGGCGTTCCCGACTTCCGTTTGCGCTCGATGGCCGCCCGAGGCGCGGCCGGTGGAGCAGGCCACTATACCCAAATGCGCCCGGGCTGGCAATCCTTCGGGCTGCGCCCTCAGGACAAGCCGCCTAGGGGGTGGCTGGCTTCAGGGCGTCGATCACCTTCAGGAGCTCTTCGGGGCGCGCGCGCACGCGGTAGTCCTCGGTGAGGTTGACCCAGCGGATGGTGCCGCTCGTGTCAATCAGGAACTCGGCCGGGCGCGCGATGTCGCCGCC
>Ga0209399_10001532_pt1 | contig 11994 bp, 11 predicted proteins | sample OV2TP3_FD_184130 | JGI IMG/M metagenome (GOLD analysis project Ga0209399, IMG submission 184130) | Hot spring microbial communities from Beatty, Nevada to study Microbial Dark Matter (Phase II) - OV2 TP3 (SPAdes) (version 3) | ecosystem: Environmental > Aquatic > Thermal springs > Hot (42-90C) ... | reverse complement strand
CAGTGCATGAGTCGCGGTACGCGAACGATAGATAGCCCCCGGTGCGGATGTTTTTTGAGCCAAAGAGCGCAACGATCTGGTGACGCCGCACATGGCAGGTGGCGCCGGCACGAGTGGAGAAGAGCCATGGAGCTTGTGGGGTCATGATCACGGTGGTGAGCGAGTGTTGGGTCTGCGTGTTTCAAGCAGGATCAAGAGGTTGCCGCACGTGGGGCACCGGGGGGTATCACGCGCATGGGTCGCTGCGGTGCCAGCGAGAGGTTGCCCCGTTGTGGGGGGGGCGACGGTGTGAGTACCGAGGCATGTGCTGACCGCGGTGAGCACCTGCCGGTTCCCAGGGCTGAGGAAGCCGTCAGAGCGGACGTTGATGCATCGGTCCGGCAGCACGTGTTGCAGAAACCGACGCATGCACGCTTGGGCAGGCACCGTAGCGGATCGAGTCTGAGCAGTGGCCGATTCCTTATACTGAAACGTGACCTGGCCATACCGGAGGGGGAGGCTTCACTCAGGGGTGGGTTGTGCCAAACTGCGCGCAGCGCTCAGTTCAACCATGGTTTGCAGGCGACGGCTTACAGCGTCCGCTACGCTCCCGCTTCCAGCCGCGCCTGATGCTTAGCGTTCGGCATTCGGGGCGTAAAGGAAAGCCCCAAGACAGGGGAGCTGGGTTTATGAAAATGCTTGGCTATCTTCCTGGTCCAGCAGTCGGTGTTGGCATATGGTTTCTGATCGCTATAGCGCCCGAAACGTACCTTGTAGAGGTTTTTGGTGGGTATCATACCAGTGCTCGAAATGACGCGTCAGTGCTCTTCATCCTCCTTATCGGCCCAGGCCTTGGAATAGCCGCTTGGGTTGGTACTGTTTATTATTTCTCTACTCTCAGTGCTCGTCATCGAGCCGAGCAAGCGGCTAACGCCGAAAGAAAGGCGAAGGAAGCAGCTCGCATACAACGCCATGAAGAGGAGCAGCAGGGGTATCGCAAACAGATGATCGTTCTCGGCGAAGAGTCGATTGGCCTCTTTGAATCGATGCCCAAGCATCTGAGTTCTGCGGAGAAATACTTAGATCAAGCCGAGGTCGACTTCGCTGACGGTGCTTTTGCACCGTTCTGGGATTCTATAGAGAACGCAGCAAAGGAGCTTGGCCGTTTCAACGAAGGCGTCCACCACATCAAACACAATTCGTCTCGCTACACCGAGCTGATCAGCAAGTATGGGGATACGCCTCCTCAGTTTCCCCTTGCACGTCAGTCTGTCGCGAAACTGGGCGTGGGCACGGCAACCGCCGAACGCATGAAGACCATTGTGCAGACCGCCCAGCGTAATTTCCAATTCGCCACCATCTATGAGCAGCGCAGGACCAATAAGATTCTCGTTGCGGGATTCACCAACTTGGCTCAGGCTCTGGATCAAATGACATGGCAGATCACTGCATCGATTAACAGCCTTGCCGGTTCGGTCGATGTCATGACCTCGACGCTGAATAAATCGATTTACGCGATTCACTCACGAATGGGTGACATTGCGGAAAGGACCAGCCAGCATCATGACGAGCTCATGGTGGAAGCATCGGCAAGAGCGACACGGGAAAGGAAGGCCCTGAAAATGCTCGACAACATCCAGCGTGGGAGGCGACCATTCCTGTAGGATGCCTAACAAGCCAGGGGAGCCGACCGCCTACAGCGTCCGCTGCGCTCCCGCTTCCGGCGGCGGCTCACCGCCAGCGTTAGCTGTCGGCCTTTGATCGCTGCTTGCATAGCTATCTCTCCTCACGCCAGTCTCCCCACCCGCCCTCTTCCCCTCATGAACACATATACTCCATGCTTCGAAGGAGCAAATTTAATGCCATCAGAGTGATCGACGAGTTGCTCTCTCATTGCGGTGCCCTGCCGCATCGCAAGCCATCCTCCCATCCACCCTCCTTGTGCCAGTGGACGTTATTTCCGCTGAGCGGCGTCTGCAGGCGTCGTGATAAAGAAGTCGTGTGTGGGGCGTAACCGGGCCTGGCGACGGATCGCGAAGCCCGCTTCCCCAAGCAGCCATTGCCAGTCCTCGGTCGTATACTTATTGTGCACCGGGAAGAGGCGAAAGCCACGCCGGCGGCTGACCGCTGGGTCCTCACCCATATTTTCCTCCCGCCGTGAGAGATACTCCTTGAGAGGGCTGCGGATCCAGTCGTGCAGCACAAAGAGCCCCTGCGGCGCCAGCACCCGCCGAATGTCGGCCAGAACCGGAAGCGGCTCATCCAGAACATGCAGGACCGACGTCATCGTGACGAGATGAACCGTCCCGGCTTCATGGGGCAGGGGCTGCGTCGCCAGGTCGTGCAGGACCAGCGTGGGTTTGGCCCCTGAGGATGGCAGTTGCTGCGCATAGGCGATCATGGCGGGGGTGACATCGTAGCCGTAGAGGCGTGCCTGCGGATAACGCTCTCCCAGATCGCGCAAAAAAAGCCCAGGGCCACTGCCCAGATCGATGATCACCGGTTGCGGCGGGAGGGAGGGGGCGATCTGGGAGGTAAACAGCTCCCAGAAGGCCTCTCCATAGCGGTCCGAATGCGACTTGAGCAAGCGCTGTAAGAAATCCTCATCCGATGTTCCACTCAGGCTTTGATGCGTGGCCATGATATGTCTCCCATGCTATCTGCGCTGCAGATGAAAAATCGGCGCATCCAGAGCTACCGAGACCATCCGGGCGACTCTCCGGATGCCCTTATATCACAACCGGTATGGGCCTGCCACCGTCTCCTCCTCACCCATCGTCCAGGCCTCGGAGAAGGCAAAAGGCAAAGGGCAAAAGGCAAAAGTGAGAGGAAACAACGAAAGCAGCAAGATTTTTGTCTTGTCTGCGATTCTCGCTTGACCTGCTGGCACCTGTCATATTATCGTGCCGGATGGATTGAGTGAGGAGGGCTTGGGCGATGAACCGCTTTGAATACCTGGAAGCAGGCACTTTGCCAGAGGCCATCGCATTGCTCGGCCAGCACGAGGAGACGCGGATTGTGGCCGGGGCGACGGACGTATTGGTGCGATGGCGTCAGGGACTTTGGAAGCCGCAGTACGTGTTAAATATTAAACGCATCCCTGGCCTGGAGCACGTGAGCTACACCCCTGATACCGGACTCAGCCTGGGAAGCCTGGTCAGCATTCGCACCCTGGAGCTGCATCCGCTTATCCGGGAGCACTATCCCGCGCTGACTCAGGCCGCCACCGCCTTCGCCGGGGTCCAGATTCGGAACCTGGCAACCGTCGGAGGCAATGTCTGCAATGCCTCTCCTGCCGGGGATACTCTTCCAGCGCTTCTCGCGTATGGGGCCGAGTGCCGCCTTGTCGGCCCTGCGGGTGAGCGTCTCGTGCCGTTGGAGTTTTTTTTGTTAGGGCCAGGCCGCACAGCGCTTCAGCCGGCGGAGCTGCTGGCGGAGCTGCGCCTGCCCCCGCAACCGCCCGACACGGGCGCGCTCTACATCAAACACAGCGCCCGTAGTGCCATGGACATCTCCGCCGTGGGCGTCGCAGCGGTGGTATCGCTGGCAGGCAAGGACGGCGTGTGCGGAGAGGTGAAGATCGCTTTGGGAGCCGTCGCCCCTACCGTGATTCGAGCCCGATCGGCGGAGGCGCTGTTACGAGGCCAGCGCCTCGATGCCGAGCGTCTCCAGCAAGCCGCGCAAGCGGCCATGGAGAATTCCAGCCCCATCGATGACATCCGAGGGACGGCTCAGCATCGCAGGGCCATCGTGGCGTCGCTCGCGAAACGTACGGTGTCCTATGCGATGCAGATGGCCCAGGGCACGAGCTTCCCCTTCCGGACCCAACGTGCGCTGGCTGTCGAGGCTTCTTTTGAGGAGGGTAAAGGAGCATGAAACATGGGATGCACCTGACCATCAACGGTGAGCCCTACGAACTGTTGGTCGAACCCTACTGTTCCCTGCTCGACCTGCTGCGGGACGAACTCCACCTGACGGGTACCAAAAGAGGCTGCGACGAGGGGGACTGCGGCGCGTGCACCGTGCTCATCCAGGGGAAGACCGCGACATCCTGTATGATGCTGGCTCTGGACGCGAAGGACAAAGAGGTGGTGACAGTGGAGGGCCTGGCCAGGGGGGACAAGCTCCACCCGGTCCAGGACGCATTCGTTCAGTATGGAGGGGTGCAGTGCGGCTATTGCACGCCCGGTCTGATCATGTCGGCGGTGGGGCTGCTGCGGGAAAACCCGGCACCCACGGAGGAGGACGTCCGGTACGGCATTGGAGGGAATTTGTGCCGCTGCACCGGCTACGCCAAGGTGATTCAGGCCATCCTCAAGGCGGCCGAGGCGATGAGAACCGCGTAAGGAGGAGGGAAGGAGAGAGGGGGAGCAGGGGAGAAGGCGAAAGGGTGGAGAAAGGAGTGAGCCATGCCTGAAGAGAGGGTCTTGGGGAGGAATTATCCCAGGGTGGATGCCGCCGACAAGGTGTCGGGGAGGTCCCAATACGCGGGCGATGTCTACCTGCCGGGGATGCTCATATGTAAGGTCTTGAAGTCCGCCCGATCTCATGCCCGTATCCTGCGCATCGACACCTCCCAGGCAGAACGGTTGCCGGGTGTGCGGGCCGTGATCACCGGGAGAGATATCCCCGATGTGCGATTCGGCTCCGGGGCGGTCAGGGACCGGCGGGTGTTCGCGCTGGAGAAGGTGCGGTACGTGGGGGAGCCGCTGGCCGCCGTGGCCGCCGTGGACGAGATCACTGCGCAGGAGGCGCTCGACCTGATTCAGATAGAATATGCGGACCTGCCAGCCATCACCGATCCGATCGACGCCCTGAAGCCCGATGCGCCGCTGGTGCACGAGGATTTGCCCCGCTATGAGGGCTATGCGGCCGGCATGGGAGGGAACGTCTGCACCGTCCTGGACAGCGGCCGGGGAGAGGTGGACCGGGCCTTTGCGCAAGCGGAGCACGTGTTTGAAGACACCTTCCGCTCCCAGGGGATCAACCAGGGCTACCTGGAGCCCATGGCCTGCGTCGCGAGCACCGACCCCTCGGGGCGAATCAACGTGTGGACCTCCACTCAGGGCCCCTACCAGGTCCGCGGCGCCCTGGCCGCCGTGCTGCAGCTGCCGATGTCTCGCTTCCGCATCATCCCCATGGAGCTCGGCGGTGGGTTCGGGGCCAAGCTGCGCCTGTGTCTGGAGCCCTACCCGGTGCTTCTGGCGCTCAAGACAGGCAAGCCGGTGAAGTTCGTGGCCACGCGCGAAGAGGTCTTCACCCTCTCGGGTTTCCGTCTCCCCACCACCATCTATTTAAAGACCGGTGTGATGCAGGATGGAACCATTATCGCGCGGGAGGCCATCAGCATCTTCGACATGGGCGCCTACCTGGGGGCAGGCGTGCAATCCGGGGTCAGCCACACCATCGGCCCCTACAATATCCCTAACTACCGGGTGCGGTCCTACGCCGTGTATACCAACAAGATCTGGGCGGGCTCATACCGGGCGTCGGGCGTGGCCGATGTCACCTTCGCCGTGGAGTCCCACACCGACATCATCGCGCGCAAGCTCGGCATGGACCCCTGGGAGTTCCGCATGCGGAACGCGCTCAAGGAGGGGGATACTGCCATCCAGGGGGGCAGGGTTCCACGCAACGGCCTGCAGCAGACCCTGGAAGCCGTCAAGGAGCGGATGCAATGGCCGCGGACGTCGGAGCCCGGCCACGGCGTGGGCCTGGCCCTGTGTCAGTGGCGCAGCGGCAGTGGCCCCTCCAGCGCCTCTCTCACCATCAATGAGGACGGCACGGTGATCTTGCTCACCGGGTCAGTGGATATCACGGGGACCGATACCGTGCTGGCGCAGATCGCGGCGGCAGCGCTGGGGGTGGACATGCACCAGGTGGTCATCGCGAAGCGCGACACCGACGTGGCCCCCTTCACCGGCCCTAGCGGGGGGAGCCGTATCACCTACAGCCAGGGCAAGGCCGTCGAGCTGGCCGCGGAAGACACCAAGCGGAAACTGATCGCCCTGGCGGCCGAGCGCCTGGAGGCGCCGGCGGAGGCCCTGGCATGCGGGGGCGGGCGGGTGTATGCGAAGGAGGCCCCCGAACGAGGTTTCTCCCTGGGCCAGCTGGCTCGCATGAGTCTCACCTCCAAGGCCGGCCCCATCCAGGGCACTGCGTCACTGTCCGCCATGCCGTACGCCCCCGTCTTCAACACCCAGGCCGCGGAAGTGACGGTGGATCGGGAGACGGGCGCGGTGAAGATCGTCCGCTTCGTGCAAGCCCAGGATGTGGGCGTGGCCATCAACCCCATGGCCGTGGAGGGCCAGATCGAGGGTGGAGCCGTGCAGGGAATTGGCCGGGCCCTGAGCGAGGAAGTGGTGATTCGCGATGGACGAATTTTGAACCCCTCGCTGACCACCTATCTCATGCCGCTGGCCCCGGACATGCCCGCCATCGAAAACGTGCTGGTGGAGGTGCCCACCGAGGAGGGGCCATTCGGGGCCCGCGCGGTGGCGGAACCTCCCGGGTTCGGCCCGCCGGCGGCCATCGCCAACGCGATTGCGGACGCGGTTGGGGTGCGCCTCAAAGAGCTGCCCCTCAGTCCCGAGAAAATCCTGTGCGCCCTGCGAGGAGAACCCCTGGAGGAGATCACGCTGGACCTGGAGTTACTGCGGGCGCTGCGGGGGGCGGGTGGCTCGATTCAGTGGGCCGGTTCCGGCTAAAAAGCTCAGTCGCCGGGGCTCTTGCCTCGGCTACATCGGTCACGGACGGCCGCATCGGCCTTGCGCAGGGCGCGGGTGAACGGAGCCCAGGCGCGGCGTTCCTGCCTCCCAAGAAAACAGGTCCGTAAGAATCGCGTAATGCACCCGACAAACACCATTACGGCATCCTCAGCTCATTACACTTTCGTCAGCTTGGGTGCTCTCACCCAATGCAGCAGGAGTGGCTAACAGACAGCAGGGAAGGAGGGAGTAAATGCAAGCGCGGAAACGGGTCATGGTCCTGAATCCGGGGCTGGAGAACAGTGGCGATGCGGTACTGGAGAGCGAAGTCGAGCTGGTGCGCCTCACGACGTCGGACCCCGCGACCATCGGCCGCGAGATTAAGGGCGTGCACGGCCTCATCACCCGAGGCGGAGCTCGCATCACCGGTGAGGTGCTGGCCGGGGCTGATGTCCTGGAGGTGGTAGCGACCTCCAGCGCTGGCTACGACCATATCGATGTGGACGCGTGCAGCGAGCGGGCAATCCCGGTGGTGAACAACTCTGGGCTCAATGCGGTCGCGGTGGCTGAACATACGGTAGGGTTGATCGTCGATCTGGCCAAGAAAATCTCCCTGACCGACCACCTCCTCCGCACCGAGGGGTGGAAGACGCGTCTGGCGTATTCACGGGAGCTGATCGGATTCGAAGTCGATGGTCTCACCCTGGGCATCATCGGCGTGGGCAATGTCGGTTCCCGCCTCGCGCACAAGAGTCGTGCAGCCTTCAACATGATCGTCCTCGCCTACGATCCGTACGTGTCGCAGGACCGGATGCGGGAATTTGGCGCCACCAAGGTGGACCGCCTGGACGATATGCTGCCGCAAGTAGACTTCTTGAGCATCCATGCGCCACACACGAAAGAAACCTTCCACATCGTTGGCGCGCCGCAATTGGAGAAGATGAAACCCACAGCCTACCTGATCAACTGCGCCCGCGGACCTCTGGTCGATGAGGCGGCGCTCCTCGACGCGCTACGCCGGAAGGTCATCGCTGGCGCGGCCCTGGACGTCTTCGAACCAGAGCCACCCATAGACACCAATCCCCTGTATCAGCTCACCAATGTCATTGTCACGCCGCATCTGGCTGGGGTGACGGGGGAGGCGACGAAGCGGATGTCGATCGGTGCGGCGGAGCAGGTCCTGCAGGTGCTGCGTGGCGAGCGGCCCCCGCGGCTGGTGAATCCGGAGGTATGGGATCAGTTCCGGGAACGGCGGCGACCACACTAAAGCGAACCACACGACATTGGGACACGCGATGTGTGTGTAAAGGTAGGTCGCGACCCGCCCCTGCAACGCATTGGAGGGTCTGAGGCTCTTCTAAGCGCCGGAGGCTGTGATCGGTGCGGTTCAGGCCGATCCATATACATGCGAGTGGCACCACGCAAGGCCATCACTGGTTTGTAATTTTTTCGTGGTGCCAACTCCTTCCGTGATGCCCCTTACGCGTCACAGCACTTCTTGCATTACCGGCCGTGCCTCCAGGGCTTGTAAGATTTATAACCGTACACAGGGTTATAGCCGTAGTGCCTCTTCGCCCAGCCCGGATGATAGTGGTGTGGATAGCCGGGATAGGGTGGCGCGATCACCACGGGAGAGTAGTACCCCACTACCGGAGCCGGGTAGACCACCACGGGCGGCGGCGCCACCACGACGGGCCCGGGGACGACGTAAACCGGATAGGGGATCCCGAATCCAATGGATAGATGGACACCCCCCGCCTGAGCCGACGTCGGTATCGCCAGCGCCGCGATGCCGATTCCAATGCCTATCAATGCACCAACTCCCCACCGCACAGCACGTGTACCTTTCATGGCCCCCTCCTTTGTGTCGGTGAACTCGGCTACGCTTTCTAATTACTAGCAAATGGCGTGCCGCTTCTTCCGTCCTCCCCTCTGCTCCCCCTCTGTCGCTTCCCCTCCAGGGGGGAAGGGTTTTCACGAAGCCTCCTCGGAACTAACCTACCCTCGAGAACCCTCGCGGGGGAGGATTGAGGTGGGGGGTAAGAAGGAGGAATGATGAAATGGAGCGGTCTGACCTGCTACTTCTGGCCATCGAGAAGCTTGCGCGTCAGAATGACTTGCCCCATATGCCCTGAAAAGTGGGACACCAGATTGATAAGCCACCTGTCCACCGTGGTCTCCCCAACAGGGGTCCTGACGACACGGCTCAGATCGGCCGAAGAAAGAGTTTCCAGCGTCTCACGCACGCGACCTTCCATCTCGGTACGGCGCTGGAGCAGCGAGTTCCGCGTCACGGGGTTGCTGAACTCAGCCGAGCGGTCGCGCTGGACCGAGCCACCGCCCACACGCTCGACCACTCCAGCCAGCACCCCACCCAGAATATGGCTCAGGAGGTTACCCATGGTGTTGGTGGCGTTTCCTGGTGGACGCCAATTGAGCTGGTCGTCGCTCAGACCTTCGGACCACTTGAAGGCTTCGTTGTTGATACGTTCGAACTGCTCCCAGTATTTTTGCATCTCAGCTTGCATCGCAGCCTCCCCCCTCACCCACACGAACCCAATAAACTCAATAAACCCAATGAACCCGATCAGCAGTTATCGTACTTGGGGCTGCAGAAGGTGGTATACATCTTCGCTGCTGGATCGAACCGCAGCCGTTCCAGGCCCATGAGGTCCTTCCCGTACACATGAATCTCCACCGTATCCCGCGGCGTCGTATTCAGCATCTCATGGATGTCTTCCTCGGGCGGGACCAGACGGGACACCGCGCGAGGCTTATGCATGAGCACGCCGATCGTTTCCAGTTCGGCATACCCCGCTTTCGAGGCATCATCCAGGCGTTTGAAGCGGGTCTCCTGGATCTCATTCCCGATGACGCCGATCAGCCCCCAGGTCCGGTGATTGTGGGCCTTTGCCGTGTCCCCTGGACGCCAGACGACTGCAGTGACGTTGAAGTGGGGGGCACGGTGCAACATATAGCGGCCATGGCCCTCCTTCCCCCCACGCCGAAAACGTTCCTCGATGCAACCCGGGTTGCTGACGAGCCGCTGCAATAAGGGTGCTCCCTCCTCGGTGATGCGGCGCGGGTCACCCTCGGTTCTCGTCAGTTCATCCATCTCTCGAATAAAGTCCTGTAAGGTATAGATAGCCATATCGGATCTCCTCTGTTATTAGCAGCGCTTGTTAGGAGCGGAATCCTCGCTGGAGTATGGTCCCTTCTCCTCGATATCCTCCGTGTTCCTGGCGCATCTGTCTCCCGATTATGCAAACATCTGGGAGGAATTGCAAGGCAGACGCATTGACAGCCAGCGCTGCGTGTGGTAGTGTCAAGCCCATTGTCGGGCGGTTATGGCGCGGCAGAGGTGAGGCAGTATGACCGCTGTACCAGCGAAAGTGTCAGAGCTTGAGCGGGTGCTGGTCATCGCCCCGAATTGGATCGGGGATGCGGTGATGAGTACCCCCATGCTCGCGAACCTGCGCCGCGGCTTGCCGAAGGCGACAATCGATCTCCTCGTCCTGCCTCGCGTCGCCCCGCTCTTCGAAGAGTACCCGCACGTGAATCGGGTGCTCACCTGGAGCGCAACGGCCACCTGGCGAGATCAGCTGGCACACATCCGCACATTGCGCCGGGTCAAGTATGAGCTGGCGTTACTGTTGCCAAACTCGTTTCGAAGCGCGGTCCAGGCGTGGATGATAGGGGCTCATACCCGCGTCGGCTATGCGACTGATGGCCGCCGCTGGTTCCTGACCCACCCTATCCCCCCGGGCTATGTGCAGCCGCTTCGGCGCAGCTCCGCCCATGCGCATCAGGATGTCATACACCAGGTGGACGCCTATCTGGGGTTGATCGAAGCCCTGGAAATCCCTGTGCTGGAACGCGTGCCGTTGCTGGTCCCTTCGCCAGGGGCGGAGGCAGCCGCGGACCTCCTCTGGACCTCCCAGGGGCTGCGTACGGGGGAAGGCGTGGTTGGAATCTGTCCAGGCGCCGCGTCTGGCCCGGCGAAGCGATGGTGGCCGGAGCGCTTTGCCGCCCTCGCCGACCGGCTGATGACGGAGACAGGGGTGCGGGTGGTCTTGTTCGGGAATGCCAACGAAATGGCACTCGCGGCGCAGATTCGCGCTCGTATGACGCAGCATGCGGTGTCATTCACCGGCTTGGATACGCTCAGCTCCTTCATGGCCTTGGCAGCCCGCTGTCGGGTCCTCGTCACCAATGATGCCGGCTCGATGCATGTCGCCGCTGCCGTCGGCACGCCCGTCGTGGCCATCTTTGGTCCCACCGATCCACGCCGGACTGCCCCGATGACCCAATCGGCAACGGTGCTGCGTCGTGACCTCCCCTGTTCCCCCTGTTTTCGCGCTGTTTGTCCATATACAGACCATCCCTGCATGCGCCTGATCGAGGTCGAGGAGGTGTACGCGGCCGTGGATCACATGCTTGGTTTCAGGCCGTGACGATGCTTGCAAGCCACACCTACGAGCGCATTCTCGTCGTGAAGCTCAGCGCCATCGGCGATATCATCCATACCCTCCCCGCTGTCGCAGGGTTACGGCGGGCCTATCCGAAGGCCTGGCTGGCGTGGGTCGTCGAGCGAGGAGGGGCGGAGCTTCTGCGGGGAAACCCCGATCTCGACGAGCTCATCGTCGTCGATACGCGGGCCTGGCGAGCCCATTGGTGGACTGGCCTCCGGCATGCATGGTATGTCACCCAGCATCTCCGCCACGCCGGCTTCGATCTCTGTATCGATTTTCAGGGATTGGTGAAAAGCGGTCTCTTGACGTATTTCAGCGGGGCTCCCCTGCGCCTGGGCTTCCCACGGCAGGTGTGCCGTGAGCCCCTCAGCGCCCTCTTTACGAATCTCAAGGGGCCCCCGATTGCACCAGACACGCACATCGTCGAGCAGCACGTGGCGCTGCTCCAGGCCCTGGGAGTGACCACGGATGAGCGGCGCTTTCCAATTCCGATCAGCGACGCCGACGAGCAATTCGCCGCGCGCGTCTGGCGGGAGTTGGGGTTGGCTTCCCAGGCCCCCGTTGTCGCCCTGAATCCCGGCGCCGGGTGGGAGACGAAGCGGTGGGGAGAAGTGAATTTCGCTCGGCTCAGCGACGCCCTCATGCGCCGCTACCATGTGAAGACGCTGCTCACATGGGGCGCGGGCGAGGACCTCCTGATTCAGCGCGTGGTCCAGGCGGCTGCATATCCCCCCGCCGTCGCCCCACCCACGACGTTGCTCCAACTGGGAGCCCTGCTGGGGCGCAGTACGGTATTCGTAGGGGCGGACACTGGCCCACTGCACCTGGCTGCAGCG
>Ga0209399_10001528_pt1 | contig 12013 bp, 10 predicted proteins | sample OV2TP3_FD_184130 | JGI IMG/M metagenome (GOLD analysis project Ga0209399, IMG submission 184130) | Hot spring microbial communities from Beatty, Nevada to study Microbial Dark Matter (Phase II) - OV2 TP3 (SPAdes) (version 3) | ecosystem: Environmental > Aquatic > Thermal springs > Hot (42-90C) ... | reverse complement strand
CAGGGTATCATGGCTTTCTGGTCGCTATCCACGATAAATAGCCCCTTCATATCCGTCATGAAGCGGCCCATGGCCTCCAGATGCAGGCGCCGGCGCGTCACCTCCGGGGCCTGATGATACTCGGCCAGGACGGCCTGGAAGCGGGTCGCCTCGCCACGCGCCCGGTTCACCCGCTCGATGGCGTAGCCTTCCGCCTCGCGAATGCTCCGGGCCGCCTCGCCCCCGGCCTTGGGGATTTCCCGGTTGACCTGCTCCTCGGCCAGATTGATCGTCCGTTCTCTGTCCTGACGCGCCTCGTTCACCTCGTTGAAGGCCGGCTTCACGGGATCCGGGGGGGTGACGTCCTGCAGCTCCACCGTGACCAGGCGCACCCCGGTCTTGTAGTCGTTCAAGATCAGCTGGATCTCGTCTCTCACCTCCGTGGAGACTCCCACCCGGCCGACGGTCAGCACGTCGCTGCCGAGCCGGTTCCCGACCACCCGGCGCATGACCGCCTCAGTGATGTCGCGGATGGTTTTGCGCGTCTCACGCACCTGAAAGAGGAAGCGGATGGGGTCTTCGATGCGGTACTGCATGATCCACTGCACATCGATGACATTGAGGTCCCCCGTGAGCATGAGGGACTCCGCTTTATAGGCCTGACTGCCCGGACCCGTAAATAGCGTCCGCTGGCCAGGAGAGGTGGCGAGGGACCGGAAGCCGAACTCTTCCTTGAGCACGCGGGCCGTGGGTAGCAGGCGCACCGTTTCGATCCCGTAAGGCCACTTGAAGTGCAAGCCCGGGCTGGCCGTGCGCACGACCCGGCCAAAGCGCTGCACGACCCCCGTCTCTTCGGGCTGGACCGTGAACCAGCTCGACCAGAGCAAGATCAGCACCACCAGGAGGGCGACGAGGCCGACAATCGGGCCGGTCCCCCACCCCCGCCAGCGCTGCTGAATCTGCGCCAGGATGTCCTCCAACTCCAAAGGTGGCTGGCGTCCCCCAGGGGGGAAATTTCGTTCTGCCATTGAGCACCTCCTGCCGCGGCGACACAGATCGCGGCGCGGTTGACGAATTCGCTCGCCGGCGTGACCATGCGGTCAAGCCGTGGGCCGCTGGCGTGAGCCCAGGCCGGACGACCCTGCGGCCGCCACGGCAAGCAGGCTCGCCACCGTCTGCCAAATCGCCTGGCTGAGTGGCCCAGGATCGACGCTGGGCAGCATGAGAGACAGTCACATGCGCGAGCATAACGGATTATTGGCGCTGCTTCAAGATCTTTTCCGAGTGTGTCACGCGCCCCTCCCCAGGCACGGACGCCCGACCACGTCACGCATCGCCACTCCTGCCAGGCAGCGCCGTGCGGATGACGGAGTAGAGCAGTGTCAAGACCGCAGTCAGCGCCGCGGCCACGTAGGTCACCGCCGCGGCAGTCAGCACCCGCTGCACCACAGCGTCTTCCTCCTCGGTGACAATCCCATAGGTCACCAGCATGAGCCGGGCGCGTTTGCTGGCATCGAGCTCGACCGGCAGGTTGAGGAGCTGGAGCAAGACCGTCAACGAGAAGACGCCGATCCCAAGCAGGAGCACCGGTTTGCTCCAGATCGACTGCACGGCCATGAGCGCGAAGCCGGCCATGATGACGAGCCAGGACAAGCAGCTTCCGATGCTGGCCATCGGCACCAACCCATTGCGGAACCCCAGCAGCGGGTAGCGTGTGGCGTCCTGGAGGGCATGGCCCGCTTCGTGGGCGGCGAAGCCGACGGCGGAGAGCGATTGGCCATAGTACACATCGGGACTCAAGCGCAGCACTTTCTGACGCGGAGCGTAGTGGTCCGTCAGGAAGCCCTTGACCGGCTCAATCGCCACTCCCGTCACGCCCGCAGCCTGCAGGACCTCCGCAGCCGCCTGGGCACCGGTTATGCCGCGCGCCGCCGCGACCACCTGGCCCTGGCTGCAGGCCCGATGCGTGCGCCACTGGGCCCATAGTGCCAGCGAGAGACCTGGCGCAAGCAACACCAGGTACAGCGGGTCAAAGCCGAACAGCATGGTGACCCCCTCTCGGCGCAGGCCTCGCTGGAGCGGCTGAGTCGCGCCTACCCCCGTACAATAAACAGGGATTTTCTCGTTGGTCTCGACTCCTGCGGCACACTGCTCATCCTCCCACATTTACTGAAACGCAAGGAAGATGCCAGCCAGGTGGCAGGCGCATGGGCTGGCCAGTGTGTGGAATGCAAGTCGTTATTCCTGAAGGGGTTATCTCACGACAGGGCGGTCTGGGTGGGGCGGGTTGGGGAGCAAGGGTCGCCGCGGCGGGATGGTCATCTAGGAATCAGGCTGGTCATCTGGCGCGCACACGGATCGTTCAATGGTGATGCCAAGCGCCCGCAGCTTGTGGCGCAAGCTATTGCGCGTAATGCCCAGGATCCATGCGGCTTGCAGTTGGTTGCCCCCGGTGTGGCGGAGCACGCGGGTGAGCAACTGCCGCTCCAGCACGCCCAACGCTTCGGCGTGGAGCTCCGTGGAACCGGCGTGCAGACGGGCGTTGATGAAGCGTTCCCAGTCAGGGAATGGCATGTCCGGGGCTGGCGCGGGGGTGTCCTTGGGCGTGCGGAGCAAGGCCGGTAAGAAGTTGGGAAGCAGCACGGGTCCCATCGCATGGAGCAGGGCCTGCTTGAGGAGGCTTTGCAGCTCGCGCACATTGCCAGGCCAGGCGTACTGCCGGAGGACGTCCAGGGTTTCCGGAGCGACCTCATGCACCTCTTTCCCCAACTCTGGACCAAGGCGCTTCAGGAAGTGGTCCACCAACAGGGGCAGATCGTCCCCGCGCTCCCGCAAGGGGGGCAGGAGGATGGGAAAGACGCTCAGGCGGTAGTACAGATCGCTGCGAAACCGGCCGGCGGCGACGAGTTGCTCCAGGTCGCGATTCGTGGCAGCGATGAGGCGTACGTTCGTCCGGATGGTCTCGTTGCCACCCACTCGCTCGAACTGCTGGTCTTGCAGCACCCGCAGGAGTTTCGTCTGGGTCAGCGGGGTCATGTCGCCGATCTCATCGAGGAAGAGCGTGCCGCCGGTACATTGCTCGAACTTGCCGATCCGTTTGCGCTCGGCTCCCGTAAACGCCCCTTTCTCGTGGCCAAATAGCTCGCTCTCCAGCAGCGTTTCGGGGATCGCGGCACAGTTAATGGCCAGGAACGGGTGGGCGGACCGACGGCTGTGATGATAAATCGCCCGCGCCACCAGCTCTTTCCCGGTGCCGGTCTCGCCGAGGATGAGCACGGTGACCTCCTGCGGCGCGACCCGGCCGATGGCCTTATACACGGCCTGCATGGCAGGGCAACGGCCCACGAGGACATCCGCCGGTTCCTGGGTTGGTTCTTCCTCCAGCACTGCCGGGACCCGCATGAGGCGGCTGATCTCAAACGCCCGCGCCACCAGCTCCCGCAGTTGCGCTAGCTCCAGCGGTTTGAGGAGGTAATCGACGGCCCCGAGCTTCATGGCTTCAATAGCCGTATCGGTGGTTCCGTGGCCGGTGATGACAATGACCAGGATCTTGGCATTGAGCTGATGGATGCGGCGGAAGACTTCGAGACCCGAGAGGTCGGGCAAATGGAGATCCAGAATCACCACGTCGGGTTGGTGCTGGGCGACCATGGCCAGCCCCTCCGCCGACGAGGCGGCCGTCAGCACCGTGACGTCCGGTTTCTGAAAGCCCCGCCGGAAGGCATGGAGGATGGCGGGCTCATCATCAATCACCAGCAAGGCCGGCATGGTACTGCCTCCAGAATTCGGGTGGTTCACGCTCGGACCGCTGCGGTGTGCATCGCCACCGGCAGGCGGAGGACAAAGCAGGCGCCGCCGTGGGGCGGGTTGGTGACCCACAGATTGCCGCCGTGGCTCTCGGCAATGCGCCGGGAGACGACCAGGCCCAGGCCGAGACCGGTCTCTTTGCTGCTGACAAAAGGCTCAAACAACCGGGGCAAGAGGTCGGGGGAAATGCCCGGGCCGGTATCATGCACCCGCAGCTCGATCTGGCCGTGCACCGGAGCGCCGAGGCTGACTTCCAGGCTGCCGCCCCGGGGCATGGCGTCCAGGGCGTTCAACGCCAGGTTGACCAGCAACTGCTGCATCTGGTCGGTATCGGTCTCGACGATGGCGGGGACGGTGGGATGGGTGAAGTGCAACGTGACGTGCTGCTTGCGGGCGCGGCCTTCCACCAGGGCAAAGGTCCGCTCCACCAGCGTGGCCAGACTGACGGGGCGACGCTCCGGTTTCGGCGGCCTGGCAAAATCCAGAAACGTTTGCAGGCACCGTTCCATGCGGCGAATCTCCTGCTCGATCATCTCGAGGTCTTCGGCTGGCAGCCCGCGCGCTTCGGCCTCTTCGCGATTTGCCTGCACGAGCATCTTGATCGAGGTGAGCGGGTTGCGCAGTTCATGGGCTACGCCCGCGGCCATCTGGCCCACCGCGGCCATTTGATCGGCACGCAGCACCTCCCGCTCGCGCTGCTGGAGCTGTGCGACAACCCGCTCGATCTCCCGCACTAACCCTTGCAGCTGCTCGTTCACATGGTGCAAATCGCCGCCTTCGGTCAGGATCACGGTGGGCAATGGCTGACTCAGTTTCCCCGCGGCATCCTGGACGCGCACGCTCAACTGGTAAAGCGAGCGTCGCAGGCGCCGCGCGACACTGTACCCCAGCACGAGCCCGGCGAGCGCGCCAATGCTGCCCACGCCGGCGAGCCCCCAGGCCATCCAGGGCACGGCTTGGCGATGGGCCGCGGTGGCTTGCTCGATCCGCAGAGAATGATATTCCCGCAGCTGGCGACACAGCGGCAGGGTCTCGGTTTGCAAGATCGTCCTCGCAGCCGTGACCGCGTCTTCTCCCGATGCCTGGACGGGCGCGACGCGTGTGTCCCAGCGCTGGCGGTAGCGCGTAAAGCTGTGCTCCAGCTGGCTCACCAGGCTGCGTTCCTCCTCCTCGGCCGCCAACTCCCGGGCCTGGGCGAGCAGCGCTCGGATCCGGTCATGCAGGGCATCCACCTGGTCACTGCGGTCCCGATGCCCCGCGATCAGGTCATCCACGGCGGTTTCGAGATCATGATCGATTTTGCGGCTGACGATATTCTCTTCAAGAATCTGGGCCGTGGTGGCTTGCTGGCGGTAGAGGTGCGCTGCGGTGGCGATGCATAAGCCGAGCAGGAGCAAACTCACGAACACTGTCGGGCCTGCGACACGCAGGGGAAGGTTACGCTGCCACATCGCCTGTGATCTCCCCTCAACTCGCAAAGACGGCGAAGAACCGAGGCCTCTCATATTGCATTATACGCTATATGCTCTACACGCTCTCGGGCTCTGTCGCAAATTTTTACGTAGCCGCTTGAGGGAAGGCGCGGGTGCGACCCCCTTCGTCAGGGAGGAGGACATAGGCGCCAAGTTAAGCCGTAAAGTCTTCTGAAACGGGCATTATTCCCCCCGGCGCGAGGGAAGTCTCTCCTAACCCCTTCCCCCCTGGAGGGGGAAGGTCAGGATGGGGGGGAGCGCAAGGGGGAAGGGGAGGGGTGAAGCATTGCTGCCGACGTGGACTGGCGCTTCGGGGTGCGATATGCCCCGTGAAAATACTTGCGACAACATCGGCACTGCGCGACAATGGCGTGGTCGGGCAGTGCCGGTACCGATGGGGCGTTCGTGTGAACGGCGATCTTAGGAGAGCTCGCTGTGGATCATCGCGGCCGTGGGAAACGGATTCTGCGCGGCCATAGCCTCCCAGGCAGAATCTGCGCGAGGGGGCACGACTTTTTCCCGCCGGGCGTCCCACGCGGCATTGCACATGCCCGAGGTGCTCGGGTCCTTCTGGACCTTCGAGGCAAACCAGGCCCACAGGTGCGACAAGATGCTGCGGTGGTCTTTACCAAACGAGACGTGTGTTCCCCAGACGGTGGCATGCCCATGTGCACGCATGATGCTCTCCTTATGCTGGTGCTTTCGCCGTAGATATTCAATCGTTTGTTTGATAATGTAATCCCGGGGAACCGAACAGTCAAACGAATTGTTTTCATGAAAATGATGAAAAAAATTGCACGATTGACCCCTTCCCCCCTGGAGGGGGAAGTCTCTCTTGACCCCTTCCCCCCTGGAGGGGGAAGGTGAGGATGGGGGGGAGGGGAGGGAAGGCTGGCGCGCGGACCTTGATTCCCCCGCGCGCTTCGTATACACTGGCCGCTCATGAGTGGTAAGGGGAGAGTATCCCGTAGCGCATCCCTCTGGCATCCGGGAGATCACGACAGCATGACCGCAGGGACGCGACGCCAGATCATCATCGGCCTCCTCCTGGGAGCGACGTTTCTGGGGGTGTTGCTCTACCTGAGCGGCCTTGCCTCCAGCGTAAGGCTCGGGGACTCGGCGCTGCAGGGGTTCCTGCTCGTCCCCACGCTCCCGACCCCCCTGTACGTCACGATGGGAGTCGTGGTGCTGGCCGGCGTGGGCATGACCGTGCTGGTCTCCATCCTGCACCGTCGCCGGCGGCCACCCTCGCCCATACAGCGCCAGGCCGGCGGGCGCAAGGCCCCGTGGCAGTCGATGCTCAGCATGTTGGTGTCGCTGGCGCTGGTCACCCTCGCGCTGATCTGGCTGATGCGGCATGCCCTGGAGCTGCAGCAGGTGTGGGAGCACCTGCGCGCCCACGTGGAGGCCATCCAGGGGTTGGTCGGCAGTGGTGCGCTGACGCTGGTGCAGCAGGTCAGCTCGCCCACGACCGGCTACGCCCTGTTTGCGATCGTGGTCGTGGTCTACGGGGGCATCGCCCTGCTGGCCCTGTGGGTGCTCCTTGAAGGTCGGATGGGTGCACACGACGGAGACGAGCCCGCAGACCCACACACCCGGAGGGTCCATCGGGCGATGAGCGCCGGACTGCGGGAGCTGCGGGAGCATGCCGACCCGCGCCAGGCCATCATCGCCTGCTATGCCCGGCTCGAGCACTTGCTGGAGGATCACGGCGTGCCGGCCTATCACCACCTCACGCCCCAGGAGTATATGGGCGCTGCGCTGCGGGGCCTCGACCTGCCCCTGGAGGCGTTCGCTGGCCTGGTACGACTGTTTGAGCTGGCTCGCTATAGCCTGCATCCGTTGGATGATACGGCCCGAACGGCGGCCATCACCCACCTCGAAGAGCTCCGCACGCATCTGCAAGGGGAGGCGGCCCGTGGCGTACGTCCCTGAGCCCGTCTCCCCACGCGTGCGCTGGTTGAACACTGTCGGGATGGTGGCGCTCCTTGCCCTGGTGCTCGTGCCGGTCTACATGCTATTGAACCAATTCTGGCAGAGCGTGTTTCGCCTGGTGTTGCTGTATGCGGGACTGGGCTTCTTTTTCGTGCGTCTGGGGCAGTACGTGCGGCGCGTCATGCACCGCCTGCCGGCAGAGATCCCGCCCTGGGGGGCAGCCCCTGCCGGAGCCTCGGCCCCATCCTGGCTGTCTACGCATTTCGGGGCGGCGGAAGCCATCCGGAGCGCGCAGCAGGACCCGAACTACGTGCAAGCTGTCCTCAAACCGCGCCTGCAACGCCTGCTGGCGTATCGGCTGACGGGTGTCCTCGACGTCCCCCTGGACGCGCTGGACGAGGCCCGGCTGGCCCAGGTCGAGCCGGCCTTGCTCGCCTATTTGCAGCGCTGCGAAGACACCGGGCTGTGGGCGAGATACCGCTACCGTCGGCAGCGGGTGCGGGACGTTCTCCAGGCTTTGCAATCCTTAGAGGCGTTATGATGCAGATCGCGGAAGCTGCCAGGCTCTCACGCACCATCCTGGAGGCGCTGCAGCAGGTCATCGTCGGGAAAGAACGCGTCCTGCAGCACCTCTTGCTCGGCCTCTTCAGCGGGGGGAATATCCTCATCGAGGATTTTCCGGGGCTTGCCAAAACCCTCACCGCTCGCCTCATCGCGCAAGTGACGGGTCTGGAGTTCAAGCGCATTCAATTTACCCCGGACCTGCTCCCCGGCGATATTACGGGGGGGCTGATCTACAACCAGAAACGGGGGGAGTTCGAGTTTCGCCCGGGCCCGCTGTTTACGAACCTGGTGCTGGCGGACGAAGTGAATCGCGCCCCGCCGAAAACGCAGGCCGCCCTGCTCGAGGTCATGCAGGAGCGTCAGGTGACCATCGAGGGGACAACGTACCCCGTGTCGCTGCCCTTTGTGGTGCTGGCGACCCAGAACCCCATCGAGCTGGAGGGCACCTACCCCCTCCCCGAAGCGCAGCTGGATCGTTTTGTCATGCGCCTGCGCGTGGGCTATCCCGGCCCCGAGGAAGAGCGTCAGATCCTGGCCCTGCGCGGCGCCCGGCGTCAGGAGAAAGTCGATCTGGTCCCGGTGATCGACGCGGCGCGGTTGCTGGAGGTGCAGGCCGCCGTCGAGCAGGTGCACGCCAGTGAGCCCATCGAACGGTACATCGTCAGCCTGACGGCCGCCACGCGCCAGCATGGCCAGGTGCAGGTGGGCGCCTCACCCCGGGGTTCCCTGGCCCTGTATCAACTGGCCCGGGCGCACGCCATGGTGGACGAACGAGATTTCGTGCTGCCCGATGACGTCAAAGCCATGGCCACCGCAGCCCTGGCCCATCGGCTGCTGTTAAAACCGGAGCTCTGGGTGCGGGGCATTCAGGCGGAGCAGATCGTGCGCGACATCCTGGAGCGCACGCCGATCCCGAAGGTGGACTGACGGGCATGCAGCGTCGCAACGCGGCCCAGACCTATTACTACTTCGGCTTGCTGCTGGCCGGTGTGCTGCTCAGCGCCGTCAGCCGGCGCCTCGAACCGCTCTGCGCCGTGCTGCCGTTGGCCATCGCCCTCCTGTATAGTCGTCTGGTCCGGGTCGAGCCGGTTTTCACGCTGCGCTGCCATCTGGCACCCCTGCGGGTCTTCGAGGGCGACCCCATCACCGTGCAGGTCTCCATCCAGGCCGAAACGGCCGTGCCACCCACCGAGCTCTGGCATCTCCTCCCTCCCGAGGCCATCTGCCCCGGGGGCGGCAACCGCCTCCTGGTCACGCTGCGCCCCGGCGAGGAGCGCACCTTCCAGCATGAGGTCATCTTCCCGCGGCGGGGGGCCTATACGTTGGGACGGCTATATGGCCGCGTCCACCCTGGGCCAGATCTGCAACCGCTCCTGGCCGAGTATCACTACGATCAGCTCTGCCGTGTGTACCCCCGCATCGCCCCCTTGCCCCGCCCTGTTCCGCCCCTCTACACGCATGCCTCCTTCGGCAATTACGTGTCCCGCACGGCGGGCGAAGGATTGGAGTTTGCCGGCATCCGCGCGTACAGCAGCGGCGATCGCTTGCGGCGCGTGCACTGGCGTGTCTCCCTGGCACGGCAGCAGCTGTATGTGACCGACTATTATTGCGAGCGCAACGCCGACGTGGTTATTCTCCTGGATACGTTGGCCTCGGTCGGCGGGCCGCAGGGAAACACTCTGGATGTGGCGGTGCGTGCGGCCTCTTCCCTGGCCGCGCACTACCTGCACCAGAAGGACCGGGTGGGGTTGATTCAGTATGGCGGCGTCTGTAGTTGGGTCTCGCCAGCGGCGGGCCAGCTCCAGTTGTACCGTCTCCTCGACACCCTGCTGGAGACTCAGATGCACTTTAGCTACCTGAGCGGTGATCTCAGCCGCATTCCCCCGCGGGCGTTGCCTGCAGGGGCGCTCATCTTCGTGGTCACCACGCTCCTCGATCCGCGGATCGAGGCGGCCTTGCACGATCTCCTGGCGCGGGGTTTTCAACTGGTCCTCCTGCTGATCTCGCCGGCGCAGGTACTGCCCACGCGGCGTCGGCCGCACGTCGCCGAGGCCACCACACGCTTGTGGCACCTGGAGATGGACGTGCGCCTGCACGAGTTCCACCGTCTGGGCGTGCCGGTGGTCATGCAAGAATCCGACGACCCCTTGAGCGGGTTGCATCCGGGGATGTCACGAGGCCGACAATGGTCGCGAGCAAGATAGGACTGGGCATCTGGCTGGGCGTGATCACGCTGCTCTGGTCGCTGCACCCCCTGCCCTTTTCGCAGGCGCGCGGGGTGCTGCTGCTGATAGCACTGACCGGAGTACTGGCCCTGCTCGGCTGGCTCAGCGGGTTTCAGCCGCTGGTGGTGTGGAGTGGCGGTGTGGGCCTGCTCAATTTAACCATCGCCTTACTGGTCGCCAGCTTCCCGCCGAACCTGTGGGTGGGGCTGAGTGCCGGCATCACCCTCCTGGCCCTGCTGGACGGTAGCCAGCGCTTTGCGTATCTCAGACGCTGCCAGGTTGACCGTGGCATGGTCGCGGTGTTGCTGGGGGTGTTCGTGCGGATCAGCGGGCTCTCCCTGGCCACCGGAGTCGGCGTGGGAGTGTTGGTGGCGAATCTCCCCCCTGCCCTGGCCCGTACCTCTGGGGCAGGGCTGTTGACCATTAGCGGGGCGGGGGTTTTTGTGGCGATGTTCGCCCTCTTTTTACTCTACACCAGCCGTTGGGCAGAGGGCCCCGCCCATGAGGGTTCTCCCCCGGACCCTCCACCACACGATCGCTGAAAGAGAAATCTCGACGCCGGGTATCCTCGCACGGGCGCTCCCGCGACCCGCGGGGATGTGCAGACGTGGAGGTTTGGGAGGACGCCAGAGGAGGTCGGACCTGGCGCAACCGGCGGAGCCATCACCTCGACCGCAGGGGGGGTGTCACGATCTCCGTCTCCGTGGGCGATTCTCCACCTTCTTCCGCCTCTTCGCCGTTCAGGACCTCCTTGCGGGCCTCCACTTGTAAGAGTGCCACGACCAGGTTCACCGTTGCCTGATTCAGGACGACGCCCCGGTCCTTCGCGTACGCCGTCAGGGCTGCGACGGTGCGACGTCCTCCCAGACCGTCGATGGGGCCGGGATTATAGCCGAGAACCTGCAGGCTGACCTGCACGCTGGCGACCTCCACCGCCGGGGTGTTCGGGGGAGAAGCCTGATACGCCATGGCGCCCGTCGTGAGCCCCAGGACCAGCAGCACGAGTGCGACCCATTGCCAGATGGTCATGATCATCCCTCCACTCTGTAAGTGTTTGCAAGCGCATACCCGTTTCGACACTCCATTCGGTGGGAAGTTCCGCCATCCTTGCCCCTCTCTTCCTTTCAAAGATCAAAACGGACAAAGTTGAGCGAAGGGAAAAAGAAAGTGCCGAGATTGTAAGCTGGGGAGTCTCGTTTTTTTGAGAGTGCTGGTGGATGAGATGGAAGCAGTGTTTCAAGATTAAAAGTAGCGTCTCATACACAGTATAAACATCTATTTTTATTGATATATGTACCGGATGCCTCTACACTCGCCTGGGAAGGTGGCCAAAAGGAATACTTTCGGTTCTATAGCTTTTAAGATAAATATTTTGGAGTGCGATTACGCTACCTTATCCAGTTCATAGCTAAGTTCTCTATAAAAGCCGAACAGGGAGAGCACGCTCCTCGGGAGCGTTTTCAAATCTGGGCAGTATTTCATTGACCTTCTTGATCAGGGCTTCGAACGTTGGGAAGTAATGGAGGTGTGTACCGCCTTCCTTGATCTTTTTCCACAGCTTTTCAATCGGGTTATAGTCTGGTGAATACGAGGGCAGTTGATACACGGTCAGCCGATCAGTATGCATTGTGAAAAACTCCTGCATGGCTTTACTGGTATGGTAGCGGGCGCCATCCTGGATCAGGATGATATGCTGGGTCGTTTGTTTGAGCACAGAGGCAAGGAAGTGGGTATAACTCTCAGAGGTGAATCGACCCCCATGGCCCTGATACAAGAAGCGTCCGGAAAAATAGTCCACCAAGCCAAAGACTTTATAGCCTTTGCGGATCCCCGATGTTGGCACGGTGGGCTGTTCCCCCCGTTTCGCCCAGGTATAGGTCAAGGTGCCCCATTGGGGAAAGGAGGCCTCATCCCCCAAGAGGATAGAGGCAGCCTTTTCCTTGGCCCGTTTCATCACTGCGGGCCAGGTCTGTGCCAACCACTCCCGACGCTTTTCAGGATCCTTATGATCTGACACAAAGCGGGCCTTTT
>Ga0209399_10001524_pt1 | contig 12020 bp, 12 predicted proteins | sample OV2TP3_FD_184130 | JGI IMG/M metagenome (GOLD analysis project Ga0209399, IMG submission 184130) | Hot spring microbial communities from Beatty, Nevada to study Microbial Dark Matter (Phase II) - OV2 TP3 (SPAdes) (version 3) | ecosystem: Environmental > Aquatic > Thermal springs > Hot (42-90C) ... | reverse complement strand
CGTAAAGCAGAAAGTGGCCAGGCCCGAGGGCAAAGGCAGGGCGCGCGATCGCACACGCAAGGAAAAGACGGCGACCGCCGAGAAAAGGTTTGCCGAGGCGGCCGAGAAGGCGAAACAGAGGCCCGCCGCCGGCGAAAAGCGGCAGGCCGGCAAGAAGGCCGCTAAGGGAAAGTCCGAGGGCAAACCCGAGGCGAAGGCCAAGGCCGGCCCGGACGCAAAAGGCGGCGAAAAGGGTGGCGACAAGAGCGGCAACAAGGCGGTCGCCAAGCCGCAAGCCGCGCCGGGCAGCCAAGGCAAGGGCGGCCCCGGGCAGGCGTAGTGGCATAAACAAACCGAAGCAACCATGACCTCAGCGGCTGAACAATTCGTCTCCAACCTGAACTTCGGAGCCTTCGCGAAGGCGACCGAGCTGAAGAAGCGCATCTGGTTCACGTTGGGCGCGTTGATCATCTACCGGCTCGGGACCTATATCCCGCTGCCGGGAATCGACCCGATCGTGCTGAAGGACATCTTCCAGCAAAATCAGGGCGGCATCCTCGGCATGTTCGACATGTTTGCCGGTGGCGCGCTGGGGCGGATGACGATCTTTGCCCTCAACATCATGCCCTACATCTCGTCGGCCATCATCATGCAGTTGATGAGCGCGGTGTCTCCGACGCTCGAGGCGTTGAAGAAAGAAGGCGAGGCCGGCCGCAAGAAGATCAACCAGTACACCCGCTACGGCACCGTGCTGATCGCCGCGTTCCAGGCCTATGGCATCTCGGCCGGCCTCGAGGGCATGAGTTCGAGTGCCGGGCCGGCGGTGCACGATCCGGGCCTGTTCTTCCGATTCCAGGTGGTGGTTACGCTGGTCGGCGGCACCATCTTCCTGATGTGGCTGGGCGAGCAGATCACGGCGCGCGGCATCGGCAATGGCATCTCGCTGATCATCCTGGCGGGCATTGTCGCCAATCTGCCGAGCGCCCTCGCCGGGACTTTGGAGTTGGGGCGGACGGGCGCGCTGTCGACGGCGTTCATCATCCTGCTGCTGTTCATGTCGGTCGGCGTCATCTTCTTCATCGTGTTCGTCGAGCGGGCCCAGCGCCGCATCATCGTCCAGTACCCGAAACGCCAGCGCGGCAACCGGATGACCGGCGGCGAAAGCTCGCACCTGCCGCTGAAGCTGAATACCTCTGGCGTGATCCCGCCGATCTTTGCCAGCTCGATCCTGCTGTTGCCCATCACGGTAATCGGATTTTCAGCGGGCACCGGGCCGGAATGGCTGACCGCCGTCGCCGCCTATCTCGGCCGCGGCCAACCCGCGTACCTGATCATTTACATTTCCATGGTGGTATTCTTCGCGTTCTTCTACACGGCGGTAGTTTTTAATCCGACCGATACGGCAGACAACCTGAAACGCTACGGCGGATTCGTCCCCGGCATCCGGCCCGGGAAGCATACCGCCGAATACCTGGACTGGGTGCTGACGCGGCTGACCGTCGTCGGCGCCGCGTACCTGGCTGCCATCTGCCTGCTGCCGGAGCTTTTGATTTCGCAATATTCGGTGCCGTTCTACTTCGGCGGCACCAGCCTGCTAATCGTCGTCACCGTCACCATGGATACCGTGGCGCAGGTGCAATCGCACCTGCTGGCGCATCAGTACGAAGGGCTGATCAAGAAGGCGAAGCTGCGGGGACGGCGGTAATGAACATGATTCTGATAGGTCCCCCCGGAGCCGGCAAGGGGACCCAGGCGAAGCGTCTGGAAGCGAATCATGGCATCGTCCAGTTGTCCACCGGCGAAATGCTGAGGGCGGAAGTGGCGAGCGGCAGCGAACTGGGCCGAAAGGCCAAGAAGGCGATGGACTCGGGCCGCCTGGTTTCGGACGAGTTGATCATCGCCATGCTGTCGGCGCGGATCGAGAAGGCCGACTGCCGGAACGGCTTTATTCTCGACGGTTTTCCGCGCACCTCGCGGCAAGCCGAGGCGCTCGACCGGATGCTCAAGGAAAAGGGCAGGAAGATCGACCATGTGGTCGAACTGGCCGTCGACGACGGGGCGCTCGTGAAACGAATCACCGGGCGTTATACCTGCGCCAAATGCGGCACCGGCTACCATGACGAGTTTCAGAAACCGGCCAAGCCCGGCGTGTGCGACAAATGCGGCGGCCGCGAGTTCGTGCGCCGGACCGATGACAATGCAGAAACCGTGCGGGCGCGGTTGAAGGCGTATCACGATCAGACGGCTCCGGTAATCACCCATTACCGGAAAAAGGGGGTAACGGAGAGCGTCGACGGCATGGCCTCCATCGACGACGTGACCGCGGCGCTAAACGCCGTCCTAAGCCGATGAAAATGTGGCCGAAACCGGGAACGGAGCGTGTTGACTTGGGGCTGTCAAGCCCTATAATCGCGCCTCTTCCGGCACCCGGCGGACTAAATTATTGTTTGATTTCGATCGTTTGAGGAGTACGGGCTTTGGCGCGCATCGCTGGCGTTAACATCCCGACCGCGAAGCGGGTCGTGGTCGCGCTTACCTATATTCACGGCATCGGCAAAACATCGGCGCAGAAGATCTGCGACGCCATCGGCATTCCGCCCGAGCGGCGTGTCAACGAGCTCACGGAGCAGGAAATCGTGCGCATCCGCGAGGCCATCGACCAGGACTACCAGGTCGAGGGCGACCTCCGGCGCGAGGTGGCGATGAACGTCAAGCGGCTGATGGATCTCGGCTGCTACCGGGGCCTCCGGCATCGACGCGGACTGCCGGTGCGTGGACAGCGGACGCACACCAACGCCCGCACCCGCAAGGGGCCGGCCAAGGCGATCGCCGGCAAGAAGAGAATACTGACCAAGACCTAAGGAACCGGAATGGCCCAGGCACCTACTCAACGGCCGCGTCGCCGCGAGCGCAAGAATATTGCCTCCGGCGTCGCCCACGTCAACGCGTCGTTCAACAACACCGTCATCACCATCACTGACGCGCAAGGAAACACCATCGCCTGGTCGTCGGCCGGAGCGAAGGGCTTTAAGGGGTCGCGGAAATCGACACCGTACGCCGCCCAGGTCGCCGGTGAGGATGCCGGGCGCAAGGCCATGGAACATGGCATGAAAATCCTTGAGGTCGAAGTCAAGGGCCCGGGCTCGGGCCGCGAATCGGCTTTGCGCGCGCTGCAGGCGGTCGGCTTCACGATCACCGCCATTCGCGACGTGACGCCGATACCCCACAACGGTTGCCGGCCGCGCAAGCGACGCCGGGTTTAGGCCGCCAAGCAAACCGCCGCGTCCGACGCGGCCGGGACGCAGCGAGGCATCCCGACGACCGCCGCCCCCTTTTTGGGGGAACTGGTGGAACGGATACCAAAGAGGGGATTCACTCCCCGAAGCTTTCGATCAACGTCGTAAGCGTGAGGTCACCCAAGTGATTCAGAAAAATTGGCAGGAATTGATTAAACCCACGAAACTGGACGTCCAACCCGGGACCGACGCCACGCGAACGGCGACTATCGTCGCCGAGCCGCTGGAGCGCGGCTTCGGCCTGACGTTGGGCAACGCCCTCCGGCGCGTACTGTTGTCGTCGCTGCAGGGCGCGGCGGTGACGTCGCTGCAGATCGACGGCGTGCTGCACGAGTTTTCGTCCATTCCGGGCGTCCGCGAGGACGTCACCGATATTGTGCTCAACATTAAATCGCTGCACATCCGCATGTCGGCCGACGGTCCGAAGCGGATGACTCTGAAGGCGCAAGGGCCGGGCGAAGTGAAGGCCGGCGCGATCGAAGCCGGTCCCGATATCGAGATCATGAACCCGGACTTGGTGATCTGCCACCTCGACAAGGGCGCCAAACTGAACATGGAGCTGACGGTCGAGAACGGAAAGGGGTACGTGCCGGCCAACCAGAACCGGCCGGAGGACAGCCCGATCGGCCTGGTTCCGGTCGACGCGATCTATTCGCCGGTGCGCAAGGTCTCTTACAAGGTCGAGAACACCCGCGTCGGCCAAGTCACCGACCACGACAAGTTGATTCTGGAGGTCACCACCAACGGCGCCGTCACTCCCGAGGACGCGGTAGCGCTTGCTGCTCGCATCCTCCAGGACCAGTTGGGCCTGTTCATCAATTTCGAGGAGCCGCGTGCCGCGCACGCCGAAGAGATGCGCGAGGAGTTGCCGTTCAACAAGAACTTGCTGCGCAAGGTGGACGAGCTGGAATTGTCGGTACGCTCGGCAAACTGCCTCAAGAACGACAACATCATCTACATTGGCGACCTGGTCCAGAAAAGCGAAACAGATATGCTGCGCACTCCCAACTTCGGGCGCAAATCGCTTAATGAAATCAAGGAAGTGCTCGGACAGATGGGGCTGCATCTGGGAATGGAGATCCCGAACTGGCCGCCGGAAAACATCGAGGAGATGGCGAAAAAGCTGGAAGACCCGTTCTGACGCCGAGCCGTAAAACCCTCGTTCAAAGAACCAACATGCGTGCGTGTAAAATGGCACGCGCACGTAAGCAAAGAGGAGCCTGACCCATGCGGCACCGCAAAAGCGGACGCAAACTGAACCGCACCAGCAGCCACCGCAAGGCCATGCTGTCGAACATGGCGGTGGCGCTTATCATCCACGAGCAGATCAGCACCACGCTGCCGAAGGCGAAGGAAGTACGGCGCGTCGCCGACAAGATGGTCACCCTCGGCAAACGCGGCACCCTGCACGCCCGGCGTCGCGCCCATTCTTTCCTGCGCGACGAGGCGTCTGTCGCCAAACTCTTCGGCGCCCTCGCCGAGCGCTACAAGCAGCGCAACGGCGGCTACACGCGGGTGTTGAAGGCTGGCTTCCGCTACGGCGACGCGGCGCCGATGGCGGTGGTCGAGCTGGTTGACCGCGACCCGAAAGCGAAAGGGGCCGAGGACAAGGCCCGTGTTGCGCGCGAGCAGCAAACGGAAGGACCCGGCGACGCCGCCTGAACGCCGTTCTAGGTAGATGACCGACCGCGCCCGCGAAGGCAGCCCTTGATGATCCCACGGGCTGCCTTTGCCGTTTCCGGGATGCTAAGATCGGCGCCGGGTGCCGGCCAAAGCTCGGCTGGGAGGAATGGCATGGTGCGAATCGCGGGCCGCACAGTGTTTGCCGCCCTATGGGGCGTGCTTTTCACCGCCCTCGCTGCCGGCGCCGCCGAAAAACAGCTGCCGCCGTCGCGCGATGCGGTGACGGTGTCGTTTGCGCCATTGGTCAAGAAGGCGGCGCCGGCGGTAGTCAACATCTACGCCCGCAAGATTGTTCGCCAGCGCGGCAGCATGCCGTTGTTCGACGATCCGTTTTTCCGTCGCTTCTTCGGCGAGGAGTTCGGCCTCGGCATGCCACGCCCGCAGCTCCAGAATTCACTGGGTTCTGGCGTCATCGTCCGCGCCAGCGGCCTGATCGTCACCAACAAGCACGTCATCGAGGGCGCCGACCAGATCAACGTGGTGCTGGCGGATCGCCGCGAATTCGCGGCTAAGATCGTGGTTTCCGACGACCGCACCGACTTGACGGTACTGCAGGTGGATGCCGCCGACGGGCCGTTGCCGGTGCTGGAACTCGGCGACTCCGACGACATCGAAGTGGGCGATCTGGTGCTTGCGATTGGCAATCCGTTCGGCGTCGGCCAGACGGTGACCAGCGGCATCGTGTCGGCGCTGGCGCGAACCCGGGTCACGCCTTCCGACCTGAATTTCTTCATCCAGACGGACGCCGCCATCAATCCCGGCAATTCCGGCGGCGCGCTGGTGACGATGAACGGCAAGCTGATCGGCGTGAACACCGCGATCTACTCTAAATCCGGCGGCTCGCTCGGCATCGGCTTCGCGATTCCGTCGAACATGGTGCGCGCCGTGATCAACGGCATAACCAAGGACGGAAAGGTGGTGCGGCCGTGGCTCGGGGCCGTTGGCCAGGGCGTCACCCAGGACATCGCGACCTCCCTCGGCCTCAAGCGGCCGACCGGGGTGCTGATCAACCACGTCTACAAGGGTAGCGCCGCCGACATGGCGGGGCTGCGGGTCGGCGACGTGGTGCTGGCGATCAACGGCCATGAGGTCGACGACCCGAAGGCATTGAGCTTCCGCATCGCCACGCTGCCGATCGGCGACACGGTGGCGCTGAGGGTATGGCGGCGCAGCGGCACCGCGGCCCTGAAACTGGTGCTGGCGCCGGCACCGGAGAACCCGCCCCGCGACGTTACCGGCCTCGACGGCCGCCATCCGCTGGCCGGGGCGACGGTCGCCAACCTGTCGCCGGCGCTGGCCGAGGAACAGGGCCTGGATCCTTTCGCCAAGGGGGTGATCATCCTCGATCTGCAGCGCGGCTCGTCGGCGAGCCGGCTCGGCTTCCGTGCCGGTGACGTGGTACGCGCCATCAACGGCGCCGAGGTCGCCACGGTGGTGGACTTGAAAGCGGCGTTGATGCGCGGCACCGACCGCTGGCAGGTCAATATCGACCGCGGCGGCGAATCCATGAAGCTCATCATCAACGGCTGAACGCCGCGCCGGGCCTGGCGCCGGTTGGCGGCGGACGGGAGAATGCGCTAACGTCTGTGGACCCGACGGCGTCGGCGCAAGTACCGGCGACCAAAATCGCAGGGAGGATTCGATGAGTGGCAAGGAAATCACCATCGCCGCCGCCGACGGCGGCAGGTTTATGGGCTATCTGGCGGCTCCGGCGTCCGGCAAGGGACCCGGCGTGGTGGTGATCCAGGAAATCTTCGGCGTCAACAAGGTGATGCGCGACGTCACCGACGGCTTCGCCCAGGCCGGCTACATGGCCCTGTGCCCCGACCTGTTCTGGCGTCAGCAGCCGGGCATCCAACTTACCGATCAGACCGAAGCCGAATGGGCGCGCGCCTTCGAGCTGTTCAACGGGTTCGACCTCAAGAAGGGCGTCGACGATTTAGGCGCCACCATCGAGACGCTCAGAAAACAGAAGGGCTGCACCGGCAAGGTCGGTACCGTCGGTTTCTGTCTCGGCGGCCGGCTCGCTTACCTGACCGCGACGCGCACCAAGGCCGACGCCGCCGTCAGCTACTACGGCGTAATGCTGACCGAACACGTGACCGAGCCGGTAAAGGCGCCGCTGATGCTGCACATCGCGACCGAGGACGAATACGTGCCGAAGGACCAGCAGGCGAAGATCCACGCCGCGCTAAAGGGCAACAGCAAGGTGACCATCCACGACTACATTGGCCAGAACCACGCTTTCGCCCGCGTCGGCGGCAAGCATTTCGACAAGTCGTCGGCTGATGCGGCGCGCAAGCGCTCCCTCGAATTCTTCAAGAAGCACTTGGGCTGACCCGGCGGACCAAAGGAGCGGCGCGCCATTCGCAAATCCAGGCCTGGGACGGGCGCAGACACGAGCACGCTGTTCGAGAAAAGCGCGCCGCGGCCGCTGGCCGACCGGCTCAGGCCGAAGGCGCTTTCCGAGGTGGTCGGCCAGGATCATCTGCTGAAAGGCGACGGGCCGATCGCCCGCATGGTCGCCGCAGGGCAGCTCGGCTCGATCATCCTATGGGGACCGCCCGGCTCCGGTAAGACTACAATCGCGCGGCTTCTCGCCGACCGGACCGATCTGCATTTCGAGCGCCTGTCGGCCGTGTTCTCCGGCGTCGCCGACCTGCGACGGGTGTTCGACGCCGCCCGCAGCCGCCGCCAGATGGGGCAGGGCACTCTGCTGTTCATCGACGAGATCCACCGCTTCAACCGCGCCCAGCAGGACGGCTTCCTGCCCTACGTCGAGGACGGCACGGTAATCCTGGTCGGCGCCACCACCGAGAACCCGTCGTTCGAGCTTAACGCGCCGCTGCTGTCCAGGACCCAGGTGCTGGTGCTAAACCGGCTCGACGATGCGGCGCTCGAGGAACTGTGGAAACGCGCCGAAAAAGAAACCGGCCGCAAACTGCCGCTCGATGTCGACGCCCGGGCGGCGCTGCGGGCCATGGCCGACGGCGACGGCCGCTATCTCCTGAACATGGTCGAGGCGGTGCTGACCGTGCCCGCCGAACCGCCGCTCGACACCAAGGCGCTGGCGACCTTCGTGCAGAAGCGGATGCCGCTCTACGACAAGGCGCAGGAAAGCCACTACAACCTGATCAGCGCCCTGCACAAATCGTTGCGCGGCTCCGACACCGACGCGGCGCTGTATTGGCTGGCGCGCATGCTGGCCGGCGGCGAGGACCCGCGCTACATCGCTCGCCGGCTGGTCCGGTTCGCCAGCGAGGACGTCGGCCTCGCCGACCCGCAGGCGCTGGTGCAGGCCCTTGCCGCCTGGGAAACTTACGAGCGCCTGGGTTCGCCGGAAGGCGAACTGGCGATCGTACAGTGCGTGATCTATCTCGGCACGGCGCCGAAGTCGAACGCCGCGTACATGGCCGAAAGCGCCGCCGCGCAGGCCGCCCGCGAGAGCGGCTCTCTCGATCCGCCGAAGCACATCCTGAACGCTCCGATGGCGTTGATGCGCGATCTTGGCTACGGCAAGGGTTATGAATACGACCACGATACCGAGGAGGGATTCTCGGGCCAGAACTATTTTCCGGACGGCATGGCGCGCCGTCGCTTCTACCGGCCGGGCGAGCGTGGGTTCGAGCGGGAGGTCGCCAAAAGGCTGGAATATTGGGACGGCCTCAGGAAGCGGAAGAAGACGGATTAACGCCACCGCGCCGCTCCGGCGTCGAATACGATGCAGGCTGCGTCCTATTTTGTGCCGGTGGGGCGAGCCGCCCGGCCGAGCCATACCAGCACCGGCAGAGCGGCGACCTGCAATATCACCGAGGCGACGACCAACGCCATGATGGAGCGGTCGTAAAGCGCGCCCAGGGTGACGCTGCCGGCGAACCAGGCGACGCCGTAGACGGCGTTGAAAATGCCGTAAGCGGTGCCCCGCCGGTCGGCGGGGGCGAATCCGGCAATCGCCGCGCGCATGATCGATTCCTGCGCGCCCATGCCGATGCCCCACAGGGCCATGCCGGCGACCGCGAGCCCCGGTCCGCCCAGGAACGCCAGCGGCGCCGCCACCGCCGAGCCGATGGTGGCGACCGCCATCGCGTGCAAGCCGACGCGGTCGAACCAACGGCCGAGCAGCAGGGCGGCGACCGCGTCGGTGGCCATGGCAAGCGCATAGACCAAAGGAATCCAAACGGCGGGAACCACGTCGGCCTTTCCGAAGTGATAGGCGACCAATGGGAAGTCGGCGTAGCCGGCGCCGATCAAGGCGACCGCGCCGAGATAAATCCAGAACGTCCGCGGCAGGCCGCGGCGGGTGAATTCCGGCGGCGTCAGGTCGAAGTCCCTGGGGCGCGGATATTCGATGCGCGCGGCGAGCAGGATCACGAGCGCCAGCACCGCCGGCACCGCCAGCACGGCGAAGCCCAATCTGTAGCCGCCCTCGAAGGCGATGACGGCGGCAATAATGAGAGGCCCGAGAACGGCGCCGACCTGGTCGAGCGCCTCGTGCAGGCCGAACCCCCAACCCAGGCCGGTGTGGCTGCCGGCGTGGGAGAGCATGGCGTCGCGGGCCGGAGTGCGGACGGCGCGCCCCATGCGCTCGACGATGATTAAAATGGCCGCCGTCTCCCACGAGCCGGTCAGCGCCAGCAACGGCACCGCCAGCAGGTTGAGGCAGTAGCCCAAAATGGTGATCGCCCAATAACGGCCGGTGCGGTCGCTGACGTAGCCCGACAACAGCCGCAGGGCGTAACCGATGAGCTCGCCGAAGCCGGCGACGAAGCCGACCACGGTGGCGCTCGCCCCGAGCAGCGCCAGATAGGGGCCGGTGATGCTGCGCGCGCCTTCGTAGGTCATGTCTGCGAACAGGCTGACGACGCCGAGCAGAACGATGAAGCGGACCGCGTGACGGCGCGAAATATCGGCGACGACGGCGGCGGGGGCGGGTTCCGTCATTTGACGACGATCACCGTGCACGGCGCCAGCCGCACCAGACGCTCGGCGGTGCCGCCGATCAGCATGTCGTGGAGCCGCGAATGGCCGACGTAGCCGATGACCAGGACGTCGAAGCCCTTTTGCTTGGCGAACTCGGAAATGGCCTTGACCGGGTGCCCGATCAACAGGTGCGTGGCGATCTCCAGCTTCCGCTTCCTGGCCTGTCTCTTCGCCCGCTTGATCGCGCCTTCGAAGCGGTGGTTCTCCAGCTCCTTCTCGCCGATCACCTCCTCGCGGCTGCCGGGCATCCATTGGATTTCCTCGACCGCGACGACGTGCAGTTCCGCGCCATGGAGCTTGGCGAGTTCGATCGCCGCGGCAAGCGCACGGAAGGCGCCATCCGAGCCGTCGTTGGCGTGCAGAATCTTCTTAAACATCCCGCGTCTCCTTCACGGCTTCGGATTCCGCCCCCACTTCCCTGAAGGCGGGCTGGAACCATTTCTGGGCGATCAGGGTCGGCACCACGGCGCTGCCGATGACGGCGGTGACCAGCACCGTGTACTGGTCCTGATCGATGATACCATTGGTCAGGCCGAAAAGCGCCGAGATGGTGCCGAAGGTAAGCCCCGTCGACATCATCAGCGTCGTGTACATACCCTCTCGGTGCGCGAACCGGAACGCGCGGGTCAACGGCCAGATGCCGGCGAACTTGGTGACCATCTTGACCGCAAGGAACACGGCGATCAGACCGCCGGCGGCGACGATGGTGTCGAACTTGACCAGCGAACCGGCCTTCAGAAAGTAAATGGGCGTCAGCAGCGCGAAAGCGACGATGCGGATGCGATGGGCGATCTCCCGCTGCTTCAGGAAATATGGCGCCAATGCCATGCCAACCAGATAGGCCGGCAGCACCGCTTCGCTATTGGCGGCCGCGGCGAGCCCGCCCAGCAGGAACAACACAAACACCACGAACTTGATCTCCGGCTGGCTCACCCGCTCCTCGACTTTGGCGAAGAACCAGGGCACGAACCGGGGCAGCAGCCACAGCGCCAAGCCGGTGGCGCCGGCGAATAGTGCCAGCCACAGGTTGTAATTCGCGAACACGATGCCGAGGGCCAGCACCGTGCCGATGTCGTTGATGAAGCATCCGGCGAGGATGACCTTGCCGATTTCGGTCCGGTTGAATCCCGTCTCCACCATGACGGCGTAGACGACCGCGACCGAGGTGGTGGAGAGCGCGATGCCGGCGATCTGCGCCTGCGGCCATGGCCATTCGAGCACCAGCAGCGCATAGGCGAGAACACCGAGATAGGGAGCAAAAAATCCGACGGCGCCGATGCTCATAGTCGACCATAGGTGCTTGCGGACCACCTTGGGGTCGATCTCGGTGCCGGCGAGGAAAGTGAGCAGGATGGCGCCGACCCCGGCCAGGTAGCTGATCCACTCGTTCGGCGTCATGCCCAAGAGGTTGCCGCCGATGGAACCGAGCACGATCTCGACCAAGGCGACCGATATGGCGATGCGGATCGAGATCAGGGAAGCGAGCAACGCCAGCCCGACCCACAACGCCGACGTCAGCCAGATATTCTCCACCATGTCTGCCTCCATTCAGGGCCGTAATTGACCACTGGTTCCCGCAGCGACCGTTCGCTGCAGATTCTGCCAGAAGTCATCAGCCCCACAGGCAGGGCGATAACGGTGGACTTCATCACCGGCGCCGAGGCGGGCACGAAAAAACCCGCCCTCCGGCGGGTCGCTCACAAGCAAACTCCCGCCACGATCATCACGCAGCAGGAGTCATCAGCCTCAGCGGCGGTTATATTGGGGGACTCCATCCCCGTTTCGGTAGTTAATCTATGCAACCAAAAGCGAAGCGTCAATCGGTTTGTTGGTCATGCCAGACGTCCGAGGGTACATGAACTCGATACCCGCGACATCGTCGCTGCTGTGCTGCAAGTGCGACGCCGATAGTTCTGTGCGGTGGTGCGATGACATGGTGACAAGTTGGCGACTCGGCGCGAGCGGACTCGCGGGGGCAACCAACGGTGATCAGCGGCATGTTCGGGAGGGCGACCGTGAAAAGCATCCATAGTAGGGCTTTTTCAGAGTTGTGGCACATGCTCTATCACGCCACCAATCCTA
>Ga0209399_10001522_pt1 | contig 12027 bp, 12 predicted proteins | sample OV2TP3_FD_184130 | JGI IMG/M metagenome (GOLD analysis project Ga0209399, IMG submission 184130) | Hot spring microbial communities from Beatty, Nevada to study Microbial Dark Matter (Phase II) - OV2 TP3 (SPAdes) (version 3) | ecosystem: Environmental > Aquatic > Thermal springs > Hot (42-90C) ... | reverse complement strand
AAAAAGAGATAACCCAGGGGGCAATCTTTTCTCCATCGCACAGAAGAATCTCACGGCGGTTTTTAATCACCGGCACCCCGGAAAGGTCTTGCTCCCAGGCAATCGTCAGCCTGCTGGTCGCAAGTTTGTGATCCTCAAGAGCTTTTTGCAGGGAAGCAACCGGATCCATCGCAGGATCGTCCCGGTCATCACCGACAAACCGCTTCCATTTTTCCAAAAATTCTCCTATTCCCATTTTTCCCTCCACTAAACCAGTCGGAACCGCCATAAAAATTTCAACTTTTAAGAACCTCCTCACCCAGAAACACAAACTCATCCGCGGCCTGGACTAGCTCCGTGGCCGAGTTCATGGAAAACCCCGAGGCCTCGGCCCGGATCCCTTTCGCCTGTAAAAATCTTATAAGGTCCGTAAAATCGCCGTCCCCGCTGACCAGATGGATGACATCCAGATTCAATTTCTCCGAAAGGTTGATCACATCCACCGCGATGCCCGCACGCCAGTCGCCGTGGACGGATCCATCGGCAAGACGCTGAAAGCTGCGACAGCGCGTCTGGAAACCTTCTTTCTCCAGCATCTTCAAAAACCCGCCGGGGTCAACCTCCGGGGCGGTCATGACATAAGCGGCCACTTTGACCAGCCGCCGGTCCACAACCGCCAAATCCAAAAGCTTCTGAAAATCGACCTTTTTTTGTAAAAGCCGGCAGGCCTGGCGAAGATAGCGCGTGTCCACAAAAACTCCCAGGCGCCGGCCTTTGTCCTTGAGCGTAACAGCAGCCTTCCGAGTGGCTACCGAGGCCGCCTCATTGCGGATATTGATCTTCATGGCCAGTCGTTTCATTTCGCCTTCCAGACGTTCCTTCTGCGAGAGCGCCTCCTGAAGTCTGCCTTGAAGTTCCCGGCCCAGGCTGTCCTTGGTTCGCATCTCATCGCGTAACGCGGCCAGCTCTTCGTTTAATTCTGAAATTTCGTGCTGCATCTTTCGTTCGTCGCGCTCCAAATCATGGACCCTTTGGCGCAGCATATTCTCTTGGTCTCTGGAAATGGTCTTTGAGGTGTGTTCAAGTTCGCGAATCAGGGCGTCTTTACGCTCCGACTCGTTGCGCAGAGCGGCTAACTCATTGCGCAGCAGACCGGCTTGTCTCTCCCCATCTTGCGTTTTTTTCTTAAAATCTTCCAGCTTCTCATATACCTTGGCCTTGTCTTTTAACTCTCGGTTGAAGGTTTTCTGGATTTCTTGATTCTCCATGACAAGGCGACTCAGCATCTCTCTCACTTTTTCTGTTTCTTTCTTGGTGAGCCGGCCGTTCCATAAATGCTCCTCAAATCTAGCGCTGGAATGCTCTCTCTTGCGTAATTTCGCATCCTGTTTGTCCAGAAGGCAGTAAAATGACTCGAGAAACCATCTGAACATTTCGGCGTCGACACGCTCGTCCCTGAGCAAGGCCCATAGGAATCCTCCCATTCGGCGCTGCTGCCAGATCTCCTCCACTGACCCCATCATGCGTCCAATCTCCTCCAGCGGGACGGAGCGCATCTGCCGCAGGTCTTCTTCATGCGCTTTGTCGAGCGCTTTGACCAGCCGGCCCAAAATTCCCTCATCCTTCCAGGAGTCTTCGATCCACCCTGCAGCCAGCTCTTCGCAGCGAAGACTTTCCATCCGGATCCCCGGATAAACGAACCCATCCGACGTTAGGATCCTGATCAGTTCTTTTTGCGAGAACGACTCGCAGATCAAGGGAACCAGCTCCTGAGGTTTTATACAGATTTTTATTTTCTCAAAAGGGGTCACTGTGAGAATTTTAAATACTGCTCCCAATACTGGTAAAGCTCTTTCGTCGCCTGAATATCCCTTAAACAATACCGAGCGATCTCCAGGAAACGCCCTTGTTTGTAGAAGTCTTTGACCTGAAGACCGGTCATGCCCCCCTCTTTGGGACTTGCGATCCCAAAGGCTTTGCACCACATGTCCAAACTGAACTTTCTTCTCATGGCGTCGTAAAAGGAGAGCTGATCGGCCAGATCAATATGGGGATTCAGATTGTACCGGTAAGGCATGAGGTTTTTGGTGGGACGGATGCGGTTGATGGCGGAGCGGATCAAAAGAAAGGGGCAGTCGAAAGCCCGTCCGTTGAAGGTGATGAACTGCTCGTAGCTTTTCATCTGTTTCCAGAAAGAGCTTAAAATCTCCGGTTCACTCCCAGAAACAAAGGTTACGCGGCCCTCGCTGGATTGATGGGGGCCCTGGCCTCCATTTTGAAAGTAGACAAAACCCCGCTCGCTTTCCACATCCAGCATGCCAATGGCGATGATCTGGGCCGTTAAGGGATAAAAGCTGAGGCTCTCTTTGGCCTCCTGCTTTTTGTCTTCGGTATCGGCAAATCGCAAAAAATACTCCTGAGAACTTTCATCCAAGAGCTCGAAATCCTGACCGAGCGTTTCGATATCAAAGACGACTTTAGCCACGTCATTCCTCAGAGGTTATCAAGGTTATCGATTCTTTCAACCCCGTATAAAGTTCGTAGGCCTTTTTAACCGAATTCCCCTCGTGCACGATGGATCGAACGGCCTGGATCATGGCCACGGGGGACTCCGCCTGAAAGATGTTGCGCCCCATGTCCACGCCCACGGCCCCATCACCGAGGGCCTTGTAGGCCAGCTCTAAAGCGGCTAACTCCTCGGTTTTTTTCCCCCCTGCGATCACAACCGGAATAGGGCACTTTTTAACCAGCTGATCAAATCCCTCGCAGTAGTAGGTCTTCACCATGTGCGCCCCGGTTTCGGCGGCGATGCGGCAGGCTAAACTCAAATACCGTTCGTCGCGGACCATGTTTTTCCCCACGGCCGTGACCGCTAAAACCGGGATGCCGTACTTTTCTCCCATATCCACGGTCTTGGCCAGATTGACGATCGTTTGATGCTGATGAGGCGATCCCACATAAATCGACATGGTGATCGCCGAGGCATTCAAACGGATCGCGTCTTCGATCGATACCGTGAGATCTTCGTTGGATAAATCCTCTTCCAAGACCGAGTTGCCGCCGGATATCCTAAGAACGATCGGCACGGGAAAATTCGGGTCGATGCAGTTTCTTAAGGCCCCGCGGGTGAGCATCAACGAATCCGTATAAGGCAGAAGCGGTATAACCGTCTTCCCTAAATCCTCCAGGCCCGATGTCGGTCCCAAAAAATACCCGTGATCCACGGCGAGCATCAGGGCGCGGCCGGTCTCCGGTTTAATGATACGAGCTAATCTATTTTTCATGCCCCAGTCCATGGTGAACCTCCTCATCTTTAGCGGTCAGTGTGACTTTATTTGACTTAACCAAGTTTTCCGCTGATTTCGCTGGCATGGAGAAACGTTAAACCCACGATCTTGTTCTTCCTTTTATGCACAATGACGTCGTCTTCCATAATACTGTCATCGGCATGTTGTGGCTTCTCAAGGCTGATATAAAGCACATCGGCCTCTTCATCGTAATCAATCCACATCTGATGAGCTATCTTCATTACGCTTGGGACAACCTTCTCCACTTCTTTTAAGATTTCTTATTGCAATGAGTTCATGTCGCTTCCCATGAAGAATCATTTCGGGATCATTAACAACATCCAGGACCACATCGCTGAGTCCTGACATATAATCATGAGATTCGGTTATATGATACCATCTCTCTATAGGCAGCCTAATTTTAACACCATGCTTAGAAATAGCATAACCGATCATATTTCTCCTTTAATCTTTCATCGGTGGGGCTCAATGATCACTTTCATGGAGTTTTGAGGCCGGACCACCAACTCAAATCCCTTCCGAATCTCTTTTAGCGGCAGGCGATGGGTGATCATGTCTTTGACCAAAATCTTTCTTTGGCTGATGAGCCGAAGAGCCTCTTTCAAATCGTTAGGCGCGGCGGCATAGGAGCTAAGGATGGTGACCTCCCGGCGCCAGAAGATTTCATTGGTGGTAACCGGCAAAAACGAATCTTGCGGGGCGGCCGTGAAAATCAAGACTGTCCCGCCGCGTTCAACAGATATTAAGCCCTGTTTAAGGGCCGCCTGGCTGCCGGCGCACAAAATCACCACATCAGCCAGGCGGCCCTCATTGATCTTCCGGACCAAAGACGGGACGTCTTCTCCAGCATCGATGCCAGTCACTGCCCCGAACTTTTCCGCCATGCCCAGCCGGTAACGGTCAACATCCGTGGCCATAATTATCCTGGCTTTCAGATGATGCGCCAGTTTGATATGCAGCAAACCCGAAAGGCCGCTTCCCACGACCAAAACAGACTTCCCTCTTTTCATCCCGGCTAAGCGCTGTCCCCGGACAACGCAGCCCAAAGGCTCCACAAACGTGCCCTCCTCAAAAGAAAGACCGGCAGGGATCCGAAATGTCCCGGATTTAAGATGAAGCGCCGACAACCGCACAAATTCCGAAAACCCTCCTGGATCAAAATGGGTTTTCCTTAAGGTCTCGCAGACCGTGGGATGACCGTTCCGGCACCAGGGGCATCGTCCGCAGGGGACGTGGTGTGTCGCCACCACACGATCGCCTGCTTTAAAGTCTTTAACCTTACGGCCCACCCGAGCCACTGTTCCAGCCACTTCATGCCCCAGCACCAGAGGCACCTTGTCCTTTCGATACCACTCCATGACATCCGTGCCGCAAATCCCGCTCGCCTCAATGCGTATCAGGGCCTCATCCGGACCGATCGCTGGCTTGAGGGAATCCTTAAGCCGGATATCGGTATTACTGTAATACACGGCGACGCGCATGGAGCCCATGGTCACTTTCCTTTTTCCCTGAAAAATTTCGTGGGCTTGCCTTTTTAAGGGCGAATCTCATCCTTCTTTTCTTCTGGGTTTTTATCTTCTGGATTTTTATTCACCGTGGCTTGCGGATTGTGTTGGGTCTCTTCATAAAGCCGCCGGAAAGATTCGTTCTCCCCCTTAAGATGCTCAATTTCTTTGATGTGATCCTCAATCTCGACCTTGAAATCTTCACAAAGTTTTTCCAGGCCAAAGGCCTGGGCCCGGGCTTTGGTGAGCTCGTACTGAAGCATCTCCTCTTTTTTTAGGGCGATGGCGTTTTCCGCTTTGATTTTCTGGAGGCTTCCCTCCAGATCAGCCTTGGCCTTAAGCAAGGACTCTTTCTCGGCGTCTAAATTTTCCTGGAGCCTCTGAGTGTTCTGTCGCTCTTCTTCGTTCTTTTTCTGAAGCGTGCCCAAATCGTTTTGCAAGGCCCCGAGCTGAGCCGTATTGGCTTCCAGTTGAGCTTGGAGTTTTTGAATCTCTATCTTGGACTCTTCAATAGTTTTTTGGGCAACCGACAAAGTCTCCTCTTTTTCTTTATCAAAACCTTTGAGCCTTTCTTTTATTTTTTCCAGCTCCACTGCCTTTTCTTGAACCTGATTTTGTAAGGAGGTGTTTTCCGCTTTCAGTTGGTCAATCAAGGCCAGACTTTTTTCCTTCTCCTGGCTTAGGGCCTGTTTTTCCTGCGCCAAGGTTTCCATCTGTCGCGTCATTTTCTGCATTTGATCCTGCAAAGATCGGTTTTCTGATTGGAGGGCCGCAAAGGCGGCTTTAGAATCCTCCAACTGTGTTTTTAATTTCAGTTCCACGTCCGCGGTCTCCTGAAGCTGAAGCTTTATTTTCTCTAATTCCAAGGCCTCTGGGGAAGGCGGCCTTGCCGGGGTGTCCAGGAGTCCTTTCACAATAAAGAAAATTCCAATGCCAAAAAGTGCAATCCCACTCACGAGCAATAATGGGATGAGCATAAATTTCTCCCTTCTTAAAGTCCGGAGATCTGGATGCGGGATTCTTGATGCTAGAAGCCATTTCAAAACCTCGAATGTTAACGGCTTCCGGGCTGTGTCCCGTGCTCAAACATCCTCGCTCCCTTCGGGAGCTGCGGAACTGCGCGCGGGACACAGCCCGGAAGCCGTCCTTACAGGAGGTTTTGAAATGGCTTCTAATACAAACGTCACATTAAAGTGTCATTGCGAGGAGCCCAACGGGCGACGTGGCAATCTTTGGCGACTAAGATTGCTTCGCTCCCTACGGTCGCTCGCAATGACACATGTCAAATTATTAAAGACGTTTGTATTAGTTAGCCAAGCCGTAAGCGCCTCTGGATCTGTCGGAGCTAACTATAGAGAAGCTAACGATGCATTGGGTAAGAAAGATTTTTTGCAGTGAATGAAAATCACACGAAGAGAAGCCAAAGAAAGCCATCATTGGCTAGATCTTATTAAAGAAGCCAATCAGAATAAAGAATCTGAAATTTTGCCGTTGATGCAGGAAGCATTAGAGCTTAAAAAGATATTCTCTGCGATTATCAATAAGTCAGAGTAGTCTAGCAGTTTAGTTTGGAAATTGGATATTGAAAATTTGGATATTGTTTGGATCTTGTATCTTGGATGCACTTGATTATTCCATTAATTCGCTGATTATGCACATTAAACCCGGAAGTTAACTGCCAGCATCCAGCACCGAGTATCTAGAATCAAAATTATCATTTTCCAGCTAACCATGAAACTCCCAACAAAAATCGACTACAAAAAAGAGCTCGAAGCCGCCAGCAAGACCATGATCATGATCCATGATCCCGCAACGCTCATGAAGCTTATGGTGCGCATGATCGTCAGCAAAGTCAAAATCAAACACGCCGGCATGATCCTGTACGATTCCAACAAAGACACTTATGTGGTGGCCATATCCCGGGGAGAGCGCGGGGTCAAGATCCCAGCGGGGTTTGCCCGTCTGAATCGCGACAGTTCCTTGATCCAGCTTTTTAACCGACGGGAATGCAAATTTTTATCCTCTAAACAGAATGCCCTGGTTCTGGAAGATTTGAACAAGATGATCTGGCAGGAGAGCGTCATTCAAGGCGGAAACGGCCCGGTTAAGCTTTTGCACGATGCCCGCGAGCAGATGCAGATGTTCAATGTGGTGGCCTGTGTGCCAGCGTATTACCAGGATGTACTTTTGGCCATCCTGCTTTTGGGGGAGAAGCTCGATGGGGAACATTTTGATCAGGATGAGCTAGATTTTTTCTCGGCCCTGGCCTCGGATGTGGCGATGGCCATCAAAAATGCCCAGCTCTTTGCGGATTTAAAAAAAGAAGCAGAGCGGAATCGCGATCTTTTCCTTCGCACAACGGAGGTATTGGCCTCCACCATCGAGGCCAAAGACAAATACACCCGCGGCCACACCGAGCGGGTGACCAACTATGCCATGGCCATTGCACGGCAGATGGCGGCTAATGGTTCGATGAACTTTCCCGATCATTTTTTCGAAAATCTGTACGTGGGCGGACTCATGCACGACATCGGCAAGATCGCGGTGCCCGAGGCCATTTTAGGGAAGACCGACAAGCTTACCGAGGAAGAGATCAAGATCATGCGGGATCATACCTTGCGGGGGGTGGAAATCTTGAAGCCCCTGGCTGAATTGAAAGAAAGCCTGAAAGGCGTCAAATACCACCATGAACGATACGACGGCAAAGGCTATCCAGAAGGATTAAAAGGAGACGAAATCCCGATCATCGCCGGCATTATCTGTGTCGCGGACACCCTCGATGCCATGACCTCGGATCGGCCTTACCGCAAGGGCATGGACAAAGCCCAAGCGATTCAGGAAATCCGCAAGAACGCCGGCACCCAATTCCATCCGCTGGTCGTCCAGGCGCTGGGGGAGTTGTGGGAGCGGGGGGAGATTTAGGGCGTATGGCTTGTGGCTAATAGCTTATGGCATAAAGCATATGGCTTATGGTTAGATCGAAATCATAGAGTCTTTCCGGAACGATTGGATTCTTTTGACCAGCAATTCGCCATCTTCCAAATTTCTAAATTTTCAAATCGAAACATTTCTCTAGAAATTTAAAATTATCACCCTAAGCTATACGCCATATGCCATACGCCATAATCACTTTCCCCGCTGTACAGGTAACTCAATGATGTTCACCCTACCACTTCTTTCACCGTTGCCAGGACTTCCTCGGCCTTAAACGGCTTCACAATGTAGCCCGCGGCGCCGCAGCGGATCGCTTCCGTGGCGGTATCCGTAGACTCGTAACCAGTGATCATGATGATCTTGACGTGGGGGTATCTTTGCTTGATTTCCTTTAAAACATCCAGCCCATCCCGGATCGGCATTTTGATATCCAGCAAAACTGCGCCGATGTCCTTGGCGTGGGCCAGGGCGTCCAGGCACTGAAAGCCGTCGTTGGTCAAAACGATATCGTAATGGTCGGAAATGATCACCTTCAAAGACTCGCGGATGCCTTCGCGATCGTCGCAGATCATGATTTTTTTAGTGGCCATTGTAATACCTCCAAGTTTAATTAAAGTTGTAAGAAGCGAGATGCCAGAAGCAGAGAAGCGAGATACAAAGAATTAGAGAAACAAGAAGAATTAATCTTTGACAAAGTTTTGCCATCGTTTTTCCAGGGAATTCAGCATTGCCCTAACTTCTATTACTTCTCTTATAGCGCCATCGGCGTCACCACGCATAAGACCCGTGCTAAAGACTTGCCGATATTGATCAGATGATGGGGAAGAGAGGCGTCAAAGTAAAGGGTATGGGATTTAGAAAGGACGTATCGCTCCTCGCCCACTTTGACCTCGATTTTGCCCTCTAACACAAAGAGGAATTTTTCGGTTCCCATAGCATTTTGCTCGGGGGCGGTCTCGCCGCCGGGGGCAATCTTGATCAAGGAGGGCATCATTTTTTTAAGCAGAACATCATTGGTGAGAATCTCAGCGGTGGTAAGTTCATTGTGGACAAAGACGTTCGTGAGCGTCTGAGGCGTTTGGACCGCGGTTTTGCTGGTCTCTTTGATGACTTCGCTATAAAGCTGGGGGAGGCTGACCCTCAAGGCCTTGGCTATTTTCATGTGGGAGTCCAAGGTCCCCACCATCTTGTGATTCTCGATACGGCTTAGGGTGGCGATTTGAATGCCCGATTCTTGGGCGAGCTGGGATAAACTTATTTTGCGGAGCTTGCGGAGTTCCTTGATTTTTCGTCCGATGTGCATATTATTATAAAAATTTATTTTAACGCGGATTCACGCGAATCTAACGCAGATTTACGCGGATTTGCGGTTCGTGCTGTATCATAAACCCTGCGCCTCAGGTCTATATACTCATTTTCAAAATTTACTAAATAACCTACCTTGTAATTTGTTCCCTTTAAATAGTAATAAAGTTGATTTTCGAAAATCCGCGTTTGATTTGCGACTATCCGCGTTAAGATGTTTAAAAAAGTTCAATACGATGATTCAAGCATACCATGGATTGAAGAATAGTCAAAATTTTTTTGGGACGTCTAAAATTATTTATAATCTACCTTTATAATCTTTATTTAACCATTTGTAAAGACTTATCTTGTATTTATTTTAAGATATTTGCTTTTTTATCAAATATATATTGACAAATAATCAAATTTATGTTATGCTTCCGTCTGTTCAATCAGATCGCAGCAACCCGGGAGTTAATTGAATGTCATCAGCACATCAGGATCCCCACGCTTCGCCTTCCGAAGGCTTTTCCCAAAGTGAAAATTTCTTCCTTTCCTCCAACAACCTGATCGCGATCTACACGGTTTTATCCATCCTGGTCAAGATGGAACGCCAGCTCGGCCTGGAAGCCATGCTCGAATATATAGGGAAATATCTCGCAACCATCGACAAGCAGAATCCGCAATTCAAATCGGCTGTTGCCCAGGCCATAGAAATGATGAGCATTGAGAAAATCTACAAGGAAGCCAATTAAGCTATGAAGTTTCAGCCGGGGGTTTTGATCCGCTTACGCCTTCACACCACGAACGTAAGTCCATGGGGCTTCATTTTAGCTTTAAGTTTAACCGGTATTGGTTTTGGGGACTTACCGGCAGCCTGGAAAAAGTTACCATTAACCCTTGGAGATCCAGAGGCCCGGCGGATTCTAGCCCTTGCGGATAGCAATGCCACAATCCTGATCGGAACCGCACACGGCCTTTACCGATTCAGCCAGAAAGATGAAACGTCGCGGCGGGTTTTGTCCCTGCCGGGTTCTCAGAGCAAAGTCAACTTCCTCTATTATATCGAGCGGGGCGTTTTCGCTGCTATGGATGCGGGGTTGTTTTTCAGCTTTGATGATGGTCAAACCTGGAAGAGAATTTTCTATTCCGCGGATGCAACTATCCGCCAATGCCTGGCGGTTCTGGTAGATGGCGATACTATTTACCTAGGCACAACAAGGGGGTTGTTCCATAAAAATTTTTCTGATCCCTCTTGGCAAGATTCTCCCTGGCAAAAAGAGCGAAAGTGGCTTCCGGAAGAAATCATAACCTCCCTGGCATCTGACGACGAGTACGTTTACATAGGCACCGACCGCAAACTCTACAGGATTTGGAAACAAAGAGACGAAATCCAGCAGGTATTCTCTCTCCTGGACAAAGAAGGGGAGAATGAAATCCCAACGGCCGGGGAATCTCCGGATGTCCTGGCATCATCCCAGATCAAACAGTTGCAGGTTGCCTTTAGGGAAAGTCCCCGGTTGTATCTGGCCACGACCCGCGGCATCTTTGAGAGCGTCAATCAGGGCCGGAGCTGGACTCGATGGAATTCGGATAGTTTACCCTTCGAGGCCCTCACTTCTTTTTTGGTTGTGCAGGATGACGCTGCCTCGGCCGGAGTTTTTGTCAGTACGACCCAGGGTGTTTTCCAGTACGACCAGGACAATCAGCGCTGGCTTCCTTTATATAAGGGAATGGAGACGTACAAAGTCAATTTCTTAACGCAAGGCCCCGATCAAACTATCTATGTGGCAACCGATCGGGGTGTTTTTTTTATGGTTCGACTCGCTTCGTTTGCTCACCACTTAGGCGAGGCGAACCACCCTGAGCGAGTGACGAGCGTAGCGAGGAAGGAGTCGAAGGGTCTTTTGGTGTCGGGGACAGGCACCGAATTGAACAATTCGGTGCCTGTCCCTGCCCCAGATTACGCTGTCCTTGAAGATCATTTCCATCATGAACCATCGATCCACGAGGTGCAGGAGATGGCGGTTCATTATGCCGAGGTTCATCCTGACAAGATTCAAGGCTGGAGGAAGAAAGCGCAAAGCCGGGCACTGTTGCCTACGGTCTCGGTCGGTCTGGACCGCTCAGCCACGGAACTACTCCATTGGGATACCGGCGCCAATCCGGACAATCTGCTTAAAGGACGTGATTTTCTCGATTGGGATGTTTCGCTTACCTGGGATTTGGGGGATTTTATATGGAATCCGGATCAGACCTCGATCGATTCCCGTTCCAAGCTCATGGTGGAATTAAGAGAAGACATCCTGGATCAGATCACCCGCTTGTATTTTGAGAGGCGGCGTCTGCAATTCGAGCTTCTCGCAGCGCCGCTTGAGCCGCAGGATAAGATCGATAAAGAAATGCGACTGGAAGAGTTGACCGCCCTGATCGATGCCCTGACGGGTGGAGAGTTTAGCAGGAGAATGGGATTAGGGACCGAAGACCGTAGACCATAGACCAAAGACCGAAGAGATGGATTAAATTTAACGCGGATAGTCGCGGATTGCACGTGAATTTACGCAGATTGTCTCAATAGAAAATTAGCGACCATCCGCGTTAATACAAACGCATTAAATAAATTGACAGCAATAATATTTTTGTCATTGCGAGGAGCGCTTTTTGCGACGAAGCAATCCTTTAAAAGATTGCTTCGCTGCGCTCGCAATGACATAGGAATTAAGACGTTTGTATTAGATTCGCGAAAATTCGCGTTGGATTATCGAAAATCAGTTTAAAACCAACAGAAAGGAGAAAAAGATGCACAAGAGAATCATGATGTTAGGAGTTGCTGTGGCGGTTTTGTCCATGACAGCTTTGGCTTTTGCCGAAGACGTGTACATCACCAAGAGAGGCAAAAAATACCATCAGGCCAGTTGCCCGTTTATCGAAGGTGCGATCAAAAACAATAAAACCCAGAAGATTTCCAAAGAAGAGGCCATCAAGCAGGGCCGGGTGGCTTGCTCAAAATGTTTTTC
>Ga0209399_10001521_pt1 | contig 12031 bp, 10 predicted proteins | sample OV2TP3_FD_184130 | JGI IMG/M metagenome (GOLD analysis project Ga0209399, IMG submission 184130) | Hot spring microbial communities from Beatty, Nevada to study Microbial Dark Matter (Phase II) - OV2 TP3 (SPAdes) (version 3) | ecosystem: Environmental > Aquatic > Thermal springs > Hot (42-90C) ... | reverse complement strand
GCCTGCGTCACGCGGCGCAACCCAGAGAAGCTGCAGCCGCTCGTCGCCCGGATCGAATCCGAGGGCGGCCGGGCGCGCGCGTTCGGCTCCGATGCGCGCCGCGAGGAGCAGGTCACGGCGCTGGTGGAGACGATCGAGCGCGAGGTCGGGCCGATCGGCGTCGCGGTGTACAACGTCGGCGGCAACGTGCGCTTCCCGATCCGCGAGATGACGAGCCGCGTCTATTTCAAGACCTGGGAGATGGGCTGCTTCGGCGGCTTCCTGATGGGCCGCGAAGTGGCCAAGGCGATGGTGCCGCGCGGCGAGGGGACGATCCTCTTCACCGGCGCGACCGCCAGCCTGCGGGGCGGGATCGGTTTCGCAGCCTTTGCCGGCGCCAAGCACGCGCTGCGGGCGCTCGCGCAGAGCATGGCGCGCGAACTCGGCCCGCTCGGCATCCATGTCGCCCACGTCGTCATCGATGGCGCGATCGACACGCTTTTCATCCGCGAGATGTTCCCCGAGCGCTATGCGCTGAAGGAGCAGCAGGGCATCCTCGATCCCGAAGCGATCGCCGAGAACTACTGGCGGCTGCACGTGCAGCCGAGGAGCGCCTGGACCCACGAGCTGGACCTCAGGCCGTGGAGCGAGAAGTGGTAACGGTTCGCCGTGACGCTGCGCAAGCTCCTTCGCTGAAGAGACAGCACCTCGGGTTTCGCATTAGAACCATTCGATGAGTTCGAACCGCTTGCCGCCTTTGAGACGGAAGATCTCGAAATCCCTCTGGTCTGCGGTCAGGATGCGGCGAACTCCGGTTTCGTTCGCCAGCCAGACCAGTGCCGCGTCAGCAAAGTCGATCTCCTGATCGGCGTACTTTCTCAAGGTGAGCTCGAGCTGGGGATAGGCGCCGACGGGCACTTCGACCAGCGACACGGCGCCGCGCCGGATCCAGGCCAGCAGGTCTGCCTTGATCGCGGGCCGGAGGAAGAAGCAGGCTTCGACGATTACCGCTCCGACGGTCACCAGACGATGCCTGTGATCCCTGAGGTAGCCCGACGCACTGTGGCGCCGCAAATCGCTGAGTTCGAACAACGAAACGAGAAATCCGGTATCGGCGATGACCGGACTCACCGGGCCTTGCCCCTGAAGCGTTCCCGGAGGAGGCGTTTGCTGTTGAGGGCGATGTCGCGCTTCGGCGTACCCTTGCGCTCGAAGAACTCGCGGCCCAGGTCATAGGGCGACGGCTTGCGCGCCCCTTCCTCCAGCATCCGATCGAGCGCACGTTTGACCGCCTCGCTCTTCGTCACCTTGTGCGACAGGCAGTACTCGGCGAGCTTCTGCTCGACGCGGGGCGGAAGGCGGACGGAGATCGGCATTGGGGGATGTAGGACAGACAATTAGAAATTGTATTACAAATCGCGTTCGGTCACCACCGGCGGCTGCGGCCGCTCGTTGACGGTGAGGCAAAAGACGTCCGGCCGCGCGTAGTGGCCGACCACGTCGAAGTCGTACTTGCCGCGCGCGATTTCCGCCGGGTCGATCTGCGCCGTTAGGATGCATTCGCCGTCGTAGTTCGGGCCGGCGAGGATCTCGCCCAAGGGGCTCACGATGCAGCTTCCGCCTTCCGAAAGGACCGTCGCCGGGTCGTCGCCCTGGATCGCGCGGTAGTCGGCCGGAAAGTCGCCGCGGCGCGTGAACTGGTTGCACGAGAAGACAAAGCAGCGGCCTTCGAGCGCGACATGCTGCATGGTGGGGACCCAGGTCTTGCGGCCATCGGCGGTCGGCGCGCACCAGAGCTGGATGTTCTTCGCGTACATCGCGGTGCGCAGGAGCGGCATGTAATTCTCCCAGCAGATCACCGCGCCGAGGCGCCCCAGCGGCGTCTCGAACACCGGAAGCGTAGAGCCGTCGCCGAAGCCCCACACCAGGCGCTCCATCGCGGTCGGCATCAGCTTGCGGTGCTTGCCGAGATAGCTTCCGTCGGCGGCGAAGAAGAGCACCGTGCAGTAGAGGGTACCGATCTCGCGCTCGATCACGCCTGCGACGAGCCAGATGCGGTTCTCGCGCGCGACACGGGCGAGGGAGTCCACTGCCGGCCCCGGCACATCCACCGCCGAATCGAAATAGCGCCGGAAATCCTCGCGCCCCTCGCGCGTTCGCATCCCGACGCGGGCGCCGAAATCTAGCCCTTTTGGGTAGGCCGAAACGAACGCCTCGGGGAATACGACGAGCTTTGCCCCGCGGCGGGCCGCGTCGGCGGCAAGGTCGCGCAGTTTCTCCAGCGTTCGCTCGCGCTCGAATGGAACTGGTGCCGCCTGCACTACCGCGGCGGTGAACATCTCGGCCATGGCCTTCTCCTTGCGGTTTTCCTCCGCCAAGGTAGCCGGACCGGGCCGGGCTGTGAAGTCGCGCCGATCAACTTTTCTTCGCCCGCGGCGCACGTTACACTCGCGGTTGCTGCGGGAGAGCGCGGCCGAGCGCCGCCACCGAAGGCGTAATCTCCCATGATCGCTCAGGTCCAAACACCGCAGCCGAAGAACGCCGAACTGGAGAGCGGCGGGCCGGGGCATCCGGCCCGCACACCGAAGGGGCAACACGGGGCGCAGTCCCGTGGAAACTCTCAGGTCTAGAGGACAGGGGGAGCGGCACCGAGCGCGAAAAGCGCCCGCTGCGACCGCTCGACGATGCGAGAACCTGTCCTGACCGAAGCCGCGCTCCTGCACACGCCGCTGCATGCATTGCACCTCGAGCTGGGCGCGCGCATGGTGCCTTTTGCCGGTTACGCGATGCCGGTGCAGTTTCCTGCGGGGATCCTCGCCGAGCATCGCCACACGCGGACGCAAGCGAGCCTGTTCGACGTCTCGCACATGGGACAGGCGCAGCTGCGCGGCGCGGGCGCGGCGGCGGCGCTCGAGTCGCTCGTTCCGGCCGACGTCGCCGGCCTTGGGCTCGGCCGCCAGCGCTACACGTTTTTCACCAATGACGCCGGCGGGATCCTCGACGATCTGATGGTCGCGAATCCGGGCGAGCGCCTCTTCCTGGTGGTGAACGCGGCACGCAAGGCGCACGACTTTGCGTTGCTCAAGCAGCGCTGCGACATGGAAGTGCTTGCCGACCGGGCGCTGCTCGCGCTGCAGGGGCCGGCGGCAGCCAGTGTCATGGCGCGGCTTGCCCCGGATGCGGCGGCGCTTGCATTCCTTTCGCTCGCGGAAGTCGCGATCGAAGGAATACCATGCCTTGTCTCGCGCTCGGGATATACGGGCGAAGACGGATTCGAGATTTCGGTCGCCGCTGGGCGCGCCGAAGAGCTTGCGCGCGCGCTGCTTGCGCAGGGCGAAGTGCGTCCCGCTGGGCTCGGGGCGCGCGATTCGCTGCGGCTCGAAGCCGGGCTCTGCCTGTACGGGCACGACATCGACGAAACCACGACGCCGGTCGAAGCCGGGCTCGGCTGGGCAATCCCGAGCGTTCGGCGGCGCGGAGGCGCGCGGGCGGGCGGCTTTCCCGGCGCCGCCGTGATTCTCGATCAGCTCGAGCGCGGCGCGGCGCGAAAGCGCGTCGGCATCCTGCCCGAAGGGCGCGCGCCGCTCCGCGAAGGCACGACGCTCGAGGATTCCGCCGGCGGCATCGCCGGCACGCTCACGAGCGGCGGGTTCGGCGCAACGCTCGACCAACCGGTCGCGATGGGCTATGTGCGCGCCGATTGCGCCGCACCGGGCAGCGTACTCCGCGCGATGGTGCGCGGTAAGCCGCGCGCCTGCCGCGTCACCACTCTTCCTTTCGTTCCACACCGCTATCACCGGGGACCCCGACCATGAGCACGATCCGCATGACCGAAGACCACGAATGGATCCGCATCGACGCCGACGGCTCCGGCACGGTGGGCATCACGCACTACGCGCAGGAGCAGTTGGGCGACATCGTGTTCGTCGAGTTGCCGGAAATCGGCCGCAGGCTGAGGAAGGGCGAAGACGCCGCGGTGATCGAATCGGTCAAGGCCGCGGCCGAGTGCAGGGCGCCCGTCTCGGGCACGGTGACCGAAGTGAACGCAGCGCTCGCCGACGAGCCGGGAACGGTGAACCGGGACCCGACCGGGGCAGGCTGGTTCTTCAAGCTCAAGCTCGACGATCCGAAGGAGCTCGATGCCTTGATGGACGAGGCGGCCTACGGATCGAAGCTCGCCAAGTGATGCGCGGGAAGCGACGATGAATGCACCCCACACGTTTGCGCGACGGCACATCGGGCCGGGCGAAGCGGAGCGGCGCGCGATGCTCGATGCGCTCGGGCTGCCAAGCCTCGGCGAACTGGTTGCGCGCGCCGTGCCCGAAGCGATCCGCCGCGAGCGGCCGCTCGATTTGCCGCCTGCCCGCAGCGAAGCCGAGGCGCTCGCCGCGCTACGAGAGATCGCGGGACAAAACCGTGTCCTGCGCTCGTTCATCGGCATTGGGTATTCGAATTGCCACACGCCGTCGGTGATTCTGCGCAACGTGCTCGAAAACCCGGCCTGGTACACGGCCTACACGCCGTACCAGCCGGAGATCTCGCAGGGAAGACTCGAGGCGCTGCTCGTCTTCCAAACGATGGTGAGCGATCTCACCGGGCTGGAGTTCGCCAACGCCTCGATGCTCGACGAGTCCACCGCGGCCGCCGAGGCGATGGCGCTCGCGGCGCGCGTGACGAAATCGAGGAGCACGCGCTTTTTCGTCGATGCGCAATGCCATCCGCAGACGATCGAAGTCGTTCGCACGCGCGCGGCGGCGGCAGGCATCGAAGTCGTCGTCGGCGATGCAACGCGCGGGCTCGCGGGCGCCGACGTTTTCGGCGTGCTGCTGCAATACCCGGGTACGCAGGGCGAGATCCGCGACCTGCGCGGACCGATCGCCGAGGCGAAGCGCGGCGGCGCCATCGTCGCGGTCGCCTGCGATCTGCTCGCGCTCTGCCTGCTCGTTCCGCCGGGCGAGATGGGCGCGGACATCGCCGTGGGATCGGCGCAGCGTTTCGGTGTGCCGCCCGGCTTCGGCGGACCGCACGCGGGGTTCCTCGCCACGCGCGACGCGCACAAGCGCATGATGCCAGGGCGGCTCGTCGGCGTGACGTTGGATGCGTCGGGCGCCACTGCTTATCGGCTCGCGCTGCAGACGCGCGAGCAGCACATCCGGCGCGAGAAGGCGACAAGCAACATCTGCACGGCGCAGGTGCTGCTTGCGGTGATCGCGGCGATGTACGCGGTCTACCACGGACCGGAGGGACTTGCCGCGATCGCGCGCCGTGTGCACCGCCTGACCGCGGTGCTGGCGGCCGGCCTGGAGCGCTCGGAGCTCGAATTTCCGGTGTCGGGATTCTTCGACACGATCGCGGTCTACACCGGCGATCGCACCCAAGCCGTGCTTGGCGCGGCGCGCGCGCGCGGCTACAACCTGCGCGAGGCGGACGCGGCGACGATCGGCATTTCGCTCGACGAGACGGCGACCCGCGAGGACGTCGAGGCGTTGTGGCAGGCTTTCGGCTGCAGGCCGAATTTCGAGGACCTGGAGTCCGTGCCTGACCGCCTGCCCGCAGCGCTGGTTCGTTCGTCAGCCTACCTGACCCATCCGGTATTTCACAGCCACCGCTCGGAAACGCAGATGCTGCGCTACCTGCGAAGCCTCGCCGACAAGGACATCGCGCTCGATCGCGCCATGATTCCGCTCGGCTCCTGCACCATGAAGCTCAACGCGGCGACCGAGATGCTGCCGATCACGTGGGATGGATTTGCCGCGATTCATCCGTTCGTGCCGGAAGAACAGGCGCAAGGCTACCGGCGGCTGATCGGCGAGCTTGAAGCGTGGCTCGCCGGGATCACCGGCTACGACGCGGTCTCGGTGCAGCCGAACGCCGGCTCGCAGGGCGAATTCGCCGGGCTGCTCGCGATCCGCGCCTATCACGCATCGCGCGGCGAGGGCCGGCGCGACGTGTGCCTTATTCCGGGCTCGGCGCACGGCACCAACCCGGCATCGGCGCACATGGCGGGAATGCGCGTCGTCGAGGTAAGCTGCGACGCGCAGGGCAACGTCGATGTCGCCGACCTCGAGCGAAAAGCGGCAGCGCACGGGCAGAGCCTGGCCACGCTCATGGTCACCTATCCCTCGACGCACGGCGTGTTCGAAGCGCGCATCCGGGAAATCTGCGACATCGTGCACCGGCACGGCGGGCAGGTTTATCTCGACGGGGCGAACCTCAACGCGCTCGTGGGGCTTGCCGCGCCCGGGGCGTTCGGCGCCGACGTTTCGCACCTGAACCTGCACAAGACGTTCTGCATCCCGCACGGCGGCGGCGGGCCCGGTGTGGGACCGATCGCGGTGCGCGCCCACCTCGCGCCGTTTCTTCCCGGGCGTGGCAAAGTCGGCCCCGTTGCGGGTGCTCCCTTCGGGAGCGCGGGAATTCTCCCCATCTCGTGGACCTACATCGCGATGATGGGCGCCGAGGGACTGAAGGACGCAACCGAAGTCGCGATCCTCAGCGCCAACTACATCGCGAAGCGCCTCGCGCCGCATTATCCGGTGCTCTATACGGGGCCGAACGGCCTGGTTGCGCACGAATGCATCGTCGATCTGCGTCCGCTCAGGGAAACCTCGGGAATCGTGGTCGACGATGTGGCAAAGCGCCTCATGGACTTCGGTTTCCACGCGCCGACGATGTCTTTTCCGGTTGCGGGGACGCTGATGATCGAGCCCACCGAATCGGAATCGAAAGACGAGCTGGATCGTTTCTGCGACGCGATGATCGCGATCCGCGAGGAGATCCGCGCGGTGGAGGAGGGGCGGCTGCCGCGTGACGACAACCCGCTCAGGAACGCGCCGCACACGGCCGCATCGTTATTGGCGTCGGAATGGACGCATCCGTACTCGCGCGAGCAGGCGGCGTACCCGCTGCCGTGGGTGCGCGCCAACAAGTACTGGCCGCCGGTTGCGCGCGTCGACCACGTCCACGGCGACCGGCACCTGCGGGTGAAAATAGGGTCGGAGTAAAGGGGGTCGGAGTAAAAGGGGTCGGAGTAACTTTACTCCGACCCCATTCTCAAAGGGTCTGCCCGCCGTCGACGGCGATGGTCTGGCCTGTGACCCAGCTCGCGAGGTCGCTCGCCAGAAAAAGAACCACGCCGGCGATTTCTTCCGGGCGCCCGAAACGACCGGAAGGAATCCCGTCAAGCACGCTCTTATAGAGTGCAGGGTTTTCCAGCTTTGCGTTGCCCCACATCCCGCCGGGAAACTCGATCGAGCCGGGCGCGACGCAGTTGACGCGGATCTTCTTCGCGGCGAATCGGATCGCCTGGTTCCTGGTGTACTGGATCAGCGCCGCCTTGACCGCGCCGTAGGGCGGAAAACGGGCGCTCGATCGCAAACCCGCGATCGATGAAATGTGCACGATAGAGCCGCCGCCCGCCCGCTCCAGAAAGGGCAGCGCCGCAAGCGAAGCCCGCACGCTTGCCATCAGGTCCACATCGATACTGATTCGCCAGCCTTCCTCGTCGTCGCTGCGGCCGAACCCGGAGGCGTTGTTGACCAGCACGTCGATGCCGCCGAGCGCTTCCGCCGCTTCGTTCACGTAGCGCGTCACTGCGGCGCCGTCTGCAAGGTCGCAGACCGCGGCGTGGACCTTGGCGCCGTGCGATCGCAGCTCGCGCTCCGTCTGCGCGAGCGACTCAGCGCCGCGGGCGCAGATCGAAACGTTGGCCCCGGCGGCGGCAAAGCCGAGCGCGATCGAACGTCCGATCCCGCGGCTTCCCCCTGCGACGATTACGTTCCTGCCGTCTAAATCGATCTTCATGCGAGGGACAAAGGTCGGAGCAAGGAGCGTCTTACTCTGGCCCCTTTTACTCTGACCCCATTTACTCTGACCCCATTTTCTAGTGGCGGATGCAGACCTTGCCGAAGTGCGCGGCGCTTTTCAGGTATGCCATGGCTTCCTTCAGTTCTTCGAACGCGAACACACGGTCGATGACCGGCTTCACCCTGTGCTGTTCGAATGCGCGCAGCATCGATTCGAACCCGTCGCGATGCCCGACCGTGATCCCCTGCAGCCGCACCTGGCGCGTCACCACGAGTCCGAGCTGCGCCGACATCGTGCCGCCGGTGACCACCCCGATCATCGAAAGCGTTCCTCCGGGCCGGATGCAGCGCAGCGCCTGCGGCAGCGTCTTCTCGCCGCCCAGCTCGACGATGTGATCGTAGCCGCTGCCGCCGGTGATTTCGCGCGTCGCCTTTGCCCACTCCGGGGTTTTCATGTAGTTGATCGCCGCGTCGGCGCCGAGCGACCGGGCGCGCGCAATCTTGTCGTCGCTCGAGGAGATCACGGTGACGTGTGCGCCGAGGAGTTTCGCGATCTGCACCGCGAAGAGCGCAACGCCTCCGGTGCCCTCGACCAATACCTTCGAGCCCGGACCGAGCGAATCGTGGGTAACGAGCGCGCTCCACGCCGTGAGCGCGGCGCACGGCAACGTCGCCGCCTCGAGATCGCTCAGGTACGCGGGCGCGCGCACCACGCCTTCCTGCGACAGGCACATCAGTTCCGCCATCGTGCCGTCGACCGGGCCCCCGAGTGTGCGCGTGAGTCGCTCGAGGCTCGGCTCGCCTGCGATCCAGCCCTGCTGGAAGCAGGGCAGCACGCGCTCGCCCGGTTTGACGCGGGTAACGCCCGCTCCGATCTCGATCACTTCGCCGACACCGTCGGACAGTGGAATGAGCGGCAGATTGCCGGTGAACGAGCCGTATCCGCGGTTCGGCACCAGCAGGTCGCGGTAGTTGAGCGAGGAGGCTTTCACGCGCAGGAGCACTTCCCCGGCGCCGGGCCTCGGTTCGGGGCGCGTGGAAATCCTGAGGTTGTCCATCCCCCAGTCGCCCTCGATCTGAAAAACCTTCACGTTTCCCTGGGCGAATAATTCGCGGTGCGCTCAGAACAGCTCGAAGTACTCGCGCTGCTCCCACTCGGTCACTTCGAGGTTGAAGCGCGCGATCTCGGCTTCCTTGATCTTGCAGTAGTAATCGACGAACCCGGCGCCGAGGTCGGCGACCAGATGCGCGTCCGCGCGCAGGCACGCGAGCGCCTCGGAAAGGGTGTGCGGCAGGAATTCGGCCCTGGTCTCGTAGGGTGTGTCCGCAGACGGCCCCGGATCGAGCTGGCGCGCGATGCCGTCCAGCCCGGCGTAGATCTGCGAGGCGAAATACAGGTAGGGATTTGCCGCCGGCTCGCCCGCCCGGTTCTCGATGTGCGTATCCGGGTCGCCGAAGCCGCCGATCACGCGAACGAGCGCGCCGCGGTTGTCGCGTCCCCAGATCGCCCGGTCCGGCGCGAGCGAATAGGGGCGGTAGCGCTTGTAGCCGTTGATCGTGGGCGTCGAGAGCGCGCTCGCGCCGCGCGCGTGCGCGAGCAGCCCCGCGAGCCACTGGCGCCCGGTCCGCGACAGGTCTTCGCCTTCCCGCTCGGGGACGAACGCGTTGCTGCCGTCGGCGCGCCGCGTGAGCGAGTGGTGCAGGTGCCAGCCGCTCGACATCACATTCGGCAGATTCGGCCGGCACATGAAGGTCGCGTGGTAGCCGTGGCGGCGCGCGATCTGCTTGACCGCGCTGCGAAAGAGCACCATCGCGTCGGCCGAACCGGCCCCGGGCAGCGCGCCGAGCGTGATCTCCATCTGGCTCGGCCCGAATTCCACTTCGAACGAGCGCAGCGGCAGTCCAAGCTGCGCAAGGTCGCGGCGCAGGAGCGTGGCCACCGGATCAAGGAGGTCGTAGCGCTGCTCGGTGAGGTACTGGTAGCCCGGGGTGAGGAGATTTACCTCGAGCGGCGTGCCCGGCTGCCCGGGCTGTCCAGCGTCCGCGGGCCGGAGGTGCGCGTCTGCGAGGCGGAAGACATGAAACTCGATCTCCAGTCCGGCAAGAAAGTCATAGCCCGCCTCGCCGAGCCGCTGCAGCGCGTTGCGGAGCAGGCGGCGGGTGTCGAACGGCACCGGCTTGCCGCCCGGAAAATACGCGTCGCACAGCACCCAGCCGGTTGCGGGTGCCCACGGCAGCATGCGGAACGTTTCCGGGTCCGCGACCATCAGGAAATCGGCTGCGCCCTCCATCTCGCGCATGCCGAAGCCGCCGCCAGGCGTAAACACGGGGAATACGGTCTTGTGCGAGGTGTCCTTCGCGAGCATAGTCGTCGTGATGGTGACGCCGTTCTCGAGCGTGCGCTTCACGTCCGCCGCGGCGATGGTCTTGCCGCGCAGGATGCCGTGCTGATCGGCGAAGGAAAAACGCACCACCTCGATCCGCCGAGACTCGATCGCCTCGAGCAGCCGCTTCGCCGCCGCGCGCTGCGCCTCGCTCCACAGCGCGTGGCGCTCGACAAAGCTCAAGCCGCCTCCGGTTCGGTCTGTGCGCTCCAGGGTGCCTGGCGCCGGCGCAGCGCGTCGGTCTGCTTCCAGTATTCTTCGACCCGGTCCGCGGGGCCGATGCCGTCGATTGCCGGCGGCCCGGTGAAGGCGCGCGCCGATTCGGCGTCCGGGCGCAGCAGCAGTTTTCCGCCCTTCGCGTTCTTCTCGATCGCGTCGAGCAGCAGCCGCCGGTAGAGCACGATTCCCTTGTCGGTGCTCGCGAGGTGCTCGCGCGTGCGGTCGTGGATCGGGCCCTGCGACTCGCAGGCCCACTGGTCGTGGATGTTGATGTCGAATCCCATCCCGGTGTAGGTCGCGCTGCGCTGCTCCTCGGGGTTGAACCCCCACTGATTGGCGCGGCCGAAGATCGGCACGTAATCGGGCGCCGGGTAGGTCTTGAGGCGCTGCGCGCGCATCGTGTCCTTGTCCACCGGCGCGCCGAAGCTGGTGAAGATCGCGTACCAGTAGCAGCCGGTGTCGTGCACCGGAACATGCCACTGCGAGATCGTCATCTCGGCGCTCATCGGAATGACGAACGTCTGCGGGAAGAGCAGGTTGGTGACCCGCACATGGGTATGTGCCGCGTCGATCCGGCGCAGCGTGGTGAGGCGCATGCCGTAGTCGGTGCGCTCGACGCGGATCTCGGGCCGGTCGTACTCGCGCAGCACCTTCGTCATCGGCATCTGCGAATCCGTCGAGGCGCTGCGGAACTGGCGTCCATAGGACGCGGCAGGATCCTCGTCCTCGAAAAACCGGTGCAGGTACGAGGCGTGCGCCGGATCGATGCCAACCTCGAGCGCCTGCAGCCAGTTGCAGTCCCAGTAGCCCTTGAAGGCGAACGTGTGGGTTTCCGGCGCCACGAAGCAATCGAAGTGCGGAAAGGAGGGCGGTTCGCCTGCGCCCAGGTACGCGAACAGGATCCCGCTTCGCGCGACGACTGGGTACGAGCGCTGGCGGATGTGCTCGCACATGCGGCTTCCTTCCGGTTCTGCGGGAGTCTCGAGGCATCGGCCGGCAACGTCGTACAGCCAGCCGTGGAAGGCGCAGCGCAGGCCGCCCTGCTCGAGCCGTCCGTAGGCGAGATCGGCGCCGCGGTGCGCGCAGTGGCGATCGAGCAAACCGTAACGTCCCTGCTCGTCCTGGAACAACACCAGATCCTCCCCGAGAACGCGCGCCACCTTGCAGGCGCGCGCGCCTTCGAGCTCGTCCACGAGCGCCACCGGCTGCCAGTAGTTGCGTAGGAGACCCCCGGCAGGGGTGCCGCTTCCAATTTGGGTGATCAGGTCGTTCTGCTCTGCACGCATCTTGTCAGGCTTCCGGAAGATTATCGGGGTTCGGTCTTCATCTGCCAACGCAAATTCCAATTAGCAGTAGCGAATGTATGCATACAGCATGAATATTATTGCACTCAACTACATACTTCAAGCAGGTCGCCATCCGTGCCCAATCTTCGGTTGCGCAAGGTGTTCAGAATACTGTACAAGCAACTGTATTTGCTAAGTAAGAAATGAAAACTCCTCTATCAGGAATACCCTAAATAGAAGCGCCAAACCGGCAGGAACTCGAGAGGCTTGTCAATGTGCTTTTAGCTTCTTATTCCTTACGTGATGAAAGGGTGACTGTATCCAATCATGTTGACATCGCGTACAGCACAACCTATAG
>Ga0209399_10001515_pt1 | contig 12082 bp, 13 predicted proteins | sample OV2TP3_FD_184130 | JGI IMG/M metagenome (GOLD analysis project Ga0209399, IMG submission 184130) | Hot spring microbial communities from Beatty, Nevada to study Microbial Dark Matter (Phase II) - OV2 TP3 (SPAdes) (version 3) | ecosystem: Environmental > Aquatic > Thermal springs > Hot (42-90C) ... | reverse complement strand
TATAGTCTGGCTCTGCGTTCCCGTAGGGAGCAACCCCTCGCGACGAGCTTAACAGTTTTATAGACGAGCTGCGGTATTGATGCTGGGAAGGGTTTCATACTAGCCGGAGTAAAACAAGTCTAAGTTGCAGTCACTCAAATGAATAAGAACCAAAAAAACACACTAATTTAAATACTACCTCTTTATTACGGCTAGCTATACAGAATATAGGTCTTTTTCTGTGATGTTCTAAGATCTAGGATTTTGTAGAGAAGTAATAAGAATAAGTAGGTAAGATAATATGGCATTTGGAGATAGAAAAGGGTTTAGGAATAGAGGTTTTGGAGAAAGAGAAATGCATGATATAAAATGCTCTGACTGTGGTCAGGACACTCAAGTTCCTTTCAAGCCTGCACCTAACAGACCTGTGTACTGCAGGGACTGTTATGAAAAGCACAGAAAATAAATCAAGAATAGGATAACTTATATTTACTTTTTTTTTCTTTTTGAGTTTACAACTGATTCTTTATTTTGTCAAATATCTGGCTTAATATAGTAAACCAACAAAGTAGTTATTGTTATGCCTTATCATGAGTTATACGAATGAGTTAGGAAATAGCTTATTATCTCCTAAATTTGTTGTTGACTATTTAGGAAGCCACAACTAAATGTATTTATTTTTGTGGCTTACTATAAAATTATCTTTAAGATATATTTTTGATATTCATATTACCAGATTAAAGAATTAAATTAACTTACTCTAAGCTAACCAACACATCATTTCCTTCTACTTTGACCTTATATGTAGATACTCTAGCACTAGGATTAACAGGGCTCACTCCTGTAACCACATCATATGTCCACCCGTGCCATGGGCATGTAACAATCTGCTCGTCTAGCATTCCCTCACCTAAAGGTCCACCTCTATGAACACATGTATTATTTGTTGCATAAAATTTTCCACCAACATTAAATAGTGCCACCTCTGTATCTCCTACAGTAACTGTAGTGCCAGTTCCCTCTGGAATGTCTTCTTTATTAGCAACTTTAACAAATCCCATCAGTTCACCATATAATATCTTATAATATTATACCTACTTTATAACAAACTCACAGTATATAAGCCTATAATATATAGGTGTAATATATAAATTTTGCTTTATTGCCTATTTAGAACTTTTCTCTCCTTTATCTTTCAACTTTGTTAAAAACAAGCCTTGATAAAGTAATGCTGCAAAAGAAGCCCCAACTAAAGGACCTATCCAATAAACCAGATGATTCTGCCAGAAACCTGATGCAATTGCAGGACCAAATGACCTAGCAGGATTCATTGCTGCACCTGTCATATTTCCTCCCATTAGAATATCAAACACTAAAACAATACCAATTGCCAACCCTGCATGATGCCCACTTGCTCTTTTATCAACAGCAACTCCAAATATTGTAAATACTAAGAAAAAGGTTAGCACTGCCTCAATAATAAACCCGTTCAATAGAGAAACACCCGATGCTAAGGATGTAGCCCCAAGATTAGTTGTCTTTGTAAAAATTACTCTTAATAAAAGTCCTGCAATAGCTGCTCCAGCAAGCTGAGAAACAACATATAGTATGGCTTGAACAGCCTTAATTCTTTTAGTGAGCCACATCGCAAAAGTAACAGCTGGATTTACATGTGCTCCAGATATATGAGCAGTTGCATAAATCATTGCCATCAAAACAAGACCATGAGCAAAAGCTATTCCAATTAAGCCAAGAGACCCCTTATACACAGTATTAGCTACAACTGCCCCAGCACCTATAAAAATAAGTGAGAAAGTTGATATAGACTCAGCCAAATATCTCTGCCAATCATTTACCATGTATATCTTATTGGATTGTATAATGAATAATATATAAAGTTTGCTAATCTCCTCTTTCTATATTATTTTTCTTAGTAAATTTATTAATCTTCATAAACCTATCAATTAGAGGTACAAACAAATCAACAATAAATAATGCAAAGATTGGTGCATACTCTAGGAATCTAGTAAAGCTAAGGTTAAATGCAATAACTGTTATCAAGAAGCTATAAACTACTCTTCCTCTCTTTGTTATTGGGCTAGTTACAGGCTCCACTACCATAAAAAATACAAAAAATAATATTCCTCCTTCAGTAATTCCTTTATATACAAATTCAATTAATCTATCATTAGACAATTCATTAGACAATCCTTGGAATAATAATAAAATTGCCAACGTTATAAAATAAGTAAGATGTATCTCCCACCTTCTCAGCCTGTAAAGAATAATAAAGCCTAGAATTAGAAGCAAACCAGGCACAAATCCAGGCAACCATGTAACTGATGTATTTATTGTAAAAAATAAAGAAGCTATGCCTATTACTGCAATTCCAAAATTAGCAGGATTAAAGACATGTTTCTTATTATATCTTATAAACTGCTTGCTAAGTATTGCTAAGGCACTTACAGCTGCAACTACTATATAACTTCCTTGAGAGAAAAGATTTGCAACAATCAGCCCAGAAATTGCCCCGCTAACTGGAAATTCTTTTGACTTGCATAAGATATAAGCTATAGCAAAGTCAATTATAACAGCAATAGAAAAACCAATTATTGCTTGTATTAAAAATGTAACACCAAACTTAAAACTAAGCACCACTGAAAATATTAGCATGCAAATAAACATCAAGTTTCTTACGTTATACCAGATTATCTTTAATGGGTTATCCATTAGAAATAGATTCATAGTAATTATATAAAAAGTTATCCTACCTATGCTCGAATACTAATCCTACCATTTTTTTATTATCTGAAACTTCTCTTTCATAAGTTCTGAGAAGCCCATAATGTCTTTCACTTAAATAATATGTAAGCTCTCTTATATTTACCAAGCATGCTGTATTCTTCACTGTTTCTGCATATTCTTTCATTGTAGGCTGTAATTTTCTTTCTTTTGTTATTGGACTGCCACCTCCCTTATTGAATTGTTCTATTATATAAAAACGTGAAGGGTTAAGCCCAAGCATAGAGGTCAAAGCCTTTTCCCATTCAACATGCTGCAAAACCAAAACTAGTAATATTCCATCATATTCTCCTTGCAAACGTGTCTTTTCTATATCATCTTCCAAACAAGTATATCTTATTGGCAAATTTTGAGCAAGCCGTTGTTTCAATCTTTCCAAGAACTCTCTTCTGAAATCTGTAAAAGTATAATTGTATTTACTTATTTGGTTTACTTCTACTTGCGTTAAATAGTCAAACATCTGCCCTGTTCCACAGCCAGGGATCAATAAGCTAGCTTTTTCTTCTAATGGAAAGTCTCTAAACATTTGTGTGGCTAAATGGGCATTTGCTTCAGCCTGGCCAATTTCAGCCATATGCTTATCTAAGTCATCTGGAGTAATTATCTTTGTCCATCCTAGTCTCTCATTTATGTCCATTCTACTAGAAAAACTAGGATTATTTATAAATCTTAAGACAGAATCAGCTAAACTCATCCATCAACTTGCTAATATCAACATTAGAAATATCTTGCTCAACTAATGGCTTTTCTTTGAGCTGTGGCAACTGATCTTCATAAGTAGCTCTCTGTTCTCTATAGAAAATGCCTATAGGTATCTTACTATCCCATTCATAGCTTTTTGCAAAAGCTGCAATTTTATCATCAGGCTTATAACTTTTATCATCATCTAGCTTATAAACTCTTGCTGCATAAAACTCGTAAGTGTTTACATGGTTAAAAGTAACGCATGGCTGCAAAACATCTATCAAAGCAAATCCCTTATGTTTAACTCCTTCAACTATCAGCTGTGTTAAATGCTTCATATCGCCAGCAAAGCCTCTTGCAACAAAAGTCGCACCAGATGCGATTGCTAGTGCAATAGGATTAATTTCCAGCTCAATAACCCCATGAGGTGTTGATTTTGAAACATACCCATGATGAGAAGTAGGTGAAGTTTGTCCAACAGTGAGTCCATACACCATATTATTGTGCACTATATAGCAAATATCAATATTCCTTCTAGCTCCATGCACAAAATGATTTCCTCCTTCAGAATAGCCATCACCATCTCCTCCAATCACAATAACATTTAATTTATGGTTTGCAAACTTGGCACCAGATGCAACTGGCACAGCTCTTCCATGCAGTCCATTATATCCATAAGTTTTTATCCAATAAGGCACTTTTCCAGAACATCCAATTCCTGACACTAGTAAAATATCCTTAGGGTCTATATTCAGCTGCATTATAGCCATTTTAAGAGAGTTCCACATACCAAAATCACCGCAGCCATCACACCAATTCGGATAAGCCTTTGTTGTAAGATCTTTAAAGCTGACCATTTTTATAATTGATTTTATAACTTTATTATTTTAATTTTATGATTTATTTTTTGTTTATTATGTTAATTCAATTTTATTTAATTTTATTTTTGTTAGTTTTTAATATTATTAAACTTTGCAACGCTTTGTAATATCTTCTTTCTATTTATTTTTCCTATTTTTTATATTTGCAACTATTTACTTTACCTTGTATCCCTGTCCGCAACATCATTTATTTTGTTTATTATAATAATTTGCAACGACTCGTGTATTTTGTATCCATGTCCGCCTCATTAATGTTACATCATGGATTGGCGGACCTTTGGCACAGCCACCGTAGGTGGCGTCGTTGTTCAAATTATTAAAATTAAATTTAGTGTTCGAGGTTCCTTTGCAAATTATTATATTATCTTTATTATTATAGTTAATGTTGTAGTTAAACTTAACTTTCGTACCTTGGTTATGTGAATTGTAGGATTATATTCCTATTTACTACCTTTTCAATATTTCTTTTATCTTTAGATAAATCTCATCAGAGGTAAAAGGCACACCCTCATATTTACGAATATGATGTCCTATACTTCTGCCAGTATATTCTTTTATCAGACCTTCCATCTGCCCAGAGTAATTCATCTCTACAATAATGCTTTTCTTAGCTTTATCCAATATTTCTATAACTCTTTCCGTAGGAAAAGGAAAGATATAAACTAAGTTTACAAAATTAGCTTTAACCTTATCATTTCTAAGAAATTCTATTGCCTCAAGTATAGGCTGTTTATTTGAGCCCCATGAGATTATTGTAATATCTGCATTTTCGTCTCCATAAATTAATGGTAATGGCATCTCTTTCCTAAAAGTTTCTAGTTTTCTCATTCTCTTATCCATAAGTTTCTTTCTCAGCTCAGGCTCCTCATTATAAAGCCCATATTCTGTATGCTCGTCTGAGGTTGTCATAAATATCCCATCTCTAGTCCCTGGCAATACTCTAGGTGAAATACCGCTATCTGTTATAGAAAATCTTTGATAGTCCAAATTTTGAAGATTCTTCTCACTAAGAATAGCACCTCTATCAGTTTTTAGGTTTGAGGTATCAAAAGGCTTTGTAGATTTCATGCTTTCGCATACAAATTTATCAACTAGTATAAAAACTGGACACTGATACTTATCTGCAATATTAAATGCATTAAAAGTTTCATAAAAGCATTCCTCTACATCCCCTGGAGCAATGATTATCCTAGGAAAATCTCCCTGTGAAGCATGCATTACAAATCTCAAGTCTCCTTGCTCAGTTTTTGTTGGCAACCCTGTTGAAGGACCTCCTCTCTGGCCCATAACTATAACTAAAGGAGTTTCTGTCATGGCTGCTAATCCTACAGATTCAACCATTAACGAAAAACCTCCTCCACTTGTGGCAGTCATTGCCCTTACTCCTGCATGTGATGCTCCAATTGCAAAATTAATTGCTGCAATCTCATCTTCTGGCTGTTTTACAATAATATTATAATCAAGCTCTTTATCTGCCATAAAATGGAGTATATTAGAAGTTGGTGTCATTGGATATATGCTTACAAATTTACAGCCTGCCTTGATTGCAGCTGCAGAAATAGCGTCATTACCTGTTAAAACTATTCTTTTTTCAGAATTAATCTTTTTCAGTTTATGATTAAATTTGTGATCGATATAATTTTGTCTAATAAAGTTATATCCAGCATCTATCATATTTATGTTACTCTGCACTATTTTTTCTCCCTTTCTCTTAAAAATATCTTTTATTACACTATATATTATTTCTTTCTCACAATCAAGTAATGCCAAAGATGCCCCAATTGCAACTGTATTCTGCACAACTTTTTTTTCTCCAGCCTCTGTAGCAAGCTGAAACATGGGCACATGGAAAAGTTTTAAATCTTTTCTAATTTGAAATTTTTTAATATCTACTTTATCACCATCATAGACAATTCCTCCTTCATGTGTAAGCTCATCCTTATGCAGAGAAATACTTTCATCATTAAACGCAACAAGAAGGTCAACAGCTTCTAAATGGCAGCCTATTTTCTTATCTTGTTCAGCTCTGACTATATATGTGTTATGCCCTCCACGAATTAAAGAAGGGTAATCATTTGTTGCAAATACATTCAAACCAAGCCTAGTACATGTTTTGGCAAAAATAGTTCCAGCAGACATTATACCATAACCTGCCTCTCCACCTATTTTCCAGCTAAGTCTGTTAACTTCCACTCTAGCACCCATTTTATTATGCTTGAATTAGCTTACTTTATTTGCAACGATTTCATACTTGGAATACTGTTATTTTAAGGATATTGTTTTAATGAGTTATTTAGTATTATTATACTTTGCAACTATTTACGTTACCTTGTATCCATGTCCGCTAGTGCAGTTTACATCACTGAGATAGGAACTTTGTTCCTAAACCCATCACTACGTTCAGGATATCGAAACTAACGTTTCGGAACCACTAGTCGTGGTAAGCGGACTAATGGTAAAGCCTCGCAGTTCGAGGCTCGTATGCTAATTGTTATAAATAAAAACTACTTTTAGTGACTCTTTTGCAGGTTATATTTTTATTAATACTATTATTCACTAATGGCATATATTAAAGTGACTCTTTTGCACAGATTATTACTAAAAATAAAATTTGATAAATAATATATTTACCTCTATTTTGAGTTATAAAGCTTTCGATGTTAAAAATAGATAAGCTATGATCAGCCTGCCCAAACACAGAGGTGTTGTTTTGATGTTGGTTGAGAGTGTTGTGAAGAGACAAGCTGACTAGCCATATAATCTAATATTAAGTTAGAAGCATAGCTTATTTATAAGTGTTATTAAAGTTTTTATAGTAGTACTAAAAGAAATATTTTAATAGCAGAGACTGTAAAAGCATACTGTGGCAGTGTTAATTTTTCTTATATGATTTTTTACTCATTTTACACAGGCCTATATTTTTTGTCCAGAAAAATAATGAAAGGGAAAGAATTACAATGCTAAGCAATTTTATTTCTAATCCTCTAAATGGCAACAAACTAAGACCGAGAGGTATGCCAATTAAGCTTGGTAGTAAGGCTCCGCACATAGGACAGCCAGCCCCTGCCACTCCAAAAAATACGCCTAAAGTGCTAGTAAAACCTTCTTTTTTTGCTGATAACCTTAATTGAATATTATAAACCTATAAACCAAAACAGCCAATTTAATCCAATTAATGCACTTATTATTGCATTAAGCATTAAGCATAAAGGAAAGGGTAGTAAAGAATAAACCATTCATCTGGGCAAATATAAGAAGACTATAGTTGTACGTGTACATCAAGGTTAAGATATACTGAGCAATAAAAGAAGCTGAAAAACCTGAGATTGTCCAAAGCAAATATTTCTTCTCGTCCAATACTAGTTTTAGGTTTCTTAACATTTTCAGCTTGTGTCTACATTTGGACCATATGGATGAATTAGTTTCCAGCCTGAGACTTTATCTTTAGCTCTGTATTTGAGAGTATAAGTGCTATCAAATTTTCTCGTAGCACCATTAGATAATTTGAATTCTATGGAATAATCAACAGCTGCTGTTGTCTCATCAAAAAGAGTTTCCTTGAGATTAAGTATCTTAATGCCTTCTATACCTTGGTTGCTTGCAAATTTTGAGAATGCTTCTTGGTCTTTTGCATCTGGGTCAATCTTCTTGAATCCATCAGATATTACTGGATACATGACTTTCCAGTCTTTCCTGTCCCATGCTTCAAAATATGCTCTGACAACTTGTTCAGGTGTTGCACCCTGATCATTCTTCTTAAGTGTCTCCTGATTAGAGCAAGCTACAAGAATCAAGAGCGAAAATAAAGCAAAGCTATACAAGAAATTTTGCCTATATGCCATACTTTTACATAAGTTGTAAATTTATATAAATGTTTTTATAATTTTCGGTTCAGTAGAAATCCTCTCGCATCCTGCTCTAGATTAGAGCTTTCACAGATAAGGAGTCTGACATTGTAAAGAATAGGAAACTGATGCTTAATGCTTTTTTTGCATGAAATAACCTATGAGTATGCCAACAAGTAACACAAAAATTAATGTAATTAATAAATACCTAGTTCCTGAAACTTGTACTGGAAATGATGTTTCTATCCTCTTATCATTGATAATACCTGCTACATCAATGTCGTAGCTTCCTTGCTTAGGGAACTCAAAGGTAAGGAATATTGGCCCTTCTTTCTCTATCTTAAAATCTGTTGAGGCAAATAATATTCTGTCCCCTTCAGAAATTCTAACAAAGAAATTGTTAATTGCTACAGGTGTGCCATTTTGTAAGTGAACTGAAAAGCTCATTATTGCCTTTTCTCTGATTTTTGGAGCTGGTTCAATACCAAATTCAACATAGTAGTTACCAACTTCCTTTCTTACAGGAATGCCTACTCCGTTTGCAATGGCTAAAATAATTGTAATAAGAAAAACTATGCTAAAGATTGTAATTTGCTTTGACATTTTCTCAACTTCCTTTATAATGAATTTTTATTGCAGACAAATTCTTCGTCTGAACATAAACAGCATATGCAAGTAAGCTCATGCTTATTACTCCAAGCACAGGCTGAAATGGCATAAAATAAGCTATAACACCGCTTAGTCCGATAAGCCATATTAACAATTTGTTGCATATAGCACAACCAAAAGAAAAAAATCCGCCAACAGCACCGCTTCCAGCAACATAATCACATTTTGAATTTAGATTTTTATTATTCTTTGCATAATACCATAATCCAGTTATGGTTTTTGCACGATTTACAAGTGGGTTTTTTCATTTTAATATTTGTTTATATTTGAATTGGATCAATAGCTTTCTTCAATTTCTCTTCAACTTGTACAGTAATGGGCTTAAGTATTGGATTTTTTATTTTCTCTAATTGCACAGTTGGCCTTATTGCTGCAACAAAGGTTTTGTTATTTTTCGAGTAGACTATTACATTGCAAGGCAGCATTAAGCCAAGGTCTTGCTCTGCTTGCAAGGCTTTGTAAGCCATTGGCGGATTGCAAGCGCCTAAAATAACATAATCATCAAAATCAACGTCAAGCTTTTTCTTTAATGTAGCTTTTACATCAATTTCTGTAAGAACTCCAAAGCCTTCTTTTTGAAGCTCTTCTTTTGCTTTTGTTATAGCATCGCTATAGCCCAATTTTACTTCTTTTTTATATTGGTACATTCTTTACACCTCTAGTTTTCCTCTAGTTTATAAAATGAAACTTTAATTTGCAAATAGGAGTTAAATAAAAATCTAGATATAATATAAATTAAAACCAAATTAAAAATTGCTTTGTAAATTTATAGTAAATTATTAAATGATTCTTTAGCAAATATAAGTCAATTATAAAAATAGATAATGTATAAACCCTAATTACTTTGTTGGTTGACTATAATCAAAACTGCCATTCAAAGCCTCCTTTTTGAGTTGCAAAACTATTTTCACCGTAGCCTATCTACCTATCTCTTTACAAGATTTAGAAATTCCTTCATCCTTAAACAATTAACAATATCTTTTTTCTCAGCCCAACCTCTTCTTGCTTGTGCAACACCAAGCTGCATGTAGTGCATTTGCTCAACATAATGGGCATCTGTCCCTATGCTTAATTTACAGCTTGCTTTGACAGCTGCCCTAATATCTGCATCCCTTAAATCTAATCTATCTGGAAAGGCGTTTATTTCCATTAAGATGTTATTTTCCTTTGCTTTTTCAAACACATGGTGATAATCAAATGAAACTGGAGGTCTTGCACCTATTTTCCTGGCAGTTGGATGGGCAAATATTGTTACATACTCATTGTCCATTGCTCTAAGTATTCTTGATGTAATCTTCTGTTTATCCTGTTTTAATCCAGAATGCAGAGAAACAAGAACTACATCTAACTGCTTAAGCAGTGAGTTTGGAAAATCTACTGATCCATTATCTCTTATATTGCATTCTGCTCCTTTGAGGATAGTAATCTTTCCTTTAAACCTTTTATTTGTTTCTTCTATCTCTTTCAAATATTTTGGAAACCTCTTTTCATCAATGCTATTAGCTACTTTTAAGAAACCGACATGATCAGTTATTGCAATATATTCATATCCCAACTTGACTGATTGCCCTACCACTTGCTCCATAGTATTATTTCCGTCGCTCCACTTTGTATGTAGCTGTAGGTCACATTTAATATCTGATAAGTTTACTAATTTGGGAAGCGTATTCCTAGAGGCTGCTTCTATTTCACCGGTCATTTCCCTAAGCTCTGGCTCAATATAATCCATGCCTAATGCTTTGTACAACTCCTCTTCAGAACTGCCTGCTATCGTATTATTGCCATTGAATAGCCCATATTCAGAAAGTTTTAAGCCCTTGCTTATAGCAATTCTCCTTAACCCAACGTTATGTTCTTTTGAGCCTGTAAAGTAGTTTAAAGCTGATCCCCATGATCTTTTTTCTATAACCCTTATATCAACCTGTAAACCATCTTTAAGTAGAACAGAAGATTTTGTAGGACCTTTTGCCAATACTCTTAAAACTTGAGGTAGGCTTACAAACTTTTCCATTACTTTTTCTGGCTTGTTTGAGCATACTAAAAGGTCTATATCTCCAACAGTCTCTTTCATTCTTCTAAGAGAGCCTGCTATTGCTATGTTATCAATCTCTTTCAATGCTTTCAGCCTTGTTTCAATCTCTTTTGCTATGGGCAAAGCATGGCCTAAGAGCATTCTTGTTGCTTCTGCTGATTTATGCATCTCAAGAGATTTTAACAGGTTTTGCTCAACCTTCTCACCCATGCCTTTTAATTTCCTTATTTTCCCAGAAAGTATGGCCTTTTCTAGTGTGACGCGATCTTTAACCCCAAGCTTTTTATAGAACAACATGATTTTTTTAGGACCTAAGCCTTCAATTGTCATCAGGTCATCTACTTTAACAGGCAATTTTTTCTTAAGCTCCTCATAATATTTGCATTTACTTGTATTTAGGTATTCTTCTATTTTCTCAGCAATACTTTTGCCTATTCCTGGAATTTCTAATAATTTCCCATCTTTATAGATTTCTCTAATGTCTTCATTCATTGATTCAATGTTCATTGCTGCCTTTCTGTAAGCCCTTGGCTTAAAGAAGTCCTCTTCCTTCATCTCAAGAAGGTCTGCTATTTCAAAAAGAAGCTTAGCTACTTCGACATTCTCCATAATAATATCTATTAAAATAGTGTTAGATTTAAGGTTTTCTATAATATTAAAAAAGAAATATCTATGCTTATTGTTCCCACACCAATCCTTCTATCCCATTCAATAGTGGATATATAGGTTCTAACGCTTTTTTCATTTCTGGAAAAGTAACAGAGCCTGTAACTATTTCACCTATAGCATGTGAGTGTTTAAGTCTAGAAGGATGGAAAGATACTAAAACAGTTTCATGAGGAAATCTATGAAGTGTTATCCCATAACCATGCTGTGCACATGTTTCAAGATAAGATTCAGTTGCTGATAACTCAGCATTTGGTTTGGCATAATACCAAAAATCATCAGTTTTGGGTAATTGTTGAAATGCTGCATATAGCTCTGGAACAACCTTTGCCCAAGGTTTGTTAATTTTAAAGTATTGTGGTTGTGGGAAATCTGACATTTTTTCACCTTTAGATAGGATATTTTAACATGTTATTTATTTCAGTTGCTGTGTTGCATAACTCAGTATAACATTAGTTATGCATAACAAATTCTTAGAATTAGTATAATCAACCAATCAACTTATTCAACAAACAAGCTTTCAT
>Ga0209399_10001514_pt1 | contig 12086 bp, 14 predicted proteins | sample OV2TP3_FD_184130 | JGI IMG/M metagenome (GOLD analysis project Ga0209399, IMG submission 184130) | Hot spring microbial communities from Beatty, Nevada to study Microbial Dark Matter (Phase II) - OV2 TP3 (SPAdes) (version 3) | ecosystem: Environmental > Aquatic > Thermal springs > Hot (42-90C) ... | reverse complement strand
TGGCAGCGCTAACCTCACCGGCCCAGGTCTCTCTACCAACTTGGAAATGGGGATGCTGGTTCATGGTGAGCTGGCTCGTCAGGTCAGTGAGTTCTGGAGGTACTTGCATGAAGTCGGGTTTTTTGTAGAGGTTGGATAGGCCAGAAAACTGGAGGACGGTTGTTGCTGCATTGCGAAACTTTTTGGCCAGGAGAATTGCGGGGCCCAGAAGGCAAACCCTAGTACTACAGCGAGACTTTCACCTGTGCACTGTTCGGAGCTGCCCAGATGACGGCCATCCTTCCTTCAGCAGGGGTATCCTGCAGTCGGCTCCTGGCGCGGAAGTCTCGCTGTAGTGCTAGGAAGATCATCAGGCTGAATCTGACTTCAGAAGAGGGCTGGTCGAAGGGGCTGGAGACATGGTATGGAGAGGGACGAAAGGGTAATTCTCGAAGCGGTGGGTGCATTACGTGTTTCTTACGGAGAGGTCTTCGACCGCCCAATCCATGGCCGAATCGCTCTGAAAGGGGACGATTCTCAGCACTTTTTCATCTCCGGTGAACGCCCGCGGAAATACCGCAACGGTGTCGGGCTGGCGATCCCGCAGCGGGACCAGATTGAACCGCTCCGCCGGGCCGTGCGCTACCTGATGGCCATCGAACGGATCGAAGCGAGAAGGGCTCAGCTACGCCTAAACCGAGACCAGCAACAACAGCTGAACGAGCGCAAGCGGACCGAGGAAGCTGCCGCTGCGTCAGCCTTCCGGCAACTCTATTCCGCGGTTTGGCTACCACGGGCCGAGAACGGAACTATCGGACTAGAGCTGGTGGAGGCGGGAGGGCGCCCGCTTCAGAGCAGGGAGATCCATGAACGGGTGATGGAATTACTCACGACAACGGCGAAGAAGGTCTTCTCCACTACTACCCCTCGCAAGACGGTGGAGTTGTTGCGCATCGGGGAGGCAGAAGAGGGACAGGCCCCGCGCCTGGGCATCAAGACCGCTGAGGTTCGAGACGCTTTCTATAGCTTCCTGGGCTTTACGCGTCTGGACACCAGCGATGCTCTACGCAAGGCCATCGCGCGGGGCGTTCAGGAGGGCGTGTTCGGATACACTAGTGGAACAGCCCCTGCTCTTGGCGCTGACGGCAGGTATCAGGTGGCCCGCGATAAGGTTGTGTTTCAACGGGCGATTCCCGACGACGAGATCGATCTCGACTCGGGTTTCCTGATCATGTCCTCAGCCATCCCCTCAGCGCAGAAGCCCGTAGAGGTTGATGCCGGGAGGCCCATCCGCGAGGGTCCAGACCAGTACGGTGGTCAACCTTCGGCTCCTGGCACAGGCGCCGTACTTGAACCTACTGGAGCCCCCCAGGAAGCCTCTACCAAGGAAATCTGTCTTCGTCTCGCTGGCTCCCGTGATCAGTTGTATAAGGCCTGGCTCGCGATCGCCAATCTAGCGGACAAGGCAGGTAAGGCGTCGCTGGAAATAACGGCTACCAGTGAGGTGGGGTTCGATCCCTCATGGTTGCGAAACGCCGTCTATGAGCCGTTGGAAGAGGCTGACGTTCTAGAGGACACGCAGACATGAGCAGGTCATCTACACCCTCTCACACGGTTGCGCGCTATTCAGACGAATCTCAATGAGGTACAATAAGTGAGAAAAGCCCTGGAGGAAATTGGTGCCCGAATACTCCTTAACCGAGGCCGAAGCGGAACGTATCCTGGGTCTCCCCAAATGGATCGAGGCTGAACTGCGGTGGCTGGAGAATGAACATGGTGATTGGATCATGCGGACTCCCGTGTTAGCAGACGAACAGATGCCTCTAACATGGTATGCCCGCTTTAACCCGCGCACCGGCAACTATACCTCCATTCTCTTCTGGCAGCAGATTAATTTGCGCCGTTTGGACATTGGGAAGCGCCATCACAATCCGGATTGTCGTGATATCGGTCGTATTCACAAGCATCGCTGGACCGAGGCAGCCCGGAACCATGTGGCGTACGAGCCAGAAGAAATGTCTCAGAATGACGATGTCCTGACCACACTCCAAAAGTTCCTTGCCGAGTGTGGAATTGCCTTGCGGGTTTCCTTGCGTCATCCGCCAACGACATTGTAACAAGAGCTCGGATGATGAACTGTCAAACTCTGCTCGAAACTATACGCCAGGCATTGCCACTGATTTATACCTATGAAGAAGTGGCCCCCCACAGGTTGCGCCTGAACACCCCCTTTCTTGACCCCAACGGTGACTACCTCGACCTTTACCTTGTTGAGACTTCATCTGGTGTGTACCTGACGGACCTGGGAGAAACACTTGGGTACCTGAGCGATCACGGCATCAGTTTCCGACACTCTCCGAAACGTCAGAAGGCGCTGGATGACATTCTCTTGACCCATGGCATAGAGCTTTTCAAAGGTGAGCTGCGCATCCGCCTCGATGCAGCCTCGCGTAACTTCGCCTGGTCCATTACCCGCCTGGGGCAAGCAGCCGTGCAGGTCGCGGACCTCGCCTATACGATGCGCCTGGGGGCGCTGACGACATTTCGTGAAGAAGTGGAAGAATTCTGGATTGCTGCCGATATCGCCTACGAGGCCAACTACCATATCGTGGGCGGTTCTGGGGAAGTCCACACAGTGGATTTTTACCTCCCACAGCGCCGTCCGATGCTGGCAGAAACTCTGTCGAGTGCCACGTCCAGTTACGCCAGTATCTTGATCAGCAAGGTCGTACGCGTTTGGCATGACATTCTGCGGGTGGATGGTCGTTACCAGTATCTCTCCATCCTGGACGATGCCTCGGATGTCTGGCGGGTAGAATGGATCGACCAGATCGCCCAGTTCTCTACCGTCGTCGTCTGGAGCGAGCGAGATCGGATCCGGGATATCCTGTCTGCTTGAGCCATTGAGACCCTGTCCTCACGCTGGGACTGCCCATGACCCTCTGTGGCCCGATCTGTCCCTGTACGAGACGCCTCCCAGCTCCACCAGCCAAACCCCCTCACAACACACTGAGCCACGACCAAGGCCCGGACATCTCGACCGGAGAATAGTACCCAGTCTTGCCCGTGTTGTCCCAGGACAGGTGGTAATCGCGGAACCGGTGAGTAACCGCTCTGGCGATCGTGCGCGGCGTAAACCCCCGTTCCCCCGCCCTGGGGTCGTTGACCAGCGTGACCTCCACGTCGGGACGAGCGCCCTTGACCGCCTCCACTTCCATCTCCAAAAAGTTTGGGATGGTGAGGCGCCGCCGCCGTTCAACCACCTCGTAGGTCATGGGGGCTGGCTTGACGCCCAGCAACGTGCCGATCAGGGCCTGGCGTCGGGCGAAGCCTCCGCCCGCTTCACCGGAGGCGATGCGTCTCAGCGCCTCGCGCTGCTCCGCATTGGCCCACTCGTCGATGTAGATGGCCATCGTCCAGTGGCCATCGGACATCCGCTTGGGCGTACGTGCCACGATGGCGAAGTTCAGGCCGTCCAAAGCGGTCTCCCCGTACCGACCGGTGTCGATATGCCAGGCCAGGGCGACGTCACACGTCTCGTAGTGGGCAGGGGTCCCGAAGACGCAGGGGCAATTGACCTCGCAGTTACACGACTCAAAATAGTCCCCCGTAAAGTGCCAGGGCGTGATCTCCGTTTGCGCCATCGGTGTGCCTCCATGATGGCAGCTCTTGCCGGTGGCTGGCAGCGGGTCACGCCACCGGGACCGCAGTCACCTCATGGGCCTGGAGAGCCGGGAGGACCTCTGCGGCGAACCGCTGTACGTTCTGGACGAACAGCTCGTGCGGCATGGCCTCCTGGTTGAAGTTCAGCGTGAGCGTGCCTGCGCCCAGGGTCTCTGCCAGCGCGGTCAGCCTATCGCGCACCTCCTCAAACCGGGCGCGCCAGTCCGCCATACCTGGCCAGGGCCTCGGCATGGCGCGGGTCATTGATCAGATCGTGCAGAGAGCGCCGCCTGTCGGCATTGAACATGTCCACCGCCCTGACCACAGCGCGGTTCATGGCCGCAACGGTCATCTCGTCCATGTCGTCGCTGGCATGTTCGGCGCCCAGGTCGTGCCCCTCGCAGCGGCTTCGACAGCAGCTCATGCACTTGCCTTATCTCGAGGCGGCGTACAGGCGGTTTATGTTGGCATAGTGATCTGGGTTCAGGTCACGACCTTGCAGGGCCGGGTCGTCTGGTCCGTAGCGATGGGCGCGAAACACCGCGTTGGCCCATTCCGTCGCGCCAGTCCTGATAGGAGCGCCCTGCATGACGCCGGCTTCGGTCTGCTGGGCCAGCCTGGAGGGCCTGAGGACGGCATAGGGGTTAAGATACTCCCAGACGATGTGCCCCTCCGGCGTGACCTCGAAGATGCGGCCGGGAGCGCCCTCGCAGATCAGCGTGTTGCCGTTGGGCAGCCGCTCCGCGCTACTGATGTTGTAGCTGTAGAAGGAGATAGGCGGTGCGCCGCGGTACTCCCAGGCGATGCCATTCGTTTCTGGGTCCACCTCGAGGATTCTGGAGTAGTTGACTCCCCGTCGGTGGGCGCCATTGTCGAAGAGGAGTATCCGGCCGCTGGCGGGGAGGTAGGTGGGATGATGCTGGTGCGAAATCTGGCCCGGCCCCCACTTCCACGTGAAGCGACCGCTGGCCTTGTCCACAATGCCGATCACGCTGGTCTGACGGAAGCTGACCAGGAAGTCGCCGTTAGGCATCAGGCTCAGGGTATTCTGATGCGTCCACTCTCGCCGGCCTTCAAGCGGGCAAATCACGTCTTCATCGACACTGAGATACTGCCAGGAGTGCCACGCAGAGACGACCCTGCCGTCAGGGGTGACTTCCTGCACCAGGTCGCCGATCATCTGCTCCGGGTCGTTGGCGGAGGTGAACCCCCCGCGCACCTGTCTGGTGCACTCCGCCGGCAGAGGCTCGAAGAACACGGCCAGGGTGTTGCCATTGGGCAGCCGCTGGAAATCGTGGTGCAGCATCGGATTGCGGAACTCCCACACCAGGGTGCTGTCCCAGTCCAGCTCTTGTAAGGAGGCAGAGGCACCGCCGATAGTGCCCACCTCTACATCTCTGGGGGGATTGGTGCGCAGGAGCAGGTGGCCATTGGGCAACAGATGACCGTATTCGATGCCGGCGGCTGACCGCCACTGATGGCAGACGCGCCCCTCCATGTCGAGCAGAAAGGCCTGCTGGCCACCGCCGGTGCATATCAGGGTATACCCTCGATAGCAGCGGCTCGGCGAGTAGTGGATCAACCCGACGGGATGATGGACGGACCAGCCCATAGCTCCCTCCTCGATGGGATATACCTGGGAGACGTCAAGCCCACACGTATGGCCGATCAGCTGAGCGTCCCTCTTCCACCGCCAACCCCAACTCGGCTGCCACCTCGGTGTCGTGAGGCGCCTGCCCGGTGTTGATGATGCGTTGCATGATCCTATAGAAAACCCGGTCCAGCATCGCCCGGTCAGCCATGGGTGTCCCTCCTCCCTGAGGATCGGCCAGAGCCAGTTCATGGCGTATGGTCTGTCCGCCAGGTGATCAGCAACTCGCGTGTCTCCGGGTGCCAGAGAGGACGGAAGCCCTCCGGCGTGGCGGAGAATAGCTCGTCGTCGTGCGCTTCGATCACACGGCGGGCCCGTTCCCGGTCTTCCGGGCGCAGCCACCGGCCCTGGAGGGCCATCGCGACCGCCTGGTCGCGCGTCTGGGGGAGAGCAGCATCCACAGCGCAGCCCGCCCCTCGCTGGGTCCCCGGAAGCACCCGCACATCGCGGTGGCCGCGGCGGGCAGACGGTTATCCACCAGATCGGCGGCACAGGCCGCGCCGCTGAGCAACCCCCAGCGCACCATCCAGTGGTAGGTGTCTTCTACGATCTCGTCCGTGTACGGCGTGGTGTACGAATAGCGCAGCCGGGGGAGGTGAAAATCGTCCGGGGTCAGTCCGCCATACTTCTGCAGGGCTGCCGCCATGGTGCACTCGCCTCTTCTCAAGAGTCCCCCACCGCGTGCGGTGAAAGCCCTCGGTCATCCGCCAACGATCATCGGCAGCCACGCTGAACGGCGCGACTACTCGTTATCGTATTTCTCCGTCATAAACGGGCGCACCCGGCTGGTCTCCGGATCGAAGCGGCACCGTTGCAGGCCCGCCAGGTCCCTCCCGTAGACGTGGATCTCCACAGTCGGCCGGCGGCCCGGATTGTCCATCTGATGGATCTCATCCACCCCGGGGATGAGCAGGGAGATCTCCCCAGGCTTGAAGACGCTGACCCGATCCTGCTCCAGCCGGGCATAGTCCGGCCGCGACCCATCATCCAAGCGGCGGAAGCGCGTCTCCTGCAGGGTATGGTCCATCACCCCGATCATGCCCCACGTATGATGGTCGTGGGGGCCGGTGTGGTCCCCCGGTCCCCAGACGACAGCGGTGATCAAGAGGCCGTTGGGGGAGCGGTGCAGCAGATACGAGCCATGGTTCGGGCGTGGCCCTTTGCCCAGGGGGACCCGATATTCCGGCGCAATGCACTCCGGGTTGCGGATGAGCCGCTCCAGCAAGGGGGAGCCCCGCTCGAAGATCGTCGCCTGCTCCGCCCCGCTCTCGACCAGGGCATGCATCTCGTGAATGAATTCGTCCAGGATGTAGCCTGTCGTGGTCATCTGCCCCCTCCTCTCCTCTCGAATGTTCCCCATCCCCACCATCCGCTCGCCCGGCACGGCTCAGGACCCTCCAGCGCTCAGCGCGCCACTGCTTGGGCCGCTGTGCGTTGCGCTGGCTGGGGGGTGACTGTCCAGGTGGTGTCCGGAAACGTCACAGCTGGTTGTCCCGTATAGTAACATGCATTCCTGTCATGTGGGACGAATGTATCCCTGGCCAATGCTCCCTGTCAAGAGATTTACGAGGCCAGATGTTCTCCCTGGTCGGGTGCCGGTCGGGCCTTCTCCACCGGCCATGATTGGGTGATGGGACGCGAGGGAGAAGGCGGAAAAAGATGAGGGGGTGTGGGCTCCAGGCCAGGCGGCAGAGCGCTGAGCTAAAGGCGAAGAGGCCAAGGCTGCCACTGTAGAGCCACTTGTACCCGACCAGATCGCTCAGCCATCAGCACTCAGCGATCGGTGGAGCTGTCCTGCACGGTATCGTCTCCGCGACGGATCAGCAAACACTTCTCCGGAGCGAGCTGCACGAACACCCGCTCATTGTGGGCGAAGCTGCTATGGGGGTCAGTTTTGGCCTGGATCACCCGGCCCCCTGCTTCAATCCTGTACGTGACCTGGTCCCCCGTAAAGATGGCCGCAGTGATATGCCCTTGAAAGACATTCACACGCTGCGGGTCCTCCAGGGTGAGGCTCACACCTTCGGGCCTGTAACACACCCAGACGCTGTCCTGCTCCTGCGGCCAGTGAGGTGCGGGACAGCGCATGCGCCCGAGTTCCGTATCGACGTGGCACATACCGTCACTGGCCGAACGCCCCACGATCGTTCCGGCAATGAGGTTGGTATCGCCCAGAAACGTTGCCGTGTACGCCGAGTTGGGGCGCAGGTATATGGCCCTGGGCATGGCCTCCTCGACCAGGACGCCGTCCCGCATCACCGCCACCTTGTCTGACATGGTGAGCGCTTCCGTCTGGTCATGCGTCACATACAGGGTCGTCACCCCGAGGGACTTCACCAGGTTTTTGATCTCGATCTGCATCTCCGCCCTGAGCTTGGCATCCAGATTGCTTAAGGGCTCGTCCAGGAGCAGCACCTTGGGTTCGGCCACCAGTGCCCGCGCCAGAGCGACGCGCTGCTGCTGTCCACCGCTCAGGAATGGGGCGGGCCGGAAGGCCAGGGCCTCCAGATGCACCAAACTCAACGCTCGCATGGTCTTCTCACGCACCAGGCGCCGAGGAGGCCTGCGTCTGCCCGCCACCAGGGGGAAGGACACGTTGGCGAACACGTTCAAGTGGGGCCAGATGGCGTAGGATTGGAACACCATCCCGATGTCCCGCCGATAGGGTGGCTCCATAATCTGCTCTGCGCTGGAGTACACCACCTGCTCGCCGATGGAAATGCGGCCGGCATCGGGCAGTTCTAATCCAGCGACACAGCGCAATGTCGTCGTCTTGCCGCATCCCGACGCGCCCAGCAGGGTATAGAACTCGCCGGGCTCCACGCTAAAGCCGACCCCACGCACAGCCCGCACCGGCCCTTCAGTGGTGGGATACGTCATGTGCAAGTCTTCTATGACGAGCTTCCCTTGCTCGACCATGTGCTGTGCCCTCCTTCAGCCAGGGGCGTTCTCTGGAGGGTGTGTCCACGGGGTTCGCTAGTGTGCACTGCCCGGCTGGGAGCCGAACCGCAACCGGGCCACAAAGGCGATCACCACCACCATGACGATGAGGACCACCATATAGGCGGTGTACATCCCCTGCCGTCCAGCGCCGACGTACAAGAAAATCAGGTTGGCCAGCATGAGGGTATTGGCGAAGGCCATGAACAGGGGAATGGTAAAGTCTCTCACCGCATGGGCCACCACCCAGACCCAGCCGTTGACCAGCGCCGGCAGCAACAAACGCAAGTTAATGAGGGCAAAGGTGGTGATCGGCCTGGCCCCTGCCACCAGGCCTGCCTCCTCGAGGCTCTTCTCGATCTGGAGCTGGGCGGCGTGCATCACCCTGGTGGTAAAGGCCAGGTAGCGGGTGGCGAAGGCCAGGATGAGAATAGACAGCGTCGCCTGTATCGGCGTCCCTTTATACAGCAGGAGGATGGCCAGCGCCAGGACGACGGCTGGAATCGCCAGGGGGGTGAAGGAGAGGACTGCGAGAGACCGGGAGAGCCAGCCGGGGCGGCGCACCACGAACCAGGAGATCAGCGAGGCCAGTAGCATGCTGACCGACGCGGCCGCGGCCGCCACGATGACGGTGTTCTGCAGGGCCAGCAGAAACTCGCGCTGCTGGAAGATCTTCGTGTAATTCGCAATCGTCAGCAAATCCAGCGCGCGGAGAGAAGGCGTCCGGTAGAAGGGCAACAAACTCGTCCACAGCAGGATCAGAAACGGGAGCAGCACGGCCAACAGGAAGTAGGCTCCGATGGCCCCCAGGGCGACGTACTTCCAGGCCCCGAGCTTGACGAGGCCGGGGCGATACCCCTTGCCCGTGACCACGGCGAACCTGGCGGACAACCGCACCGCAAAGAGGTAGAGGCCCATCAGGACGACCCCAATGATCACGAACATCATCCCGAAGGCCGCGGCGATGGCATACGCGACCTCACCGATCTCCTCGGCGTTGACCAGCAGGAATATCTTGGTGCTGAGCACGGGATAGTTGGCGGTGAGACCGAGGGCCAGGGGTATCTCGAAGATCTCGATGTAAATGACGGTGAAATACACCAGCACCGCCAGCACCCCGGGCGCCATCAGCGGCACCGTGACCCGCACCAGGGTCTGCAGCCGCCCGGCTCCACTGGTGGCCGCCGCCTCCTCCAGGCGGGGGTCAGAGTTGCGGAACAGGGGCAGGAACATGAGCCACATCGAGGGGACGGACAACAGCCCCGTGACAAAGATCATCCCCCACACGCTGTAGATGTTGAACGGTCCACGCATGAGATCCAGCGCCAGGACGTCGCGGATCCAGTTGTTGAGCAAGCCGTTGTTCGGGTTGAGCAGAAAGATCCACCCAATGGCCACGGCGAACGGCGGGATGACCATGGGCACGAACATCGCCGTGTACAGCACATGGCGCCCCGGGAGGTCCGTCCGTTCCACCAGCCACGCCAGGCAAAAAGCGAGGGGCAAGGCCAGCGCCAGCGACCCGGCGGCATACACGAAGGTATTGTGCAACAGGCTGTAGGTATCGGCCTCAAGAAAGACCGTCCTGAGGTTCGACAGCGTCCACCCGGCATCGGCAAAGGGGAGGGCATTCGGTGGGCGGAGGCTGGCGATCGCCAGGACGATCAGGGGCGCCCCTACCATCCCAAGCAACACGAGGCTCAACAAGACGGGGAAGAGGTTCTTGGGCAGCGTGGGTAGCGTAAGGGGCCACATCAGCGGCCGGGGTAGACTTACGGCAATCTTAGCCATCCGCAACTCCTCCGCTAGGACAGGACTGAGTCATGAGTGCTGAGGCCTGAGTGGTGAGGAGCCTTCCCCCAGTCCTCAATCCTCACCACTGTCTTCTCGCTACTTCTGCAGGCCGGCATAGATCTTCGCTGCCTCGGTGTAGACGTCCTTGCGTTGTTTCTCCTGTGCCTCGTTGACGTGGGTGAGGAACTGGTCCTTGGTGATCCCATGCTCCCTGTAGAACTTCGCGATGAAGCTCGTATCGCCCTCCCTGAAAGGCCTGAAGTGCCCCCGGTTCACCGCGACCTCCGCGGGGAGTTGGGTGGAAAGCCAGGCGGTGAACAGCTGCGCCATGTTGGGATGCGGCGCGTTCTTCACCGTACAGATGTTCATGCTGAGGCCCGGTTGCATGGCCCTGGTGGCCCCCACCTCCGGCTCTTTGAACGGCCACAGGGCGATGGGCGCGCCCTTGTCTATCGGACCCATGGCCGAGCCGAAGGCGGCCGCGGCGATGGACGCCTCACCGGCGATCACTTTGGCAACCGCACCCGGGCTCCCACCCGAAGCCAGGATGGGGTTGTTCGCCTTCAGCCGCCGCGCCAGGTCCACCATCCGTCTCTTGCCCTCTTCGTAGTCCCACTGCAGGGCCAACATGTCCAGGGGTACGGCCAGGTCGGACAGCACGAACCGGCCTTTCCACTTGGGATCGGTGAGGTCCTCCATCCTCCGGGGGAGCTCTTTCGGCGAGAGCATCTCGGTATTGTACACGAAGGCCCAGGTGAACCGGAAGTACAAGAGGCAGGGGATGCCCGGCCTGGACCTGTCGGCGTAATTGTCCATGATCCCGGGGAATCCCTCCTCGGGGAAGATGGACCAATCCACCTGTTGCAGACCCACGAGCTCATCGATTTGCCCGGCCGTGATGCCGCTGCCGTTAATCACGTCGTATTTGGCCCCTCCCGCCACTCTGGCTGGCAGCTCCCGCACATGGCCGGGGTCGGAGATCACCTGCACGGGAAAGCCAAACCGCTTCTTGAACTCGCGTTCCAGGACCTTGACATCATCGGGGTCAAAATTGGGCCCCGAGACGACGATCTTCCCCTCTTCCTTCGCCGCGGCCAGAAGCGCCGTGTACGAACCGGGTGACGCTGACCTCGCTGTCGTGAGCGGGATCACCAACACCAGGAGAGGGACAACGACCAACAACAGGAGCGCTACGCCGCCTCGGGATGTGAAATACCGCATATACCCCTCCTCGGTCTACCTGGCCCAGGACTCTCTCAGCCGACTTCTTTACCTCTCGGCTGCCGTCTTCTGGGTCTCCATCTCCTCGGCGACGAGCAGCCCCTGCTTCCAGAGGCGTACGTTGTCTCTGGACTTGAGCGGCATCCGCCGTCGCCAGTAGCTAATGGCCCGATCATTTGCCCCCGGCTTCTGGGGCGCACCAGGGTGCAGCCGGTCGTACCGCTGCAAGCGAGCGGTCAACAGCGATCGTCCTCCTCCTCAAGCTTGCCTACCCTGGTTCTCCCGGTCCAGCCATGTCCGCTCGAAGCGTTGTTTGAGCCCATGCTGGAAGACCCATCCCTTCACATCCGATAGTCCCGCGCCGCCTGCATGAAGGGGAGCGTCGTGGCGCTCATCTGCCTTCCGTCGCTGATGGCGAGGTGGGTACGCTCCCGTCCCTTCCTGCACACGCCGCGGGGAAGGGACCTGTTTGGAGCAGCCCCCATTCACTGCGCAACTATCGGCAACGGGCGCTCTTAGCGAGATGAACTCCTGAGACCATCGCCTGGGGAATGCAAGTCCCAGGAGACCCTCTGGAGCTTACAGGTGTGAGAGGCGTGTGAGGAGCTGAGCCCTCAAGAGGAATAGGGGGCATGGCCCGAGTGGCATCATGTGGTCACCCTCCCCAAGGTGGATGTGCCTTGTTTAGGACGGTCGTTATGCTTGGGAATAGCACCTGGAGTCCAGAGCACTGTATACCAGACACAAAAAGTGAGTCAAGAATTTGTTTTGCTGAACCCGAGGCCGTTGCGATATCAGGGGGCTGTCGGCCTATTGGGCGCGACGCTCTTATGGCCGC
>Ga0209399_10001511_pt1 | contig 12094 bp, 16 predicted proteins | sample OV2TP3_FD_184130 | JGI IMG/M metagenome (GOLD analysis project Ga0209399, IMG submission 184130) | Hot spring microbial communities from Beatty, Nevada to study Microbial Dark Matter (Phase II) - OV2 TP3 (SPAdes) (version 3) | ecosystem: Environmental > Aquatic > Thermal springs > Hot (42-90C) ... | reverse complement strand
CGGCTTGATCACCGAGGGCGAGCGCTACAACAAGATCATCGACATCTGGATGCACACGACCGAAGAGGTCTCCGATCACGTCATGGAGACCTTCGACGCCTTCAACCCCATTTTCATGATGGCGGATTCGGGCGCGCGAGGCTCGGAGCAGCAGGTGCGCCAGCTCGCCGGGATGCGCGGCCTGATGGCCAAGCCCTCCGGGGACATCATCGAAAGCCCCATCACCGCCAACTTCCGCGAGGGCCTGACGGTGCATGAGTACTTCATCTCCACGCATGGCGCGCGCAAGGGATTGGCCGATACGGCGCTCAAGACCGCCGACTCCGGGTATCTGACGCGCCGGTTGGTCGACGTCGCGCAGGAGGTCATCATCACGGAGGTGGATTGCGGGACCGTCAACGGGATTCGCATGAGCGCGATCCGCGAGGGGGACGAGGACGTGGTGCCGCTGAAGGATCGCATCGTCGGGCGCGTCGTGGTCAATGATCCGCGCATCGGCAACATCGTCGATATCGTCACGGACAACGTCATCGTGAGCGCCAATCAGGAAATCACCGAGGACATCGCCGACCACATTGAAACGACGGACATCGAGGCGATCCCCATCCGCAGCGTGCTCACGTGCGAATCGAGGCGCGGGATCTGTGCGAAGTGTTACGGCCGCAACCTCGCCACGGGATGGATTGCCGAGTTGGGCGAGGCGGTGGGCATCATCGCGGCGCAATCCATCGGCGAGCCCGGCACGCAGCTGACCATGCGGACCTTCCACATCGGAGGCACCGCGCACCGCGTGGTGGAGCAATCGCAGATCAAGACCAAGCACAAGGGGATCGTGAAATTCCATAACCTCAAGACGGTGAAAACGAAACCGGAAGAGCTGCTCGTCCTGAACCGCAACGGCGAACTCTCGGTCGTGGATCCCGAAGGGCGCGAGCTGGAGCGCCACCGCATCCCTCAAGGCGCCGTGTTGTCCAAGGAGGACGGGCAACCCATCGCCAAGGACGAGCTGATCGTCCGCTGGGATCCGTACACCTCGCCCATCCTCACCGAGTTCGGCGGCATCACCCGCTTCGAGGACGTGCGGCCCGGGATCACCATGCGCGAAGAGCTGGATGAGGCGACCGGGCTGACGAACCGCGTCATCGTCGAGCACAAAGGCGATTACCACCCGCAGGTCGTGATCGAAACGGATAAAGGCGAGCTGCTGGCGGTCTACGGCCTGCCGGTGGGCGCGCACGTCCTCGTCAAAGAAGGGCAGCCGGTGAAAACCGGAGACATGATCGCCAAGACCGCGCGCCGCATCAGCCAGACGAAAGACATCACGGGAGGGTTGCCGCGCGTGGCGGAATTGTTCGAAGCCCGTCGGCCGAAAGACCCCGCGATCATCGCCGAGATCGAAGGCGCCGTGGACTTCGGCACGGCCAAAAAGGGCCAGCGCCGCATCATCATCAAGAGCGCCTCCGGCATGACGAAGGAATACCTGATCCCGCACGGCAAGCACCTCAATGTGTACAAGGGGGATCACGTGCTGGCCGGCTCCGCGCTCACCGACGGCCCCATCGTGCCGCAGGACATCCTCCGGGTCAGCGGAGAGCGCGCCTTGCAGGAATATCTCGTCAATGAAATCCAAGAGGTCTACCGGTCGCAGGGGGTCAAGATCAACGACAAGCACATCGAGGTCATCGTGCGGCAGATGCTGCGCAAAGTCCGCATCGATGAACCGGGGGACACGGAGTTCCTCATCGGCATGCAAGTGGATAAATGGAAGTTCGTCGAAGAGAACGAGCGCGTCAAATCCAAGGGGAACAAACCCGCCCAGGGCACGCCGATTCTGCTGGGCATCACGAAGGCGAGCCTCTCGACCGAAAGCTTCATCGCCGCGGCCAGTTTCCAAGAGACGACCCGCGTGCTGACCGAAGCGGCCGCCAGCGGCAAGCGCGACGGCCTCGTGGGACTCAAGGAAAACGTCATCATGGGACATCTCATCCCCGCCGGTACCGGTTTCTTCGCCAACCGTCTTGGTGAAATGGAGAAGCTGGCCCCCGAACCGTTGGCGCTTGAGCCGACCGCCAATGGCGACGGCACCTCGGAGCCGGAGCCCGCGTCCGAGGCCGACGCGCAGGAGAGCGAGTAATGCCGACGGTGAGCCAGCTCGTGCGCTATGGGCGCATGGCGCTGCACAAAAAGACGAAGGCGCCGGCCCTGAAAGCGTCCCCGCAGCGCCGCGGCGTGTGCGTGCAGGTCCGCACGATGACGCCGAAGAAACCCAACTCCGCGCTGCGGAAAATTGCGCGCGTGCGCCTGACGACGGCCATTGAAGTGACCGCCTACATTCCCGGCGAGGGCCATAATCTCCAGGAGCACTCGATCGTGCTCGTCCGCGGCGGGCGCGTCAAAGACCTGCCCGGCGTGCGCTACCACATCATCCGCGGCACCCTCGATGCGTCGGGGGTCAATCAGCGTCGGAAGTCGCGCTCGAAGTACGGCGCGAAATCGCCGCAGACCGGCGGCGGAAAGCCGGCCGCGTCGGCCGCGCCGAGGCCCGCCGCGCAACCCGCAGGGAAGACCTAAGATGAGCCGCAGACGACGCGTGGCCAAGGAAGACACCGCACCCGATCCACGGTATAATAACCGGCTCGTGCAAAAACTGATCAACGTCGTGATGCGCGACGGCAAAAAATCGGTGGCCGAGCGCATCGTCTTCGATGGATTCGATCTGCTGAAGAAAAACGTAGGGACCAACGACGTGCTGACGGTGTTTCACAAGGCGGTCGAGAACGTGCGGCCGCACGTGGAGCTCAAGGCGCGACGCGTCGGCGGGGCGACGTACCAAATTCCCATCGAGGTGCGGCATGACCGCAGCTTCTCGCTGGCCTTGCGCTGGCTGCGCAACGCTGCGCGCTCCCGCAAGGGCTCTGCCATGTCCAAGCGATTGGCCGATGAGCTCCTCAGCGCGTATAAAGGGGAAGGCTCGGCCGTGAAGAAACGGGAAGAGACGCATAAGATGGCCGAGGCCAACCGCGCCTTCGCCCATTACCGCTGGTAAGCGATGCCGGAAACGCAACAGCTCAGCCAAGAAGCCATTGATCGGCTCACCTATACGAGGAACTTCGGCGTCGTCGCCCATATCGATGCGGGCAAGACGACGACCTCGGAGCGCATCCTCTTCTACACCGGCCGCATCCACAAAATCGGCGAGATCGACGAGGGCACGACATCGCTCGACTGGATGGCGCAAGAGCGCGAGCGCGGCATCACCATCACCGCCGCGGCCACGACCTGTTTCTGGCGGCAGTTCCGCTTCAACCTCATCGATACGCCCGGCCACGTGGACTTCACCGCGGAAGTCGAGCGCAGCCTCAAAGTGCTGGATGGAACCGTCGTGGTCTTCTGCGGCGTGGGGGGCGTTGAGCCGCAGTCTGAGACGGTCTGGCGGCAGGCGGATAAATACGGGGTCCCGCGGGTCGCGTTCGTCAATAAGCTCGATCGGACCGGTGCCGATTTCTTCGCGGTGGTCGGCGAAATCCGCGAACGGCTCGGCGCCAACGCGGTGCCGCTGCAGATTCCCTGGGGCGCCGAGGAGACGTTCGTGGGGGTGGTGGACCTCATCACGATGAAGAGTGTGAAGTTTGATTCCGCCAATCCCTCTAAGCCCCCGGTCGTCGGCGAGATCCCGGCTGACCTCGCGGAGCAAGCGAAGAAGCATCGCCACGACATGATCGAAGCGATCGCGGAGTATGACGATCGTCTCATGGAGAAGTACATCCACGAGCAGGAGCCGACCGAGGAGGAGCTGCGCGCCGGCATCCGGACTGCCACGATCCGCACGGCCCACACGATAGATCAGGACCACGACAAGCGCGAGCCGATCTTCGTGCCGGTGCTGACCGGCGCCTCGTTCCGCAATATCGGCGTGCAGCCGCTGCTCGATGCCATCTGCGATTATCTCCCATCGCCGCTTGATATCGGCGTGCCGACGGCGCATATCCCGGCCACCGATGAGGTGAAGCACCTGGTGCCGGATGAGCAGGCCCCGTTCGCGGCGCTCGCCTTCAAGATCGCCAGCGACCAATTCGTCGGCAAACTGTACTTTATCCGCGTCTATTCCGGCACGCTCAAGTCCGGCGAGACGGTGCTCAATGCCACCAAGCGCCGTAAGGAGCGCGTCAGCAAGCTGCTGCGCATGCACGCCAACAAGCAGGAGCTCATCGAAGAAATCAAAGCCGGCGATATCGCGGCCGCCGTCGGGCTCAAGGATGTGACGACGGGGGATACGCTCACGCACGAAGACACCCCGGTCGTCTTCGAGCGCATCCAGTTTCCGGAGCCGGTCGTCGCCATGTCCATCACGGTCAAGAGCAAGGCCGAGCAGGACAAGCTCGGCAACGCCCTCGGCCGCCTGCAGGACGAGGATCCCACCTTCCGGGTCCACTATGATCAAGAAACCAGCGAGACCATCATGGAAGGCATGGGCGAGCTGCACCTGGAAATTCTCGTCGACCGGATGCGCCGGGAATTTAATGTGGAAGTTGAGACCGGCAAGCCGCAGGTCGCCTACAAAGAAACGATCACCGCTTCCGTTGATGAGGTGAACTACAAGCACGTCAAGCAGTCCGGCGGCCGTGGCCAATACGGGCACGTGGTCATCAAGCTCGAGCCCGGCGAAACCAAAAGCGGCATGACCTTCACCAGCAAAATCGTCGGCGGCAAGATCCCCAAGGAATTCATCCCCGCGGTGGAAGAAGGCGTGATCGAGGCGGCGCGCACCGGGCCGTTCGCCGGCTATCCGGTGACGGATGTCGCGGTGACGCTGTACGACGGCTCGTACCATGACGTCGATTCCTCGGAAATCGCGTTCAAGATCGCGGCCATCGAAGCGTTCAAGCAAGGCGTGATGAAAGGGCGGCCGGTCATGCTGGAGCCCATCATGGTGGTCGATGTCGTCACGCCCGAGAACGTGATGGGACAGATCATCGGCGATCTGAACTCTCGGCGCGGCCAGATCGAATCCAACGCGCAGCGCGGCTCAAGCCGGTTGATCCGCGCCCATGTGCCGCTGGCGGAAATGTTCGGCTACGCGACCGCGATCCGCTCGCTGTCGCAGGGGCGCGCAGCCTATTCGATGGAACCGGCGCGCTATCAGCAAGTGCCGCGCAATATCGCAGAAGGCTTGCGAGGGGGAGGGAGAGCTTAATGGCCAAGGCCAAGTTCGAGCGCACCAAGCCCCACGTGAACATCGGCACCATCGGCCATGTCGACCACGGCAAGACGACCCTGACCGCCGCGATCACCAAGGTCCTCGCCACCCAAGGCCTCGCCCAGGCCAAGTCCTACGAAGAGATCGACAACGCCCCGGAGGAGAAAGAACGCGGGGTCACCATCAACGTCCACCACGCCGAGTATGAGACCACGGCCCGCCACTACGCCCACGTGGACTGCCCGGGCCACGCGGACTACATCAAGAACATGATCACCGGGGCCGCCCAGATGGATGGCGCGATCCTCGTCGTCTCCGCGGTCGATGGCCCCATGCCCCAGACCCGCGAGCACATCCTCCTGGGCCGGCAGGTCGGGCTGCCCACGATCGTCGTCTTCCTCAACAAGGTCGACGCGGTCGAAGACCCGGAGCTCCTCGACCTCGTGGAGCTGGAGGTCCGCGAACTGCTGACCAAGTACGGCTTCCCCGGGGAGAAGACCCCCATCATCCGCGGCTCGGCCTTGCTGGCCGCCCAGGGGGACACGACGAATCCCCTCGGGGCGCCCGCGATCCTCAAGCTCCTGGAGGCCGTCGATGCCTACATCCCCACCCCCACCCGCGCGGTGGACAAGCCGTTTTTGATGTCCGTGGAAGATGTCTTCTCGATCACGGGCCGCGGGACGGTGGGCACCGGCCGGGTCGAGCGGGGCAAGGTCACGGTCGGAGCCACGGTGGACCTCGTGGGCCTGAAGCCCACCCGCCAGTCGGTCGTCACCGGCATCGAGATGTTCCGCAAGCTCCTCGATGAAGGCCAGGCCGGGGATAACCTCGGGGTCCTGCTGCGCGGCATCGAGAAGGACGATCTGCAGCGGGGCATGGTCCTGGCCGCCCCGGGCACGATCACCCCCCACACGCACTTCACGGCCGAGGTCTACTGCCTGACCAAGGAGGAAGGCGGGCGCCACACCCCCTTCTTCACCAACTACCGCCCGCAGTTCTACTTCCGCACCACCGATGTGACCGGCACCGTCACCTTGCCCCCGGGCACCGAGATGGTCATGCCGGGGGATAACATCCGCGTGACCGTCGAGCTGCTGCAGCCCGTCGCCATGGAGACGGAGCAGCGCTTCGCCATCCGCGAGGGGGGAAAAACGGTAGGAGCGGGAGTCATCACCGAAATTCTCAAATGAGCGCCTTCAGTGTGTATACAATTACGTGCTCGGACGAGAGCGTCTATATCGGCCACACGGCGAGCCTCGAAGAACGCTGGAAAGCGCACTGTGCGGGCCGCGTACGCTGGACACGCTCGCGACGGCCACTCACGCTCAGCGATCATGAGACTTGTGCGACGCGTGAAGCCGCCATTGAGCGAGAGAGCGCGTTAAAAACCGGCTTTGGACGGAAAGCACTGAAACGTGCGTTGAAGGGCGGCCTGCCTGCCGCGCCGACGAAATGCTTGCCGGGCGCGGCGCAGGCAGGCAAGACCGTCGGGGCCGGGGTGATTACGGAGATTGCGAAGTAAGCTGATGGCACAGCAGCCGCGCATCCGCATCAAACTGAAAGCGTACGATCATCGCGTGCTTGATCTCTCAACGACCGAGATCGTCGAGACGGCCCAGCGCACCGGCGCGAAGATCATCGGGCCGATCCCGCTGCCGTCGAAACGGGAGCTGTTCACGGTCCTGCGCTCCCCGTTCATCGACAAGAAGGCGCGCGAGCAGTTCCAGATCGTGACGCACAAGCGGCTCATCGACATCGTCGAGCCGACGTCCAAAACGATCGACGCGCTGCGCAAGCTGAATTTGCCCTCCGGCGTGTACGTCGAGGTGAAATAACACCGCCATGGCCATGGGATTGCTCGGCAAAAAACTTGGTATGACGCACGTCTACGATGAATTCGGCCGCCGCCAAGCGGTCACGGCGATTCAAGCCGGGCCGTGCACCGTCGTGCGCGTGCGCGATCCGAAACGAGACGGCTACCACGCGATCCAAGTCGGCTATGATCCGATCAGCGACGCCAAACTCACCAAGCCGCAGCAAGGCCAATTCAAGAAAGCCGGCGTTAGCACCTTCCGCTACGTGCGGGAATTCCGCCTGCCTGCCGCGCCGACGAAATGCTTGCCGGGCGCGGCGCAGGCAGGCCTGCCGACGGCCGCGCCGGCGGAGGGCGGAGCAGCGAAGCAGGAGAACGGACAGACGCCGGTCGTCGGGCAACAATTGACCGTTGAGCTGTTCAAAGAGCACGAACTGGTGGATGTGACCGGCGTGTCGATCGGCAAAGGATTCCAGGGCGGGGTAAAGCGGTGGCATTGGAAGGGCGGGCCGGAAACGCACGGCTCCATGTCGCATCGCGCCCCGGGATCGATCGGATCGACGACGACGCCCGGACGGGTCTGGCGAGGACACCATCTGCCGGGCCACATGGGAGCGGACCGCGTCACCGTGCAGAATATGCGCATTGTCCGCTTGGATCCGGAGCATCATCTGGTGCTCTTGGCCGGCGCGGTTCCGGGGAGCGAGGGCGGATTGGTCTTCATCCGCAAATCGGTCAAATGCCCGGGCGTCATCAAGGCGCCAAAGGCCTTCCAGGCCATCATCGAAGATGATGAGAACTTGAGCAAGACCGCCAAGGCCGCGAAGAAGAAACCCAAAACCGCATAATGGACATTTCGGTGTTTGATCTTCAGGGCAAGGCGATCTCGAAGCTCACGCTGGATGACGCGGTGTGGGGAACGCCGGTGCGAACCGCCGTTCTCCAGCAGGCGGTGCAGATGTATCGCACCAACCAGCGCGCGGGCACGGCCTCGACCAAGACGCGCGGCGATGTTTCCGGCGGCGGCAAAAAGCCGTGGAAGCAAAAGCACACCGGGCGCGCGCGCGCCGGCTCGACGCGCTCGCCGTTGTGGCGGCACGGCGGCTCGGTGTTCGGTCCGCGTCCGCGCGATATGTCGTACCGGCTGCCGCAGCAGATCCGCCGCGTGGCGCTGCTTGAAAGCCTCAAGGGCAAGCTGCGGGATACGGAGCTGCTCGTCTTGGATCAGCTCATCGCCGAAACACCGAACACCAAGCCCTTTGGGAAACTGGCCCAGGCGTTTCAGGTCACGGGCCGAGGCCGCTCCATCCTCGTGCTTGAGCAGCCCGCTGAGGCGCTCGTGAAATCGTTGCGCAACCTCGCCGCGTTTGAGCTGCGGCATGCTCAGAACCTCAACGCGTTTGACGTGCTCAATGCCCAGAAAATCTTCGTGACGAAAGCCGCGTGGAATCGATTGGAAGCGCGCGTCCGAGGGACCCCTGATGCGTCCAGCAACTGACATCGTCAAGCGCGTGTTGCAGACGGAGAAGGCCACGCGGCTCGCCCCGCATGATCAATACCTGGCGCACGTGGCCCTCGACGCGAACAAAACGCAAATCCGCGAGGCGATCGAGCAGCTCTTCAACGTGAAGGTCACCAGCGTCAACACGCAGGTCTGCCGCGGCAAATGGCGGCGCCTCTCCGCGCGCTGGGGCCGCCGACCCGATTGGAAAAAGGCGCTCGTCACCCTCGCCAAGGGGCAAAAAATCGAGGTGAACAAGTAGCGATGGGCATCAAGACGCACAAGCCAACGACCTCCACGATGCGCTACCAAATCACCTCGGATTTCTCCGAGGTGACGACCGACCGCCCGGAGAAGCGGCTGCTCTCTCCCATGAAGAAAACCGGCGGGCGCAACGCGCACGGGCATCTGACCAGCCGGTTCATGGGGGGCGGCCACAAACAGATGTACCGTCACATCGACTTCTTCCGGCGCGACAAAGCCGGCATCCCGGCACAGGTGCTCACCGTTGAATATGATCCCAATCGCAGCTCCCGCATTTCGCTCATCCAATATCAGGACGGCGAGCGGCGCTACATGCTCTGGCCGGAGGGCCTGCGGGTGGGCGATTCGGTCAGCGCCGGCGATGAGGCGGAGGTGAAAGTCGGCAACGCCATGCCGCTTCGCCGCGTCCCGCCGGGAGAGATGATCCACAACATCGAGCTGCAAAAAAATCGCGGCGGCCAGATTGTCCGCTCGGCCGGCTCCTGGGCCATCATCCAAGCCAAGGAGGGCGAGATCGCGCATGTGAAGCTGCCCTCCGGCGAGGTGCGCTTGGTGCCCATGGATTGCTGGGCCACCATCGGACAGGTGGGATTCTCCGAGCATAAGTCGCTGGTCATCGGCAAGGCGGGGCGCTCGCGATGGCTCGGACGCAAGCCCCACGTGCGCGGCATCGCGATGAATCCGATTGACCACCCGCACGGAGGCGGCGAAGGCAAGTCGGGCCAAGGCAACCCGCACCCCGTGTCTCCCTGGGGATGGCACACCAAGGGCCGCAAGACACGCAACCGGAACAAATACTCAAGCCGCTTCATCGTCAAGCGCAGAACATAGGAGTCAGCCGCCGCCGATGGGACGTTCGACGAAGAAAGGGCCGTTCGTGGATGATCCGTTGCAGCGCAAAGTCCACATGGCGCAGCAGACGAAAGATCGCAAACCGATCAAGACCTGGTCCCGCCGTTCGACCGTGACCCCGGATTTCATCGGGCTGAATTTTCTCGTGCATAACGGGAAAGCCTTTACCCCCGTGTATGTCACCGAGAACATGGTCGGGCACAAGCTCGGAGAATTTTCTCCCACGCGCATCTTTCGAAAGCATGGCGGCGTCAAGAAAGCGGAAGCGACCGGTCCTGGCGGCGCTCCGGCTCCGGCAGCCGCCGCCGCGCCCGCGGCCCCCGCCTCCAAAGGCGGCAAACCATGAGTATCGCCAAAGCGATTGCACGGCACGTCCGCATCACCCCGCGCAAAGTCGGGTATGCCGCGCATCCGTTGCGCCGGCGAACCGTCGCGGAAGCCTTAGCGGCGCTCTCAACCACGCCTCAGCGCTCCGCCGTCCCGTTGGCGAAACTCGTGGCCTCCGCGTTCGCCAACGCGCGCCAGCGCCACCCGGAACTGCGCGAAGAGGACGTCATCATCAGCAAATTGATCGCGAACGAGGGGCCGCGATGGAAACGGTTTCGCGCGGCCGCGTTTGGGCGCGCCGCGCGCGTGCTCAAGCGAACCACGCATATCACCGTCGAACTGGAGAAAAAATGACCATACGTTCTACCCCGTCGAAAACTTCTGAGCGGGTGACGCGGGTTTGTCGTGTAGGAGAACCGAATGGGGCATAAGGTCAATCCGCAGTGCCTGCGGCTGCCGATTTCGCGCGATTGGCGCTCGCGGTGGTTCGCGGCGACGAAGAAGCAGTTCGTCCAGCAACTCCATGAGGACCGCTTGATCCGGGAGCTGCTGCAGCGAGAGCTGGCCTCGGCCGCGGTCGCCCGCGTCGTCATCGAGCGCTCCGCCGAGCGGATCCGCATCGTGATCCATACGGCGCGCCCCGGCATCCTGATCGGCCGGCGCGGCGAGAACATCCAGCGTCTTGAGCAGGCCGTCGTGAAAATCATCGGCACCCAGCAACAACTCAAACTGGACTACGTGGAGATCACCAACCCCGCCGTGGAAGCGCAACTCGTGGCGGATTCGCTGGCGTTTCAACTCCAGAAGCGCATCGCCTTTCGACGAGCCATGAAACGGGCGATCCAGCAGGCGATGGAAGCGAAAGAGTGCAAGGGGATCAAAGTCGTCTGCGACGGCCGCCTCGCCGGATCGGAAATGACGCGGCGGGAAGTGTATCGCGCGGGGACCGTCCCTCTGGGCACGCTGCGATCGCGCGTGGAATTCGGGATGGGCACCGCCCATACGACCGCCGGATGCATCGGCACCAAGGTGTGGGTCTGTCGAGGCGAGCTGGTCTCGATGGAACGCGGCAAGGCCCCCGCGCGCCAGCGCGTGGTCGCCGAGCCGAACCCCGTTCCCGAAGCGGTCTCGTGAGGTCCCGCCATGCCGATGCTCCTGCCCAAACGCATCAAGTATCGCAAGGCGTTTCGCGGCAAACGCCGGGGCGCGGCCAAAGGCGGCACGCGGTTGGCCTTCGGCGAATTTGGCCTCAAGGCGCTGGAAAACGGATGGCTCACCGCCGCCCAAATCGAGGCATGCCGGGTCGCCATGAGCCGCTCCCTGAGCCGAGGGGGAAAATCGTGGCTGCGCATCTTCCCCGATAAACCGGTCACGGTCCACGGCCAGGAAAAACCGATGGGGGCCGGCAAAGGACTCGTGGATCACTGGGTCGCGGTCGTCAAGCGCGGGCGCATCTTATTTGAACTCGATGGAATTCCGGAGCTGCTGGCCAAGGAAACGTTCCGCTTAGCCGCGTGCAAGCTGCCGTTGAAAACTCGTTTCGTCAGCCGCAAGGATGAGGTGTCGTGATGGCCGAATCATGGTCCACGATGAAGGAACTGTGGACGCTGCCGCAGGCCGAGCTGCACGCCCAATTGTTGAAAGCCCGCCAAACATTGTGGCAGGATCGGCTCCGGGCTCGCGAAGGAGCGCTCCAGCAGACGCACGAGCTACGGCGGACCAGGCGGCACATCGCCCGCGTGCAGACCGTCCTCAACGCGCAGGCGCAGCCACGAGCCCAACAGCCGCGCGAGGCGACCGCGTCATGACCGCTGCGACGACCACCGACCGCCCCCCGCAGCAGGCGCGCGGGCAGCGCAAAATCCGATTCGGCCTTGTCACGAGCAACAAGATGCAGAAGACCATCGTCGTCCGTGTCACGCAATTGGTCCGGCATCCGGTGTACTATCGCGTCATCAAACAGACCAACTCCTTCAAGGTTCACGATGAGACCAACCGCGCGGCCATCGGCGACTGGGTCAAGATCATGGAGACGCGCCCGCTCTCCAAAGACAAGCGCTGGCGGCTCGTCGACGTCGTCGAGCGCGCCTCGAGCGCTCCTCCCGTGCCGGACACTGAGGGTGAGACCGCGACATGATCC
>Ga0209399_10001507_pt1 | contig 12107 bp, 10 predicted proteins | sample OV2TP3_FD_184130 | JGI IMG/M metagenome (GOLD analysis project Ga0209399, IMG submission 184130) | Hot spring microbial communities from Beatty, Nevada to study Microbial Dark Matter (Phase II) - OV2 TP3 (SPAdes) (version 3) | ecosystem: Environmental > Aquatic > Thermal springs > Hot (42-90C) ... | reverse complement strand
CAGGGCTCGACCCTGTGCACTACCTCGCGTTCCTTGGGCACTTCGGTTTCTACGCGCTCCTGACGACAGCGCAGTTTGCGCCCAACATGATTCACGTCGAGACGGCTCCGCTGGAAGAGCTGATGCAGTACCGCGTCCTCATCTGTCCAACGAAGGGCTATCTGGACGCGGCGACCGCGGAGAAATTGCAGCAGTACGTCGAGAGCGGCGGCGACCTCCTCGTGTTTCCGGAACTGCCTCGACGTACCTGGGAGGGCGATCCGCTCCCACTGGCCCAGCACCTGCCGGCTCGTCGAGAAACGCGACGCCTCCTCGGCGAGGCCGCGCTCAAGTGGCGGATGCTGTGGGATTGGGGATTGCGCTTTCAAGGCTGGACCAAGCCGTGGCTCGCCCGACGGCAACCCACGGCAATGCACGTGATCGAGCTGGTGGAACCGTGGCTCATCGCGAACCGCGTGCGTCCGCAGAGGTGCACGCTCACGACGAAGACAGGATTGCGGTGTCGCGGGGATTACGTCGTGTGGACGTTCATGCTCAACCCCGAAGCCGAAAGGCTGTTCACGATGGATGGCCGTGTCGTCGGCTTTCGCACCGCCATCGGCCGCGGGCGCTGCACCGTCATCGGCACATGTTTAGGTGGCAGTTACGTCACGCCCTGGTATTATCGCTGGCCAGCAGACACGCGGCGGCAATTGCGCGATGTGGCCATGTGGCTGATGGCGGAGTCCGGCATCGAGCGTCGCTTCGACGTGACCTCGGAGGATCCGGCCGGCTTCGACTGCCAGATCGTGACGAGGCGATTAGCGAACGGCGGCTCGTGGCTCTTCTTCCTCAATCGGCTCGGTGCCCAGCGCGGCACGGTGCAGTTGCGCCCGCTGACAGAATTTGGTATAACGGGCCATGTGCGGACCGTCTTCAGCGGCAAAGATTCAGCGGTACGATCCACGGCTCCAGGCGCGTTGCAGGTGTCACTGGCTGCGCAGGATGTGCTGGTGGTCGAGGTAACGTAACGTGGCGATTACGGCGGTCGGCTCCATTGCGTTGGATACCATCACGACGTCGGCGGGGACGGCAGAAGCCGTCTTGGGTGGATCGCTGACGTATTTCAGTTTGGCGGCCAGTCTGTTTGCGCCGGTGCATATGGTCGGCGTGGTCGGGGAGGATTTTCCTGCTGCGCACCTGGCATGGTTCCGCGAGCGGCCCATTCACCTCGAGGGCCTGGAGCAGCGCGCCGGTGGGCGGACGTTTCGTTGGAGCGGCCGGTACAGCGATGATTGCTCGATGCGCACGACCACCGCACTCGCCCTGAACGTTTTCCAGACATTTCGTCCGCAGCTGCCTCCCGCCGCTCGACGACAGCCGTATCTGTTTCTCGGCAACATTGACCCGGCACTGCAACGACATGTCCTCGACCAAATGGAGCATCCGGCCTTCGTCGTGTCGGATACGATGGATCACTGGATTGCGCAGCAGCGCGACGCACTGCTGGCGCTGTTGCCGCAGGTGCACGTGTTTCTCTTGAATGACGAGGAAGCGCGGTTGCTGGCCCAAACGGCCGACACCCACCGCGCCGCGCAGTGGGTTGTCGCGCACGGGGTGGACTGTGCCATTGTTAAATGCGGCGCGCAGGGGAGTATCCTCGCAACGGTAGAGGGTGTCACAGCCATGCCCGCGTTTCGCGTCGAGCGCCTCGCCGATCCGACGGGAGCAGGGGATAGTTTTGCCGGCGGTTTGTTAGGCTACATCGCCGCGCAACAGCAACCACCGCAGGCGACGTTGCACGAAGCGATCCTGTATGGTGCGGCGGTGGCATCATGGTGTGTGGAGGCGCTCGGCGTGGAACGACTCCGCCATCTCACGCGCGAGATGATCGAGACGCGCGTGGCACAGTTACGGCCACTGGTGGACCGCACGCCGTGAACCGAACCGCGATCCCCGATTCCCGACCGACGACCACACACCGTCACGGCCTCACGACTCTCCTCTTATTAGGCCTGCCGTTCCTCGTCATGGTCGCAGGGGGCTGGTGGTATGTGCGCCATGAGCTACCCTACGTGAACCGCGTGGAATTCGTCTCGCCACTGGCCGCAGAGACGCTGAGGATCCGTCACGATGCCAAAGGCTCGGGCGCGTTCGGTGCGCCACGGTCAGGACCACGGCATCACACCGGTGTGGACCTCTTGGGGCAGATGGGCCAACCCGTGTATGCGATTCGGAGCGGACGCGTGCGTGAGGCGCGCTATCACCGTGGCTTCGGGTACTTCGTCGAGGTGGAGCACGGCAAGGGCCTGTCGAGTCTCTATGCGCACCTCAGCCACCTGCATGTCCGTCGTGGCGAGCGGGTGCGGCAAGGACACATCATCGGCACCGTGGGCAAGAGTGGCAATGCCCGGAGCACACTGGTCGCGCCGCACCTCCATTTCGAACTGCGCCAAGCACGTCAGCCGATTGATCCAGCATCGCTGGCCTTCTTTCAGGCGCGGATTGTGGATGCCCCTGAATGAGCCGCCCACCCAGTCACCCCGCATCGGTACCACCGGCCATCGCCTGCCACGAACAGTGCTTCCAGTTCCCGACGTGGACGTCGTTCCCGCTCGTGCAGTTGACGAGCGCACGACAGCTCTCATTCGATCAGACCCTCGCGCGCTACCAGTTGACGCAGGCGGATGTCGTGTGGGCCGAGCAGGTGCACGGTGCAGAGAGTGCCCTCGTCGCCTCGCGCGATCGCGGACACGAGCGGGCAGGCTGCGATGCGCTCGTGACCCGCGACAGAGGAGTGCCCCTGGCGATTCGCACCGCCGACTGCACGCCGCTGTTCCTGTACGATCCTCAGCAGCAGGTGATCGGACTCGCACATGTCGGTTGGCGCGGCCTCGCGGCCGATCTGCCGACGCGCGTGATCCGCTACTTCGCGCAGCACGTCCAGTCGGATCCGCAGCAACTGGTGGCAGGACTCGGGCCGGCCATTCGGAAGTGTTGCTACGAGGTGGGGCCGGAGGTGCGTGCGCAGTTGCCTGAGGATTGTGAGGACCACGCTGGACGCACCGTGCTGGATATTCCGTCCGGCATCCTCCGACGGCTGGCACGCGCAGGACTGCTCTCCGCGCACGTGCATGATGGAGCGCTCTGCACCGCCTGTCACGTGGAGCAGTGCTACTCTGTGCGTCGCGAAGGCGCCCAGACCGGACGGCTCCTGTCGTTGCTGATGTTGAGGGCCTCGTGAGTTCATCTCGTGGTAGACGGCCGCAGGTGCATCCGAGCGCCTGGGTCGCTCCAGGCGCCCAGCTCATCGGGGATGTGCGGGTTGGCGCGCACGCCAGCGTTTGGTTCAACGCGGTCCTGCGCGCGGACATCAATCGGATTCGCGTCGGCCGCGGGACGAACATCCAGGATCTGTGCCTGCTCCATGTGGATCACGATCAGCCGTGTCTCGTGGGCGACGACGTCGTGGTCGGCCATCAGGCGTGTCTGCATGGTTGCGTCGTGGGCGATGGGGCGCTCATCGGGATTGGGGCGATCGTCTTGAGCGGTGCCCGGATCGGGGAGGAGGCGTTGGTGGGGGCGGGTTGCCTGGTCCCGGAGGGAATGCGGGTACCGCCGCGGGCGCTCGTCCTCGGTGTACCGGCTCGACGAGTGCGGACGTTGACCGCGCGGGAAGCCCAGCAGCACCATCGCTGGGCCCAGTCCTACCGGGAGCTGGCGCGGCGGTACCGTCAAAAAAGCCCTTGACACCTCGCCCGCCATCAGGTACACTATATCTCAGAGGTTCGGAGTACAGTCGAAGTTGGTCAGTTTCGCGCACGACAAAGAGTCGAGAATACCGCAAGAAGGCACCCCTTCGTGTGGGGTGTTTTTTTATTTTGTCTGGCGTGACTACTACCGGTTCTCCGACGACCCCTGATCGTTAGGGGAATGACTCGATGAAAGGAGGGATCGGAAATGGCTAGAGGCAAAGTCAAGTGGTTTGACGACCGCAAGGGCTACGGCTTCATCACGCCAGACGACGGGGGGAAGGACGTATTTGTCCATCACTCCGCCATCCAAAGTGAGGGTTTCCGTACCTTGAGCGAAGGGCAAGCGGTGGAGTTCGAAATCACCCAGGGCCCCAAAGGCGCTCAAGCGGCCAGCGTTAACAAAGTCGCGTAAACACGACAGAAACGACGTGTCCATGCGAGCACAAGACCACCCGTGAGGGTGGTCTTGTTGTATCTTTATATCATATAAAGAGTAATAAAAATATTGACAGGGGACAGCAAACAGGGTAGTTTATTGGAGAAAAGTGCAAGCATGACCTGACCACCGGTCAGCGTACTGTCGCAGGCCAGAACCAGCGAACCGTGGAGCACATTACGAATCACGAACGACGAACGACGAACGACGCACAACGAACGACACCATGAGCACTGAGAGCACGATTTTCAAAGCGTTAGGGGCCCCCCACCGCTTGGAGGCGGTGCGCCTGCTGTTGGCGAGTGACCGGCCGCTCTGCAGCTCGGACCTCGCGCGGCTGCTGGGGGTACCGCTCTACACCATGTCGCGGCATCTGCACATCCTGCGCGCAGGAGGGCTGATTGAGGAGCGGCGCCAAGGGCGGCATGTGTACTACTCGATCGCCTCGCACAACGGCGCGTTTCGGCACGCGATTTACCAAGCGATCGCTGCGCTCCATCAGCGCAGTTCCGGAAGTGAGCACCACATCGCGGATGTCTTCCAGCCGAAGGATAGCTGCGGGACCGGCTTTGTGGCCGATCTCCACGGGCGCGCGAGTCACCGGATTCTGGAGCTGGCGATCGAGGCGGTGGTGAACTTGACCCATCGCGGGGCGATCGCCGCCGATGCCAAAACCGGCGATGGCGCAGGCATTCTCACCCAGATTCCCTGGTCCCTGTTGCAGCGCGAACTCCGGAAGGTGGGCCACGCGGCGGTCCCACGAGAGGAGTTCGCCGTCGGCGTCGTGTTTCTGCCGCGCGAATCTGAACCCCAGAATCGGTGCCGCCTCATCATCAGCGAAGCCTGCGGCGCGCACCAACTCCAGATTCTCGATTGGCGGAAGGTCCCCGTAGATCCCTCGGTGCTCGGCGACCGGGCCGCGGCCACGCGACCGCAGATTGAGCAGTTGCTCCTCCGTCGGAAGACACCGCTCGCCCCGGATGCGTTTGAGCGGATTTTATACCTGGTGCGTCGGCAGATCGAGCGGAAAGTGCTGGCCGCGCAGCTGCCCGGGTGTTACATCCCATCGTTGTCGTCGCGCACGATCGTGTACAAGGGTTTGGTCGTCGCGCCGCAACTGCGCACGTTCTACCTCGACCTGCAAGACCCCGACTACACCACCGCCATCGCGCTGTTCCACCAACGCTACTCGACCAACACGTTTCCGAACTGGTTTCTCGCCCAGCCGTTTCGGTTTCTGGGGCATAACGGCGAGATCAACACGCTGCAGGGCAACCGCAACTGGATGCGCGCCCGCGAGCCGGAGCTCAAATCAGCCGTGTGGGGCGAGCGCATTCGGGAACTCCTCCCCATCATCCAGCCGGGCGGGAGCGATTCCGCCCAACTCGACAACGTGCTCGAACTCCTGATGGTCTCCGGCCGGGACATCCTCCACAGCCTCATGATGCTAATCCCCGAGGCGTGGCAGAAGATGCCTGACATGGATCCGACGATCGCGGAGTTCTTCCGCTACCACGCGTGCTTGACCGAGCCATGGGATGGGCCAGCAGCGATCACGTTCAGCGACGGCACGCTCGTCGGTGCGATCCTGGATCGTAACGGCTTGCGACCCGCCCGCTATCATGTCACCAACGACGGGCTCGTCATCATGGCCTCGGAAGTCGGCGTCCTGCATGGCCTGGATGAGACCACCATCGTGCAGAAAGGTCGGCTCGGGCCGGGCAAGATGCTGGCGGTGGATACCGTCAACGGCCGGCTCCTGCTCGACGATGAAATCAAACACCGTTACGCGAAGCGCCAACCGTACGGAGAGTGGCTCAAGCAGCACCTCGTGCCGTTGCATCGTCTGACGACGGAGACGCAACCCGACGGGACCCCCTGGGATCCGAAACGCCTCCTCCAGCAACAGGTGGCCTTCGGCTACAGCGACGAAGAACTCGAGATGGTGCTGAAGCCCATGGCCACCGACGGGAAAGAGCCGGTCTTTTCGATGGGGGATGACATTCCGCTGGCCGTGCTCTCGCCACGCCCGCGGCCGCTCTACATGTACTTCAAGCAACTCTTTGCCCAGGTGACGAACCCACCGATTGATCCGTTGCGTGAACAGCTCGTCATGTCCCTCAACACTATCGTCGGGGCGCGCGGCAGCCTCCTCGAAGCAACGCCTGAGCATGCACGACTCCTCCACCTGCCAGGCCCGATCCTCTTTGAACACGAGCTCGCCGCCCTCCGCGCGCAGCGTGATCCCCGTTTCCGACTGGCCACGTTACCGGCGCTCTTCAACGTGAGCGCAGGGCCTACGGGTTTGGCGCAGGGCGTCCAACACCTCTGCGCGGCTGCGGCCAAGGCGGTGGATGATGGTTACACCCTCTTGCTCGTGAGCGACCGCGGACTGAGTGCCGCGCAAGCGCCCCTCCCGATGCTCATGGCGGTGGGCGCGGTGCACCATCACCTCATTCGCGTGGGCACGCGCATGAAGTGTAGTCTCCTCGTCGAGACCGGTGATGCGCGCGAAGTCCATCACTACGCCTGCCTCGTCGGTTTTGGGGCGAGTGCGATCTATCCCTACGTGGCGCTGGAGTCCATTCGCGCGCTGGTTCAGGAAGGGCGGATCGCCAGCGATGTGGTGACCGCGTTCGCCAATTTTCGGAAATCGGTCAACAACGGGATCCTGAAGATCATGTCCAAGATGGGGATCTCGACGATTGGCAGTTACCGGGGCTCCCAAATTTTCGAGATCATCGGGATCAACCAGGACGTCGTCGAGGCGTGTTTTGCTGGCACTGCGTCGCGGATCGGTGGCGTGGGGTATGACACGTTGGGGCGCGACCTCCTGACCTGGCATGCCGCCGCCTACCATCCCGGCAACGGCCTGCAGCGGGATGCGGGCGGCCTCTTCAAATACCGTCGTGGCAGTGAGTATCACGCCTTCAATCCCGAGATGATTCGCTATGTCCATCAAGCCATCAAGCAGGGCGATCGCGAAGCGTATCGTCACTATGCCGAGGCGGTGAATCATCGTCCCTACACCGCCCTGCGCGATCTCCTCGACTTCGCATCGCAAGGCCCTGTGCCGTTGGAGGACGTGGAGCCGATTGAAGCCATCTGCACACGGTTCGCGACGGCGAGCATCTCGTATGGGGCGCTCAGCAAGGAAGCCCATGAGACGATCGCCATCGCGATGAACCGCCTGGGGGCTAAGAGTGGCAGCGGTGAAGGCGGCGAAGATCCAGCGCGCTACCGCGGGGTCATTGATCCGCAGTTCAACAAGAGCAGCGCCATCAAACAGGTTGCCTCCGCGCGCTTTGGGGTCACGCCGGACTATCTCATGTCGGCGCGTGAACTCGAAATTAAAATGGCGCAAGGCTCCAAGCCGGGCGAAGGCGGGCAACTGCCTGGCCACAAAGTGTCGGCCGAGATTGCGCGCGTGCGACACACCGTCGCTGGCATTACGCTGATTTCGCCGCCGCCGCACCACGACATCTACTCGATCGAAGACCTGGCCCAGCTCATCTACGATTTGAAGATGATCAACCCGCAGGGGCGCGTGGGTGTGAAATTAGTGGCGGAAGCCGGCGTGGGCACGATCGCGGCTGGCGTCGCCAAGGGTCATGCGGACACCATTTTAATCAGCGGCCACGATGGCGGCACCGGGGCATCCCCGCTCAGCTCCATCAAGAATGCAGGGGTCCCGTGGGAGCTGGGCATTGCGGAGACGCAACAGACGCTCGTGGCCAACGGGCTGCGTGACCGCGTGGTCTTGCGCGCGGATGGCGGCATGAAGACCGGACGCGATGTGGTGATCGCGGCCTTGCTCGGCGCAGATGAGTATGGGTTTGGGACCGCGGCAGCGGTGGCGACCGGCTGCGTGATGACGCGGCAGTGTCACTTGAACACGTGCCCCGTCGGTGTCGCAACGCAAGATCCCAAGCTGCGCGCCAAGTTCATCGGCACGCCCGAGATGGTCGTGCATTTCTTCCATTTAGTCGCGCACGAAGTGCGGGAGCTGCTCGCTGCGATGGGCGCGCGAAGCCTGGATGACATCATCGGCCGCGTGGATTTGCTCAAGCGGAAAGACATTCCCCAGGACACCAAAGCCGCCACGGTTGATCTGCGGACCATCATCGGTGATCCGGATCCGACGAGGACGCAACCCCGCAAGCGGATCCAGCCACGGAACGACTGGGTGGGGGATCAGCCGCTGGATGATCAGATCATCCGCGATGTGGCGGCTGCGATTGACACACAGCAACCGATGGAGCGACGCTACCAGATCCGCAACATCCATCGCACCGTGGGCGCGCGCCTGTCGGGCGTGATCGCCCAGCGCTACACCGATGTCGGGTTACCAGACAACACGATTACGCTGCGCTTTGAAGGGACCGCCGGCCAGAGCTTTGGCGCGTTTCTCATCAACGGGGTGCGGCTCATCCTCGAGGGCGAAGCTAACGACTACGTTGGCAAAAGTATGGCTGGCGGGGAGATTGTCGTCGCACCGTCGAGGAAGGTGGTCTTCGCCACGCACGAGAACGTCATCATGGGCAACACCGTGATGTATGGCGCGACCGGCGGGACGCTGTATGCCGCCGGCACCGCGGGTGAGCGCTTCTGTGTCCGCAACAGTGGGGGCAACGCCGTCATCGAGGGCATCGGCGACCACGGCTGCGAGTACATGACGAGTGGGACCGTCGTCGTCCTCGGACCGACCGGACGCAACTTTGGCGCCGGCATGAGTGGGGGACGCGCGTACGTGTTTGATCGCGCCCACCGCTTCGAGCACTACTACAATCCCGAGCTCGTCGCGATCGCGCGGCTGAGTGATGAGGAGGAGATCGAGCGCTTGAAGACACTCATCCAGCGCCATGCCGCACTCACCGGCAGCCGCCATGCGCGAGGGATCCTCGAGCGCTGGAACGAATCCCTGCCGTCCTTCTGGGCGGTCTTTCCAAAAGCCGAGCCTGCCAAACTCGAAGCCGCCGTCGCCGCCCGCTCGTGATCCGTGATCCGAACGCCGAACCCCGAACGCCGAACTTTTAACTATGAACTCTTAACTCTGAACTCTTCACTCTGAACTTCTTTGCGGTGTGATGGTGGTTTACTGATGGGTCGTGCACTGGCCGGTGGCACACGAGTGGGCGCGGCCATAGCGTCGGTGAGCCACCCAGCGGTACACGAGATTCCCGACGAGGGGCACCGGCGGCACGTACAACGCGATCGCCCACCACGCCGTCGAGGGCAATTGCCGAAACAGGTGGCGGAACGCCGCGAAACCCTGCCGCACCGTGCCCTGCGGTGTCACGACGTGCAACTCGCGCAGGCAGCAGTTGCGATCCAGCCCTGGATGGATCTGACGCAGTTCCACCTGATGGAGATCCAGTAACTCCAGCCGTTGCCGCGTATCGCGCCGCTTGAGCCGCGCCATGCTCTGCTGGCACAACTCGCACTGCCCATCGTAGAGGACGCGTGTGCGTACGGCCATGCTGTGATTGTACCTGGTTTCCGCTGGACTTGCCAGCGCTTCGCTCCTATAGTACAGTAGAAGCTAGCGGAGGTGACTATGCGCAACCGGCCTACGTTCCTCTACCTCATGGCGCTGTGTGGACTGCTGCTGACGGCCCCAGGATGTCCATTGCTGCTCATCGGCGCGGGCGTGGCGGGCGGTTATGCCATCAGTCGCGACACAGCCATCGCCTCACTGGAGCGGGGATTTGATGCGGTGTGGGATGTGACGAAAGAGGAACTCGCGCACATGGCCACGATCAACGAGGAAGATAAAGTCCTCGGCACGCTGGAGGCCGTTACGCCTGACAAGACCAAACTCTGGGTCACGATCAATCGGATGAGCGACCGTGGCGTCGAGCTCAAGATCAAGGCCCGCAAGAACCTGATGCCCCGCGTGAAAATCGCCCAGAAGCTGATGGAGCACGTGTTGAAGCGCTTCTAACGCGCGCGCAGCATGGACGAGCCAGCGTGGGCGCACTGACCTCCAATCCGCGGCTGCGATGGCTGCTCCTCTACCTGGGCTGGCTCTTTGCCTTCCTGCCCGTGGCCCCGTGGGTGTGGCGCCGGTGGCTACGGCCTGTGCTCGGCGCCTACATCACCCTCGATGCGATTCACATCGGTGAGTACGTCCTCCTCGGCTGGCTCCTCCGGTGGACTCGCCTGCGATGGCTCGAGCAGCCCTCCACTCACCGACGAGGGGCCGCGTGGCTGCGCCTGATCTGCGTGGTGGGCCTCATCGCGTTCCTCGACGAGATCGTCCAGGGGATGTTGCCGAACCGGTATGCGGACGTCCGCGACTTCCTGTGCGATTGGGGAGGAGCGCTCGTGGGGGCGGTGGGCGAGCGGTGCTGGCGGTGGAAGAAAACCTAGAACGGGACGCTGGCGACGGTGTCCAGCGAGATGAACGAGGCCGTCGGAGCGACGTAGCGAATCTCGCGCACTAAGCGGCCGCGGGTGCCCTCTTGTTCGACGATCCCGCCAAACGTCCACTCCGGATAGAGCTGCGCGGCCAGCGCTTCGAGCGACTGCGCGCGATAGAACACGACCGTGGCTTGGTTAATCACGTTGTAGCGGCCGTCGGCATCCACGAAGAGGCACACGGTGTGGGCATAGCCGCGCGTGCCAAAGAGACTAAAGACGTACGCCTCCATCCCGTTGCGCAGCAGCAAGTCGCGCGCGAGGAGGGCGTAGTCTTCGCAGTCGCCGCTGCGTCGCTGGAGAAACTCCAACGGACTCTGCCAGTACTCGATCTGGCCGAAGAGCTCCTCGTCGCGGCGAAAGGTAAATTCCTGCTGCAGGAAGGCGCCGACCGCGGTGGGGGTCGTGTACCGCCGCGCCAGGTCGTCCAGCGAGTGCGTCAGCCGCCCTTCATGCGCTGACAGCAGCGCTGGGAGGGCGCACAAGAGCCAGCCGAGCAACAGTCGTAGTTGTCGAGCATCCATCGTCGCCACTTCCTCTTCAGTTGAAGTGACAACCCGTCCGTTAAACAGTGTACTGTAACGATACCTGTTTAACTATACCTGATGGAGGAGCCGAGGAACAACGGTAGGGGGAGTATTTGCTGGATATTTTTACGTAAGGTGTTTTAAATACATATATTAGAGATCATTAGTAATGGAGGATGTTCTGTTGACAACCTGTTGAAAAGTGCCTGGAGGGCTGGAACAGATTCCCGCTCACCGTGAACCTCTTGATCGCCGGTTCCAGGATGCGTTGCAGGAGGCCGGGAAAACCCCAGCCGAGCGTGTCAGCGAGGAGCGCAAACGTACTCTCGGAATCGAGCGCCGGTAGCGGGTTCACTTCGAGCAGCCAGGGGCGTCCCGTCGCATCCACGCGCAGATCCACGCGCGCGACATCGCGGCACGCCAGCGCCTGCGCGGCGCGGAGGGCGAGGTCCCTGCAGCGCTGTTCCAGCGTGGGCGTCATCGTCAGCGGTAACTGCCACTGCGGTGCTGGTGCGCGCCAGGATTGGTGCACGATGTGGCAACTCAGCGTCGTCGTGGGATCCACATGCCGCTGGACTGGCGGCAACGCTTCCAGCGGATCGCCGAGCAGACACACCGTCACCTCCCCGCCGCGGATGAACGCCTCGACGAGCACCGGCTCATCGTAGGTCGTGAGGGTCCACGCGACGCGCCTCCGCAAGTGCGCGGCATCGTGGACGACGGCGTCCACATCCACGCCCATGCCAGAGCCCTCGTAGCGCGGCTTCACGATCAGCGGCAACGGCGGGAGTCGTACAGAATCGAGCGCCTCGAGGCGTGCCACGCACGCCCCTGGAGGCGTGGGCAAACCCTCCGCCTGCCAGAGGCGCTTCGTCATCCACTTGTCGAGCGCCAGGGCCAGCGTCGGCGGCGTCGAGCCCACGTACGGCAGCCCCACGAACTCACAGAGCGTGGGCACCTGGGCCTCGCGCGTCCGACTGTGGTGTCCTT